>Ga0209056_10000465_pt1 | contig 44795 bp, 38 predicted proteins | sample GraSoiAngelo_114_FD_185876 | JGI IMG/M metagenome (GOLD analysis project Ga0209056, IMG submission 185876) | Grasslands soil microbial communities from the Angelo Coastal Reserve, California, USA - 14_0903_13_40cm (SPAdes) (version 2) | ecosystem: Environmental > Terrestrial > Soil > Grasslands...
CACCATGATTGATCGCCGGAATCACCCTCTCGGCGAGAGAGAGTGGAACGTTGACTCGAACCAGCTCGTGGGTCGTTGGGTTACTGACCCTCACGTGCAGATAACGATCAGGGGAAGCGGCCCAAACGCCGGTTGCGGCCACCAGCAGTACAAGCGCCAGAAAAGTTCTTTTCATGTGCAGTCCTCTTTCGTTAATGTCAAAGTCGTTCCGCGGCCGGATATTGCTAACCACGTCTCGCAACATCGCCGAGAAACTGGAGCACGCCCATCCCGATAGAGTTACGTATGGGGTGCTGGGAAAGTTCCCATCGAAAATTGGGGACAGTCCGCGACACCATTCGCCTAAGATCAACGCGAAACAGGGGACACAGAACTAGACGAGTTCCGGTCGGGCTGTCCGATTCACACGGGTGTTCATGGTACTATCCCGGCAGTGGGCACGGTCAGAAACACCCCCAAACTTCCAGATCAACGCGAACGGCTGGTGTCGGCGGCGCCGGTTGAAGACGATTCGTCTTTTGAGTTGAAGCTGCGGCCGCAGCGGCTGGGCGAGTTCATCGGACAGTCCAAAGTTAAAGAAAATCTGGCGGTGGCAATCGAGGCAGCACGGTCACGCGGCGAGGCGCTGGATCACGTGCTGCTTTACGGACCGCCGGGACTGGGCAAGACCACGCTAGCGGCGATTATCGCGAATGAACTTGGCGCCGCGTTCCAGCAGACCTCGGGGCCGACGCTGCAGATTAAGGGTGATCTGACGGCCGTCCTGACCAACCTGCGCGACAAGCAAGTTTTATTTATTGACGAAGTCCACCGATTGCAGCCGACGCTTGAGGAAATTCTGTATTCGGCGCTCGAGGACTACAAACTCGACATCCTGATCGGCCAGGGCCCGGCAGCACGCACGCACACGATGGACGTGAAGCCGTTTACGTTTGTTGGCGCTACAACGCGGGCCGGATTGCTTTCTGCGCCATTGCGCTCGCGTTTCGGTATCGTGTTGCGGCTGGAATTTTATGGTCACGAAGATTTGCGAATCATCGTAGAACGTTCCGCGGAGATTCTTGGAGTCGAGATCAATCGCGAAGGCGCCATGGAAATCGCAAGCCGCTCACGCGGGACTCCGAGAATCGTCAATCGGCTGTTACGACGTGTCCGGGACTACGCGCAGGTGCGCGGCGCAGGAAAAATTGATTTGCCCACTGCGCAGGCTGCATTGCAAATGCTAGAGGTAGACCGCTACGGTTTTGACGAAGTCGACCGCAAGCTGCTGCTGGCGATTATTGAGAAATATCAGGGCGGGCCGGTTGGTGTGAATACACTGGCGGCTGTTCTTGCCGAGGAGCCGGATGCGATTGAAGAAATTTATGAGCCGTTTCTGATTCAGATCGGATTCCTGAATCGCACCCCGCGTGGGCGGGTGGCGACACAGCTGGCCTACGAGCACTTTGGGATCACGCCAAATCGAAGACAGAGTTCGTTGTTCTAAGTCGCATGAGCACTTCGGTCAACTCAACGAGCAGCGCAAGTAAAGTAGTAATAGCTTGCCTCGATGGTCAAAGACTCAAAGGGTTCGTCTTTAATTTTTCTCCGCTTCGCGACAGTTTCCGCCTGTTTCCCGAACCAAACGCGCGTCAAGATTCTGGAAAGGACGTGCAGCTCCGCAATTTGAAGCCGATTTTATTTGTTAAGGACTTCGGCGGTAATGCTGAGCGGAAGGACTCGCATCAGCTGAAAGATGGGAGGCATGGTCAGAAACTTGAGATCACCTTTGCCGATGGCGAGATGATCTGCGGAACGACTGAAGCCTACAACCCGAAGAAGACCGGCTTTTTCATGTTTCCAGCCGATCCAGACTCGAACAACAGTCGGATCTTTATCGTGAACGCGAGCGTTCGGCTGGTAAAAGCGCTCTGAGATCGGGACCCCCTCTCGACGGTAGAATAGTTAGCAAATGATTGCTCACCTGCGCGGCAAGCTGATCTCCCGACATCCCAGCCTGGTCATCGTTGAGACTGCGGGGGTTGGGTATGACGTGACCATTTCGGTGCCGGCGTTTGCTGAACTGCCTCCTCTGGGCAGCGAAGTTGCTTTCCATATTCATACGCACGTGCGTGAAGATCAGATCGCGCTCTATGGCTTCTTGCGGCCGGAGGAAAAACAGCTCTTCGAGAAGCTGATAACCGTGAGTGGGATCGGACCGAAGCTTGCGATCACCATTCTGAGCGGCATGCCGGCAGACGAGATGGTGAACTCAATTCGCGCCAATGATCTGGCCCGTCTGACCAAGATTCCCGGAATTGGGCGCAAGACCGCTGAGCGCATGGTGCTGGAGCTCAGAGACAAACTGCCGCCCGCGGGGGCTAATGAAATGCGAGTAATTCCGTCACTAAGCGCGACCCAGGAGGATGTGCTTTCAGCACTGCTTAATCTGGGATATCAGCGCGGGGCGGCGGAGAAGGCGCTGGGGACAGTGGAAAAGCACACCTCGTTCGATGCCATGTTCCGGGCGTCGCTGGCGTTCATGGCGAAGTAAGTCCTTCGTGTCCGGATTTCCATACCAAGGGCTCCTGCTCGCGTCTGCAGTACCCTTCCGGCCTACACTTTCCTGCTCAACTCTTCCATGATGCGGGCAGCTTTCCGCAGCAATACGATCTCTGATTCATGCAAAGCCGCCACTGCCCGGGCCAGCGATTCCACCCGACGCACGCGTGCTTCTTGCATAAGGTTGCTGCCCTTTGTAGTTGCGCTGATCACAACCGCGCGACGGTCATCCTGGTTTGTCGCCATGTACGCTAACTTGCCACGCACCAAGCCGGCGACAATCCGGCTCATGGTAGGTGGCTTGACTTGCTCGGCTTGGGCCAACTCCGCCAGCGATTTTGGACCCGCGAACACTAGCACTGACAGCGCGGACAGCTGTGCCGGGCCGATGCCGCTTTCACGATCACGAATGCGCAACCCACGCAGCAAATGAATAGTGGCGGAGTGCAGATGATCGGCTCCCTCGAATGCCTGCTGACCGACCTTCTTTAGCTCAGGAGATGCTTGCATATATTAGTTAGCTATGCTAATTATATCGGACGCAGGCGGAAACGTAGCGAGCTACGTCTCTACAAACTTATTTTTGAAAGTGAGGCCGAAACATGCCAACCCCAGCCATGAGTGACACAGGAATCAGACAGATTGGCCAGATTGCGATAAACGTGCACGACACTAATCGAGCCGTAGAATTCTATCGCGACGCTTTGGGTTTGAAACTATTGTTCACAGCAGGGCAGCTTGCCTTCTTGGATTGCGGCGGCGTGCGGCTGATGCTTAGCCCGCCGGAAAAACCAGAGTTCGACCACCCTTCTTCAATTCTATATTTCAAAGTTGACGATATTCAGGCAGCATACGATCGTTTAGTGCACCTCGGAGTGAAGATCGAAGGCCAGCCGCACGTGGTCGCGAGAATGCCCGATCACGATCTGTGGCTTGCTGAATTCCGCGACTCTGAGGGCAATCTCATGTCGCTGATGTCGGAAGTACGGCACTGATTTCAGCTCCGAATGATGCGCACTGCCTCGCGGAGTGTATTCACCATTTCATCCGGCAGCCTTCCGCTCGTGTCAGGAGAAAGATTGAGCAGCAGATTCGCGCGGCGATCACGGCAATCTTTCATGATCCCGGCAATCGTCTTTGCGCTCTGGGTTTTGAAACCTTCACGCCAGAACCAACTGTGCATGGGCGGCATTGGCTTGTACGGCGGACCCATGGGAATCCACGATTCCATCGGCATGAAGTAGGCTTTCCCCTGAAAAACAACATGCGGATCGTGACCCTCGGCCGGAGGCATAGTGTCTTCGCCATTGACGATGTCGGTTGGCCAACTTGCCTCCTCACAGATGCGGCCTTGGTTACGGCGGCTCTGGTAGAAAGCCTGATTCATCACGATGAGACAATTGGGTCTGAACTGCTTGATCAGTTTGTAGAGCTCCCAACGCTGCTCATGCGTGACCTTCCAGGTAATGTCGAGCAATTGATAAAACGGGTGTGGGTCACGCGTGTGCAGCTCCGTCAGATGATGTTTGATTAATTGATAATAGCTGTCGGGTACAAGCGAGTTCCAATCGAACCTTCCCTCATTGCGAGGATCGAGAATGCAGTAATAGAAACCCGGCTTTATGCCATATTCGTGGCAGGCAGCAACAAAACTGGCGACCACGTCGGTTTTGTTCCCGCTTGAGGCGACATCATAGTCGTATCCCTGCGAATCCCACAGGCAGAATCCCGACATATGCTTCGCAGTCAACACCGCATACTTCGCGCCCAAATCGCGCGCGGTGCGAATCCACTGCCGCACATCAAGGTGTGTGGGATTGTAAGTGCTCGCGGGAGCTTTTCCTGTATCGTAGTCGTCTCCCGTGAATGTATTCACGCTGAAATGAAACGACACACCCAAATGCAGAGCCTCGAATTCCGCCAGCTGACGCGTGCGCCGGGTTGCGGGCAGGAAATCATGCGCCGCTGTGGCTGGTCTCGCCAGAGTTGTCGATGCCGCCACCGCCATTCCCATTAATAGCTGCCGGCGATCCATTTCTTATCTCCTATTTCCCGATACAAAAACGGCTGAAGATCAGGTTGAGAATGTCATCGTTTGTGGTGGCGCCGGTGATTTCATCCAGCGAGCGAAGTGCGTTGTAAAGATCGAGCAAAAGCATTTCATGAGGGATCTTATTGTGGACGGCTGTTTCGGCATTGCCTAGGGCGGCAAGGGAATCACGGACAAGAGATTGATGACGGGCGTTGGTAAGGAATCCGGTTTCCGCGCTTGAACCAAGATCTCCGGTGACGTGGCGCAGAATTGCCGCGCGGAGCTCCGGGATGCCTTCTGCGGTAACGGCGGAGGTCCGCAGAGAGGCTGCGCCGTTGTTCGGTTCGTACTCCGCCGGGATTGACCGTATTTCTGCCGTCCTTACGGGATTCTGGTCGTCAATGCCGGATACCCAGGGCTTACGCCCTGGGCTAACGTATCCCGCTCCTGCAGGGCTGTTGGGTAGCTGCTCCAAAAGACTGTGTCTGATCTGCCAGTCTCCTTCATCCCCGATCAAATCTGCCTTGTTCTCGATTATGATTGCTCGCCGTTGCACAACTTGCCTCAGTAGTTCCATATCTTCATCGCTGATGTTTTGTGACGCGTCCAGGACGACCAGCACCAGATCCGCGTCAGCCAGGGCTTCCATGGATTTCTGAATACCGATGCTCTCGGCCTCATCAAGAGCGCGGCGGATTCCGGCGGTATCCACGAGCTTGACTGGAATGCCGCCGATGGAAACGGTCTCGGTGACAAGGTCGCGCGTGGTGCCAGGAGTTGCAGTCACAATGGCGCGCTCGCGCTCGACTAGGCGGTTGAACAGACTGGATTTACCAACGTTGGGACGGCCCACAATCGCCAGCATCAGCCCTTCGTGGACTATTTTTCCGTAAGCAAATGATTGTGCCAGCTGAGTCAGCGGCTCGCGCACCGGGGTAAGGTGCTGAAGGATTTGCGCGGGCGGCAGCACCGAAACGTCATCTTCAGCGAAGTCGATTCCGGCTTCGAGCAGGGCAATCAATTCCACGAGCTTTTGCTTGATTGGCTGCAGGCGGCGCGAAAGGGCGCCTTCCAGTTGCTGGGCTGCGACTTTTGCCTGGTAAAGAGTCTGCGAATCGATCAGGTCGCGTACAGCTTCGGCTTGAGTGAGGTCAATTCGTCCGTTGAGAAACGCACGCATGGTGAACTCGCCGGGCTCCGCAAGACGCGCGCCGCGAGCAAGTGCAAGTTCCACCATGTGACGTAAAACAACGGACGAGCCGTGTGCGGAAATTTCGATGATGTCGTCAGTGGTGTAAGAGTGGGGCTTGGCAAAGTAGGTGACCACAACTTCGTCAATCCTCGAACAATGTGGGGACGGGCCCGCCCGCCCGTCCGGATGAGTCGCAGACTCAGCAAACATTGCAGGTTCCCCACCGGGTCGGACAGGAGTGTCCGACCCACATGGTTCGATGAGCTCTCCGAAGATCGCACGGCCGGGCTCCAGATCATGCTTCAGGCGCAACATGGGAAGGGCAATCGCGCATGCTTCGGATCCTGCCAGGCGGACTACGCCAATTCCCCCGCGTCCGGGTGGAGTCGCAACAGCGACGATGGTGTCGTCTAAGTTCAATAATGTGATTGTATTTCAGCACGCCAGCGGCGGACGTGGACGGCCTCGCCTACACAGGTTCTGGTGAAATGCGTAGTCCGTAATTACAATCAAATCTTCGCTTATGGCCGACGTACGGCGTGGTCTGATCATCGTGAACACCGGTCCTGGCAAGGGTAAAACCACTGCCGCTATGGGCACGGCATTGCGCGCCGTTGGTAACGGCATGCGTGTGCTAATGCTGCAGTTCATCAAAGGCTCGTGGCATTATGGCGAATTGGACGCGGTAAAGTCATTCGGTGACAAGTTCATCATGAAGCAGATGGGACGCGGCTTTGTGAAAGTTGGCGCGGAGAAGCCCGATCTCGAAGATGTCCGCTTAGTAGAAGAAGCTTGGGCCGAGGGTGCGCGCGCGATCCAGTCCCGGGAGTGGGACCTAGTGATTCTCGATGAGATCAATTATGCGATCAGCTACGGGATGCTCGATCCCGCCAAAGTGGCTGAAAGCCTCAAACAGAAGCCGGACATGGTGCATGTGATCTTGACGGGACGCAACGCTCATCCGACAATTGTCGAGCTTGCTGACACGGTCACCGAAATGCGGCAGGTGAAGCACGCATATGAGAAGGGCGTGATGGCGCAGAGAGGGATTGAATACTGATTTGGTAAATGGGTAATTTTGTAATTGGATAATTTGAAAGCGGGTACCCTCCTTCTTCAAATTATACAATTTCCAAATTACGAATTTTCACAATCTTCTTTATGGCTTGGTTTAAGCGACAATCCGGCGACCTCGACGCTTCGGGCGAAAAGAAGATGCGCACCGAAGGTTTGTGGGTGAAGTGTGAAAGCTGCCGCCAGATCATCTGGAAGAAAGACCTTGAAGAAAATCTCAACGTTTGCCCGAAGTGCGGCAAGCACTTCCGCATTGACGCGCGCACGCGGCTCGCGAACCTGTTTGATAACGGCGAGTATGAGACATTTAGCGACAATCTTGCCTCGACCGATCCGCTGAAGTTTGTGGACCTGAAGCCCTACTCGGAGCGACTGAAGAAGGCGCAGGAAGAGACAGGTCTTACCGACGCTGTAATCAACGCTCGCGGCAAGCTGAATGGGCGAGCGGTCATCGTGAGCGCCATGGAGTATGGATTCATTGGCGGCAGCATGGGCGCTGTGGTGGGCGAGGTCATTACCCGCGCCATCGAGGAAGCTCTGGAGAAGAAGCACCCACTTATCATTATTTCTGCGTCAGGCGGCGCGCGCATGATGGAAGGCGTGCTGAGCCTGATGCAGCTGGCAAAAATCTCCGCTGCGTTGGCCAAGCTGGACGAAGCTCGCGTCCCTTATATTTCCGTTCTCACCGATCCCACAACTGGTGGCGTGACGGCATCGTTTGCCATGCTTGGTGACCTCAACATCGCGGAGCCAGGAGCGCTCATCGGGTTTGCCGGGCCGCGCGTGATTGAGCAAACTATCCGCCAGAAACTTCCGCCCGGCTTCCAGCGCAGCGAATTTCTGCTGGAGCATGGCATGCTGGATGCGGTGGTGCATCGCAAAGAGATGAAGACCTACATTTCCAGGGCGATTGATTTTATGACACCGGCCATCACTCCTCAGGCCTCAACCGCCAGCTAGAAAAACATCGCTAGCCGCTGGTCGTTGACCAAACTATTGAACATGCCTTCCGCCTTACAAAGCTTTCCCAAAGCCATAGCCGAGTTTCAGCCACTCTGCTGATAATCTAGTGCTTAGGCCAACGACCAAGAGCCAACGACCAACTTTTCCATGCCTGCTTCCTACCATACCGCCGTCGCCCGGATGTACGCGCTCGGACACGAGCTGGCGCAAGCACCCTCGCAAAAATTTGACCTGGCGCACATGCGCGTGCTGCTCGCGGCCCTCGAAAATCCTGAGCGGCGTTTTCCTGCGGTCTTGATTGCAGGTACGAACGGCAAAGGCTCGACTGCCGCTACTTTGGCTTCAATCTTGCAAGCATCGGGATTGCGTACCGGCCTGTACACCTCGCCGCATTTGGTACGGATCAATGAACGCATTCAGACAAACGGCCAGCAGATTTCCGACGACAAGTTTACGTTACTGCACGATCTTGTTGAACGCACAGCCGAGTGGCTCGTAGAAGATGGCGAACTGCCCTGGCATCCGAGCTTTTTTGAGATGCTGACCGGCATCGCGTTCGAATATTTCGCGACCAGCAAGGTTGATATCGCAGTGCTCGAAGTTGGGATGGGTGGGCGGCTGGATGCGACCAATGTGGCTGAGCCGCTGGTCAGCGTGATCACCGATATTTCGCTTGATCATCAAAAGTTTCTCGGCAACACCATTGCCGAGATCGCGCGAGAAAAGGTTGGGATTATCAGGCCGAATGGCGTTGTGGTTACATTGCCTCAGAGTCCCCCCGCTAACGACATAATCGGAAATGCAATTCTTGAGAGAGAAGCAAGAGCGATAAGTGCGGTGTCGTATGTGCCACCGGTTTCGCCGAAGGCGGAGGGCTACGTTCAAAAGTCTTTAACCGCGGAGGACCCTGAGGCTGACGGGTGCGCAGAACAAGGTTCAGTTGGCCTGATCGCACGTTACCCTCTGCAGGTGATGGGAAAGCAGATCTTGGTCGAGACACCGCTTCTCGGCCGACATCAGTTGCGAAATGTTGCATTGGCGATTGCGACTGCGGAGGAATTGAGCAATCAGGGATTTGCCATCACACCGGAATCCATCCAGCGTGGCATTCGCGAAACGCGCTGGCCAGGAAGGTTTCAGGTAATTCGGCCTTCACAAAGTTCTCCGGAGTTCGTGATGGATGTAGCGCACAATCCCGCCGGGGCATGGGCTTTACGTTCGACACTATCGACCTGCTACGAGGACAGGCGCATCATTTTCGTGTTTGGCGCCATGCGCGACAAAGCGATCAGCGAGATTGCGGAAATTCTGTTTCCGTTGGCGGAGCGGATCATCGTGACCCGGGCGGACAATCCGCGGTCAGCGAGTCCCGAGGAGATCCGCGACGCCGCAGTGAGGGCACAGGCGGAGATTGAGTTGGCCGCGGATGTTGTGTCGGCGGTCGAAAGGGCACGCGAGGTGGCCTTCTCGGGCGAACTTGTCGCAGACGGTGTCTCCCGAGCGTCGCTTGGCGGACAGCCGGGGGCGGCTGTCTCCACGTGTGCAGTGGTCGTGATCACTGGATCAATCTACGTGGTCGGGGAAGCAATGCGCGCTCTGGGGGCTGGTGGCGATGGAGAATAGCACTGTGACCGAGACGCGCCCGGAGCAGAGCGGAGCCACATCGCCCATCGAAACCAGAAACTACGGAATCCTCAGCCGGCTGCGCTCTTACTTCTTTTTCGACCCGCTGATATGGGGCTACACGGTCGTTTTTGGCCTGACTTCCATTCCGTTCGGTTTCTTCGATAAAAACGGCAGCATTCTTCACGCATTTGCCCGGGCCTGGTCGAAGACGATCATGAAGACGATTCTTTCTCCGATGCGCATCATCGGCCTCGAGAAAATTGATCCGACGAAACCGCATGTGTACGCTGTGAACCACGGTTCGGCGTTCGATATTCCGGTGCTGTATGCATACCTGCCGTTTCAGTTCCGGATCGTGTTTAAAAAAGAATTGCTGTCGTACCCGATTGTGGGTGGCCATTTGAAGCGCTCGGGCCAGGTATGTGTGGACCAGCAGCATCCGGCGCGTTCGGTCGCGAGTATCCGGTCGGCATTCAAAACCCTGAGAGGGGGCATGCCCCTGGTGATCTTCCCCGAGGGCGGACGCACGTCGGATGGACGCATTCAACCGTTCTTGCCGGGCGCATTTTTCTTAGCGATTAAAGCGCAGGTGGATGTTGTCCCAATCACGCTGGTGGGGACCTATGAGCTGCTGCCGATGAACACCTACCACATCAAGCCGAGGCCTCTGGAGATGAGAGTCGGAGATCCTATCGCGACGGCGGGCCTGACGTTGAGGGATTTGGAGCAGTTGTCGGATAGGGTGCGCCGGGATATGTCGGTCCTATACGGGCAGTAGTAGTTCCGAGCTCCGGGTTGCCGCCGGCAAGAGCGAAGTTTGCGGTGATCATCGTCTCCACAGCCACTGGCTCACCCTTCAGAAAATAAGGCTTATAGCGCCACTGTTTCACCGCGTCGATTGCCGCCGGAACTAACATCGGGATGGCCACTGAACGGCGCGCAAATTTTCAATCTTCCCTTCCTTGCTGATAATCGCCTGCAATACAACCGTTCCTTGAAGGCGGGCTGCTCGTGCGGCACCCGGATACTCCGGAGTCACTTTTGTGAATGATCATTCCCGCTATCACACCGGATGAGACCTTGACGCGCGACGGCGGAACAGAATCGCCTGAACTGTTCGAAATTGATGCGGCATCTAACACGAGACTTCCCGCAGGCTCCGGTGGCGCGAAATCAAAAGGCAATTTGATCGCTGCCTTTACCGGTTTCCCATCGTGAATGAAGAGCTTGAATTTCCACTGCTTCACGGCTTCCGCGGCCGCATTAGCCAGAACTGGATCACCGCTAAAAAGCTCGACGGTTTCCACATCGCCGATTTCCGAGACCACGGCCCTTGCTATCACTCTTCCCTGCACCTTCTGGGACAGAGCTGCCGACGGACACTCAGGTTTAACTTTCTTGACCAATTCCAGAACAGTCGAGTCAGGTGGCGCGGGCGGATTGCTGACATTTGGAGAGCTGCTTTGCTGGTTGGCTCCGATGACGTTCCAGCGGCCGAGCTTTGGGAGTACAAGGGGAGCCGGAACCAACAGATAAAGAGTTAAAAACAGGCATACCCAACGCATGGCGGAGATTGCACAAAACATATTCGTACTTGCAAATGGCGCGTGCGAGCTGACGCTCGCTTGCTCGGCTCTGCACGACTACCCAGGGCTACGTCTTCGATCGTTTTGTGCATAATCGTTGCCCGGAGTTCGTATGAACCAGCCTGCTTGGTTACACTGTTTTGTTTTGTCACTGCCATGTCCGTTCAAGCAAAAACTTCTCATCCTCCCACCGTCTCCGATGCTGAAGCCTTCATGAAGAAGGCCGAGGCGCGGCTGGCCGGGTTGAGCGTTAAGGTCAATCAGGCGAACCGGGTCCATGCCAACTTTATTACCGACGACACTGAAGCTCTGGCTGCCGCTGTCAACGAAGAAAACACGGCCGTGACCGCCGAACTGGTGGAGCAGGCCAAACGCTTCGACGGATTAAAGATGCCGGCTGATCTCTCGCGGAAATTTCTACTGCTGAAACTTTCGCTCACAGCACCCGGGCCGCACGATCCAGCGCTGCGCAAGGAGATGACCGAGATCGCCGCCTCGCTCGAGTCCGACTATGGCAAGGGCAAAGTCTGCCACATGGATGGCAAGTGTCTCGACATTACTGCAATCGAGAAATTCATGGGCGAGAACCGCGATCCCAGTGAGCTGAAAGCTATCTGGGTGGGGTGGCATGCGGTAGGCGCACCCATGCGTAAGCGTTACGCGCGATTTGTCGAGCTTTCGAACCAGGGCGCACGCGATCTGGGATTCAAAGATACCGGCACATTGTGGCGCGCGGGGTACGACATGCCGCCGGACCAGTTCAGCGCCGAAGTGGACCGGCTCTGGGAGCAGGTGCGGCCGCTTTATTTCTCGCTGTACACGTTCGTGCGGGCGCGGCTTTCGCAAAAATATGGACCGCAAGTCATGCCGCCAGATGGACCGATGCGCGCGGATTTGCTAGGAAATCCCTGGGCGCAGACGTGGGCAATGTTTTCCCGCTGCTGGGCCTTCCCGAAAATAGCCAGGGCTATGACTTGAGCGAACTGCTGAGAGTAAAGAATCTCGAAGCGCGGGGCATGGTGAAGTACGGCGAGAACTTCTACAAGTCTCTAGGATTCGATCTTCTGCCAAAATCTTTTTGGGAACGATCGCTATTCGTGAAGCCAGCCGATCGCGACGTGGTCTGCCATCCCAGCGCTTGGGACATCGATAACAAAGATGACATTCGCATCAAGATGTGCATCCAGATTCGTGATGAGGATTTTTCAACCATCCATCACGAACTGGGACACAATTTCTATCAGCGCGCTTACAAGAGCCAGCCTTTCCTTTTCGAGAACGGGGCCAACGACGGCTTCCACGAAGCGATTGGCGACACCATCGCATTGGCGAACACGCCGGAGTATCTGCAGAAGATTGGCCTGCTCGACAAAGTGCCTCCGCCTGAAGCTGACATTCCGATTCTGCTGAAACAAGCACTGGATCGCGTGGCATTCTTGCCGTTTGGTTTGCTGATTGATCAGTGGCGTTGGAAAGTTTTTCCCGGCGAGATCAATCCCGAGAGTTACAACAAAGCCTGGTGGGAACTGCGCCTGAAATACCAGGGCGTGGTGCCTCCCGTTGCACGCAGCGAGGCTGACTTTGATCCCGACGCGAAGTACCACGTTGCGGCCAATGTCCCATACACTCGATACTTCCTGGCATACATCTACGAGTTTCAGTTCTATCGCGCGATGTGCCGCGAATCGGGATTCAGCGGTCCGCTCAATCGCTCCGCGTTTTTCGGATCGAAAGAGGCCGGCGATGCTCGAAATAGGACAGAGCAAGCCCTGGCCCGAAGCAATGGAAGCACTGACCGGCCAACGCGAAGCCGACGCGGGCGCAATCCTGGAATACTTTGCTCCCCTCAAGAAGTGGCTGGACGAGCAGAACAAGGGAATGAAGGTGGGTTGGTGACACCCAGGCACTAGGCTGCTTCTCTTGCGACAGTTGCGAGCCATTCCTGGGGACCGTTCAGCACAAAATTGAAGTCTGCCTCGTGTAACGCCCCATAGCTAGGCGCGTTCAATGCCAGGACTTTCGCCCCTGGGAATTGGCCCTTGATCCAGCCTACCATCGCCTGCCTTTCGGCCTGTGGAGCGGCGTGACCGATAAGGAATATGCAATACTTCTCGCCCTTTGCGAGTACGCGGTGCGCGTCAGCGTTGCCCAGAACGGAAGTGACGTCATACCCACGGTCTTTCAATATCTGCGCACGGGAAATCAGCAGCAGTTCGTCATAAGCGATCTGAAAAATGCGTTTGCGGCGGCGCGCCACAGTCGAAAAGACCCGGCCTTGCAGACGGGCGCGCTTTAGCTCCAATAATTCATTAATGCGCCGAACCAGCTTCAGTAGCTGCGTCGGATCCCGCTCGACCGCTGCGCTTGCGCAAAGGATCTGCCATTCTTCCTGTTGGTCTTTCAATGACTTGCCCCTAAGAGAGGAGAGAAGAGATAGACATATTCTGTCACATACATGACATCAAAGATGTCAAAAATAAGGTCGAGCGTGCCTCGTCGCACCGACCGGGCTGCTGCGAAGACACACATGCGTACCCTGCCGTGTACTTTCCATTTCTCTAATTTCAACCCATCATGAGTTCAGCCGTTCTCCAGCCAGCCGTACCAGCCGCCCGCAATCCGGCGAATGGAGAACAGTCCGGAAGGTCCGCGCTGAACCACGATCTCGCTCCCGACAGGCGACATGCGCTGCGTCAGAAAGTCAACACGCCTGCCTACGCCAGCTTTGATGGCGTCACCGGGGGCATGATCCTCGACCTGAGCGAAGAGGGCATGGCCATGCAGTCACCGGCGCCGCTTGAGGCGCACAGCATTCTCCCCTTGCATCTTTCCCTGGGTGAGCCGACGGCATATCTTGAAACCACGGGCTATGTGGCCTGGGCGGACGCTCTCGGCCGGGCAGGGGTACGCTTTTCCGAGCTTCCCGACGAAGCCCGCGCTCGCTTGCGGGATTGGCTGACGGTGAATGCGGGTACACCAAGCTGGAAGGCGCCGCGATGGGTGGTGCGAGAATCGGCATTTCGGCAGAACGGCGGGAACGGCCACTCGCCGAAGGGTGTGGCGTTGAGCCTGGAACCGGAGCCGGAAGTTCCCAAGAAGCCTTCAGCCTCGACCACCGTACAGTATGAGTTCCAATCCCTCGGTGGAGATCTGAATGCTGCGCTGAAGCTGATCGCTAGCCGCGCATGCTCGATCACCCGAGGCACCGGCGCCGCAGTGGCGTTGGCGGGAGAGGATGGCATGACTTGCCGGGCCATCGCAGGATCCATTGCGCCTGAAATTGGCGCGTCGGTCAACATCAACTCTGGATTTAGCGGAGAGTGCATTAGGGCTGGCCGACCGCTACGCTGCGATGATACGGAATCGGACGCTCGCGTGGATGCCAATGTTTGTCGGCAGCTTGGCATCCGCTCGATTCTCGCCGCCCCGGCGTGCTACGAACGAGATATCGTAGGACTCGTTGAAGTGTTTTGCAGCACGGCTTTTGCTTTCGATGACGGAGACCTTGCCGTCGTCGAACGTTTGGCGCAGACAGTTGTTCTCACCCTCAGCCGCGCCGAAGTCTTCCAAGAGAAATAGCGCCTTTAGTTCATAGGATCCGCGTAGCTCTCCAGCGTGAACCAAGACAAACTTTCACCTCCAATCGGCGGCCCCCCAGTGAATGAAGATATCCAGCGGTCACGGCGGTTTGTCGGACTGGGGAAACTCCTTTCCCGCATCTCACAACAAAGCAGGGTTGTCCCCGTAACTTTTTGCCGCCGCCGGCGCATATACCAATTAGAACGAGAAACTCCTAAAGCGCAATGAAGGCACTTGAGCGTGAACCGGATGACCGGATGCTGATCGAAGCTGCGCAGCGTGAGCGTTCGCACTTTGCCGAGTTGTACGAACAGAACTTCCATCGTGTGTATACGTTCATTGCGCGGCGTGCCGCCGGGCGGGAGGAAGCGCAGGACCTGACGGCAGAAGTCTTTCATCAGGCACTTGCATCGCTCGAAACTTTCAAGTGGCAGGGCACGCCTTTCATAGCCTGGTTGTACGGAATCGCGACAAATGTGCTGGCAGCACACTGGCACAAGCTGGGCCGCGACCCGGACCAACTTTCGGAAGACTGGGAGCAGGGTGGCACAGATGAAATCGAGCGCAGGGCGATGCTGGCGGAATTGGTCGAATCGTTGCTGCCCGATCAGCGGATGGTGATCGTTCGCCGCTTCATCGAACAGCGAAGCATTCGAGAAGTGGCACAGGAACTCGGACGCAGCGAGGGAGCGATCAAACAACTTCAGCTTCGCGCGCTAGAAAGTCTTCGCGACAAAGTGGGAAGGAAAATATGAACCGGCAAGCAATAGCAGACGAACTCGATTCTCAAGTGGAAATGCTGCTGCGGGGCAGGGATGGTGTTCGTACGGCATCGGATCCGCTGTTGAAGCTTGGAGCCGAGCTGATCGTTCTTCCAAGTCCGGAGTTTAGAAGCCGGCTTAAGGATGAATTGCTGGAACCAAGCCGCGGCTTTGGTTCCGCGACTGCCTCATTCGAGCAGGTATCAGCCTCCGGCCTCGAAGGAATCGCGCCGCTGCTGGGCGGGAAGGGACCTAGCCTGTTCCCTGCCGATCATCGCAGTTTTCTGGTGTCATTTGCTTCGCATGCGGCGCTGATCGCGCTGATTGCGTCGGGGATATTTGTTGTCCGGAACACGACTGTGAAGCCGACTTCTCTGACTTCCGAATTGACCTATCCGCTTGCTGGACAAGGCGGAGGCGGATCGGGCGATCACAGTGCAGTTCAAGTCAGCAGAGGCACGCCGCCGAAGTTCAGCGACCAGCAACTCGCCCCGCCAGCCATCGTGGTGCGCAATCCCGAGCCGAAGCTAGCGGTTGACGCTCACCTTCTCGGTCCGCCTGACATAAAGTTGCCGCAGTCGAACAATATCGGCGATCTGGTTTCTTCGAACATCGTGATGCCTTCGAACGGAAGCGGCGCAGGAGGGGCGGCAGGAGACGGCTCAGGACCTGGACTCGGCAGCGGAAAGGGTCCTGGAGTTGGTTCAGGAAATAATGGAGGTTATGGAGGCGGACCATTTCGGCCGAGCACCGGTGTGATGGCGCCGCGGGCCATCTACAATCCCGAACCGGAGTACTCGGACGAAGCCCGAAGAGTGAAGCATCAAGGGGTGGTCGTGCTTTCGTTGATCGTTGACCCTCAGGGGCAAGCCCGCAACATTCGCGTGGCGCGCTCGCTGGGCATGGGACTGGACGAAAAAGCAATTGATGCGGTGAAGAAGTGGCGGTTCGCCCCTGGCACGAAGGACGGCTTGCCGGTGGCAGTGCAGGTGAACGTGGAGGTGAACTTCAGGCTGTATTGAGTGATTAGGAAAGATTCGGCTGGAACTGAAAATTCTAGCCCCTTCCCGATTTCGCCTCGTCCTGACTGTTGATTTCGGCGCCGTTGCTGGCCACGCAGTTGGCAGCCCACATTTCGGAGTTCAAGTTGGATTTTCCAAAGACTTCTGACGGCGTATCGGAATCCGTCACAAAAAGCGCAGGATGATCGGGGGCTGGCCCAGATCATCCTCATCCCTCCCGGTTAGAAGGGGTCTTACTAGCTTAAGAATACCCGAATGAGATTGCTGCATGATGTAGTGTGGATTAAATGTTGGTAAAAGTTAAGGGCGTCCGGATACCTTGCAGCGGCGCAGTCTGGGTGATATAACACCGCCCTATGTCACGTGCGCCAATTCTCTCAGTCATCTTTTCGATTTGCGTTTCCTGCTCGAATGGGTTGGGGCAGGCTGCACCGGCTGCGACGCCGGGGAAAGCCGCCCTTCCCGCCAACTCGTGGAATCACGTTGCTTCTCCGGAGGCGGCAGGCTGGTCCAAAGAAAAGCTCTCCGCAGCCCGCGAATATGCAAACTCGATTCATTCCTCGGCGGTAATGATCATTGAACATGGCGAGGTGGTTGACGAATGGGGAGACACGGAGCAAAAGATCAGTTCTTACTCTGTGCGGAAGAGCCTGATCAGCGCGCTCTATGGAATCTACTCGGCAGAGGGCGTGATCAATGTGAACCAGACAATGGAGCAGGCTGGGATTGACGATTCACCCGACCCGCTGACCAAAGGCGAGAGGCAGGCACGCATTGTTGACCTTCTTAGGGCACGCTCGTGCATTTACCACCCGGTCGATTTCGAGACCGATTACATGAAGAAGACTCGACCCCAGCGCGACAGTCACCCACCCGGAACTTTCTGGTACTACAACAACTGGGACTTCAACGCACTAGGCACAATTTTTGAAAAGAAGACAGGTCTGAAAATCGGCGATGCCTTTTACGAGCGCATTGCAAAGCCGATTGGGATGCAGGATTTCCAACCTTCCGATATGTACTACATGGGCGGCCCAGTTTCAATCCACCGCGCTTACCATTTCGAAATCACTGCCCGGGACATGGCACGCTTTGGATTGCTGTACCTGCGACATGGGCGCTGGGGAAATAAGCAGATCGTGCGGGAGGCATGGGTGGAAAAGAGTAGCCATGCCAGCGAAATGATCAAATTCCAGGGCATAGAAATGGGCGGCTACGAGTATTTGTGGTGGGTGGAATACGGAGGTGCTCACCTGCCTGGGGGCACGCTGCCTGGAATGTACTCTGCACGAGGCGCGGGCGGACATTATCTGCTGATTGTTCCCAGCCTCGATCTGGTCATCGTTCACCGCGTGGACAACCAGCCGACCAACAAAGACACAAAGAGCGTTATAGACGCAGCGCAACGGCCCGGCGTCGATGCTACGCACTTCGGCCATCTGGTGAAACTGATCCTCGACGCGCGAAGACCCACTTAGGCCAGGGGCCGCCCATCGCGACCGCTGCTATATTTATGAATTCGCCCAAGCATGCTGTCGAGCTTTGCTCGACCGGACAGTCGCGGGCGGCTGTCCCCACGTTTTCGAGAGGCGGAGTAACACAAAAGTATGTCTCGCAAGCTTGATGAATCGCGCCGCCTGCAACAACGCGCTGAGAGCCTGATCCCGGGCGGAGTCAACTCACCCGTGCGCGCATTCAAGGCGGTGGAATGCGAAGCGCCGTTCATCGTGCGCGGTCAGGGTTCACACATCTGGGACGCGGACGGAAATGAATATGTGGATTACATCGGCTCCTGGGGGCCGCTGATTCTCGGGCACGCTGAGGCTGGAGTTCTCGACGCTATTCTGGGGGCTGCCGGGAATGGGACTAGCTTCGGCGCATCAACGCCGTCAGAAGCCGATCTTGCTGAGTTGATCGTCGAAGCATTTCCTACGGTACAGAAAGTCCGCTTCGTCAGCTCCGGCACTGAAGCCACCATGTCGGCCATCCGACTGGCCCGCGCGTTCACCAAACGCAAATACATCATCAAGTTCGAAGGCTGCTATCACGGACACGCGGACGCCCTGCTGGTGAAAGCCGGCTCCGGAGTAGCCACCTTGGGCATTCCGGGATCGGCCGGCGTGCTCGAAGAAATCAGCCAGTTCACCATCGCGCTGCCGTTCAACGATACGGAAGTTCTGGAGCAGGCTTTCAGCAAATATCGGCACCAGATTGCCTGCGTTATTGTCGAACCGGTGGTTGGGAATATGGGGTGCGTTCCCGCGAGCGGCGGCTATCTTGCCAACCTGCGCACCATTACGCAACGCGAAAACACAGTGCTGATTTTCGATGAAGTAATGACCGGCTTTCGCGTGGCGTACGGCGGCGCTCAGGAACTTTATGGAATTAAGCCTGACCTTACGACTCTCGGAAAAATAATTGGCGGCGGTTTGCCAGTCGGCGCTTACGGAGGCTCGGACGAGATCATGAGTCTGGTAGCGCCACTCGGCCCCATGTACCAGGCCGGTACATTGTCAGGCAATCCGCTGGCGATGGCGGCGGGAATCGCACAACTCACGCATTTACGCGAGAAGAAGACCGAAATCTATCCCCGGCTCGATGCACTCAGTGCCAAACTGGTTGAGGGCGTGGTTGCGGCAGCAAAAGAAGTGGGAATGACTCTGTGCTTCAACCGCGTTGGCTCGATGTTCACCTGGTTCTTCACCGAAGGCCCGGTGACGGACTGGGATTCCGCGTCTAAGTCCGACACTGCCGCCTTCGCCAAATTCTTCCGTGCCATGCTCAATGGTGGGATATATCTACCGCCTTCCCAATTCGAGGCAGCATTCCTCAGCGCCATCCATTCGCAAGAAGACGTCCAGAAAACAATCGTTGCTGCCCGGAATTCGCTGCGGGGCAGATGATGCGTGAAAACTATTCGTGTGGTCTAGGACAATGGCGATTGTGGCTATCATGCAGTCATCGTCGGGGGGCTACTGCTTGACCCTTTCCTCTGGCGATACTTGCTAATGTAAATTCCGTCTGACCGCGCCGTCTATGCTATCGGCGCAAACAGGCAACTGACTGTGTTCGAACGTGCTATTGAGAATTCCCTGACAATCGGCTGATCCCATTGCTCCAGGTACGCGGTTCGAGAATTCATCAAGTATCAGCATGTCGTCTTTGAATTCATTCATAAATCGATTATGGAATCTCTGCATTGCTGAAGCTTTGACCTTTTTCCATTCCTCAAAACACTTCGTCCCTTGACAACCTCCCGGCCACGTAGCAGAATCTCATTCTGGCGAATAAAAAGCGAAATTACATACAATTCGCCCGGCAGACCGGCCCCGATCTTTCTGCCTCGAGGTTTCAATGTCCACGCTTGCGATCAATGCCAGCCTTTCCTCGTCTTTGCCAATGATCTTGCAGGATAAAAGAACTGCCGTTCTGAAGCATATTGCTCAGTCCGAACGGCTGGATTCAGTACGCTCCGCTTCCCGTCTGGAAGTGCGTCCCAAGCCCGAGATGCTTTCGGTCGGCATTCCGGAACTGGATGCCATGACCGGCGGTATCCCCCGCGGCTGCCTGACTGAGATTTGCGGCGCACCTTCCTCCGGAAAAACCAGTGTGCTGCTGGCTACGATTGCGGCAGCAACACGGCGGGAGGAAGCCTGTGTTTTGATTGACGCCAGCGACAGTTTTGATCCAAGTTCCGGAGAAGCTGCAGGTCTGAATTTTAATAAGCTGTTATGGGTGCGCTGCGGAAAATCGTCATCGGTCCCTTCGACTCGCTCCACTCGCTCAGGGCAAGCTGAAAATGGTCGTCAGTCGTCGGCCAATCCCAACAATTCAGTTTTTCCAAATAGGGCCAACGACCAACGACTAACGGCCAACGACTTTAGAAGACCTCGTAAGAGTAATGAGAACCGCCTTGAACAAGTCCTCAAATCCACCGACCTCATCTTGCAAAGTGGCGGCTTCGGTCTGGTTGCGCTCGATCTCGCCGGAATTCCCGACAAATTTGTGCGCCGCATTCCGCTCGCATCCTGGTTCCGTTTTCAGCGAGCCGTCGAGCACACAAAAACCGCGCTGCTCGTGATTAGCGAATTTTCCTGCTCGCAAACTTGCGCCGCACTAGTGATGAAGCTGACAGCCGTCAGTTGTCAGCCATTAGCAAAATCTACTGTCCACAATCCCACGCATGAATCAAAACTCGATCTCGTACACCATGCTGAACCGATTTGTGGCTCAAGCCGCAAAGCGGCGGCATGTGAAAGCCCGGCGTGGAAACGCCGGGTAGAAGAGGAAGTAAACATTGAGTCCCGCAAGGGACGGCACTGGATATGTGAAACAAACGAGAACGGATCGAATGATAAAAAACCGAGCCGCGAAGGGGCGAACGATATTAGCCCATCGCTTCAGCGCTGGGAAAGCGAAAAAAAGATATCAAGTCCCGTAGGGACGGCCGAATCTTCATTCAGCCATGTGCCATCAAGGAAACCTTCACACGCCCAAGTCTTAAAAGAAATGCAAATCGAAGCCGAGATCCTGCGCTCGCGTCTCGTGCATGACGAACATCGTAAACCCATGCAATCCGTGAGAACGAGCTTTTCAACACAAGCAGTCCGCGCTGGATGAAAGCAACACCCCGCGGATTTGCATGGATTCTTCCGATTTTTCGGTTTTTATCCGCAAAATCCGCGGAATCCGTGGCTGGTTTTGAATTTGGTTTTTGCCAACACCAACGGTTTTCATGTCTTTTGCCTGCATCTTCGTTCCTGATTTTCCCGTTGAGGCGGTTCTGCGCGCTGAACCCGAGTTGCGTTCGCAAGCCGTGGCCGTGCTCGAAGGCAAACCGCCGCTACAGAAAATCATTTCTGTAAATGAAGCTGCACGCAAAACCGGCGTTGCAGCGGACATGACGAAATTACAAATCGAAGGTTGCGGGGAAATTGTGCTACGCGACCGTTCTGAATTCCAGGAATCCGCCGCTCACCAGGCATTGCTCGATTGCGCGCAATCTTTTTCCCCGCGTGTGGAAGATGCCGCCGGGGATACCCTCTTACTGGATTTATCCGGGCTCGACAAGCTCTTTGGCTCCTTGCCTAAGATCGCCCGCGAGATTTCCTGCCGAGCCTGGCAAATGGGTCTTGGCACGAACATCGCCGTGGCGAATACGCTGGATGCGGCGCTGCTTGCAGCACATGGATTCTCGGAAGTCACCATACTGCCCGAAGGAAAAGAGCCCGAAATTCTAGGAGGCCTGCCGGTCGAAGTGCTATTTGCAGATGGAACAGAGTTCGCGAAAGATCGCGACGAAATTCTGGAAACATTGCGCCGCTGGGGAATACGTAAATTCCGCGATCTGGCTGCTCTCCCTGCAGTTGCTTTGAGCGAACGTCTGGGGCAACGCGGACTCGAACTTCAGCGCAAGGCATGTGGCGGAAGCCACCGCACATTTGTCCCATGCGATCCGCCCCTGGTGTTTGAAGAGGCAATGGAACTGGAGTTCCCGCTGGTTCTGCTTGAGCCGCTCGCATTTCTGCTGAGCCGCATGCTCGATCAACTTTGTGCGCGGCTGCAGTCGCGATCATTGGCGGCGCAAGAAATGCATTTGGAAATGACGCTCGAAAATGGAAGGCAGCAGGATTCCGAACGCACGGTTTTTCAGCGTGCAATCCATCTGCCAGTACCGTTGCTCGACGCCAAAACTTTTCTCAAGTTGCTGCAACTGGATTTGAAAGCGCACCCTCCGGGCGCGCCCATCATAAAAATTCATTTACGGATTGAGCCTGCAAAACCACGGCCAGGGCAGGCTGGGCTTTTTATTCCGTCAACCCCCGAGCCGGAGAAACTGGAGCTGACGCTGGCGAGAATTTCTGCCGTGGTCGGCGAAGGCCGCGCCGGATCGCCGCAACTGCTGGACACGCATCGTCCGCAAGCATTCGAGATGCAGCGCTTCGTGTTATCAGATTCCGCACGAGCGGGGACGCCCGTGTCTCCAGATATCGATTTTGGGGGTACGGGCGTCCTCGCCCGTACAGCAGAGCACCATTACAGCAATGGAAAAGAAACGTCTGAAGCTCTAGTTACCGCCCTCCGGATTTTTCGTCCGCCGATTGCCGTCACTGTGAACCACCAGAATGGCAGGCCGTCTCACCTTACTTCTAAAAGGCACAATCAGATTGCAGCCGAGGTGCTGTGGGCGGCCGGCCCCTGGCAGTCCTCCGGCGACTGGTGGGAGCAGGACGCGTGGGTCCGCGATGAATGGGACATCGCAGTACAGGAAAAAACAGGCATCACCCTTTACCGATTAATTCATGATCTGCTTCGCGGACAATGGCTGCTGGAAGGAAGTTATGACTGAGTTTAGCCATTAGCCTTAGCCATTAGCCTTAGCCATTAGCTTTAGCTAGCGTCTTAAATTCAGCTAAAGGCTAATACTAACAGCCAAAAGAGCTGCCTTTGTACATCGAACTCCACTCCCGTTCCGCCTTCAGTTTTCTCGAAGGCTCTTCCCTGCCTGAGGGCCTGATTGCGCGCTGCCAGGAATTGCAGATGCCGGCAATGGCATTGCTCGACCGCGATGGTGTGTACGGCTCCCCACGTTTTCACATGGCTGCGAAGAAAGCCAAGATCAAAGCACATATCGGTGCGGAAGTAACATGCGATTTTTCATTACAAACATGCTCCCGTGGGGACAGCCGCCCTCGGCTGTCCGGTCGAGCGAAACTCGACATTAATCAACAACAAAAACAGTCGGGTCTGCGACCCGAGGACAGCCGAGGGCGGCTGTCCCCACGTTTGTGTACTGAGTTTCGCCTTCCCCTCCTCGTTTCTTCCCGCACCGGTTATCAAAATCTCTGTCGCCTGATCACCAAAATGAAGCTGCGCGCCAAAAAAGACGAAGGCGCAGTTTTTGCAGACGAACTTGAGCAACATGCTGAAGGATTAATCTGCCTCACCGGCGGAGATGATGGCCCACTCGCGCATGCGCTTCGAAATGGCGGCATTGACGAAGCCCGCCGATCTGTCGAGCGCCTTACTCAACTTTTTGGACACGGAAATGTCTATGTCGAACTGCAACGCCACTTCCGCCGCGAGCAAGAACTCCGCAATGGGGCGGCAATTGAAATCGCACGTTCACAGCGCCTTCCATTACTAGCCACCAATGGCGTGCGCTATGCGACACCTGATGCCCGCGAACTTGCGGACGTTTTCACCGCCATCCGCAATCATTGCGGTCTGAACACCGCCGGACGTCTGCTCGCTCGAAATTCCGAGCGCCATTTGAAATCTCCTCAAGAAATGTCTCAACTCTTCGCCGATCTCCCTGAGGCCATTGCCAACACTGCAGAACTTTCCACGCGTCTCGAATTCACCCTTGAAGATCTGGGCTATGAGTTTCCCAAATATCCCGTGCCCGAAGGCGAGAACATGATGTCATTTCTGCGCGAGCGTTCCCGCGAAGGATTTCAGTCCCGCTACGGACGCGCCGCCGCACCATTAAAAGAGAAAGCCCGCCTTCAGATCGAGCACGAACTCGCTCTCATCGAGAAACTCAAGCTGCCCGGATATTTCCTCATCGTCTGGGACCTGGTCCGCTTCTGCCATGAACAAAACATTCTCGTGCAAGGACGCGGATCAGCCGCCAACAGCGCTGTCTGTTACTCGCTCGGCATTACTGCCGTAGATTCAGTGGGCATGGAACTGCTCTTCGAACGATTTCTTTCCGAAGAGCGTGGCGAGTGGCCCGACATCGATCTCGATCTTCCCAGCGGCGACGATCGCGAAACCGTAATTCAATATTTGTATCGCCGCTATGGCGAACGTGGCGCGGCCATGACTGCCAACGTGATCACATATCGCAGCCGCATGGCATCGCGCGAGATCGGCAAAGTCCTCGGCTTCGATCCCGATACTTTGGACAAGCTTTCCGCCGCCGTCGCGCACTGGGAATACCGCGACCAGAACGACACTTTCGATCACCGCTTTCGTGATGCCGGCCTCGACATTCGCCATCCCCGCATTCGCAAATACTTCGAGCTCTGTGAAGCCATCCAGGATTTGCCGCGACACTTAGGCCAGCATTCCGGTGGCATGGTGATCTGCCAGGGACAGCTCGATTCCGTCGTTCCGCTTGAGCCTGCATTTATGCCGGACCGCGTCGTCGTGCAGTGGGACAAAGAAGATTGCGCCGATCTGGGGATCATCAAAGTGGACTTGCTCGGTCTCGGCATGATGGCCGTGCTTAAGGATTCTCTCAATCTCATTCGCGAACACTACGGCAAAGAGGTGGGCCTGGCGCATCTTCCCGCAGACGATCCCGAAGTTTATTCCACGCTGCAGAAGGCCGACACCATTGGAATGTTTCAGATCGAGAGCCGGGCGCAGATGTCTTGCCTGCCGCGCCTGATGCCCAAAAAGTTTTACGACATCGTTGTGCAAGTTGCGATCATTCGTCCCGGCCCCATCGTCGGCCAAATGGTCAATCCTTATTTAGAGCGCCGGCAAGGACGACAAGAAGTCGTCTATGCCCACCCTTCGCTCGTCCCGGTACTCAAGCGCACGCTCGGCGTTCCTCTTTTTCAGGAGCAACTTCTCAAGATGGCGATGGTGGTCGCGGGATTCAGCGGCGGCGAGGCTGAAGAATTACGCCGCGCCATGGGATTCAAGCGCTCAGAAAAACGCATGCGCGAAATCGAAACCAAACTCCGCGCCGGCATGACGCGCAACGGCATCTCGAAGGAAGCGCAAGAGCAAATTGTGCTTTCGATCACGTCATTTGCGCTCTACGGATTTCCCGAATCTCATGCCGCCAGCTTCGCGCTTCTCGCTTATGCCAGCGCTTATCTGAAGCAGCATTATCTTGCCGCTTTCACCGCCGCTCTATTGAACAATCAACCTATGGGTTTTTACAGTCCCGCAACCATCGTGAAAGACGCACAGCGTCACGGATTAAAAGTTCGACCCATTGACGTGACGAAATCGGAATGGGAGTGCAGGTTGGAGCCAGTCGTTGGTCGTTGGTCGTTGGCCATTGGCCGAAACAATGATTGGAATGACCGCGTGGAGCGCCTCCATCTCAGCCCCGAAGGAGCACAAGAATGCAGCCCAGGGCGTAAGCCCTGGGTTGAGACATTTCATGATGAAGCCCTGGAAGGGCAACAGAAATGTACACGTACCGATCCCACTCTCCGCCTTGGCCTGCGTTATGTTCGTGGACTGCACGAAGAAGCTGGAAAGGCCATCGCACGGGAACGGCATCTTGCCCCATTTCAATCCATCCACGATCTGGTGCGCCGCGTTCCAGAATTGCGCAAGGACGAACTCAACATCCTCGCCGAAATCGGTGCGCTGAACTCGATTCAATCCTATGATTTAAAGTCTGAAATCTTCAATCTGAAATCTGCAATCACCTTTCATCGTCGCGATGCTCTCTGGAATGCCGGCGCCGCCGCAAACCCCTCCGGCCCTCTGCTCGAAAATATCCCCGAGCCCGACAACAAATCTCCTCTGAACATAATGACCGACGAAGAACGCCTGGTCGCCGACTTCCGCGGCACTGGTATGACTGTCGGCCCTCATCCTATGGCTTATCATCGCGCGCACATGCAGGAACTCGGCGTTCGCCGCGCGGTCGAACTCAAGCAAATTCCAGGCGGCAAAAAAATCCGTATCGCAGGCGGTGTGATCGCGCGCCAACGGCCCGGCACTGCAAAAGGATTTGTATTTCTCAGCCTGGAAGATGAAACCGGAGTTTCGAACGCAATCGTCACTCCAGATCTGTTTCAGCAAAACCGGTTATTGCTCTCGACAGAAAAGTTCCTGATGATCGAAGGGACATTGCAGAACCAGGATGGAGTCATTTCGGTCAAAGCCGCAAGCGTCGCGCCCCTCTCCATCACCCGTGCACAAACCAGTTCGCACGATTTTCACTAATCGGAGACGACTGCCAAACACAAAAACGATTTTGCGCCACTCCTTCCCCAATCATTCAATTCCTTTTTTGAAAAAATAGAAAAAAATCATTTACATCTGTCTCTTTCCACAGCCAACTTCGGTTTATCATCAATACATACCCGCCACTAAAGATGTACAGCCGTTGGGTTGTTGCGTCAGTGTGTGGCCCATTCACATTAAAGGAGTACAAAATGGCCAAGGCAAAAACCCCTCGCACCGCCAAACCGAAAGCTGAGAAAAAAGTTCTCCAAATGCCGGACAATGGAAAAGCTGGAAATGGCTTCGTGCCGGGCGCCCTTGAACCGGAAATCCGCATCCGTGCGTACGAATTGTATGAGCAACGCGGTTGCACTCCAGGTCAGGAAGCCGAAGACTGGTTGGCTGCCGAACGCGAAGTGTTGGAGCGCCATACGCAACAGACGCATACCGCCTGAAAATCATCGGGGACCAAATGTCACTGTGGTTGTCCCAGCCTTTGCGGCTTCCAAAGGCTGGGATTCTGGTAGACGTTTGCCTCCTCCCCGCAATTCTGAAAAAATGAATGTTGCATCATGGCTGAACTAGGCAGTTTTGTTCTCCTGCTGGCTCTCGCTCTCAGCGGATACTCGTTTCTAGCGGGTCTGGCGGCTCTGACAATCAAGCATCCCGGTGCTGAGCGGCTCGGTGAAACCGCACGGCGTGCAGGAATCGCCAGCTTCGGCGCCGTCTTTCTCGGCGCGTTGGTTTTGGTTGTCTCCGCCTTCCGCAACGATTTTTCCATCGCTTACATTCTCCATCACAGCAATCGAGACCTGCCCTGGCCGTACAAATTCGCCACACTGTGGTCCGGACAAGAAGGCTCACTGCTGTTCTGGTCCCTATTGCTTTCGACTTACGGGCTCGTGTTGCGCGTGCGTCATAAGACTGATGAGCGCCTGTTTGCTCACGCATCCGTCATCATCGCGGCCGTTCAGGTTTTCTTTTTCCTTCTGCTGAATTTCGCAGCGAAACCTTTTGCGCTGATGGAAGGCCCGATCCCGGCTGACGGCAACGGTTTAACTCCGCTCCTTCAATATCCCGAGATGGTCATTCACCCTCCCATGCTGTACTTGGGCTACGTTGGGTTTACCGTCCCGTTCGCTTTCGCGCTTGCCGCCCTGGCGATGAAATACCCCGGTGAGAAGTGGATCCACATCACCCGCCGATGGACGATGGTCACGTGGGGATTTCTCACCTGCGGCGTTTTTCTTGGAATGCACTGGGCCTACAACGTGCTCGGATGGGGCGGCTACTGGGGATGGGACCCAGTCGAGAATGCCTCTGTGATGCCATGGTTCACCGGCACCGCGTTTCTGCACTCGGTCATGATGCAGGAAAAGCGGGGCATGCTGAAGACCTGGAACATGTGGCTGATCTTCTCCACGTTCATGCTCGCGATTTTCGGAACGTTCCTCACGCGTAGCGGAGTCGTGAACTCGGTGCACGCATTCGCGCAGTCTTCAATAGGCGACTGGTTCGTGACTTTCCTCGCGATAATTCTCGCTACCTGTGTTTATTTTTACTGGAAGAACCGTTCGCATCTCCGTGGCGAGCACAAGTTGGAGTCGTTAATCTCACGCGAGTCCAGCTTTTTGTTCAACAATCTCCTTCTGCTGCTGGCCTGTTTCACGGTGCTGTGGGGAACTTTGTTTCCCGTACTCTCCGAATGGATCCAGGGACACAAGGTTACGGTCGGGCCGCCGTTCTTTAACAAAGTCAGCATTCCGGTTGCGCTTCTCCTTCTGTTGCTTACCGCTGTCGGTCCGCTGCTCGCCTGGCGCAAAACATCCTTCGAAAGCCTTAAGCGAAATTTCCTTTGGCCTAGCTTGGGTGCTCTGGCGGTCGGCGCTTTCTTGATGGCAACGCCACCAGCCTGGGGCGGGCCATTCGGCCTGCACCCCTGGAATGACGTTTCATATTTCTACTCGCTAATGGCGATCATGCTATCGGTGCTCGTCGCGTTGACCGTGATCTCAGAATTTGTGCGCGGCGGGCGCGTCATCTCCGGCCACACAGGCCAGGGGCTGGGCATTTCCGTGTTGCATCTTGCTCACCGCAACACCCGCCGTTATGGCGGATACGTCGTGCATCTCGGCGTGATCATCGTGTTCATTGGCTTTGCAGGTTCAGCGTTCAATCGCGAAGCCGAAAAAGAAATGAGCTACGGCGACAAGCTCGACATCGGCAGTTACAGCATCGTTGGCCGATCATACACGCAGGAGGAGAAGCCGAATTACAGCGCCGACCTCGCCATTTTGCAGGTCTTCAAGGGCGGCAAGCAGATTGACACGCTCTATCCTGAGAGCCGTTTTTATCCCGCCAGCAGCGAACAGCAGCACATGCCCGCCGTGCGCTCGACTTTGAAAGAAGATCTCTACCTGGTGTACGAGGGCCAAAATCCTGACACGGGCCGCCCCATCATCAAAGCCCATCTGAATCCTCTGGTTTCGTGGATCTGGGTCGGTGTCCTGGTAATGGTCTTTGGCACAATCGCCGCGTTGTTTCCAAATGCCGCGCCAGTGCGTGCCGTGTTTCGCCAGACGGTACCGGCTGATGCGCGAATCCGGCCCGCTCCGGTTGGAGCCGGAGATTGATGCACCACCTCAGCCAACGCGTTCGGTTGATAATGGTTCTGTTGACGGGACTACTTCTGTTCCTCGGAGCTGGCGACAACGGACGTGTGGATCGCATCGGTCATCAAGTCATCTGCATGTGCGGCTGCAATCAGGTTCTGCTCGAGTGCAACCATCTGGGATGTCCTTATCTTTCGCGCATGAAGCAAGAGCTGACTGCGGCCGTTGATCGCGGCGACTCTGATAGCGCAATCACGCAATTTTTCGTTCAGACGTACGGTACGCTCGTGCTGGCCGCGCCGCCAAATCGCGGATTCAATCGCGTCGCATGGCTCATGCCTTACCTCGCGCTGCTGGCCGGAATAATGCTGGTCGTCTTTATCGTATGGATGTGGAGGAAACGACCGATCGTTACTCACGCCAGCGTCCCCGTACCCGTCCGCGGAGAAGAGCTAGCTCGCTTTCGCGAACAGGCACGCAAGGAGACTGGCCTATGATTTGGGCTTGCATCCTGATCACTGCCGCCGCGCTCTACTACATCTTTCACGTTCCCGATGCCATAACTGCCGGCCCCACCAAGACCCGCATCAATTATCTGCGCGAGCGCAAGGAAGTCGTTTACGAGAACCTCCGCGATCTTAATTTTGACTACAAGGCGGGCAAGCTTCCGGAGTCCGACTATCAGACTATGAGAAGTTCTCTGGAGGAAGAAGCAGCCGCAGTCCTGGCAGAAATCTCGCGGCTGGAATCCGGAACGCCAGCGAAGACCAAAGTAGGCGAGGGCCGCGCTTGAACCGAGCAAATAAAAAACAAAACAACCCACGTGGGGACAGCCGCCCTCGGCTGTCCTCGGGTCGGAGACCCGCACCAAGAACCTGGGACAATTTCCAGAACTCCGGTTGCGACCACTCGATCATCGCGCCACGAACAGCCGAGGGCGGCTGTACCCACATTTTCAAACCACTAGTCAGCGTTGCTATTGCACTCATCCTTGCTGCGTCTGCCTCAGCCGCCACCCTCACCGGAACCATCACCAATGGCACAACCAACGAGCCTTCCGCCGGAGACGAAGTCATTCTCATCAAACTCGCCTCTGGCATGGAAGAAGCCGGCCACACAAAATCCGACGCGCAGGGAAAATTCACTTTCACTTTCGACGATGCGATTTCACCACATCTGGTTCGCGCTATCCACCAGGGAGCTACCTATCACCAGATGGCGCCTCCGGGAACCAATTCTGTTTCTGTGCAGGTGTATGACGTGAGCAAGAAAGTCGAAGGCGTGAAAGCGATCGCCGACCTCATGTATTTGCAGTCATCAAAGGGACAGCTCGGCATTACCCGGATTTTTGCCGTGGACAACACTTCCAATCCTCCGCGCACCCAGATGAGCAATACCAATTTCGAATTCTATGCGCCACCAAATGCCGAGATCGATGACGCCCGGGCGCAAACCGCTGGAGGCCAGTCGGTCAAAACTTCTGCGACACCACAAACAGAAAAAGGACGATACGCTTTCCCCTTCCCATTGCGTCCCGGCAAAACCGAATTTCAGGTCACCTATCACTTGGCTTATTCCGGCAAGGCGACCATTGATCCGCGGCTCGTGTATCCGCTGCAGCATTTTGTCGCTATGATGCCGCGAAGCATCGCTTTCACCCCGGCGCAATCCGGAGTTTACGAAGACAAGCAGCCGCCCGACCTTCCCGACGCAATCGCTGAAGTCGCCAGCAATCCCCAGCCTGGGCAAAAACTCACCTTCGAAATTTCCGGCGAAGGAATGTTGCAAGACCAATCTCAAAACGCGTCCAACCAGTCCGGCGGAGAATCGAGTCCGCCTGCGGCAGACAATCGTCCCGGCGGCGGTCTGGGCAAGCCGATCGAGGCTCCCGATCCCCTGGAGAAGACGGCAGTGGGTCAGGGAGCAGGGCTTTCGTATCGCGTGATTACACTCTTCGGGCTTGAAGTGGTTCTCATCGCGGGTGCCGTTTGGACGGTGCGCAGATCTGCTGTGCCTCGCGCGGCCCCAGCGGTCGGTAGCTCGACCCCACTACTCGACGCGCTCAAAGAAGAACTCTTCCAGCTTGAAATGGAGCACAAGCGAGGCCAGCTTTCCGACCAGGACTACGCTTCCGCCAAAGCCGCTCTCGATCAAACACTATCGCGCGCGCTTCGCCGCCAGCGCTGAGAACCAATTTCTCGCCGCAGATTTCGCGGATAAACGCGGGTAACTTCAAATCCTTGGCCACGGATTTTCACAGATCATCAAGGATCAAATAAAAAAGAATCCGTGAAAATCCGTGTTGATCCGTGGCTCGTTTTTCTCTGCGATCTCTCTGATTCCTCTGCGTTCTCTGCGGTACAAAGCTTTGAAATAATCCGCGAGATCCGCGAAAATCCGCGGCGATTGTGAATTTAATAGTCGCAAGAACCCGTGCATCCTCCGTTCTTTCAAGAGGATGCATCCTGCGACCCCAGGCCGCATCTATTCGGTAGGGGCTACTTATGGGAAACACATTCAAAACAGCATTCTTGCTGACAGCACTTACCCTGCTGCTGATGTTCATCGGCCGAGTGTTCGGCGGTCAAAACGGAATGCTGCTCGCACTGATTCTTGCCGCAGTATTGAACTTCGTCTCCTACTTCTTCTCCGACAAACTGGCGCTGGCCATGTACCGCGCCAAGCCAGTCACGCGCGAAGAGCTTCCACGCGCCTACCAAATTGTTGAGCGGCTCATCCAGAAAATCGGGCTGCCGATGCCAACAATCTATGTTATTCCGACCGAGTCGCCCAATGCCTTCGCCACTGGACGCAATCCGTCGCACGCATCCGTCGCTGTCACGCAGGGAATCCTTAACCTGCTGAATGACGAGGAACTCGAAGGAGTGCTGGCGCACGAACTCGGTCACGTTCGCAATCGCGACATCCTGATCAGCTCGATTGCCGCGACCATTGCCGGCGCGATTACTTACTTCGCAGACATCGCACGCTGGGGAATGATCTTTGGAGGATACGAACGCGACAACGACAATCGCGGCGGTGGAATTGGTGCGCTTTTCATGCTGATCCTCGCGCCCATCGCGGCTTTCCTGATCCAGCTCGCTGTTTCCCGTTCGCGCGAATACCAGGCGGATGAAACCGGCGCCCACTTCACCGGCAATCCGTATGCTCTAGCTAGTGCTCTGGCGAAGCTCGACGCGTATTCGAAACGGCTGCCACTTCAGGCAACACCGTCAACCGCGCACCTATTTATCGTTCAGCCATTCCTCGGAGGCTTTGGTGGTCTGTTCATGACGCATCCTCCGATCGCGAAACGAATCGAGCGACTGACCGGAAGGCCGGCAGAGTTCACAATGCAGTAAGAGGCAGAAGTTAATCTCTTGCCCTTTAACCATCGGCTGAGTTCTTAGCTAACAGCTAAAAGCTAATGGCTAAGAGCTTCTTGAAGTCACTAAGGTAACAATCAACGCCGCAGCGCCGCATAGTAGAATCGCCTCCATGTCGCTCGAAACCGTCATTGCCGCATCCCACCGGGCCTCGCGCCTGGAGAATGAACTCAAGAAAGTAATTCGCGGCAAGGATGAAGTCGTCCGCCTGGCCCTGGTTTCCGTGCTTGCCCGCGGCCACCTGTTGATCGAAGGCGTTCCCGGTGTCGGCAAGACGACTCTGGCCCATGCGTTGGCGCGGGCGCTCGGATGCAGCTTTCAGCGCGTCCAGTTCACCAGCGACATGCTGCCCTCGGACATCATTGGCATTTCGATTTATTCCGCCACCGAGCAGAAATTCGAATTCAAGCGCGGCCCGGTTTTCACCAACGTCTTGTTGGCAGATGAAATCAATCGCACTACGCCCAAAACGCAGTCCGCACTGCTCGAAGCCATGAACGAAGGCCAGGTCACGATTGACGCGCAGTGCTTTCCGCTGCCGCAGCCGTTTCTAGTCATCGCAACCCAGAACCCGGTCGAGCACCACGGCACCTATCCGCTGCCTGAATCGCAACTCGATCGCTTCCTTATGCGCCTCTACATGGGATATCCCGACGGGAATTCAGAACGTGACATTCTTCGTGCCAAGGCTGGCACCGCGCAACTCCAAAATTTGGAGACTGTCCTGACCGGCGCCGATATCCTCGAAATGCAGCAAGTTGTCACTCAAGTCGAAGTTGACGATTCGCTGGTGAACTATGCTCTCGAAATCGTCGCCCGCACTCGCAAGCACGAGAAATTAACTCTTGGCGTCTCGCCGCGCGGATCGCAAATGCTCTATCGCGCCGCCCAAGCCATGGCTTTCCTCGATGGCCGCGGCTTCTGCGTTCCGGAAGACTTCAAACCGCTCGCCGTGCCGGTGTTCGCGCATCGTGTTGCCATCCACGGAATGCACTCTTCAGGAATGAAAAAGTCAGTCCGCACAGAAGAAGTGATTCAGGAAATCGTGGACACAGTGCCGGTGCCGCTGTAGCTCCAAACGATCCAATCCTACGATAGATTTCAATTAACACCTTGTCATTCCGAACCACTTTAGTGGTGAGGAATCTGCATTCTCGGTCTCTGCAATTCTGCGCGTTTCTTTGCGTCCTCTGCGGCACTTTGCGGTTAAAGATTTTGATTTTTCCCGCGGGTCGTAAGAAAGTCGTTCTCGAATCATTTATTCTGTTGATTCACCAAAGCGCAAGATTCATCTCGACTGCAGTCATAACCCCGAAAAGCTAGGAGCTAACAGCTAAGAGCTGATTTATGAAAACTGGCATCATTGGCCTTCCTCAAGTCGGCAAGACATCTCTATTTCGGATCCTCACCAAGGCTCATCTTTCTTCTGCGCCTTCCAATCCGCGCGAAGCACACGTCGGCGTCGCCAAAGTTCCCGACGACCGCCTCGACCGTTTGGCTGTCCAATACAATCCCAAGAAACTGACTCACGCCTCGGTCGAATATGTTGATCTCGGCGCTATAGGACAGGAAGCGCTTAAGGAGTCCGGTTATCTCGGCCATCTCCGCCAGGTAGATGCCATTGCCCACGTCGTCCGCGCTTTCGAAGATGACTCAATCCCGCACGCCGGACCAATCGACCCCTTACGCGACATCAAGAACGTCGAGTTCGATCTGATGGTCAGCGATCTTGGCCAAATTGAAAAACGTCTGGAGCGCGTGGAAAAAGACCTGAAGAAGATGCGCTCCGCCGATCTGGAAAAAGAATTCGACCTGCTCAAGCGCGCCCGCGCCCAAATAGAATCAGAGCGCCCCTTGCGCGAAATGGAAATGACGCCCGAGGACAAAAAGCGATTCCGCGGATTCATGTTTCTAAGCGAGAAGCCGATTCTTTATGTGCTGAACATCAGCGAAAGCACGGAATTGGGCAAAGACTTAGAAGAGGCGGTTAGAGAATACGGGCTCACCGAAGTCCACGTGGGAACCACCGGCCACGTGGGGACGGGTGCCCCCACCCGTCCGGTCGAGCGGAGCTCGACAATGAAGAATTCCGGAGCCACCGCCATCTGCGGCAAAGTCGAAGCCGAGCTCGCTGAAATGTCCGATGCCGATGCCGCCGAATTTCTTTCCAGTTACGGACTACAAGAGAGCGGCCTCACGCGCCTCATCCGCACAACTTACGCTCTCCTCGGACTGATTTCCTTCTTCACGATCGGCGAAGATGAGTGCCGCGCCTGGACTATCCCCGTGAATACGCGCGCCGTGCAGGCCGCCGGAGCGATCCATTCCGATCTTGAGAAGCACTTCATCCGCGCCGAAACCATCCGCTGGGAACAACTGCTCGAAGCCGGCTCCGAAGCCAACGCCCGCGTCAAAGGCATCCTTCGCCTCGAAGGCAAAGACTACATCGTGCAGGATGGAGACGTGCTGCACATCCGGCACTCGGGGTGAGGTCAGCCGCTCGATGCAGGAACAATTTCCCCAAAAGCACCGAGTTCACCTCGATGGAAACCCAAAGCAACGCTGAGCCGGAACCAGATTCGACTCAGGAATGAAGGTTTCTGGACGACCACCGCGGCCGGAGGTTCTGTATCCTGGTACAGCTTCCGAAAGACCTTGATCCCTCCTTGTTGCCAAGCAATCAGAACGGGCAGCAGGTCGGGCGCAAACGTTGCAGTCTCTTGCACAACCACGACACTGTTGACTCCGTGTTCGATCAGAAAAGCAGCCGAGGGAAAGTCAGTTGTAAAACAGACCGAACGATTGTCGAATACGCCGGGCACAATATCAGTCTTCGCGATTCTGCGATCGGAGTCCAGAAGGAACGCAGGCGGCGAATTCAATGGCAATTTAAGTTTGTGCAGAGTGCTGGATTCCCGAACTACTGCTCCAAGGATTGGCTCGACGTGGACGGTTGAGATCGGCCTTGAAGTCGGCGTTTCCAGCTTATCGCTGATCGCAAATGGTAGCGCATTGTACAGGGGCACTGGTCGATAGCCGAATTCAGCCATTCGCATGCCCCAAAGAATGCCTGCCTCTTCCGGAAGGTCAACAACAAACGCTGTTGAGCTGGTTTTCGGCACCCATTCTTTTTGAAAAACAACCGAACGGGTAGGCGGCACAGTGCAAATAGCGTCGGTAAACGAAAACAATACTGGTTTGACCCAAGGTGACCACATCCCACCGGGCGGGGCCCAGATTTTGTGGATTTCATCTTTGCTAGCCATTTTTAGCCTCCAGCAATGAGCACAGCGACGTCGTAAGCGGAGTAGTTAACGATTGGTTGCCTGCTTGCCCTTCCATAGATACCGCAGGCACGCCCGTTGATTGTATAAACGCCGATGCAAGGATATAGCGAGCCCAGATCGGACGTAATCGGGACCGTTTCAAAACGACGCTGCACGACCCAACGCTCAGGATGACTTTCAACGGACTTACACACGCTGCCCCAGGTTTTGGCGTCGATTAATTCGCGCACATGGATTTCGTCACCCGTGTTGGAAAACGCAGCCTTCACTATCCAGTCATCGCTGGATTTCCAATGGCTTTCCAAAGGGTCCCGGCATTCGGGCATCATCGACGTCCATGTGCTCATAGAAGTCGACAGCGTCGGCCAAGTGAGAGGAAATCTCTTACTCTCGCTCAACACTGCGATTCCGGGATTCGCGACGAGAGTTCTACTTCCAAAGAACAGTGGCTTCCATTTGTTGCGATCAGGCAGTCTCGCGAGCCATTCCCCCTGATAGAAACGAACGATCGCGTCAACCTTGACCTCATTTCCGTTCCACCGAGTGAAAGCAACTTGATCCTTCCAGTTCAGTTGAGAAGGATCATGCAACAGACGGCTGTCGATGTTACGCGCTTGTAGTTCGGCCGCTAGAAACGCTGTAACCTGTTGGTCTTCGAAAAATCCGGGCGCAGAAAGCAATGCGACCCGACCGCGTTCTCCTATTGCCGCGAGGAGCTCGCGGGCCCACTCGTTCGCGGGATCTCCAGTCGTGCGTGCATTCTGAAAGAACTGGCGCACCATTTCGGGAAAACGTGATGCCTCGGTGTAGCCTCCTGGAACGTCGCTGTTCACCTCAGATATTCGCCACCCGTCATTGGTGTAGTGGAAATCAAAACGCAGCACCCGCACCGCACCAGGTCTGAGTGCAGCATGATTCCCGCGCGTAAATTCAATGTGCAGAGGCCTCGGTAAGCCCAGGAGGGAAAGCAGTTCCGAACGATGCAGTAGCTCATTCTCCGCTTCATTCAATTCGGCGGCCAGGCCTTCAGCCATTTCCTTCAACTGATTCCATGTCTCGCCACTGATCAGAAGGGGCTGAGGAAACAACGTTGAGGTGTCACCTACCTGCGAGTCCCACTTGCAGCAATCAAGGGACATGCGCTGCTGAATGCACTGGAATTCATTGGGGGAAATCGCATGACCAAAAGCGAGGGGAAGAATGCTCATCTTTCTATTGACGCGATCGGATCGCTAGGGACTGCAACTTCTCCAGCACCATCGGCCCTAGCTGCGACACCGATCCAGCCCCCAGCGTCAGAATCATGTCGCCTTCAGCCGCATTCGAGGTCGCAATTGCAACTGCTTCTTCGGACGAACCTGCGTACTCAACCTGACGATTTCCCTCTTCCCAAATCCTCTGGGCCAAGGCCTCTCCTGTGATGCCCTCGATCGGCTGCTCGCTTGCCGGATAAATATCCAGCACCAACAAGGAGTCCGCATCCGAGAACGCCGTTGCGAACTCATCCATCAAATCCCGCGTGCGGGTGTAGCGATGCGGCTGGAAGATGACGTGAATCTTGCGATATCCACACTGCCGGGCAGCGGCCAGCGTGGCGCGAATTTCCGTGGGATGATGCCCATAATCGTCAATCACAGTCACGCCAGCTGCGTGGCCGCGAACCTGAAAACGGCGATCCACACCGCTAAAGTTTTCGAGAGCCTCCTGAATATGCGGCACCGGAATATCTAGCCCGATTCCGACCGCAATAGCAGCCGTCGCATTTAGCACATTGTGGAGACCGGGCACGTGTAGCCGGAATTCATCTAGATCACGCCCGCGATAGGTAACTCCGAAACACGTAGCCCCGGACGCCCCCCTCCGGGGAGGGCGGGTCAGGGCACCCGCCCCTACGTGAGCCGAGGCGGCCTCCACACCAAACGGCTTTAATGCCTTTATCCGGAAATCCGATTCCTTGCGCGTCCCATAACTCAACATTCTCCGGCGAATTTTCGGAAACAGCCTGCGCAGAATCGGATCATCGTTACAAGCCACGATCATTCCATAGAACGGCACGCGATCCATAAAGTCCAAAAACGCGCGCTTCACATCATGCATGCTGCGATAGCAATCCATGTGCTCGCGATCAATGTTGGTCACAACCGCAAGAATGGGCGAGAGCTTTAGAAATGACCGGTCGCTCTCATCGGCCTCCGCAACCAGATACTGCGACCGTCCCAGCCGCGCGTTCGATCCCATCGCGTCCACGCGGCCTCCGACCACAACCGTCGGATCAAGTCGGCCCGCCGCCAGCACCGCCGCAACCATGGAAGTCGTCGTGGTTTTGCCATGCATCCCGGCGATTGCGATCCCGTACTTCAGGCGCATCAATTCCGCCAGCATCTCCGCGCGAGGAATCACAGGGACATGCAGCCGCCGCGCTTCCTCGACTTCCGGATTGCCGATGTTGATGGCCGAACTTGTGACCACAACTTCGGCCCCGGCAATATTAGTCGAGCCGTGTCCATCGAAAATGATCGCGCCAAGCTGTCGCAGCCGCTCGGTCACCGGTGACCGCTTCAAGTCAGAGCCGGAAATTTTGTAGCCGAGATTCAACAACACCTCGGCAATACCGCTCATGCCGATCCCGCCTATGCCTACAAAATGGATGCGTTGAATCTTTGCAAACATAAAACTAACTTCTTGGCCACGGATTTACACGGATCACGCGGACAGAAAACGAACCCAGTCTTTGTACCGCGCTGTCTTCTTTCTTACGAATTTCTCTGCGATCTCTGCGGTTAAAAGCTTTCAAGACTTTAACCGCAAAATGCGCAAAGAACATCAAACCAAAATATCCGTGACAATCCGTGTAGCTAATCCGTGGCCGGGTTTTGTATTCCCCCTACTCGCGCCGCCAGCTCCGCAATATCCCTCGTCGCATTCGGATGCGCCATCGCGCGCGCCGCATCGCTCATTCTCGCTAGCCTTGCCGGATCCTCCAGCAAAGCGCAAATCGTATCCACCAGCCAGACTTCATCGAGCTTCGTTTCTTCTACAACGACAGCGGCCCCGGCCCGCTCCAGGGCTTCGGCATTTCGCCGTTGATGATCATCTGCGGCCCCAGGAAAGGGAACAAATACTGCGGGCTTCCCTGCTGCAGCGATCTCCGCTACGGTGCTGGCTCCCGAACGACACAAAATCAGATCGGCCCGCGCAAAAAAACTCGGCATGTCTTCAATGAACCTGTGAACCTCCGCCGGAAATCCCGCCTGCGTGTACGCGGCCAGCACGTCATTATAGTCACGCTCTCCGGTCTGATGGATCACGTACAGTCCCGGTACCCGGCCCAACAAAGGCCGAATCGCGCGCGTCACCGCCTGATTGACTGCACGAGCTCCCTGACTTCCACCGAATACGAGCAGAGTCGGTGACGCTTGAACATAAGGCTTTCGAGGAATTTGAAAGAATGCCGGGCGCACCGGAACTCCGGTTACGACGGCATTGCGAAACCGCTCGGCGGTCTCCGGAAAGTGGACGGCCGCCGCAGACACAAACCGCGCCACGATTCGATTCGCGAATCCCGGAACAACATTCGGCTCAAACGCCAGCGTAGGAATGCGCCTGCGAATGGCGGCAAGAATGGCCGGGCCCGAAGCATATCCGCCCACACCGATCACAACATCGGGTTGGAATTCGTTCAGCAATCGCCCCGCCGCAAAGACCGCGCGAGGGAGATCGAATAAGGTTTTCACCCGAATCGCCAAACTGACGCGATTCAGTGCGCCCACATTTACCAGCTGCAAAGGAAATCCTGCCGCCGGAACCAGACGGTTCTCCAATCCTCGTGCGGTGCCAATGAAGAGGACTTCAGCCTGATATTGTTTCTGCAGCTCTTGTGCGATGGCGATGGCCGGAATCACATGACCGCCCGTGCCTCCGCCCGCCAGAATGGCTCGCATGCAGTGACTATAAACCCGTGGGGCAACCGCCCTCGGCCCGGCGCGCCCTGCTCCTATTCCGCTTGTTTCGTGATATTCAGCAGCACGCCTACACACCCCAGCGTAATGAACAAAGACGAACCGCCGTAGGAGATCAGTGGCAGTGGAATCCCCTTGGTCGGCATCAGTCCGAGCACAACACTGATGTTAATGAACGCCTGCACCACCACCATGCTGGTAATCCCAACCACCAGGAAACGTCCGAACAAATCTTGGGTGCGGAACGCGGTCCGAATGCCTCGCCATAGAAAAATCGCGAAAAGGGCAACCACGACCAGGCAACCGACCAGCCCGAGTTCCTCGCCCAGCACTGAGAAGATGAAGTCCGTGTGCGGCTCGGGCAGATAAAACAGCTTCTCCTTGCCCTCCATCAATCCGACTCCAGTCAACCCGCCGGTTGAAACTGCAATCAGAGACTGGATGATGTGAAACCCGCGGCCTTGCGGATCAGAGTACGGATTCAGGAACGCGAGAATTCGATCACGCCGATAAGCTACATGAAAGATCAAAAAATAAAGCGGCAAAAGCGAGCCCAGAAAGCCGTATGCCAGATACTTAACATCCAGCCCAGCCACGAACAGAACGCACACCGTGATCGCCGCACACGCGATTGCGGTACCCAGATCTGGCTGGAAGACGATCAGTCCAACAAAAACCAGCGTTGGCAGCACGGCTGGAATCAAGGTATTGCGCCAGTCGTTCATGGACTTCGCATGGTTCTCGAGAAAGAACGCGAGAAACAGAATCAACACCGGTTTTGCCAGCTCCGAAGGTTGAAACGAAAAGCCGCCAACATGGAACCAGCGATGTGTGTTGTGTGCGCGATCAAGAAAGAACACGGAAATCAGCATCAGGGTGGTCAGGCCGAGCAACGAGAACACGACTGCCGGATGCTTGAGCCGCTTGTAGTCAATCTTCATAGCGGCGAGCATCGCAATAAATCCGGCAACAGCCCATCCAAGTTGTCGCAGCAGGAAGAAATAGCCCGAGTGGTATCGCTCCTTCGCCATCACCGCCGACGCGCTGAACACCATCACCAGGCCCACAAACACCAGCAGTAAAGTGACCACGAACAGCCATCGATCCACACTGACGCGCTTAGCCATGAAGACTTATTTCACCATGGGGACAGTGAGACACCGAGAAGGAAATCTTGGGAGCCGATACTCACATGTTGATTGTCTTGGTTCCGGAGGTCGGCGAAAGCGGGGTTAAGAGAAAAGCAACCCGAAATTTGTGCACCGCTAGCCGCGAAGCGGCACAAGGATGCAGCCCAGGGCGCAAGCCCTAGGTAGGATTGCGACCAAGCCTCGAAGAGGCGGAAGAACGGACACGCACAGACGACGCCACGCAATCTATCTCCTTAGCATTCCTCCCACCAACTCCTTAAATACTCTTCCCCGATGCTCGTAATTCTGAAATTGATCAAAACTCGCGCACGCTGGCGCCAGTAAAACAATCTCTCCCGGCTGGGCTGAAGCTGCGGCCTGCCTCACCGCACTTTCCAGACTCCCCGCTGCAACCACCTCCGCGGCATCCTTGATCTGAGACTGGATCTTCTCCGCTGCTGTGCCGATCGTGTAAACACGCTTGACTCGCTGTCGCAACAACTCGTTCAGCACGGTGTAGTCGCTGCCTTTGTCTTTTCCCCCAAGTATCAAATGCACGCCAGCCGGAAAAGACTCCAGCGCCTTGATCGTCGCGTCCACATTCGTGGCCTTGGAATCGTTGTAGTACTCCACGCCGCGAATAGTAGTAACGTATTCCAGCCGGTGTTCCACCGCTTTGAAGTTCCGGACTGCGGCCCGAATTTTCTCGGCGTCGCATTCCAGCAAAGCTCCACAGCAAATCGCCGCCAAAACATTTTCAAGATTGTGAGCGCCTTTGAGTGGAATTTCACTGACCGGAATGACTTCCACTTTCGACCCATCTCGCCGGAACATTATCTGCCCATTGCCGACACACGCGCCTGTTTCCACTTCTTTCTTGCGGCTGAACCAGAACACGTGGGCGCGAGTGCGTCCACCGAGTTCAACACAGGTTGGATCGTCGGCGTTTAAGACTGCGAAGTCATCCGACTGCTGGTTCTCGAAAATACGCGCTTTGGCGTCCACGTAGGCAGAAAGTGTGCGATGGCGATCAAGATGGTCAGGCGTCACGTTCAGGACGACCGCAATTTTTGGACGGAACGTGCGCACGGTCTCTAACTGGAAACTGGAGACTTCGAGCACGGTAACAGTCCCGGGCGTCGCTTGGTCCACCAGCGAAATCGCGGGCATGCCAATGTTTCCGCCAACCAGCGTCTTCAACCCGCCAGCCGCGAGAATTTCGCCAGTCAAGGTGGTAGTTGTCGTCTTGCCGTTCGAGCCGGTGATAGCGACAATCTTGCCGGCAAGAAATTCCGACGCGAGCTCAATTTCACCGACGACGGATTGCCCAAGCGCCCTCGCTTGCATGATCGGTTCGGCGTCCACGGGAACGCCAGGGCTTACTACGATCAAATCCTGATTGTGAAATGTGCGCTCGCCATGACCGCCGGTTTCGACCGCAATCCCCTGATCGAGCAGTGCGGGAATTTCTTCTCGGAGCTGATCTTCCGACTTCGCATCAGAGACGGTAACCAGCGCCCCTCGTGACTTCAAGAAAAGCGCAGAAGCCACGCCAGAGCGGCCAAGCCCGACGACGAGCACGCGTTTGCCGTTAACATCCAAACTTTTCACCACCGCGAAATGGAGAACTCTGCAAAATCAATCCGCAATTAGATCGCCCCATCCCCGATTGTTTCACTGTCTCTGTGGTGAAAGATTATCGCAGTTTCAAGGTAGTCAGTGCGAACAGCGCAAACACCAACGACGCAATCCAGAATCGCACGATGATCTTCGACTCCGACCATCCCATCAGCTCAAAGTGATGATGGATTGGCGCCATTTTGAAGATTCGCTTTTTGCGCAGCTTGTACGACGCGACTTGCAGAATTACTGAGAGCGCCTCGATGACGAAAACGCCACCTATGAACGGCAGCAGCAGTTCCTGCTTGATGATCACCGCAACAGTTCCAATCGCACCGCCCAGCGCCAGCGATCCCACGTCGCCCATGAATACTTCCGCGGGATGGGCGTTATACCACAGAAATCCAATCGAGGCCCCGACCATTGCGCCACAGAAAATGGTCAGCTCACCAACCTGCGGCATGCGCGGAAGTTCCAGATACGTGGACAACGTAGCGTGTCCGCTAACGTACGTCAGCACCGTGAGCGCCCCGGCCGCGATTAAAGTGCAACCGATCGCAAGTCCGTCCAGCCCGTCGGTCAAGTTCACGGAGTTGCTGGCAGCGACGATCATGAACACCACAAACCCAATAAACGGCAGGAAAGCCAACGGCCAAAGATCGGGGTTATGGACGAGGCGATCCACGACCAGGTCAGGATGGAACTGCTTGATAAACGGCACCACCAACTTTGTCGAATACAAGCCACGGTTCTGCATCGCGATCAGTGCCACCGCGATCAATACACTCGTCAGTACCTGCAAGCCGAACTTCATCCGTGCCGTCAATCCAAGATTTCTTTTGTGGATAACCTTGGTATAGTCGTCGGCAAAACCGATTGCCGCAAAAGTCGCAGTCGAAAGCACCGCCATCCACACGAAGCGGTTCTCCAGATCCGCCCACAGCAGCGTCGGCACAATAATCGAAATCGCAATCAGGACTCCGCCCATCGTCGGCGTCCCGGCTTTTTTCTGGTGCGCCTTCGGCCCTTCTTCTCGAATGTATTGTCCGATCTGGAATTCGCGAAGGCGTTCGATTACCAATGGCCCAATGATCAATCCTGTGAACATCGCCGTAAGGCTGGCAAAAGCGGTACGGAAGGTCAAATAGCGAAAGATCCGAAAAGGTGGAAAATAATGAAAAAGTTTTAGGTATAGCAGCCAGTAGAGCAATCCGCCTCCGGGTTCGGTCTTAGTTGTTCGGCTTTCAGTCGTGCGCTAATCTATGCCGCTTTCGGTTTTCTGTTTCGATTCTTGAGGTGAAACACGGCGTTCCGGTGACCGACGGCTAAGGACAGATCGAGTAGATTCCCATCATCACGATTGTCCTGATGGCTGGTAGCTGACAGATGACAGCTTCTCCAGCGCCTTCTCCAGCTTTACTCCGCGCGAAGCCTTCAGCAACACGGCGTCGCCATCGCGAACCGCGCGCGCCAGCCACTCGCCTGCCTCTTCCGGAGTGGCCACAAACTCAGCGGTCATTCCCGCCTGCTTTGCGGAATCCACCATGTGCCGAGCCAAGCCTCGCACCCCGATCAAAACGTCAATGCTCTTGCGGGCAATATCTCGGCCCGACTCGCGATGAATCTCTTCGCCCTGCGGCCCTAACTCGAGCATTTCGCCTGCAACCACAATCCTGCGTTTCGCTGGCATTTCAGCCAGCGCGTCGACCATCGCAGCAAGGGCTTTCGGATTGGAATTGTAGCAATCATTGATTACGGTAATGTTGCCGATGCGGACAACCTGCCCTCGTTTATCCTGAGGCGAGATCTTCGCCATCGCTCCCGCCGATTCGCACAGCGTCACGCCGTATTCCAGCCCGACCGCTATTGCTGCAAGCGCGTTATGGACGTTGTGTTTCCCAATTAAAGGCAGAACAACATTCTCGTGCTGATTGCCGACAACGACATCAAAGATCGAGCCCCCTTCTCCGTTCGACTCCCATTTATCAGCCCGCACACTGCACGCTGGCCCAAATCCATACGTGATTACCTTCCCCTTGTACTCGCGCCCAAACTGCGAAACATATTCATCATCTCCGTTTAAAACCGCCCTGCCATTCGCCGGAAGAGATTCCACAAGTTCGTACTTGGCGCGTGCAATTTCCGCGATCGAGCTGAAAAACTCCAGATGCACTGGTGCGACGTTAGTGATCACGCCCGTGTTCGGCTGCGCAATGTGCGCCAGCTGTGTGATCTCACCCAGGTGCGACATGCCGAGTTCCACAACAGCAATGTCGTGCTCCCGCTCCAATTTCAGAAGCATAAGCGGCAGCCCAAAATGATTATTAAAGTTGCCTTCGGATTTATGCACGCGAAAACGCGTCGAAAGAACGTGAGCGATCGCTTCCTTGGTGGTCGTCTTACCAGCGGAACCAGTGACGGCGATCAAAGGCCGCGCCCATACACGGCGAACCCCGCGCGCCAACTGCTGTAAAGCCTCGAGCGTGTCTTCAAGCGGGATG
>Ga0209056_10000469_pt1 | contig 44630 bp, 52 predicted proteins | sample GraSoiAngelo_114_FD_185876 | JGI IMG/M metagenome (GOLD analysis project Ga0209056, IMG submission 185876) | Grasslands soil microbial communities from the Angelo Coastal Reserve, California, USA - 14_0903_13_40cm (SPAdes) (version 2) | ecosystem: Environmental > Terrestrial > Soil > Grasslands...
CTTTGACGAAGTCGTTCCAGCTGGTAATCGATGGGCTGGCTTGGGTGTTGAGGTCTGCGGCTGTCCGGGTTCCTTCAGCGAGGGTCTGGCAACCGTGTGGCGATGAGAAGAGGACGCCATGGATGAAGGGAGTGATGACCGGCCCATTCGTCCCTGCCGCGCCAACATGGATGTGCGAGGCGGTAACGTTGATGATGTTGCATACTATCACTCGGAACGATATTGCGGTGCCATTGTCAATGAGCCTGACCATCGCTAGTCCAAACGCGTCAGTGGTTACCGGCCCTACTTGCTGGCTCCCGGTAAGGTCGATGTGGAATGTAACCTGCTGGACTTCATTGTGTTCGTCTGACGTTTCAAGCCCTTGATGCTCGGCAAGCGCGGGAGCTACTTGGACCGTGACTACGAAGATCGCTAGAGAGACGAGAAGAGCAATCGACAACATTTTTTTCAAACTAAAACCTCCGTGGCTCTCGTATCTTTCTGCATCAGGATTTATGACTTTCCAGAAATCAGCGTCGGCGACAGCCGTGGATAGAGAGGGATGTTCATAGAAACCTCGGAATAAGCCGATCTCCTTTCAGCCGGTGGACATGCCTTACTTAGGCCGGCGCTGGGGAAGCCGTTCCCTTCTGAATCTTCACGGTGACAGAGACGGCGCGATCGTCTGCATTCTCCACGACGAAGAACCATTTTCCCTTCGAGGGTGCCGTAAATTCCAGTTTCGCATTTTCGACGCCTTCCTCGCCTGTCTCGCTCCAGAATTCTTCGCCCTGATCTAGGTTGTCCAGATTGTCTTCATCAAGGAGATAGACGTTGACGAGGCCTGACGCCGTGGCCTCGCCTGTGAAATCCTTTCCTGCGTCCAGTTCAACCTCGTACTCTGTATAGTCGCTCTTGGTAATTGTCGGATTGAAATCAGGTCCCAACTTTACAGCCGGGGGTCTTGGGGTGGGTTCAACATTTGGTACCCCAGGTTGGGGAGCGCTGATCGTAGAAGCGATTAGTTTAGGGCCAGCTTTCGGTCCGAGTGTTCTGACTGGCTCCGGTTTCGGTGATGGTCTTTGATCGATTTTTGTCGATGATTGATAGTTTCGAGTCGTGTGTTTCTCAGGGGGCCGATGTTGAGAAGTCTTGGTCTCGATTTGTGAGTGACGGGTTGTCGTGGGAATCTTCGAAGCTGGGTCTGAAGCCATAGATCCTCTAGGCGGGCTGATGTTGGCCAGCAATGGAAATACGAGAGAGAGAAGTATCAGCACGCCGGCGATGGGCCATGATAGTGCCTGGAGAAAGGCGGCTATGGTCACGATTATCGCAGCTAAGTTGCCGAGAAGTAGCGGAGGCCTTGACGACATTTCATCAACTACTGGTATTGTGGAGAAATCGATTCTGCTTGCACAAAACGGAATTGTAACCGTGAGAGCTCAAGAAGAGAGTTACCCTGCTGTTCTTCGGACAACCCCGTTTAGGGGCAGACGTACCCTACCCAAGCAAGCATACGAAGGCCCACATCTCACTGTTTTACGGACACCAATCCTAATCTGGTGTAACTTTTTTCCCAAACACTTTTTCCATCGTGACCCCCTGGGTGGCCGATTTTCCCGCGCCCCACCCTCCACCGGCCATCACATACCTCCCTTAACCTCCAAGCCTGAACTGTAATATCATTTCCAGGAAAAATAGTATGATCAAGTGTTCATTTGTACACATGCGATTTTTACGTTACGACGGCCAAATAATCGGCTTGGAAGCCCAGAGTGTTGAGCCAAGAGATCGATAAGGGAGAGAAAAGGTCACACACACCCACTGAGACCATTGCCCAGGCGTGCAGCTTCTGCGGAAAACCGACCACCAACCTCTACGCGAACATTCCCATATGTCCCGAGTGCGTCAGAACCAAACGGCTGAACTAGTTTTCTGAACCTAGACGCGGTCTTTCGCCTGTTTCAACGTCCAGTATCGTGCTAGAAATGATAGAGCGATGGCAGGAAACAGCACTAGGCTGACAAGAATCAACAAGGACCCCACTGTAACACCGCTCCAAGCGCCGGTGGGCTGATTGCCTAGACTACCTGATTGACCAGCCTGAAATGGTGAAGTTACTCTTGAACTGGACCCGGGTGTCGTTGAAGTCTGAGACGAAGGCACGAGAATTCCAGGAAGACTGACAAGTCCGAGACCGATAAGCACGCCCAGTGTCAGATTGAGTCCAGCTCTGGTTCTTCTCCCGAGTCTCAATATCGAGCCCTTTCCTCCGGCATTTTCATGATACTTATGGGCCTAGGTTCCGCATAATCCCACAGCTTAGAACAGGCCGATCCGTTATCAGAACGGCCTCAACCTCCACGCCCGCCAAGTCTCACTCCACGAGACCGCAACCGCCGATATGCCAAAGACAAATGCCATGATATTATGTGTGGAGAAATCTGGCCGGTATATGATCGGGTAGAGTGCGAGCATTACTGTGAACATGGTTGAATAGAACAAGTATCGTGGAAGCATAAATCCCAACACTCCGACAAAGTTCTGCAAGACCCCGACCTTCACCTGCTCGATCAGATGATATTCCCCTGTAGAGTCCTTCTCCAACAAGCCCAGACCCCTCAGCTTCTCCAGATGATGCAAGGCAACACTAGGGCTACTTAGCCCCAAGGCTCTCTGAATTGGTCTAACGCCGACAGCCTGTTTCTTTGACCCGAGAATATGCCAGTAAACACGCAAAGTCACACCTTTCAACTCGGACTCGATAACCCTCTCCCGTTCCTCTGCCAAAGTGTACCAGGTCTCCAGTTCGTGAGGGAAATCCTTGGTTCAATACAAGCTTACCCATCAACAATCAGCCGTTCGGATTTCCGAACACCATGTTCTAAACACTGGGATTAAGCCAACGCGCCACCCTACCATATGACGAACAAGTATGATACTCCGCAGAGCAACAGTAGCATACCTACTCATCCTCAGCAGCCTCACCCTCATCCCAGTCTCCGTCTACCTCACAACCCCGACAGCCCATGCAATGATCCCGTTCACCTCGTACCAAGACATTCAAGCATTCATTCACACGAGCGGCTGCGGCAGTCCGGCGCCTAGCTTCTACAATCGAGGAGGTCTCACTCCCGGTCGAACAACAACGGGCTTCACCGCCCAGTCGAACGCTGCTTCAAGCCAGAGTCCCACCCATTCTGAAACGAATCAGCAGGTGTCTGGCGTTGATGAACTCGACAATGTCAAGAACGATGGCCAGTACGTCTACACAATGACAAACAACACCGTCGCCATAGTCCAAGCCTATCCGACAACAGATGCCAGACTTTTCTCCAGAATCAATGTTAGCGGGACTTTGCAAGGAATATTTGTGGTTGGCAACAGGCTTGTCATCGTAAGCGAGATTCCAGGAAACTCATATCCGTACAATAGCGGAGGCACACCGCTTCCTGCACTAGGCACAGGTGCTTCTCAACCCGGCAACATTGCAAAGATATACCCTATTCAATTCTCAGGGACCACTTCCCTCTTTGTATTTGACATCAGCAACCATGCCAACCCGGTGATCGCGACAAGGGTTGACGTAAACGGGACGTTGGCCGGTGCCCGACTAATTGGAAACGACGTCTATCTCATAGCGACACAGCCAGTCTTCTGCTACGGCGAGATCTTGCTCCCAGAGCAAATCGTCAATGGTCAAGTAGCAAAAGCCACGCCCACACAAGTCTATCACTCGGACGTTGTCGACCAAGGCTACAGCTTCACCACTATCGTCGGGTTCGATACGACACAAAACAACCCCAGTCCTGTCGCAAAGATCTATTTGATCGGAGCTACTAGCACGATCTACGTTTCTCTTCACGACATCTATCTCACACAGCCAGTATGGAGCCAGAGCCAGCAGACGATAGTGCACCGTATCAGCATAGACGGTCTCGCAATCACCTACCAGGCTACTGGAGCGGTACCCGGACATGTTCTCAACCAGTTCTCGATGGACGAGTACAACGGATACCTCCGGATTGCAACAGCCAACTGCTGCAGCCAGAGCGGCGGTCCCATGCCATTCGCCTACGCAACAGTCAGCCAGCAAGAGACAAACGTCTATGTTCTCGACAAGGGCCTCCACAGCACCGGAAAACTAGAGGGATTGTCGCCTGGCGAACAGATCTATTCTGCCCGGTTCATGGGCGACAAAGCCTACCTTGTCACATACAGGCGAACGGACCCGCTCTTTGTCATCGGCCTCCAAGACCCCTCTCGGCCTACGGTGCTCGGCCAGCTCAATGTGACGGGCGTTTCAGATTACCTACAACCGTACGACGAGACACATCTTATCGGCATTGGCCAGTCAGGCACCGATGTCGCGTGGGAGAATGCGGTCCGGTTCACAGGTCTCAAGATCAGCCTCTTCAACGTCACAGACCCAAACCAGCCTTCTGAGACAAGCAGATACCTAATCGGCGGTCCCGGGAGCAGCTCACCCGCAATCAACGACCACAAAGCAGTCGTCTTCGATAGAACACTCAACCTTCTCGTCATCCCAGTCGAGATAACCGCGCAGCTACAGAATACAGCTTATTGGTACGGGTACCAGCCGATCTGGCAAGGAGCCTACGTCTTCAACATCACACCTGACAACGGCATCGTCTTCAAGGGCGGAATAACACAACTGCAAAACGGCCAACTACCAACGTGGCAAGACAACAACCTCTTCATCACCAGAACACTCTACATTGGAAACGTGCTATACACCATCTCGAACAACATGGTCCAAATGAACAACCTCTCAGACCTGTCAGAACTAGGCTCAGTCAGCCTCGCATAACACCACAAACGGACCCCCGGAAGTCCCCTCGTTTTTTCTTCTCTTTCGTCTTATCGAGACTGGACTCTCAAGCCCTCTGTCTGCACGACGCGTGCGGGAAAAATTGAGAACGAGTTGAGCTGTTAGATATTCCAGCTTCGTTTATTCACAGGCTTTATTCGAATGTAAGTTCCAAGACCCATGTACCCAGTATGCTTGACGATGTCAGCTTTTCCTTGTAACTTGACTCCCCGCGGAGCCCAAGGTTTCATCGTCTTCAGATCGTCAACAACGAACGAGGCTCTAGGATTCTCCAAGACATTCTTGTATTTCATCGTGTTCGTGACGTCCCGGCCACTCACGTAGATGTACTCGCCGTCAGTGTCGAAGCTCACCGCGGCAACATCCGGCCTTCCGGATTTTGACGAGGTCCCGATTCTAGCCAGTGGCTGAGATTTCAGGTAGGCCAATTCTCTCGCGGAGAACAATTACTCACGACTCGTTCGCAGAGATCCATCTCTGGACTATATCAGTTCTCTCCGCTTCGACGCGTCGAGTTGGAAGCGTGCACAGAGTTTTGCCGGTCAGAGACTGGATCGGCTCGATAAGCTCCGCTGATTGGCGATAGAAAAACGGGTGCTTAAAGTCCGCTGACTAGTGGGGTATTTCTTTTCGGCAGGAGTCCGCGTCCTCTCACTTTGAACGGTGATGGGCCGCTGAATGGCAGCGTCTGCAGGAACTGCGGCTTCTGTCGTGCCCGTGTGACGGCTTCGAAGCCTGAGGCGAGCTTGATCAGTGTGGGTTCGCTGAAAGCAGTGCTCATGAAGGAGATGCCGACTGGGACGCCGAAGGCCATGCCTGCTGGGACGTTGATGATAGGATAGCCTACGACAGCACACGGCGACGAGGTTCCGAAGGTGAAATGGTCGCTATTGATTAGGTCGGTGGGCCAAGCTGGGCTGTCGGTCCCGGCGATTAGTGCGTCAAGGTTGTTGTCTTTCAACAGCTGGTCTATTCCCTCCGTCGCTCCAATCTTCTGGTCAATGGCTAGCGAGTCGTTGTATGACAACCCGAGGGGTTGTATGGCGCTCGGGTCTGAGCTGAACAGATTGGCCAGGTCGAATATTTCCTGTGCGAAGAAGGGCATCTCTTGGGTGGCGTTGGCACTGTTGAAGTCGATCAGGGCTTGAAGTGTCGGGCTGGCGACAGGTACGCCTGTTCGAGTCCTGAGATAGTTTGCTATGTCTATCTTGAAGTCGAAGAGGAGTACGGTGAACTCTGCGAGGCCGCTGTTGATATCGGCGAGGTGGGGGAAAGACACAGGGTCTACCAGGGTCGCTCCGGCACTCCCAATCGCGGTAACTGCTGAGTCGAAGATTGCATCGGCATGGGGGCTGAACCCTTCGAAGTCTCGGACAACTCCTATTCTGGCGCCTCGGAGGCCTTTGGGGTTCAAGAATGCCCGATAGTCAGCCGGCAGAGCAGGTCTTGGTTGGCCGAGCACGCCGAGCGGGCTGGTGCCGGTAGCAGGGTCGCGCGGGTCGGGAGTTCTCTGCACAATAGCGGTCAATACGGTTGCTGCGTCGGCAACTGTTCGAGCGTGGGGTCCAACGGTGTCCTGTGTGTGCGAGATGGGGATGACACCGGCTCGGCTAACAAGGCCAACAGTTGGTTTGATGCCTACGACTCCGTTAGCGTTCGCCGGGCAGACGATGCTGCCGTCAGTCTCAGTACCGATGGAAACCGTGGTCAGGTTTCCGGAAGTTGCTGCCCCGGACCCCGAACTGGAGCCGCACGGGTTGCGGTCGATTGCGTAGGGGTTGTTGCACTGCCCTCCACGTCCAGACCAGCCGCTGGAGGAGAAGAAGGAGCGGAAGTTGGCCCACTCGCTCAGGTTGGTTTTGCCTAAAATTATTGCACCGGCGGCACGAAGATGTGCGGCGACGGTCGAATCTTGTATGGCGGGAGTTCCGACTAGGGCTAGTGATCCTGCTGCCGTCTGCATTTGGTCGTGTGTGTCGATGTTATCCTTCAAGAGGATAGGTATGCCATGGAGTATCCCGGGAAAGGGAGGTACTTGCGCATCGAGTTGATGAGCTATTGTCAAAGCGTCTGGGTTCACTTGAAGAAGTGAATTGAGCCTCGGACCGCTCTGGTCGAGAGCACTAATCCGCGTCTCGTACCTGTTGACGAGAGAGGCTGCAGTTAGAGTTCCCGCCATAAATTGGGCTTCAAGCTGTGCTATGGTAACCTCTTCGATGCCTGGGTTTGGCGGGCTCTGAGATACCAGAGTGGGTGCTGTTGCAGGGGATGGGAGGGACGGGATTTTCCCCAGTAAGCTGCTGGCTCCGGCAGCTACAGCCGCGACACCTGCGCCGTACTTTAGAAAGTCTCGCCTTGAAACCCTTCTCTTCGTCACCGTCTCGCGATTGCTATTTTCAGTTTCATCGGTCAATTTTCCATTCTCCTAGAAAGACCGTAGAGGGGTAGTAGCTTGGGAAGAATTTTTAACAGTTTCGGGCCCACTTCTGTACAAGATATACAGCGCTAACTCCAGCTGAGATTTCAGGCTCAAGTCGTGCATGACATAGTGGGCTGGTCAGCTTTAAGCAACTAATATTGTGACCTGCATCCGGCAGACAGGGGGTCACGGCTTCACTTCTGGAACTCTGCCATGCTACTCTGCAAAGGTCCCGGTTCCCTGGACAACTCTTTCCAATCAAGCTCGGCCAGTCCTGCGAGCCGCCGGAACTCGTTCACCGACCCAGGACCGAAACCAGCAAAGTGATTGTTGAAGAAGATGAAGCCCTGCTTGAACAGGCTAGACTTCTCCTCTAGAGCTGTGTACCATTTTCGCATGACATCCCCCTGATCCCTCTGCTTCCCTCCAAAATTTGTGATTGAACGGTCGCCCACCATTCGAAGATAGGCCACATCAGACGTAGCCTCGGGCGGAGTTGAAGCGTACTGGTTCTCCGACCAAGCCAGACTGATATTGTTCGCCTCTAGAAGCTTGTAGATGTCAGGTTTGAACCATGACTTGTTGCGAAATTCGATAGCATGCACGTACTTTTTGTCCGTCTGTCCAAGAAACGTCTCCAGCGCCTCTCTATCCTTCTTGTAGTTGAATGACGGCGGAAGCTGGATTACCAAAGCCCCAAGCTTCTCTCTCAACTCCGACATAGCCTTGTAAAACCGTTCTAGCTGTGCCTGACTGTCCCTTAGTTTCAGCTCATGCGTTATCTTCTTCGGAAACTTCGCAGTGAAAAGAAAATCCTCGGGAGTCACACGTTTCCAGTTGGACACCATGAAGGGCGAAGGCGTCCGATAGTAGCTGGAATCGATCTCAACCGCGTCGAAGACCTGTGAGTACATTCGAAGATATTCAGCAGGCTTAGCGTCTCTCGGATAGAATGGGCCAACCCAGTCCTGGTAGGACCAGCCGCTGCACCCAATCCTCAGCTTTTTCGCGCTGGTAGACAAAGTCCCATAAAAACATGCTATTCGGTTGTTAAAGAATTCTCACGTGACGATGATCAGAACATTGGCGTATTGGAGAAAACGATTCCCTGCTGCGTGATCTGGTAGAAATATCCCCGTGACGGCGTCGGGTTACGTCCGATTCTCAACACCTTCAACGTGCCACCTTTCAACAAGACCTCCCCCTGTCGTTTCCTCATCTCGATGACCCCGTCTGCCAGGTTCGCGGTCGCGTTTTCCACGTTCACATCCACAACTTCCGTGTGCAAGACCGAGATAGTTACCGCCCGGGCGATCTGGGTTGCAAAACGCATTACCTGAACATACTGGTAGACACGCCTTGCCTCTGCCAATAGGAAAAACGGCGTGATGGAGTCCATCACGATCACCTTTGGTCCAACGGTCGGTTTCATTGCGAAGCTCCTCCCGTAGGCGAGGAGGTCCTGAAACCTCAACGTCTCCTCTAAGATCTCTCCTGGGTCCATCTTGGGAAGCGACTCGGCCAACTTCTGAGCCCCAAGCGAGAACATGTCGACAAACTCGAGACGTCCTTCCTCCTCGATCTTCGTCACGGCAATGTGGTGGTCCTCGAGTCCTAGCCTGACCACATCAGCCGGATCATCTATGCAGTAGTAGAGAAGCTGGCACCCCTGACGAAGAAAATTCGCCACTAGCTCACGGACAAGAGCGGATTTCCCGCTTCCTATCGGACCCATCAACGCAACACTGGATGGTCGAGGAATACCACCTCCGCTGACCTTGTCGAGAATAGGAATGCCTGTCGGCTGCACGGCCTCTACTCTATGATCAACTGGGAATGGTTTCAACAGTCGCCGTTTTCTCTCTCCACCAGACAAGTGCTCTAGTTCGAAAGGGGCCATGTAACTTGGACCAGTATCCGAAAGTGACAATATCACTTGCTCGATCGGAGCTTCGCCAAGCCCAGAACGAATATACCGCAGAAGATTCCAAGAAAAGCACCGCCGATAGCATCACTCGGAAAGTGCAACCCGAGAATGATCATCGAGACACCGGTGGCGAGTGCGAGAAGAACGAAGGGAACACGCCAAGCCGTATACCTGGACCATATCACTGTGGCGACTGTGAACGCGTTTGTCGTATGTCCTGATGGGAATCCGGGATTAGTTGGGATTTCACCACGGGCCACTATTCCGAGCGAAGGCACCTGGAACGGTCTTGGAAGATTGAAAGCCGCTTTCAACACGTCCGTGAGAGTCATCGCAGTCACCATCGCTACGGCCAGTATCAGCGAGCTAGTCCATTCCGTGCTGTCCTTGCGGAAGACGTAGAGCCAGAAAACTAGTGGGACCCAGATGAGATCGCCCACCGTCGCTATCCCAAAGACTAGAGAGACAAGCGTATCACCGGATATGGAACGGTATAACGCAATGGCGATGTAGGTGTCTGTTGAGGTTCCGAGTATCCGCAGACCCAGCAGTGCAAGCCCAATTCCTGCTATGCATATCAGGATGGTTTTCTTTGCAATTCGCAGGCTCTTGGCCCATGATCCAAGGTCGAGCCCTGCCCTTCCTAGTAGAGACATCTGGAAGGACCTGGTTGATCAGCTGTCATAATGTGAATGGCTGGAGCGCTCACTTTTATTAGCACCGCACGGTTGGTCTCGTTCTCCCATGCTCATAATAGGCGGCTCCGCAAGCCAACCCCTCGCAGAGAAAGTCGCGAAAGAATTGGGCCAGGAACCCGGCCGATTGGAAGTGAAGCGTTTTCCGGACGGCGAAAAATATCTCCGAATCCATGATAACGTCAAGGACCAAGATGTTGTGGCGATTCAGTCTCTCTATCGGACTCCTGACGAGAACATTTTCGAGCTTCTCTTGCTAACGGATACACTTAGGGACCTAGGAGCTCGCTCCATCACCACCGTAGTACCTTACCTCGCATACGCTAGACAAGACTCACGATTCTTCCCAGGGGAAGCAGTGAGCTCCGCATCGGTAGCCCGACTCCTCGAATCCGCTGGCGCGACATCGTTTCTCACAATCGACTGCCACCTTCACCGACTTGGAGACGTCGCGAAAATCTTCAAGATTCCAGCCCGCAACCTCACCGCAATGCATGAACTCGGAAAATACGCACGTGAACACTTCAAACCACATAACGCTATCGTGATCGGGCCTGACGAGGAAGCAGGCCAGTGGGCAGCAGTCGTGGCAAAGGAACTGGACGCAGAACACACGGCGTTTCGTAAGGTACGAGTCCGAAAAGAGGGCATGACCTCATCCAAGGTTGAAGTTGATGCTGGTGACATTGAGTTGAAAGGACGAGACGTGGTCTTCGCCGACGACATCATCAGCACAGGCGGAACTATCGCAGAGGCCGCGAAAGCCTGCAAGAAGGGAGGCGCGAATCGCATTTTTGTGGTCTGCACCCATCCTGTCCTCGCTGAGGGGGCACTGAAACGGATCAAAGCCGCGGGGGTGCTGAAGGTGATTGGAACAGACACTTATCCCGGTCCAATCACTAAGGTGACTGTCGCTCCGGTCATAGCGGCTGCATTGAAGAGCTAAAATCTAATTTCAATTCCGAAGATGCAGCGTTGATCGGTCTAACTGGGTGGGCAGATTTAGTTTGCCGTTAGACATGATTGTGACAGGTGCCCTCAACTGGGACATCAACCTCTTTGTCAAACGACTTCCCCGCCCTGGTGAAGAAGTGGTCGTCGAGAAAATCGACCGGGTCCCAGGAGGAAAAGGCGGGAATGTTTCGGTTGCGGCATCCCGAATCCTCGGCCACGGAAAGGTGGCCTTGTTAGCCTGTGTCGGGAAGGACGAGATCGGCAAGAAGCAGTTGTTGATTCTCAAACAGGATGGGGTGGACACTTCCGCGGTCCAGACGCTGATGAAGCTTGAGTCTGGCCAGGCGTACATTACGGTTGACGAGAAGGGGAGGAACAAGATTGAGACGCATTTCGGCGCGAATGCTGGGCTGAAACGGGACCATATCATGCTCCCAGAGGTCCAGAATCTCTTCGGCAATTGTCTGATGATGGTCGTCATCGACCCACCGCGCCACGTGGCTGGGAGAATACTGTCGGAAGGGCGCCGCCTCCGACGATCTGTTCTCTGGCATCCAGGTGTTTTGACGAGATTCGGAATGGAAGAGTTCAAAGGAGAGATGGACGGCTTGGACTATCTAGTTTTGAATGAGCATGAGGCGCTGGCGTTCGCTGGTACTCACACGCTAACGGAGTCAGTCATCGCCTTCAACAAAGCGGCGCCGAAGATGAAGATTCTCGTCACATTAGGAAGCAAAGGCTTCGCGTTTTATGATAAAGGGAAACAGTTGAAAATGAAGAGTGTCAACTTGGCAAAGATGGGACGGAAGATTGTTAACACGACCGGGTGCGGAGATGCGTTTGTCGGCACGTTTGCAGCCTACAAGGTACTAGGCTTCGGCGACATCGAGGCGCTAAAGCATGGCAACATGGCAGCAGCTCTCAAGGCGGGTAGGCCAGAGACTCGAGGAAGCCCGACGCGGGAGGAACTTGAACAGTTCTACCAAAAATACTCGGCCTAGCGCCTGTTGGTCGCGTGGCTAGTTCTGGATTCCATGGTTAGTTCCAATAAGAGTTAGTAGAGTTCGCTTTAATTGGCGGGACGCTAACCGTTCTGTTATTGGAGTTTCGCCGTGTCGGCTAGTACTGTCGAGGTCGCGAAGTGGGATCAGGCTGTCGCCTGGCTGCTAAAGAATGAGAATCCGGGCGTTCGATATTGGACCCTCAAGGATGTTCTCGGAAGGTCCGAGAGCGATACCGAAGTTGTATCAACCTTGAACGGGATCGCGTCTTGGGGTCCTGTCGCCGAGTACTTGGAAGAACAACACCCGGCAGGTTACTGGGGAGATGGGGAGGACGTGTACTGGCCCAAGTGGAGTGCAACGGTCTGGGCGCTGATCTTGTTGGGTGAAATGGGTGTTCCCGGGACGAATCCCTCGATCAAGAGAGGGTGCGAGTATTTTCTGCGAGTTATCGATGGGCAGGATCGTTCTTGGCCGCCGCCAAAATATCCTGACGAGGATTTGCGAGGATGGCGTTTGGTCTGGGAGCCCTGTGTAACCGGTAACATGGCACGGACGCTTGCAGAGTTCGGATTTGAGAATGATCCCCGCGTGCGAGAGATGTTTGGATGGCTTGTGAAGTACCAGCGGGATGATGGAGGTTGGAACTGCGAGACTGAGAAACGAGATGGTGCCGCGGTTCGCCATAGCTCGTTCATGTCGACGATCGAGCCTTTGTGGGCGTTTTCTTCTCTCGATCCCCAGAAGTGGCCGCGCGGGGGACGGGAAGCGGTGGAAAGAGGCGTGGAATTCATGCTTATGCATCGCCTATTCAAGAGTGATACGTCCGGCAAGGTGATTCGTCCGGAATGGACACAACTCCATTTTCCTCTATTCTACTTCTACGACATCCTTCATGGCCTGCGAGTGGTAACAGCCCTGGGTTTTGGTGGAGATGAAAGGACAAAGGATGCTCGGGAGTTTTTATTGTCGAAGCGATTGTCGGATGGGACTTGGCCGATGGAGGCCACGTATCTTCGCGCTTTACGACGGAATTTCGTGAAAGATCAAAAGACAGGACAATGGCATTCTGTGCGGGAGGAAGGGGTTGACCTTTCAAACATCTACAAGAGCTGCGGAAAGGTAGTGGAGGTTCCGAGCATCTACTCAAGCCTGGGCGAGGTCGGCAGGGCCAGCCCTTGGGTGACATTGAACGCCCTGAGGGCGTTTAGAAGCCACGACTAAGGGAGTTTCCTCAAGCGCGGATATTTGGGTGAACCTAGGCGTATTCATGAAGGGCGGGGTGCGCGAAGATCGGGCCCACCTAGGGTCGCATATTAGCTGGTGGAAAAGAATAGTTAGTGAGTGTGTCCGGGCATGGGGTGGAAGCGGAGTGACTCTCGCCATTCTGGGTAGTCGGATAATACGGGAGTGCATCCAACTCACGCTGTTAGGTAACAACTCGATCATGTCCGGGACAGCCCCAAGCGAACTCTGCCATGGGCTTCCTGGTGAGGTTCGAGAGAATCGTCGAGTCATTGATGAGCCTCGTATCGCTCGTAGGCTTTGCCAGTACGCTTCTCCTTCTCTACATCTTCCTCCCAACACCTCCAATAACCACCATCACGGAAACGAGTGTCGGAGTACAAGGCGTCTACCAGTATGAGATCACCAATATTGCGATTCAGGGTGTTCCCCTCTTCCGGGTCTTTTCAAGCCTGATCTCATTGTCCGCGGGACACACGTACAAGTCTGCCAAACACCTCTCCCTCCGTGCCAGGGGCAAACATCCGCCCGCCAGCTGTAGCGGACCCGAATTAGGCTTAGAAAGCGCCACCGAAAGCATAGAAAACTTGACGGTCTAGCTTTTCGTTTCTGATTTCGCCTGAGACGGGCTTTTCTGCTCCTTCCAAGTCGACCCGCAAACGTGGCAGTTATGATACATAAACTCGTCCGTTTCCCCAGATGAACGAGTACAGGGTCCTGTCGTGCCGCAGACGGGACACGTGTGAGTAGTCTGCGCCAACGTCTTGGTCGGTTCCAATTGTTATCCGACCCTGATTATGTCTTCCTGAGGCTTAGATAGTTGTTGGTAGCCGCTCGCCGTGACCAAGACATCCTGCTCCAGATTGCACGTCCCAAGCTTACTTGTGACCGAGGGCTCTATCGTGAAGACCATGTCTTTCTGAACCGGCTTCTCCACCTGCTTACCATATCTGTTCGGCCACCTGGGACCGAGTAGGGGTCCAATCTCATGGGTACTCCTTCCTAGGACGTGTCCTAAGGCATGCTTGTACTCAGGATAGCCTTTCTTGACAATTAGTTTTCTGCCGGCACTATCGACTTGGTATCCTGTTATTCCCGGCTTGAGGGCGGCGAGAGCCGCATCGTTTGCAGCTCTAGCGGTCTCGAACATCCGCTTCACCGAGCTCGGGATGTTTCCTGGCCCAACGAAATAGACTCGCTGGATGTCACTGCAGTAGCCTTCATAATTCACCCCGAAGTCGAGCTTGACAAAATCGCCATTCCTAATAATTGCGTTGTGATAGCCTATATGTCCCATCGGATTGCCAGCGACGTTCACAGAAGGGCAGCGATCATAGGCCCATGCTGTCGACAGACCCTTTTCAGCAACAAGTTTGTGGGCGAACTCGTGGACATGCTTATCCTTCTTACCCGGTCTGATAGCATCTTCGACTGCATCGTAGATCTCTTCGCACTCGACAATCGCCTTCTTTACTAGTTCGACTTCCTCGGGAACGAGCCTCGCACGCAACGCAATAGCCAAGTCCTCCCCTGATACGAACCGTTTAGAATATCCCTTCAGGGCCCGTTTAAGATATACCTCCATGCCGCTCGTCAAGCCATCTGCGGCGCCCTCATCGTAACTTGTGTTAACTGCGATGCTCTTCGGTTTTCTTCTTCTGATGATCTGTTTCAGTTTAGGGGCCGCCCCCTCGCTCGCGTAGCCAACCACCTCATCGTAGAACTTGTTCTGCTTGATCGTATCGACTTCCAGGCTTCCGACAATCGCGGTCTTCGTTCCATCTTGGTCGATCATAGCGGCGGACCGCCACGTCAGATCACTGAACCTCAGATCCTGAGCTAGCGGATCCTCGTTACCTTCCCGCGTGAACGTGATCCAGATGTCAATTCCCTGTTCTCTCATAGTCTGCTGAATCCACTTCAGCTTCTTCCTGAGAAATTCCATCTTGAGGGGAACTTTGTCGAGCTTCACGAAGAAGCAGCCTACGGGAATTCACTTATTGCTTTCTGTTTTAGACGACCCTCGCGGGGTCACCCGGTAGAATTGGTCCCCCAACCGTTAGGTACGCGACATACCGTCCAATCAAGCCCGACTGGACACTAAGGCTATTAGCACTGGATTCCTGAAATCTCCATTGATGCAAACGGAGCATTACTCGACCAGCCAGTTCGCTAGGGACATCGACACGTGCGTCCTGAAATACCCAAACGAGTCAAAAGTTCTCGGACAGATCAAACCGCTCCTCGAGAAGCTCATCCGGAGCCCCAGATCAGTTCCGGCCGAGGCATTTACCCCGAGAGAGGACAGGTTCGCGATGAACCTGATCCATATGCCAAGGGACGAGATGTTCTCGATAATCGGAGGAGTTTGGCATCCGGGCCAGACAACTCCAATCCACGACCACCTAACATGGGCACTTATCGGTGTATATGATGGTGAAGAGCGGGAAGCACTCTTCCGCAGGACCGATGACGAATCGAATCCTAAAGTTGCAAAGATCGAGAAAGTTAGCGAGAAAATCAACACCAAGGGCCACGTGACAGTTCTAGGCCATCGTGGTATCCATAGAGTCGACAATATTTCAGGTAAGCCAACGACGAGCATTCATGTCTATGGCCGCGACATTGGCCGCGCGGAACGACACAGTTATGACCCCGTCACGGGAGAAATCAGCAGATTCGTCTCCGGGTATTGCAACGTCCTCCGGGATACGGAACGATTCTAGAATAGGGGTATCTTGAGGATCTGACTTTTCTATCTAGGCGCTTCTTACCTTCTAGCCATCATTACTTGACGCTGCGCCTCGAACTCACCGGGGAACTGTCCTATCAGAAAATGTTTGAGTGGCCATGGCATCCGCAAGGTCACTTTTTCAAGTACGATGAATGATGCCCAGCTGAACGAGAAGACGAATCCCGTTAGCTCCTCACCCATTGCCTGGTTCTTAGGCTAGGCTAGTTTCTCGCTTATCTCCATGGCGTCTTTGGTAATGTCGGAGAATTCCAGAAGGGTTTCCACTGTGCGGCTCTTGTAGGCCCCCTTTTTCCTAACATACTCTAGATAGTCTCCCATCTGATCCTTGAATATGCCTACGTTGTCGGCGACGAGGACGCTTCCCTTGTGAAGATTCTTCTCTACCGCCTTCAGATATGCGAGATATTGCGTCTTTTCAGCGTCCAAGAAGACCAGGTCGAAGCTTCCGGAGAGCTTCCCTAGTTCTGTCCTTCCATCTCCTTCTATCACTCTGATCCTCCCTTCCATGGTGGCGCGCCTGATGTTCTCCATTGCCATACGCACATGTTCGGGGTTCTTCTCGACCGATATGATCTCGGCTTTAGGGGGCGAGTTCTTGGCCATCAGTATGGCTGAATATCCGTAAAGAGCTCCAACCTCTAGAATTCGTTTCGGTCTTGTCTTTTTCACGATCTCCGCGAGGATCTTTCCCTTGACGGGGCCGATGGATGGGATGAACGAACGTTTTCCCAACGCCTCGATTTCTCGAAGGACGGTCTCCACTGGGTCCAAAGACTTCTTCATCGCCATGGCTCTCCTCTCAATTCAGCCATCTATACTTAATGAGAGCACCAAGTCGAGTTCACACACGTGTCTCTTTAGTTCTCTAGAGAGACAGTAGCCCCGGTTCAAATCTAGCGAGTCACAACCATGTTTGTGGGAAAAGGCAGAGGAAACGGCAAGATTGCAGCTGAGAATGCTCAAGGGCAAGATTCACAGAGCCCGAGTCACAGGTGCCGACCTAAACTACGAAGGAAGCATCGAGATAGACTCGTCTCTAATGGATGCAGCTGGAATTCTTCCCTTCGAGAAAGTAGATATCTGGAGCATCACGACCGGTGACAGATTCTCCACATACGCCCTCCCCGCAGAGAAGCGAAGCGGAATCATCGCCCTCAATGGTGCAGCCGCACGAAAAGTACAGCCAGGAGACGAGATTATCATCACAGCGTTCGTATCAATAAACGAGAAAGAGGCCGAGCATTGGAATCCGAAGATCGTCTTTGTCGACGAGAAGAACCGGTTTAAGCCTCTAACACACGTTCCCAAAGCAATAGCCAACAGACGCAGACTGGCTCCCTAGTCTAAAGTCTCCAAACGACAAATTTCCGTTCTCTTCAGTCCCCTTTCAGAGCCGACGCCAGGAACATTGGGATCTTGACTTGTTGTTCCTCTTGCACCGTGGAGCAACAACTGGACAGGGTATCCACTTTCACTTTGTCAAGCCCATTTTCCTTCATCATCGTACTAACCTCTTCCATTCTGAACCCCAGCCAAAGGTCCGCATGCTCCTTCCGCAACCATTCGTATCCATGCTCTTGCAAATCCGAGACCGCGATTCTTCCTCCTGGTTTGAGGACTCTAGACATTTCCGAGATCGCAATCTCAGGATGAGGACAGTGATGCAGCACCATGTTGCCAACTACAACGTCTACAGACGAGTCCTGGAGCGGCATACTCTCGACATTTCCGATTCGAAATTCCACATTCCCGCTCCCCATCTTCGCAATCGCTTCTTCACTCATCCCTCTGGAGAAGTCGAGAGCGATGACTTTCGAGGCGATCTTCGCAGCTGCCTCCGTTAGAAACCCTGTTCCAGCACCTACATCTAGAACTGTATCGCTGCGGCCGAGATGGACGGCGTTCAGAACAGCTTCCCGGACATCTTCGCCGTAGAAGTTCTTTCTCATCGCGTCCCACTGAGGAGAGACGAGCTCGAAGTAGTCCCGTACTTTGCGAGACATGGACATCTAAACGGTCCGGCTGGAATCAGTTAAAGAATACGGAAGCATACGATGAATCTCTAGGCTAAGAAACGGTGAGATGGTCGCCTCATGGTAGTTGAAGCCGATTTCTACAGGGTCCGGCTTCGATTCAAACGCCTCTACGCCGACCCGACGATCTTCGAAGACCAGAAGAACGCTGTCCGACAGTTTCTCAAATCGCCACATCTCGCTAGCAACCAGGTTGCAATCTATCAGATAACAGACGATATTTCACCCTCTGATAACGTTGGGAAATCGCCTGACATTGCCGGGACCGCCAGGTACATTCACCGCGGAAGGGTCGTTCGTTCAGAGTATCTAGAAAACGCGAACGTGACACTGGAGTATGCGGATTTTGGCAGTGGCCTCTCGCCCGATGATCACCAGAGACTATGGAAGAGACAGAAATGGGGACGAATGAACTTCGACCTCGAGGAGTTTCACCACGAGCACTTGAAGATCGAGATGCCTGCTGTTCCTGAACTCTATGAGATGCTTCGCTCCAGAGCTGACCCGACTACACTCGTAGATGTGGAGCTTCCAGAACTTTCGGACAACTTCTTTCGCTCTGCTGTTGGCTACTTAGAAATCCGCCTGAAACAGCTTGCCGAACTGGAGCATCAGATGATCGACATCTATGTTGCCCGTGACTTGCTTCCGGAGGAGAAGGCGGCGTTAGAGAAGAGACTGACCCGTCCGTCGACGCAGTCTACGATTTACATCATGTTGTCGAAATCCGAAGGAACCGCGCATCTGTAGCTATATTTATCCAAGGCAGAAAGTCTATGCGACTTGCTTGTAGGATTCGACGAAGTCTGGATCAATTACTCCCGAAATGACTCTCTCAGAACCATCGGGAAGAATTACCGGCGTGCCTGCAGCGTGATAGGGGAGTTCGAATCTCTCCAACTTCTCAGGAGATTCAACTTCGAAGAGCTTGCGGCAGGTCCCGTTTTGGTAATGAAAGCAGTAGATTTTCTCGACACGTCTTTCTCCAAATCCGCCAGCTCTGCCTCCTGCGGCATGAGAGTCTTCGGGTAATTGGAGGATGTAGACGGAGTTTTCTCCCTGAAGGGATTTCAGGTCTACGGGGCTATGGGCGACTAGTATTCGACGGCCTTTTTGAGAGATGAGTTGCGCGAGTTCTTCGAGGGGCGTCATGCTGAATGGAACTCTGTGGTCCATGTAGAAATATCTATGCCGAGTCCTGCTCAGAGGAAGCTGATCGTCGCGTCCTTTCTGCCGATCCGGACCAGTTTCTCGATCTCTTTGCTCTCTTCCTCGTTGAGGGGAGTATAGAGGCGGTTCTCGTTGTCGTTGCCTGAGTATCGGCCAGCTATGAGGTATGCGTCCTTATTCGCTTCTTTCAGTACCGTGACACGGTTCAGTGCATCCTTCGCTGTATAGAGATAGAGAGGACTTGGATCGAACTTCTGAACGTCTTTCTTGGAAAGATGCTTTTTCTCAATAGGCATGGTCTGTTTCGCTAACTCCTTCATCAAACGCGACATTAGTTAAGTCTTGATGATACGATTCGTCTCCGTACGGATCTAATCTCCAAAAAAAGGGGATGTTCATGGTCATCTCTCTTCTCTAGTCTACTTTCTTGGCCTTACGAAGGCTGCGGCTACGGCCACGAGCACAGCGACAAGTGTCAGGGCTCCCCCTACAATGAGGGCTGCCGCAAGAGCCAACACTTGCTCTGGTGCTCCCAGGCTGGTTGCTTCGACGGTCACTAGAAAGTTGCCGATGGCGTAGAAGAGTCCACCTACTAGGAAGCTCTTGAAGTGGTCGAAGACCCCCGGAAAGCTCTCCGTAAGGGTACTGTTCTCCGATAGCGGTGAGGCGCCGAGAAATATGGCGGACACGAACGCGTATCCTGCGATGACGAGCATAGCCCATCCTTGGAGAGCCGTCTGAGCCGTCTTGAGAGAGGCGAATGCGGTTGAGGTTAGGAAGACGCTGAAAGCGAGCAGTACCGCGCCAACTGCGAGACTGTGCCAGTTCTTGAAGGCTGTAGTCATTGCGTGCCTATACGTTTCTGTTGACATTTTTCTTCGAAGTTTTGCGCGAGCCGAAATCGGGTATGAAAACCTGTTTTTGTTCAATACTTGAACAGTGATTTACGAACTTCTCAGCCAGAAAACACCGATTCACGGCACATTAGTCCTTGGAATTTTGTTTCCACTGAGTTGAGGTACAAAAAGTGAATTCCGCTCTGTCATGAAACGGTATCTCCGGCCATGACCGGACACTAACGAAGAAACATCGCTCTATCCTCCGGTTGATATGGCTTAAATGGGAATTGTTAGCCCGAATCCCTCCGACCGAAAATGAAAATGTACATAGTGATACTCGGCGTAATACTGCTGATAGCAGGAATAGGCGGAGCCGCCTACTACGGATTCGTACCTCGGACCCGAGTCTACGGCGCCATCGGCGTTGCAGTCGTTGGAATCATTGTCGTAGCCTTAGGTACGATGATGAAGACAACTAGCGCAGGTAAGACCACGACAGGACAATTCACTTGTGCAAAGTGCGGTGCTAAGTTCGGCTCTGAGTCTGCTTTGAACCAGCATACCAAAGACAAACACGGAATGTAGCAGCTCGACGCGCCTTTCTTCAGAGACATCCAAACGCTTTTCCATGTCTTACTGCCTTCGCATTGTTTCCTTTCTTGTGAGTCCGGATATTTCCGGGCTCATCGAATCTCGGATTGTATGCTAATGCTCTAAGAACTTCGGGAACTTCGTATTTCTAGACCTTGAGCTGGCCTGATCTTCGAAGAGATTCAACTTGGCCTTGAGTGTACCGGAACATAATGTCGCCGCGCTCTGGCTGGAAGTCCCAGGGGGCGACTAGTACAGTATCGCCCATCTTTATCCAGACGCGGCGTTTCATCTTGCCGCGAATTCGACAAACTCGGGTAACACCGTCAGCGCACTCGACCAGTACCCTGTCGTAGCCAAGGAGATTCTTTACAGTCCCGTAAAGTTGGCCTGGACCAGGTGTGAGCATCTCGCTGAGGTTGGCCTCGCTGAGGACCTTTCTCTTACCCATACTATCATCCTACCAGGATATGGGAGTAATATTAAAGGCCAAAAGTCAACAGCATAATTCCGGAACGATTCAGTTCTTCCACTTGACTGAACAGCCGAAAGGTCTAGTCTCTTGAACAGACGGCTTGCGGCCCACGAGCATCGCGTCTAAGGCGTCTCTGAGATCTTTGGTCTTGACCGATTCAGGGTTTCGATTGTCATCGATCCTGCCCTTGTATTGAAGTCGGCGTTGCTGGTCAAACGCGAAAACGTGCGGGGTGCAGATTGCGCCGTATTTCTTGGCGATATCCTGTGTGTTGTCTCTAAGGTAGGGAAAATTGAAGCCGCGATCTTTAGCTCTTTTGATCATGTTTGGATAGCTGTCTTCCGGATAACCGCTGTCGTCGTTGCTGTTTATCGCTACCAGGGTAACTCCTTTCGCTGAATAGTCCTTCTGGGTCTGAACCATTCGGTCTTCGTAGGCCTGCACGTAAGGGCAGTGATTGCAACTGAAAATAACTACCAGGGCTTTCTTGTCAGAGAAGCTGTTTAGGCTGTGAGTCTTGCCGTCGACTCCTTTCAGTTGAAAATCGATCGCGGATGCACCTAAGGGAAGTCCGACTGAGTCAAGAGTTGTGGGAGATGAAGGCATAGCTGAGTGGGACGAGGAAGGCCTTAGAAACCTTTCCTGGCTCTGACTCCGTAGGGAGAGGTCGGGATGAAGAGAAGAGCAATGGTGGGCGTCTCGGGGTTCAGTTATGCTGGATGGAAGGGAACCTTCTATCCTGACAATCTGAAGAGTGAGGAATTCTTGTCCTATTATTCTCAACGACTTAACAGTGTGGAGATCAACAGTTCTTTCTATGCGCCTCCCAGTTCCGCAACGGTAAAGTCATGGGCTAGCCGAACGGGAGATAATTTCATGTTCTCGTTCAAAGCCCCGAGACAGATTACTCACATTCTGAAGCTCGGGAAGGGATCGGTTGAAGCCGCGGAGAGACTTGGAGTGACATTGACACTTCTTGGAGAGAAGAAAGGTCCAGTTCTGTTCCAGCTTCCACCCTACTCGAAACAAGACTTGAACCTCCTGGAAGACTTCCTCGCGAAAACTTCCAAGATTGGAGAGAGAGTGTTTGAGTTCAGGCATGAATCCTGGCTGAACGATCTTACCTATGCTACTCTGGAGAAACATGATGCAGACTTCTGCATCGCTGAAACAGAGGATATGAAACCAGTCTTCAAAGTAACGGGGAAGACCCCGTATTTCAGGCTGCGAAGAGAATCTTATGATGCCAAGATGATTGACGACTGGATCGGGAAGATCAAGGAAACGAGCAAGGGACGAGAGGCAGCCTATGTCTACCTAATGCATGACGAAAACGGAGACAACGCCTCTAGGGCATTGAGGATTCTAGAATCGCTGGCTTGAAAAACCGGCCCGATTCCGTTGTCGTAAAGATTTCTTCAGGCTGTTTTTGCCGCTGCTCTCTTTAGCTCTTCATAGTTCGGTTCCTTAGTCGGGTCGTCGCTGACCCATTTGTACACAACGACTCCATTGTGATCTAGTATGAAGACTGCTCTTTTTGCGACCGTGTATCCTTTCAAATTGCCGAAGTTTTCGTGGTATGCGTTGTAGAGTTTCACAACCTCTCGGTTGTAGTCGCTAAGAATTGGGAAGTTGAGGTTGTTGTTCTGCGCGAATGCTTTGTTCGTGAATGGATCGTTGACGCTTATTCCTAGGACGTGGGCGTTGATCTCGTTCAGCTCCTGCATGTTATCACGTAAGGTGCACATTTCACGGGTGCATACGGTAGTGAATGCTCCTGGGAAGAAGGCGAGTAGTGTTGCGCCGTTGGGTTTCAGAAATTCGTTGAGGCTGCGAGGTTTTCGATCAGTGTCTGGTAGGGTGAAGTTCGGAGCCTTTTCGCCCTGGTTGACCATGGACAGTCGAGTTGGGCCGCTGTCTGGTGGATGTTTCTAAACCTTACAGCTACTATCAGTAGATCAAGTCTTGAACGAGGAGAGTGGATCGGGTGACATCTAGGAAAAGAAATTTGGGGAGCCTAGGACTGGTTTCTAGGCCCACTAATCGTCGTTGCCTGGGTCGTCGGATCCTTCGTTATCCTTGTCGTCCGCGCAGGCATTTGCGTGGTCGGTGTCGTGGCCGTTGGAGTGATGCCCTTGAGTGTTGACAGGGTCGTTGTCGACCTTTGTGGAGTGAGTTGCGTCATGCTGCGGGTTGTGTTTGGCCATAGCCGCCATGAACCCATGCGCTTTGCCTATCAGTGACGTGTCCTTGTCTTGTTTGTCGTGTCCCTTTGCAAGCTGCTTGCCTTGGTTAGTATGGCTACTGTCGCTGTTAGTCGTTTGGTCAGAACTGCACGTTGGTGGGGTTGTGTCGGTTGAACAGTTAGTGGTGCAGGTTGAGCTCGTCGGTGTCGTGCCACCAGTGTTGCCTCCGCTGTTGCTTGAGGCCTGTAGTGCTGGACCGCGTAGTAGGAAGGGCACGAGGAAAGCACCGATTCCAGCGACGATCAGGGCGATGGCGCCCACTTTGCGTTTTGTCGATGAATCCATTTCTTGGTTTTCCTATCTCCCTTTTCTTGGAGTTGAGCACGGGATCCGCGGGCTGGGTATATGATACAACGATTTGAACAGCCAAAAAGATGTCAAATCGAGACCATTTCTTCGAACTGTTCTTGAGCCGTATGATAGGGTGAGAATTCGAGCTATAGCACTCGAAGAAACAGGTACAAGATGAGAAGGTTGGGAATTGTCACGAGAAGTCCGATCTTTGAGAACTCCACAAACCCGAAGCCTATTCCTTGGCTCTCGGCCTGTTCCAGAACTATGACATTACTAGCCGCGCCCAGGAGACTAATCCCTCCCGATAGCGTGCTGGCGCCGGCTAGCGCCATCCAGGGCTTGACATCGACCCCTGTGAAACCTGCTGCCTGCATCGCTTTGATGTAGACTGCGACAAATGGAACGTTACTCAGGATCTGGCTGAAGAATGCACTGGCCAAGATTATCGTTACGATCGAGAGCCCGGGATCAGACTTGTTGAGAACGGGCAGAGAGGTCATCAGGCTCTGGAGGGCGTTTGACTCCCAAAATGCTTGCATGACGATGAAGAGCGAAATGAAGAAGATGATGATCCCCCAGTCGACCGATCTGAGAATTTCTCTTCGTCTCCCGCTTCCCAAGAACACGATCGTTGCACCTAGAAGGGAGACGGTTCCAAGGTTGAAGTTTCCCTGGACTCCAAACAGTTCAGCGATTCCGACAAGAAGGAAGCCGAGGACAACTATTCCTGCAGTCCAGCCAGAGAGCTTTGCTAGCCTTCGATCTTTGATCGCGCCTCGAGGATTGACTTGGAGTTCCGTCAGTGTTGAGTTTGCAAATTCTATCCTAAAGTACCATCTGAGAATCAGGTAGGTCACTGCGAGTCCGACTAGCGTTGGAGGGGCAAGGTAGTAGAGAAAAACCAGCATCGGGTTTGGAATGCCTGTTGACAGCGCAACCAGAAGGTTCTGTGGATTACCGATGGCGGTCATCGTGCTGCCAATGCTGAGCCCCAGGGCGAGAGTGATGAGAAAGACTCCGGGTCTGACCCGCAGTTGCTTGGCCACGCTCAACATGATCGGCGTGGCCATCAACGCCAAAGTGTCGTTCACCAGGAACGCGGACATCGTGCTTATTCCTAAGAAAGTTAGTCCGAAGGCTTTCTGAGGCGACTTTGCAATGCGCAGCAGTCTCAACGTAAGGTATTCCAGGAGACCAGAGAGATCCATGGCAGCAACCAAGGAAAACATTCCGAGCAGGAAGAAGATCACGTTGAGATTGATTGATGCATAAGCGTCCCCTAGCGGGATGGCCCCTGAGAAGATCATCGCGACGGCTCCCGACATCATAATGGTCCAGATCGGAATACGAAACCATCGAAGGTTTCGAAGAACTATCAGGACGTAGACTGCAATGAAGATGGCTATTGGAAGGTAGTAAAGGGTCAACTTGGGCAAGGGTCCAAGCCGATTCGCTTCAGGCTAAACAGTTTGGAAGAATCACGAGTTTCTGATCAACTTTTTACTCTTCGCGCGGAAGACTGTATGCAGAACTAGGTGTCTGGAAACCCAGGCTCCACTCTGAATGCAAATGCCCTATAGTTCTTCGAGCATCTTCCGAGACCAGAGGAGTGAAGCCACAGGTTTCTTAGGCGAGTCCTTGTCCTTTGTCAGTTTGGGTTTGGTCGGAGGTTTCTCGGGCCTAGTTGCCTCTGGAATCAGTCCCTTGTTGGGTAGAATGGGTTTGGGCCCTACGGGGTCCTGACCCTGTCCGATGACAGCGCCTTCCTGATCGCGCAGGATACCGTTCTCGTAGAAGGCCTTGTAGTGTCCTTTGTAATCGTAGACGAATCCGTCTTCGTCCACCCAGGCGATTGTGTGGCCATCGAAGTCGACAATTCTTCGGTCTTTGAGTAGTCTGTACCTTGCGGTTCCGTTCTCGTCCCATATTACGTCGATTTCTTCTTCCTCAGCTTCTGGTCCTAGTTCCAAGTTCGTCTCCTCACCACGCTTATCTTTCAAGCTAAGAAGGTTACCGATGATATTGATAGCAAAGCAGGGAAAGCATGGTCTAATGAGACTTTGACCTCCTCGTTCAAATAGCCGGAAGCCGATATAGAGCGCAATGGCAGTCTCGGGAGACAGGCACATCTGTCCTGTCTGTGGATACAAATCGGGCCTTGCATCTATGCTGGTCGGGACGACGGAGAGGACCATAGAGTTCACGACTGTCACGTCTGCGGCTCAACATGGAAGGAACCGAAAACAGGTTTAGATCACTCGGCCAAGTCGGCACTGGAACAGCAAGCTCAGCAAATAGCCTGAGCAAAACCCAGATCCAACGTAGATATACCAGTCCCAACGAGGAGCTAATCCGAACAGCGTTGCCGCGTCAGTCTCGAACCTTTCGTATCAGGACCAGACAGAAAAAGACCAACAGGTCGAGAAAGCGTACCGGTTCGAGTCGAAAAATAAGTAACCCTTTCACGAGCAAACACTAGTCCAGCGGAACTAGTCCTCTCGCAAGAGCGCTACGATTACTAGCCAACCATCTTGCCGAAATTGTCTAGAATCGTGACGAAGGATTTCTCCATCGATGCCAATCCACCAGTCGGGCCGTTCTCGTCTATTACGATGTACTCATTCGGCGAGTGTGAAAGGGCTCCGTGGCCGAGTCCCCCAATCACGACCGGGAGATTGACGGGCTTTCGATTGAAGATTGCGAATGGTGCGCTTCCTGCTATCGTTGGCCATAATTCTGGATCTTTTCCCATTTCCTTGTAGGATTTGATTACGGCTTGGGCAGGCGGGCTCTGATAGCTCGTCCGTGACGCTCCGTAGCCGGCTTCTAGTATTCGTATTTGGATGTCTTTGAATCCGTAAGCGTCTAGGTGGTTTCTGATCATAGGTATCACGTCGTCCTTTCTCATGTTCGGTACGAGGCGGACGTCCATCTTTACAGTAATCTTGTGCGGGAGCAGAGTCTTTGTCTCCGGCCCCGTGTAGCCGCTCGCTATCCCGTTGATGTTTAGGGTTGGCTCGAAAAGATACTTTTTCAACGCTTCAATGCCATGGCTGTCGCCGATGAACCGGTCGACCTTCATCTCCTCTCTCACGGCGGTATCGTTGAAGGTCTTCTCCAGCTTCGGTAAGAGTTCGCGGTCTTCCTTGTTGGGGACCTGAGCGTGACGGTAGAAGTCTTGGATCGTGACCTTGTTGCCGTCCGGACCTGTCATCGTGGATAGTGCCTGGATCATTCTCCAGACTGGGCTGTCAACCCAGGCCTTGTTGCTTCCATGGATCCCAAACTCTTTCGGACCTTTTCCCCAGGTCGCGCCGTCGAGTTCAAGTTCGAAGAACACTATCCCCTTGACGCCGAGATACATTACGACCTTTCCGGTTCGGTCTTGTGAGCAGAACGGGAAGAAGACTGTCTCGGCTTCTTGCAATTCTTTCTCGTGCTTTGATATGAATTCCGGGAGGTGGCGGCTTCCCATTTCTTCCTCTCCTTCAACGACGAATAGTAGGTTGACTGGTATTTTTTGTCGAGTGGCTTTGATCGACTCGCAGGCGTTCAGGAATCCGCGAAGCTCTCCTTTCGTGTTGAAGGCTCCTCTGGCTACAAGGCAGCGACCGAAGGGCGGAACGTCGGTCAGCGTTCCTGCGAGTGGGTCCACGCGCCAGCCGGGCTCGTCAATTGGCATGGTATCGTACATCATGTAGACAACGATCGTCTTGTCGGCTCCAGAGTCATAGTTGCCGTAGACTACTGGGTTTCCGCTGGTCTCCTCCAGACTTGCTTTGGCACCGAGACTCGTGAGATAGCTGAGGACGAGGTTCGCGCAGTCTCTCACTCCCTTGTTCTCTGGGGAGATAGAGGGTTGACGGACTAGCTCCTGGACCTTGGCTATGTGTTGTGGAAGGTTCTTGTCGATGTGGGCGAAGACCCTTCCGCGGTCAAGCGGCATGGATGCCGCCTGAAAGAATGGTCGGGTATAAGCGTTGAGAGAAGCTATGTGTACTATATTGTGGAAGAAGCGAACTGGTATGACTGTTGTAGGATTCTCATTATTCGGCGGAGATCCGGTCTGGGTCCGAGCTTGAGGATGACCCATCCCTCGCGGTCGTGAACCTCTGGGCTGCGAGAGACCGTGCCTTGGCGGATCATGACCTCTTTGAGGTCAGGGGGCAGGCGTAGTTCTATCCGGTCGGGGCTGTGGATGTGCGCGAAGGACTTGCCGCCGACGTGAAGCTCGATCTCTTCATCTCCGTGATCCTTCATCTCGACGCCTGGGACGAGAAGCATCTCGCCCGCGATCATGTCCAGTAAGCTCATAGCCAATATCCCAACGATCTGGGACGCGACTTATTTCTTTCTAATCGACGATTTGCCTAACGTGTTGGGCCGGGACCGTCGTGTCTTCGTGTCGGATTCATGTACCTTCTCAGTCGTGGCCAGCCAGTCTTTGCGTATCTCAGCCGGTCAGGATTGTTTTTGACCCACTTTAGCATGTGAAAGAAGCTTCTCGCTCGCTTCTCATCTCTCTCAGCAATCGGTTCGTAGCCCAAGTTCCTGATCTCGTCCAAGTATGCCGTCTCCACGTTGTTCTGGGCGTCTCCAGTAATCACCGCCGTCTTGACTCTTGTCTTTCCGTATTTCTCGGCCAGATGGGGTCGGGTCTCGTCGAACAGGAAACTACTGCATATCTCGATGTCCTCGTTCTCTCCCAGCTTCATCTGGTAGAGGAGATTGAGCGCGAGCTCGGTCGCCTTTTTCTGGTACATCTTCCTTCCAAAACTCGGGATCTGAAAATAGGATACGGGAATCATATCATAATGAAACTCCCCGGTCTCCTTACGATGCACGCCAACGACGACTCCATGAAGGAGGTCGCCGACACCGGCATCGTCAATCTGGATCGTCAAACCAGTATGACTTCTGCTTCAACTCGGAATTAAGCATGATTCGACCAACCCTCACTCTTGCGTCTCAACGTGCGTTGTGCAAGACCCCCCTTTATAGAGAAAATCTTCTGTCTGGCATTGATAATGGGCGAGTCTTGCGATTCCGGGCAGGATCCGGGCTTTGATGAAAAGGGAAAATGACGGGAAATCTAGGCCGGTTCCCGAACGATTCTAGGACGCGTTGTGGCGCTTGTCCCAGACTCAGGATCAGGGCTGATTATCGGCGAGTTCCGATGGCCTCAATATGCTCCTACGCTTTGTCTCGATGGGAAGAGGAATCTTTATATCTCGATATCGGTTATCCAATATCGGAAAAGCGATATCGAATGTTTCGGGGATTTGGGATGTTCAGAAAACGCGGACTCAGACCATGGGTCCTCAACATCTTGAGAAGATCACCAAAGAACGGGGCAGAGATCATGGACGAAATAGAGAACATGAGCCAAGGATGGTGGAGACCCTCCCCAGGATCCGTCTATCCAATGCTCGAAGAAATGGTCCAAGACGGACTGATCAAGAAGAGAGAGGACGGAAGATACGAGCTAACTAGCAAAGCGCAACAAGAAGAGGAATGGCCGTTCAGCAACCACTTCACCGGCCCACGATCAATAGACGCGATGCTGAACGAGATCACCGGCTACATCTCCTACTTCGAAGACCTGACAAAAACCGACCGAGCAAAGCTAGAATCCCACAAGGACAAGATAAGAACAATAACAGAACGACTCGACGCATTGGTCAAGTAGCGACTATCCCTCAGAACTGTTCGAGGGTCTTCAGACCGGACCCGGTTGCAATGACGACCACTTCTTCGGACCTATCGATCAGCTTCTCCCCATAGAGATGGTGTAGAGCAGCGATTGTTGCCGCGCTGGAGGGCTCGAGGAGAAGACCCTCATCCTTGACCGCCTGACCCATGGACTTGCGGATCTCCGCATCTGTAACGGACAGGGCTATGCCGTCTGATTCTCTAAGGCATCGAAGAATCCACTTTCCCGCAACTGGCTTGGGTATCCTTAGACCGGAAGCCATTGTCTGGGGATTCTTCCATTCATCCACATCAACTTTCTTCGAATTGTAAGCCTTGACCACCGGCGCGCAGCCGTTAGGTTGGACTGCCACGAATCTAGGTCTCTTTTTGATCCATCCGATTTTCTCCAGGATAGAGAACATCTTCCACATCCCCACGAGTCCGACTCCCCCTCCAACAGGGTATACGACGTAGTCTGGAACCTTCCAACCCAGTTGTTCACAAATTTCCAGAGCCATTGTTCCCTTGCCATCGTGGCGGTAGGGTGTGACAAAAGTCGAGGCGTTGTAGCTTCCTTCACTCTTTGCAAGAGCCTCCGTTCGGCGTCCGGCGTCAGCTATCGTACCATCAACTATGGTAACTTTCGCTCCCAGTTTCTGAGAAAGCTCGACCTTTACCGGATTTGCCTGCCGGGGCAGAAACACTTGACAAGCTATGTCTGCAATATGCGAGTATAGGGCGAAAGAGCATCCTGCGTTGCCCTCAGAAGATAGGACAAGATCCTTTACACCCAATGCAGAGAGAGCCGTGATTGCAAGAGAAGCGCCTCGGTCCTTGAACGTCCCTGTCGGGTTTTTCGTCTCATCCTTCACCCACACGTTTCCCTGAAAAGAACTGAGCTTTCTCAGAGGCGTGCCGCCCTCTCCAGCTGAGACGATCTTGTGCTTCTCATTGACTGGCAAGAAGGCCCGGTACTTCCATATCGACGGAGTACTGTCGAGATCCTCCCTCGAGATCTCTCCGAGAATCTCTGGATTGATTATTGTATCCAAGGGCCCGTTACACTTTGAGCACTTCTGAAGAATCTCGCCCCTTGGATAGACGGTGTGGCACTCTGTGCACCGGAGCCCCTGAAAGGCGTTCTCTCGGCTCAACTAGACCGGGTAGACGCGAGTGTGCGATACCCTCTTAAGAGGGGATTGTATTGAAATCCGATAATATCGAATCTCGATAGTTCCCGTGAAAGTATGACAAGAGCCGTCAACGAGCGAATGGTGAAGAGCTTCCTTGATCTATTCGTCCTCTCTCTCCTCAATAATGGAGGAAAACACGGATACGAGATTATGCGGGAACTGAAGGATAAGACCGGCGCCCATATCGGCGCGGGCACACTCTACCCACTACTGTACGAGCTGGAAGAGCGCAGGCTAGTTGCTGGCGAATGGATGTCTCCAACACGGAGAAGCAGACGCGTCTACCGAATTACAGACCAAGGCGAAAGATATCGGGACCAGTCATTCCTAGGATTAGATCGGTTGCTAAGAACCTCGTTCTCGAATTCGAACCACTAGTCGGATATTCTCTTTTACCGTTCTGCGTGCCGAGTAATCTCAGCTGGATCGCCTATTATCGCCTCGCAGAATCGGTCGCCCTTTCCTTGGCATGAGACCTCGAGCGACTCACACTTTCTGCCGAACGTCTGCTCCATTGCACCCGTGAGAATTCCGCGGCCGAAATGGCAGACTGGGGTTTTCCCTTTTCTGTTTCTTACTGAGACACCGTTTGTCCATCGTATTCTAGCCATTTTCTTCGCTCGGTCAACATCGACGATCGTCAGCTTTCCCCATCCGCCGAGGGTGCCTAGTCTTTCGGCGATCCGTTGGAGATCCCCGGGATTCTTGACATCTAGGCCGGATTTTTTCGCCATGCTCATGTATTGTGCCCCACCTTGTTTCCCAATACTGTACTGGAAGCTAGTGGCGGTGATAGGCCCAAAACTCTCAGTCAACCTGTCCTCGATGGAATGAATCAAAGAGACGGGGATGAAGAGGAACCGTTCGTTGTAGGCTGTGATTATTCCCTTGGCCTCGTCGACATCTAACGCCTGCATTACGTTGCGGAGCCGGTCAGGCTTTTTGACAGGGCTCAGAGGCTTTCCCGAAATCGGGAAACACAACCCTGCTTAATTGGTCTTGCGAGAAATCGTGCGCCCTCAACACCGATCGTCTCGCTGACTATTCAAGACATCGAGCGCGTCGGAAAGGCAGATTGCGTCTTCAGATTGGTAGCGGCCCCTGGCAAGGGGGAGCGTGGTTTTCGAGTCTTCCTCGGTCCAAACACTAGAATTACAATCAAAACGATAACCACTCCAACGACGCTGAGACCAATCAACAGTATCGTTACGAAACTGGAGAATAGTGAACCAATAGTCTGAGAAACCAGAACAGCCTTGTTAGTTTGTATTGGGGTGGCATTGAACCATCCTGAGCTGTTGCTGTATTGCCAGTCCGCGGTCGCGTCGATATCGTAGTTGCCTATGAACGCGTTTGGTGGAATTGGAACTAGAGTATCCACTTCCTTCATCATTGCCGGCTGTTAGGTTGAAGGAGGATCCCAAGGAGATATCTCGCGTTCCGTTTGACCAGAAGTCTGAAGGGAACAAGATGCCGGTGATTCTTATTGTCAACTGACCAGTGTTCGTAAAGTCGCTAACGATCGAGATCACTCCACCAGCATAAAGTGTCCCCACAAAACCCAGATCATATTTCAAATTGTACGATTAACCACTCGCACTTAGCGTCGCGACGGTGGGTAATGAACGAATGATCAGCGCCACTATTATCGCAGTCCGAATAGTTGGATAACCTCTCATCAGCCGTGCAGAGTTCAGGGTTCAATGAACTCCTATGCAGTAGGGTCCTGTTGCGCAGGTCTCGCTGCGCTGTTTCTCTGCCCCCTAGAGAAAAGGTTTCGAAGCCTCCCTAGTAGTCTGCTTCGAAGACTATCCTTGTGTCCCAATAGTCTCTTCTCCCAGTCAATGCGGATGATGAGATAGGCCGTGGACAGAACGAGTGCCGCTGACACAATTGATGCGTAGACGTTCTCTCCGAAGAACTGGTCTACGATTTGCTTCGATTGTCTGGCAACGTAGAGGACGGACAAAATCCAGATGAATTTTCCAGTATAGAGAGCCAGGTAGCTTTTCAGCGGGCTGTATCGAATGATTCCCATGGGAATGAAAGCCGCGTCTACTAGGGGAGAGGCTGCGAAGAGAACTCCAACCAGGAAGGTACTTCCGCCTAAGAGTTTCCGGAGAGAGTCGAACCTCTCCTGTTTACGAATGGCTCGTCGAGCCCCATATCCGAGAGCATAGCTGACAAGTTTTCCGGTGGCTGCTCCAAGCGCGGCGATGGCCGCGATCTGAATGACTCCAAGATAGCTTTCATCCAGAACGACGCCGATTACAATCACCAAGTAGGGTGTCGGAAAGAACGGAATGAGATTGCCGGCAATACTGACGACAAAGACGAAAAGAAGTGTGGCGAGAAGACCGGAAGGGTGGGTGGACAAAAACCCGATTACCCATCCAATCAGATCGACCATGATGTAGATCAATCATGCTCTATCTGATAGGGGTTGAAAAGCTATCTGGCGGGACACATTCACACAACATGCCTAGGCGGAAAGTTCTTCTGAGCGAAATTGTCATCTCGGCCAACAACCTTTGGAAGGTCTAACAAGATGAGAATGAAGGATGTGTACTCGAAGAAGATCACTTCGGAAGAGGAACAAGGTGGCTACGTGATCATCTTGAAGGACCGGCTCTCTTTCTTCCCCGCGCTGGGTCGGAGATTCCCGATGTTACAGAATGGCCGTTCGCGGAGAGCCGTGGTGGAATCTTATCCGTGCTCTTGTAGAGGGCCAGGGCTCCCGCACTCACACTTTTTCGTCAGGGTCAAAGCGGTGAAATCAGGGGACCGGGTTACGGTTCGGAAGGATTCGAAGAACGGAACGCGCTATCTTCTCCAGGTCCAAAGCCACCCCCGAAGAAACACCTGAAGCTCTATAATCAGAAGATTAGAAAACCATCAAAGAAGAGTCGTTCATGGTAGAGATCACTTTCTACGGAGGAGCCGGCGAGATCGGCGGAAACATGATCCTCGTCAGTGACAGAGACTCGCAGATCATACTAGACTTCGGTATGAGCCTTGGAGAAAGGGGACGATTCTTCTCCGAACCTTTCCTTTCGCCCAGAAACGAAAGTGGGCTCATCAGTCTCGGAATCATTCCCAATGTTGCCGGCCTCTACAGAGGAGAGGGGGAAGTGCCTGCGGACGCCGTCTTTCTTAGTCACGCCCACATCGACCATTCAATGTCTATCTCCCTTCTCAACCGTCAGATACCGGTTTACTGCGGCGAGACGACCAGGATGATTCTGGAGGCCTTGTCAGCTGCTCGTCCGGGGGGCTTTGAGAACGATCTTGATGGGATCCAGTTCAAGACTTTCCGAACTGGAGACCGGATGAAAATCGGGGGAATAGAGGTCGAACCGGTTCACGTGGACCATAGCATGCCCGGATCGTATGGCTTCATAGTTCAGACGTCGATTGGGACCCTTGCGTACAGCGGGGACTTCCGGGCTCACGGGCCGAGGTCGGACATGACGCAGGATTTTGCGGAGAAAGCGGAACAGTCGAATCCAGAGCTGTTCCTCTGTGAAGGCACAAACCTAGTCCGTGGTGACTTGCAATCTGAAGCGGAAGTAGTTGACAAAGTTAACCACGTGGTTCGGAAAACAAACGGGCTGGTCCTAGCGAATTTTTCGACCGCTGACGTGGACAGGCTAAAAACGTTTTACGAGATTGCCAAGAAGAACAATAGGGTCTTGGCGGTCTCGTTGAGGCAGGCCCATCTGCTCCAAGCACTGGTCAAGGACAAGCACCTGACAATTCCAGATATCTCTCACGACCCCAACATCGTCGTCTACCAGCGAACCAAGAAGACCTACTACAACTGGGAAAGAGAGGTCATGAAGAATAGCACGGTAAAGACATCGAAGGATGTCAAGGAATCACAGGGAAAATTCATTCTAGCTGCTAGCTCTTACGACATGAACGAAGTCTTGGACATCAAGCCTGATGCAGGTGGAGCTTTCATCAACAGCAGCTCGGAACCATTCAACGAGGAAATGGAGATCGACCACGAACGATTCGTCAACTGGCTAAACCACTTCGGACTACCAATGTACCAGATTCACAGCTCAGGACACATGATGCCCACAGAACTACGAGAAACGATCGCAAAGATTAGTCCAAAGACGCTGGTCCCGATCCACACAGAGCAGCCCCATCTCTACGAACTCTTCATCAAAGACCTGTGCAATGTACACCAGCCTATCAAAGGATCCACGTGGACGGTGGAATAGACAAGCGCGCAAACCGGGCATGAGAACCGGCAGAGTCTACCGACATTTCAAAACGTCCAGCGGTGAGAGCGCGACTTTGCGAGCGTTGAAGTGGGAAGACCTCGACGATTGTGTAATTTTCATTAACGATCTGGTTAGTGAAAAGAGTAGTGAGCCCGACCTCGGAATAGTCGCTGATAGAAAACAGACAAGGGAGGAGGAGGCGGAGTGGCTCGCGAGCCAGATAACGGGAATAGAAAGAGGGAGCATCGTCAGTGTTGTCGCGGAAATAAGAGGAAGATTAGTGGGAAACAGTTCAGTGACGAGAGGGTCGTATGAGGACACAAAGCATCATGGATACTTGGGAATTGCAATCTCAAAGAAACATAGGGATCGGGGAATAGGCTTGGAGATGATGCGCACGCTGATACATGAATCTCGGAAAGCGGGGCTGAAAACGATCGAACTGGAGGTCTTCGCAACCAACCCAAGCGCGATCCACGTGTACCAGAGAACTGGCTTCAAGGAAGCAGGCAGAATACCGAAGAAGATGCTGAGAAACGGGAAGTTCATCGATAGTATCGTTATGGCCAGAGAACTGTAGGACTTAGAGCTGCTTTCTCACAACTGCGAAACGCTCTAGCTGGCGATGGACCTTGAAGCCGGCTTTGAGATACATACTCAAGGGTCCCTTGTAGTTCTCTTCGGCCCATGGAGTCTCCCAGCCCCGCTTGATCGGATTCGTTGTAGGATAGCCTTCTGCAACATGTAACTTTTCCCGACGAAACTTGTCACATGCTGCTCTCAGAAGTGCAGCGCCTACGCCCCTTCCTCTATGTCCTGGAGCTACGAGAAAGCACATGATCGAGCCGATCGGCTCAGAGGGATCGTCTACGACAGTAGCATACCTCCGCATGTTAAGGAAGCTAGAGCGAGCCTGTGCATTACACCAACCAACCACTCTCCCATCTCCGATGGCTACCAAGCCGTGGGCTTGGCCTGATCTGATTCGTTCGGCACGTGCCGCTCGATGTGCGGGCCCGGCCTTTGCGGAGGCATCCCAGTTATCGCCGGGCGTATCGTAGAATCCGCAGTAGCAACCGGACCATTCTGGAAAGTCGGTGAAAGCATCCTTATCGAAGAATCGGAGATAATCGTCGAGGAGTTCGGGCGTTAGCTCTCGAACTTCAACTTTCGCTGCGTGGCTCATGACTGGCTCGTATTTCTGTGAATGAGTATAAAGGCCGTTTTTGAGGACTTGTTAGAGAAACAGGGAATTAGCTCCGCGATCGAGCGTGGTCGGGAGCAGTCCGTCTTGATTTGAAGGTGGTAATCACAACTACTGCGATTACTATGACTGAAGAAGCGAGCAGCGTCCGTAGCGTCAGCTGTTCAGCAGCAAGGAAGTAGCCAAGGAAGACGGCAACGACCGGGTTGACGTACGCGTAGGTGGAGACTCTTGCAGTCGTAGTCTTTGTCAGCAGCCAGACGTAGGACGAGAAGCCTATCACGGAACCGAATACAATCAGATAGATGAACGAGACAAGAGATAGAAATGATACGTTACCGGGCTGAAAACCAGCCCATTCTTTAGAGATCAATGACGCCACGAGGAGGAGGGCTCCACCTGCTAACATCTCCATTCCACTACCTAGCAACGGCGTCTTTGGGAGAGGTGCGTTTCTAGAGTAGACTGAACCGATTGCCCATGAGAGCGCGGCGAATATCAGAACTCCAGCCCAGAGAGGGTTCAATTCACCACTACCACCGAGGTCGCCAGGTCCTACCAGCAGAACAACTCCCCCGAAGCCCAAGACTAGGCCGAGAACCACGTGAAGAGTTGGGACGATACGGTCCTTTCGCAACAGCTCCAAAAGTGCCATCCAGATCGGAACAATGGTGATCAATACCGCAGCCAAGCTGGAAGGAATCACCTGTTCGGCCTTCGTCACCCCGCCGTTTCCTCCGAGCAACAGTAACCCCCCGATGATCGCCGCGGCTTTCCAATTAGCCCGTGTGGGACGCGGTGCGCCTCTCAAACGCATCCAAGTGTACAGCACTCCTCCTGCGATCAGAAAACGAACTGCGGCCATCAGAAACGGCGGGAATGTTTCGACCGCGAAACGGATCGCTAGGTAGGTGGACCCCCAAATCGTGTAGATCGAGAGAAATGCAAGCGCTATGCGGAGTCGCAATGTCAGAACAGGCAGGGGAGGAGACCTCGTGGAGAGCAGCGGCTCCGACGATCCGGATAAACCATGCTTCGATGGAGAAAGAATTTCTTGTCGTCGACAGGAACTCTTTTACTCCACAAACTACCCCTACGTACTGCGAGTTGTATGTTCAAACAGATTGACTATGTAATGATCGGAGTATCGAACATGGACCAATCAGTTGGATTCTACAAGGACGCACTCGGCATGCCTCTGAAATACAAAACTAACGAGTGGACTGAGTTTCAGACTGGGGCTACTACACTGGCGCTTCACCTATCAAAGCCCCGAATCGTCCCCGCGACCCTGCAGAATGAGATGGTCGCCGGAACATCAACGATAGGCTTCACTGTTTCTGACCTTGACAAGACATACCGTGAACTCAAAGCGAAAAACGTGAGATTCGTCATGGAACCAAAGATGCGAGAACAAGAAGGAATCAAACTAGCTGTCTGCCTCGACCCAGACGGCCTAGAAATTTCCATATCGGAAACAGTAAAACCACCACTTGAGGCTGAGGCGCACCCCAGCTAGCCTAGACAACTCCCTCGGAAGCAAAGAGCCACTATCACAAGAATAGAAGCCCTCACAAAATCGTAATCTATGCAGACATCAGACCGACCCATGACACTGAAGGATGGAAGATCGGTCAGACTTGCGACATACCGACCTGAGGATAAGGAAGCACTTGTCTCCATGTATGCTAGCATGTCACCGGAGGCCATCAAGTGGGGTCTGCCTCCTTACGATCGCCCTAGAATAGAACGCTGGACTACCGACCTGACGAACAACATAACTCTACTCGCCCGACTAGAGGAGAGAATTGTTGGACACCTGCAACTCTTCAGAATCCCGTTTGAACGCCGCAAGGGAGTTGGGGAGGTGTTCATCTATATCCATCAAGACTTTCAGAATATCGGGCTGGGGACTATGATGATGAAGAGAGCGATCGAGCTCGCGAAGGAGAGAGGGTTCCATCGACTCGGACTGACTGTAGTGGCCGATAATCACAGGGCCATCAAGGTCTATGAGAAGGTCGGCTTCAAGAAAGAAGGTATAGCGAGAGAGACTTTCTACGGGGACGACCATCGCTACCATGACGAGGTCGAGATGGGCCTCCTGCTCTGATGATCAACTATAGCGTTCCAATGTACAAGCCCCGCCCCATTAACCCCTCTGAATCATAGCTTGTCTCGAGGCCTGCACGTCGAAAAGCGTCGAGATACTCATCATGAGTGAAAAGCCCTAACTCAAGTCGTTCAACAAAATGCTCCACTCGATTGGGAGTGGCGACGAGATGATGCATATCCAAGACTGACAGCCTTCCCCTGTTTTTACTGATGTTCATGCGAGCGATCTTGAGTTCTGGCTGGTCTACAAAATTCGCGTGAACCGATCGCTTGCGCCACTGTTGAGGGGTAATCCAGGGCTCCACAATTAGGACTCCGCCTAGCTTGAGATGTCGGGACATGTTTCGAACAGCGAGACCGAGTTTGCGTCTGGTTTTCAGGTGGCCAATCGCGCTGAACAAACACGTTATGGCATCGAAGTGCTTCTTGAGCTTGAATGAGACCATGTCACCACGATGGAGCACAATATCCGGGTGTTTCTTCCTGGCGAGTCTCAGCATTTGCCGGTTGAGATCTAGACCTTCGACTGAATAGTTGTTTTTCAAATATGTAATGTGGCCGCCGGTTCCACAAGCGACTTCGAGAAGATCATTGCCAGCGGAACGCTTTTGTTCCCGGATCAGCTGGTGAAGCTTTGCTGCTTCTTTCTCGTAGTCCTTGAACGAGTAAATCTGGTCGTAGAGTTCTGCCGAACGATTGTACAAATGCCGATGGGCTGAAGGGGTTGTCAGAGACAGATATGGCTTAGGTAGACTGCCTATGGGTGCAGCGGCAGATCCATCGCGTCCTCTGGAGCTATCAGTCCGATGGTGACTAGCTGAGTTACGACCTCGAGTATCTGCATCCGAATCTCGGCGGGGGAGACTTTCTTTTCCACTGCGAGTTCGGATGTTAGCTCGTCGATGGTCTTGTTTCCGTCGCTTTTCTCCCAGAGGCTAGCGATGTCATCGTTCCCGAGGTAGCGTGAATTTGCCTCGTTGATCAGGACAACTGTCCCGTCGGGGTTCTTTGCGATGTGGCCCTTCTTCTTCGGCTTGAAACTGGCGGGGTCGAACTCGATCGTCACTGGTTCCTGGTTTGCTTGGAGACCTTCTCGAGCCGCCGCACTCATCTTGTCCGGGGTCCAAGGTGGATCCCAGACGATGTCGACATCAGCCCGCTTGACACCGGGTATCTTCTCGATCATTTCCTTGACCTGATGACTCAGGTAAGCACTGGCTGGGCAGCCCATAGCAGTGAGCGTCATACGAACCTTCACAGTGCCGTTATCGATTGCGACACCATAGACTAAACCGAGATCAACAATGTTGACGGGTATCTCAGGATCGTAGCAGTTCCGGAGAACATCCATGACCAGACCAACAGAGAGTTCCTCGCTCAAGGACTGCGACCAAGCTTCCTGATGGCTGATCCGCCTAATAGAGCTATTCGCTCGCGAGAGTAGCGGGTGTAAGTCACCAGACGATGACAGGTGGTGGTGTTGGAGTATCCAAGTCCCAGACATGTATGTCGCACGAGAAATATGGAGAGGTGCTCAAGAACCCGCTCGATGACCATGGCGAGAGGTTTTGGTTTTCGATAACCATTGAATAGGATGTCGAGACCGGGGCTGTCCAGTTGAACCTAACAAGACCCGTACCGTTCAGGTGCCATTGCCCTGACGAACGAGATCCGACGGTCCAAAAGATAATGCCGGTCTTAGGATCAGTCAGACTGATCTTCACAGAACCGGCGGTAACGTTGAACCTCCACATGTAAGAGTGGAACTGAATCAGGGTCAGATTGAAGGTCGGCGTCGGACCGGTGAACGAAACGGTGTGACTGAAGATTAGAGTTGGGACATATCCATTAGAGTCACCATGGATGCGCGGAAATGTTGCTGGTTGTGAACCGGGAAAAAGGAAGGGTAGGCTTCTAGCTAGGAGGAGGATTAGTATGAACACCAAGCTAGAGATGCCGAGAATCCTCGTGGTCTCGTGGGAGACCATGATCTAGTCCTTCTTCTTTTGTTTCTTCGCCTTCTTGCCTCGGTAGCGTCGGCCAAGTTCAGCGAGCTCCTCTTGCCAAGGACGCATCACGTATTCGCCAAGCAGCCCGCCTCCCTCAGGGTTAGGAAAGGTGACTGGATGTTTCTGGAATTCTTTCTCGTTTTGTCGTTGGTTCTGGAGGAGATACAGAAATACGACCTCCGAGCCGGCCCAGACTCCGACCAACAGGGTCCAGTTACGGAACGGGTCTAGGCTGTAGAAGAGAACGATTAAGCTAGTGGCTATGAAGGATAAGAAAACGGACGCGATGGCCTCGCCTCTCCTTGGGCGGAGCAGCAATTCTCTCGCTCTTTCACGTAGGCGAACCCCGCTAAGAAGATTGCTGAGACGCACCTCTCTCCCGATGTATGTGTCAGAGTATTCTGTTGAGCCTGTCGTAGGCCGCAGGGAGGAGCCGGTTTTCTGCATCGATCAGCGGTCGCAGCTCTCCTGATTTCAACAGTTTCGCGATCCCAGTTCCGGTTGCTAGTTTTCCGTGACGCCAGCTTCGTAGGATCGGGCCGTATTCTCCCCTCAGACTCTTTGTGACGCTCTTGACCACGTTCTGGCCTTTCTCGGACTTGCTCTCCACTTCGACCTCGAAAAGCCGTATCTTTTGATCGTCGAAGTCGTAAAGCACTGAGTCAATGTCTAGTTCTGCTAGGACGGGGGAGCCTTCAGGGCCGAATGTAACATCTCGTACCTGCCGTTGTGTCTCTCGATGCTGGATGGGAACGAGGCCCTTGCTCTTCAATAGTTCAATCGGATCTGAAGGAGTTATCTGCCAGGCGGAACTCGGAAGTTGATGTGGGATCTTCAGCTCGGAAACCACTTTTTCAACAGTCTCATGTGACCAAGGGACCTCCATCTCAGCTCGGACCATTCCACCCCACAGAGTTCGTCTAGGATGAGTCTTCATGGTAATCCAACGATCCTGGTTATCTGTCCGTATTCTCAAATTCAACTTGCGATGCGAAAGAAAGTGGTTGGGAGTGTCGAAGTATGTGTCGGCAAGAAACTTCGTCTTTTCACCAACCAATCGATAATCTCCGACGCTTTTCTTATCAGCAATCTTTCTGACAATTTCCTCAGGATGGTCCGACAATATGAGAAGGATCGATTCGATCTCGCGGCCGAAACCGAGAGCCTGAGGTAGCTTGACCATCCGAGTCCAACTCATGGTTTGAACGGAGAAAGTGTGGTTACTGAACTTTATCTGACTCACCGAAACTTGCCATAGGGACAATTGACAGAGCCCAAGAGAGGAAGGAGACAACAGCGGGCTTTCTCAGACGACAAAAAAGTCGAGACTAAGATGGCAACTTCGCCAGCGTCCGTTCGGATCCCGTCAAAGATGGCGACTTCGACGAGCATCGACATTTTCATACTAAGGCATGGAGAGGCCGGGAACCGAATGGCAGCTGTAGAGAAAGATTCCGAACGACCCCTAACACCAGAAGGCCGGGCCGAGATGCAGAAAATAGCCAAGTCATTGAAGGCAGTCGGATTGGAGACCGACAGGATCTATACAAGTCCGTTGAGAAGGGCTCGGGAGACTGGTGAGATTGTGGCCAACGTCCTCAAGATCCCGACATTGGAAGAGTGGAACGAATTGAAACCAGACGGAAGCAGAGCAGAACTCTATCGCAAACTGGCAAGACTCGAACAAAGCTCCAGACCAATCCTCGTGGGACACGAGCCTTACCTGACCTCGATGATTGGAGAGATCATCGGGACCACGAGTGCTAAAATTGTTCTGAAAAAAGGAGGCGTCGGAAAAGTCCGAATAACATCATTTACTCCTAGAATCTCCGGCGAACTCCGCTGGCTTCTAACACCAAGAATCATCACTAAGATGTCTTGATAAACCAAAAACGAATCACTATGACTCCGCCGAAGTGAAACGGAAACGACGGGCGGCCCCTAGCCAAGTTTGAAAGTCTCCGTGATAGACCTAGGCTACAACTCGCTAAAACTGGTCAACTACGAAGTCAGGCGAGACAAGTCGTTCATCGCGTATGGACAGCACTCGGTCCTCGCGAAGGTTGGAGAAGGACTTGATCAAACAGGCTTCCTAGGAGACAAACCCGTCCGACGCACTCTCAAAACCCTGAAACAGTTCCGCGCGATCGTGGACCTTGAGCAATCAAATCATGTTCTCCCCGTCGCTACCAGTGCTGTAAGGGAAGCTGGGAACAGAGAGCAATTCCTCAAACAAGCATATCAGGAAACTGGGTTCAAATTCAAGGTTCTATCAGAAAAAGAAGAAGCAGTATACGCGTTCGAAGGAGCCAAGAACGCAACCAGCGTCCACGCCGGCTTGTTTTTCGACCTTGGAGGAGGAAGCCTAGAGATGGTCATCTACTCGGAGCCTACGATCAGAAAAATCCTCTCAGTCCCTCTCGGAGGACTAAGACTAACTGACCTATACGCAAAGCCAGACGGATCTTTCACAAAGAAAAACTATGCCCGGATGAGAAAACGGATACTCGAACTCTTGCCGGAGAAGAAGCACCTTCCAGCTTCAAAAGACCTTGACCTAGTTGGGGTCGGAGGTTCGGTACGCGCACTCGCGCGATATGACCAGATGAGAAGACAGTATCCCCTAAACAAGCTACACAATTATTCGATGAAGAAGAACGCCGTGGGATCAGTACACCGCGCCCTGCGCAGAATGAGTCTGAGGACAATAAGAAAGAATCCGGCGATAGGCCAAGAGAGAAGCCAATCAATCATCGCCGGGTCTCTAGTAGTTCACCTACTAATGGAGAAGATTGGCTTCCGCAAACTTATCGTCAGCACCCACGGTCTAAGGGACGGAGTGCTCTCAGCTTTTCTTGAAAGCCCAAGCTCATACCGCCAGGGGCGCGTAGACCGGGTTCTGATGCGCGAAGGGACACCAACACACGCGAAAGCGTCCGCCCCGGAAAAGTTGGCCAAGTCTCTATTATCGTATAGAAACCTGACGAAGAGAGAGTATACGATTCTCTCGGAGGCTCTCGATCATGTCTTGCCTGATCTTCCTATCTATGATCCGGAGACCTTGTTCTACATTGTTTTGGAGGCTGATAGTCCACTGTCACACCAAGACCAGCTGATCATGGCTCTGTCTGTCGCTAGAGCGAATGGAATGAGGCGGACCGACTGGGCTCAGACAAGTTACAAGCGCCTCCTAGATAAGAAAAGCATGGAAATGGTGAAGAAGATTTCAGTCCTGATACAAATCGCCAGACTCCAACAGAAGACGGACATCCATCTATCCATGAGTTCTGAGCGCGGAATCCCTCGCCTTCACATAGCCCAAGGCAAGCAACGCATTCCGAAAGTGCTCATGAAGGATATTCTTCGAGACCTCGAAGACCTTGAAGGCGCTTTCAATCTCCAACTCGCCATGTAAACGCCCAAGAAAACCTAAGTAGTCTCAATTCTCGAACCCAGCCTTCCCTTGATTACTCGCGACTCTTTCGCGAAAGAATATGACAAATTCGCGCAAGCGCTGACCCGGAGAGTCAAGGCCTACCTTCGAGATCCGAATGCCGAGAACGTTCACCGGCTTCGAACCGCGACCCGCCGTCTGCAAGCCGCTTTCGCATTGCTTCCCAAGACGACACGGAAGCAGAACAAGGCACAGAAAGCCATGACACGCATCAAGAAACTGATGAAAGCAAACGCCAGTGTGAGAGACCAAGATATCATTCTCTCGAAACTATCAACGTACAAGCAGGATCCCAGATACCAACGACTCATAGAGGATCTGAGGAAATCGCGCAAGTCTCATCTGGAGCAGGCGAAAGAGCTGGCATTGTCCGTTCAGAAAAATCCGGGACCTCGTGTGAAACCCAGAGGTCTTTCCGAAACCGTGCTCCAGAGAAGATACGACAAAGTAGCAAGAAAACTAGGCTCGAAGATTACGAATGAACTCCCGGTAGTAAGGGGAGACCCGTCTAAAGTGGAGGAATTGCACGTCGTCCGAAGAGACTGTAAACAGCTCCGTTATGTTTTAGAAATGGGCGAATTCTCTAGACCACCGAAGCCGCTAGTAGCTCTCCGTTCCTGGCAAGACCTGCTTGGCACTATACGCGACCACGATGTGATGATCGCATATCTTCGGGGACTCAACAAATCGCCGGAAATCCAGTTGGCCTTAAACATGGAAACTGAAAGTCGAAACGACAACTATCGGAAGTTCGTCGAGGCTTCGAGAGAGAATCCAGTTTCTAGGTTTGCCGTCAGGCATTGAGATCGTTCTAGTTCGGCAGGCTCATCAGCCACTGGTTTTTCGTAAGGGTCGTGGGCTCCAGTGAGTACTCTTCTGTGAGATAGTTGGCCATGGATGCCACATCGTTGATGCTCCGCGTCTCGGTTCTCAGTGAAGGCGAGTTCAGCACGTCCTCCACCTCCAACTGGTACAGCTCGTGGCCTCGATGCGTGCTCCTATCCATCATCACTGCGTATTCCCTATTTCCCCCGTTCCGCTCAACCATGAAGTACTTCCTCCTCCTCGTGAGAACCTTGTACGGCATCTTCAACATGTCCGGGTGAAGAGGTTCCTCAACTTCCCGCCTCTTGATCACGTTACCCAGTCGATAAGGATCTTGCACGACCTGAAAGTTCTCCTTGATCGTCGCGGACCTCGATTGACCACTAGTTTCGAACCTCACGTATTCATGCGTGGGCACCTGAA
>Ga0209056_10000470_pt1 | contig 44598 bp, 40 predicted proteins | sample GraSoiAngelo_114_FD_185876 | JGI IMG/M metagenome (GOLD analysis project Ga0209056, IMG submission 185876) | Grasslands soil microbial communities from the Angelo Coastal Reserve, California, USA - 14_0903_13_40cm (SPAdes) (version 2) | ecosystem: Environmental > Terrestrial > Soil > Grasslands...
TGGAATCGGCCCATGCGATCGCCGACCAGGTGGAGGAGCGCCTCAAGCGCGACCTGCGACTGCACGAGGTCACCGTGCACGTGGAGCCATGCTGAGCCTGTCCGGCGAGCACCCATCCCGCACCGCACGCCGGCCGCCGCGCTCCCTCAAGCAGGAGTACCACGAGTTCCTGCTGCAGCGCATCGAGGAGTACAAGAACACGCTCACCCGCGAGGAGCTGCTCGAGATCGGGGACGAGGCGGTGCGCGAGCTGGAAGAGAGCGCGGCGGGGCAGTATCTGCTCACCGAGGTGCTGCTGCTCGAGCACGTGGACCGCATCATCGCCCGCCGGCTGCGGCTCCCCGCGTTCCCGCGCTGGCGCCAGAAGCACCGCGCGCTGCGGGCAGCACAGCGGGAGCCCACCCACTGGGGCCTCGAAGCGGACGGACCGCTGGTGAGCGCGGTGCGTCGCCTCGAGCCCGGCGACGTCGGCGTGGTGATCGGCGCGGCGGCGCTTCCGGTCGCCCTGTTCATCGCCGCCCACGACGCGGAGGTGTTCCTGCTCGACCAGGATCTGGCCGCGATCGAGGGCGCCGAGAGCCGGGCCGTCACCGAGCAGCTGGCGGGGCGCTTCCAGGCGCTCGTCGTCACGTTCGGCGGCTGGTTCCCCGACGTGTCACCCAGCGTCGTGGTGATCGATCCCGTCGGGCTCGCGCCCGCACGCGCGCGTGACCGCAACGGGCTCCTGGCGCAGCTCCAGGCGCGCACCCGCCCGGGCGGCGTGCACGTGGTCCTGCCGAGCCCCACGGCCAGCGAGGTCATTCCGCTCGCCCCCGAAGCACTGCAGGTGCAATACGGCGGCTGGCAGATCGTGCGGCGCCGTCGTACCAAGGCGGGCGCTGGCTTCACGGCGACCAAGCCAGCGCGTCAGCTCGACACGGCGCTGAACGTGTCGGAGTGACCCCTCATCCCTACCCCGCCCCGTTAACACGTTGTAAGACGCCACGTTGCAAGAAGCCACACGTGGCAGGCTTCGTGCTCAGGTAGTGGTGTCCTACACCGTGCGACTGTTCAAATGACGAGTCTGCCCCTAGTTCTGGACGACGAGCCCATCGGCATCATCCTGCAGGCGGGGCGCCGGATCCTACGCCCGGCGAAGATATGGGCTTATTGCTGGTTCGCCGATGAGGGCGAAGCGGGCGACCACACGCACCGTCACCTCCCCGAGCATCTCGACTGAGCACCCGGGCCGGCCTCGCGCCGGCCCGTGCCGTTTCAAGGCTCGGCGGCTAATCTTTAGGTATCATGGCCACGCTCACAGTCAACGGCCGCCGGGTCACGGCCGACGCCGAGCAGACGATCCTCGACGCCGCCCGCGCGGCTGGGATCGTCGACATCCCCACCCTCTGCTGGTATCCCAAGCTGCCCATCGTCGGCAACTGCCGTATCTGCCTCGTGTCGGTCGAGGGGCAGGCGAAGCTGGTGCCGGCCTGCGCGACCAAGGTGGCGGACGGGATGGTGGTGCAGACGGAATCCCCTGCCGCGGTGGAGAGCCGCAAGGGTGTGCTGCGGCTGCTGCTCGAGCGCTATCCCGGAGACCACCTGCGGAACGGCGGCCGGGCCGCGCCGCGCAACGAGTTCGAGCGCTACGTCGTGCGCTACGGCGTCGCGCCCACGCCGCTGGGGGCGCGGGACCTGGCGCTGCGGCACGGCGACGAGCGCCCCGGCGACCCGATGATCCGGCACGACATGAGCACGTGCATCCTGTGCACACGCTGCGTGCGCGCCTGCGAAGACATCCAGGTGGTCGGCGTGCTGGACGTGGCGCAGCGGGGTGAGCACGCCGAAATCATCGTGGGCGCGGACGGCGATCCCGACAAGGCTGGGTGCACTTGGTGTGGCGAGTGTGTCCGGGTGTGCCCGACCGGCGCGATTTTCGAGGTCATGCCGCAGGAGCGGTTCGCGCCGGAGCGGGTTCGCCGGCCGGAGCGCACCGTCCGCTCGGTGTGCCCCTACTGCGGCGTCGGCTGTCAGGTTGACCTGCACGTCGCGGACGACAAGATCATGCGCGTCACCTCGCCCGACATCGAGCTGGACACCCCGAACCAGGGCTCGACCTGCGTGAAGGGCCGCTTCGGCTACGATTTCCCGCAACATCACGACCGCCTCACCAAACCGCTCATCCGCCGGGGCTGGCTCAAGCAGGGCGGTCATTGGGTATGGCGGGGCCCGACGGGCGCCGAGCGCCGCGGCGGTCCCTGGCAGACGATCGAGGCGGAGGGCCAGAAGGCGAAGCCCGCGGGACCGCCGCGCGCGGTCGGCAAGGCCGCGCGCGACCTGCCGCTGCTCGAGCGGCTGGACCTGGACCTGCGCGACCGGGTGGCGACGCCGGCGGCGTGGTACGAGCCGTTCCGCGAGGCCACATGGGACGAGGCACTGGAGCTCACGGCGCAGGAGCTGATGCGCATCAAGCGGGAGCGCGGCGGCGACGCGCTCGCGTGCTTCTCCTCGGCCAAGTGTACGAACGAGGAGAACTACCTCATGATGCGGATGTTCCGCGCCGGGCTCGGGACCAACAACATCGACCACTGCACGCGCCTGTGTCACTCGACCTCGGTGGCGGCGATGCAGCGGGCGCTGAACACCTCGGCGGCGTCGGGCTCGATGCGCGAGGTCGAACACGCTGCCGACGTCATCTTCATCGCGGGCGCGAACACCACGGAGTCCCACCCCGTCTTCGGGGCGGCGATCAAGCGCGCCCACGAGCGGGGCGCGACGCTCATCGTGGCCGACCCGCGTAAGACCGAGCTTGCCGCGCGGGCCGACATCCACCTGCAGATGCAGCCCGGTACCGACGTGGCGCTGTTCAACGCGATGCTCAACCACGTGATCGCGAGCGGCCTCGAAGCCACGGCGTTCATCGCGCGGCGGACGCACGCGTTCGACAACGTGCGCGCGTCGGTGCGGGCCATGACGCCCCAGGTGGCGGCGAAGATCACCGGCGTGCCCGCCGACCGCATCCGCGAAGCGGCCGAGCTCTACGCCCGCGGGCCGAACACCAGCACGCTCTGGGCGATGGGTCTCACCCAGCACGCCAACGGCACCGACCTGGTCACCGCGCTGCTCAACCTGATGCTCGCCTGCGGGATGATCGGCCGCTGGGGGGCGGCCATGATGCCGGTGCGCGGCCAGAACAACGTGCAGGGCGCCTCGGACGTCGGAGCGATCCCCTTCGTGTACACGGATTACCGCTCCGTGAAGGACCCCAAGATCCGGGCCGAGTACGCGAGGGCGTGGGGTGTGCCCGCAGAGTCTCTCTCGCTCGAGGAGGGGCTCATGGTGACGGAGATCGTGAAAGAGGAAAGCGGCGTGCGCGGGATGTACATCATGGGCGAGAACCCCATCATCTCCGATCCCGACATCGCCCACGCCGAGCACTGGTTCCGGGAGCTCGAGTTCCTGGCCGTGCACGACCTGTTCCTCACCGAGACGGCACGCTACGCCGACGTGGTGCTCCCCGGCTCGAGCTTCGCGGAGAAGACGGGCACGTTCGTGAACACGGAGCGGCGAGTCCAGCTGGCGCACCGCGCCGTGGACCCCCCGGGCGATGCGCGCCGCGATCTCGAGATCCTGAGCGATCTGTCCAACCGCCTGGGCCTCTCGACCACCTTCCCCACGGCGGAAGCCGTCATGGCCGAGATCGCCGCAGTGACGCCGTCCTGGAGAGGGGTGACGTACCCGCGGCTCGAGGGAGCGGGGCTGCAGTATCCGGTGCCGACGTCCGGGCACGCGGGCACCGCCTTCCTGTTCGACGAGCGCTTTCCGACCGCCGACGGCAAAGCGACGTTCGTCCCCGTCGAGTACGCGGCTCCGGTCGAGCTGCCCGACGAGCAGTACCCGTTCGTCATGAACACCGGCCGGCAGCTGTATCACTGGCACACGGGCACGATGACCCGGCGCGCCTCGGGACTCGATCAGCGGGAGCCCACCCCCGTCGTCGAGATCCACCCGGCCGACGCCGCGCAGCTGGGTCTCGAGGACGGTGATCTCGTCCGGCTCACGTCACGCCGCAACACGATGGTGAGCTCGTGCCGCATCTCGCAGCGCGTCGCGCGGGGACAGGTGTTCGTCCCCTTCCACTTCCGCGAGGCGGCGGCGAACCTGCTCACCAACCCCGTGCTCGATCCGTACGCCAAGATGGCCGAGCTCAAGTGCTGCGCGGTGCGACTGGAGGGGCTCGGGACTCGGGCCTCGGGTCTCGAGCCGGTGAGCGCCACCCTAGCCCCGAGCCCCTAACCCCGAGTCCCTCGCACAATAGATTCCCGCCGCATGGACCTCGGTCTGGCGGGACGCGTCGCGCTGGTGTGCGGCAGCACCCAGGGTCTGGGTCGCGCCGTGGCGAAGGCGCTGGCGCACGAGGGGGCTCGCGTGGCCGTCAACGGGCGTCACGCCGACGCAGTCGGACGCGCGGCCGACCAGCTGACGTTGGAAACGGGCCAGCGCGTCACACCGTTCGCGGCGGACGTCGGCGTCCCGGCCCAGGCCGAATCCCTGGTGGAACGGGTGCACCATGAGCTGGGCCGGCTCGACGTGCTGTTCTGCAACGCGAGCGGTCCCCCCGCCGCCCCGTTCAGCCACCAGAGCGCCGAGGCGTTCCACCGCGCTGTCGAGCTCAACCTGCTCTCCGCGGTCCATTTGTGTCGCGCGGCGGTGCCGCTGATGCGCAAGCGGCAGTGGGGACGGATCGTGTGCCTGGCCTCGGTCGCCGCCAAGCAGCCGTTGCCCGGCTTGATCCTGTCGACCACGGCCCGCGCCGGCGTGTTGGGCTTCGCGAAGGCCCTGGCGGACGAGGTGGCTACCGACGGCATCACGGTCAATGTCGTAAACCCCGGTTTCATCGCGACGGAGCGTATCGCGGAGCTGACGGAAACACGGGCCAAGCGCGAGCAGCGGGCGTCCCAGGACGTGATGCGAGAGCTGGTCGCCAGCATTCCCATGGCGCGCATGGGCCGCACCGAGGAGCTGGCGGCCGCGGTCGCGTTCCTCGTGTCGGAGCGCGCCAGTTATATTACCGGCGCCGCGTTGCAGATCGACGGGGGCTTCACGCGGTCTATCTTCTAACGCATCCCGCATCTCGCATCTCGCATCCCGAGTCTCAATGCAAGCGATCGTTAAAGAGCGACGCGCCCCCGGCCTCAAGGTCACGACGGTGCCCAAACCGTCTCCCGGCCCGGGCGAGGTGCTCATCGCCGTGCGGCACGCCGGCGTGTGCGGCACCGACCTGCACATCGCCGACTGGAACGCCTGGGCCGAAGGCCGCCTGCGACCGCCGCTGGTGGTGGGACACGAGTTCGCCGGGGAGATCGTCGCGGTGGGCGGCGGGGTGGCGGAGCTCCGGACCGGGCAGCTCGTGACCGCCGAAGGCCACATTGTGTGCGGACACTGTCTCCAGTGTCGCACCGGCAACAGCCACATCTGCAAGAACACCCGCATCATCGGCGTAGACCGCGACGGGGCGTTCGCCGAGTACATCGCCATGCCCGCCACCAACGTGCTGCCGCTCGACGGCATTCCCACCACCGTGGGCGCCGTGATGGACCCGATGGGCAACGCGTTTCATACGGTGCTGACGGCCGACATTCCGGGCAGCAGCGTGTTCGTGGTGGGGTGCGGTCCGATCGGCTGTTTCGCCGTGGGCATCGCCCGAGCCGCCGGCGCGGCCAAGGTGATCGCCTCCGACGTGAACGCTAAGCGGCTCGCGCTGGCGAAGCAGATGGGCGCCCACGTGACGATCGACGCCACGCGCGACGACGTGGTGCGCGCGGTGCTGGCCGAGACCGGGGGCGAGGGCGCCGACGTGGTGTGCGAGATGTCGGGCGTCCCGTCGGCACTGCACCAGGCCTTCGCCGCGGTGCGCCTGGGCGGGCGGGTCCAGTTGCTGGGCATTCCCGACGGCCAGGTCCCGGTCGACTTCGCCAACGAGATCATTTTCAAGGGCATCACCGTGTACGGCGTGATCGGCCGCAAGATGTACGAGACGTGGAACCAGATGCGTCGCTATCTCTCGGCGGGGCTGGTCGACCCCCGGCCCGTGATCACCCACCAGTTTCCGCTCGCCAAAATCGACGAGGCCCTCGCCGCCATCCGCTCGGGCGATGCGGGCAAGATCATCCTGGAGATCGCATGAGCTTCGCCGCCCGGCTCGAGGCCGAGCTCGAGCAGTTCAAGCAGCAAGGCGTCTACAAACGCCTCAACCACCTCGAAGGGCCCCAAGCCGCCAGGACCAAGATGGAAGGGCGCGGCGAAGTCGTGATTCTCTCGTCCAACAATTACCTCGGGCTGTGCAACGCGCCCGATGTGGTCGCCGCCGGCCAGCGCGCGCTCGACCAATTCGGGGCCGGAACGGGCTCCGTACGCTTCATCTGCGGCACGTTCACCGTTCACCGCGAGCTCGAGCAGGCGCTCGCCCGCTTCGTCGGCTGCGAGTCGTCACTCACGTACGTGAGCTGCTGGAACGCGAACGAGGGCCTCGTCCCGACGTTACTCGGTGAGCCGGACATCGTCATCTCGGACCAGTTGAATCACGCGTCCATCATCGACGCCATCCGCCTCGCGAAGACGATCACCAAGTGCCAGACGGCGGTGTACCGGCACTCCGACATGGCGGACCTCGAGGAGCAGCTGCGGGGCGCCCGAGCAAAGCACTCGCGCCTGAAGCTGATCTTCACCGACGGCGTGTTCTCGATGGAAGGCGACATCGCCAAGCTGCCGGACATCGTGGCGCTGGCGCGAAGGTACGACGCCGTAGTCGCCGTCGACGACTCGCATGCGACCGGCGTGCTGGGCCGCTCGGGCCGAGGCACGGCGGAGCACTACGGCATGCTCGGCCAGGTGGACATCATCACGTCGACGCTGGGCAAGGCGCTGGGTGGAGCCGCGGGTGGCTTCACCGCCGGCCCCGGCTCGCTCGCGGCCTACCTGACCCAGCGGTCGCGGCCGCAGCTCTTTTCCAACGCCCTCCCGCCCACCGTCGCCGGGAGCGCGCTCGCCGCGGTGCGCCACGTCGAGCGCCACCCCGAGCTCGTCACCCGGCTGCACGAGAACGCCCGCTATTTCCGAGAGCAGCTCCGCGCCCTCGGGTTCAAGCCGCTCGCGGGGGAGACGCCCATCGTACCGGTGATTCTGGGCGAGACGGCCAAGGCGATCCAGATGAGCGAGCTGCTGCTCGCCGAGTTGGTGTTCGTGACGGGCTTCGGGTACCCCGTCGTCCCCCAAGGCCACGCCCGGATTCGGTGTCAGCTCTCGGCTGCCCACACCCGGGACGATCTGGACTTCGCACTGGCGGCATTCAAACGGGTGGGCGCCAAGCTGGGGCTGCTGTGAGGTGGTTCATTTTGTAACGATGCTTGACCTGCCGCGGCGTGCGCCAGGCCTCACCGATTCTGGTTGCACTGCAGGATATCGCGCACTCGAGGAAAACTCCTATTTTGGGGGGCGCCCGCGACCAACCATCCCCATAGGAGTCCTCCCATGCGGGCGCTCACTGTCATTGCGGTGCTGCTGGCCAGCGGGGCCCCGTGCCTTTGGGCACAGCACGGCGGCCAGATCGAGATCGGCGGGTTCGCCACCTACACGCGGTACGACAGCCGCTTCCAGCTTGACCCCCAAATCGGCGCGGGGGGCTGGCTGGGCTTCTTTCTGGGCGACCATTTCAGCCTCGAGGTAGACGGCAACGTCGCCCAGCCGCGTTCAACGTTCAGCGGCGTGGGGCACACGACGGCCGCGTTCGCGAGCGCGAGCCTGGTCCTGAGCTCGGGCGGCCTGTACGTCCTGGGCGGGTATTCGCGCCTCCACATGGGACCGAGCGCGCCCTACACCTCCGATCTGAACGCCGTCCACGCCGGGCTCGGCCAGCGGCTGTTCTTCGCGGGTAACCATGCGGCCGTCCGGTTGGAAGCCCGAGCCTACTACCGCGGCCCCGGCGCCGGTTTCGGCCAGGAGGACGAAGTAATCCACGTCGTTGGGAGCGTGGGGATGACGTTCTTCGTCGGTCACTAACCTCCTCGATTTTCGGGATATCTTCGGTATGCGGCGGTCGAAGCCTCGGCTCACCTTCAAGTACTTTCAAGGCTCAGAGGCTTAAGCCGAAGGGGTATCGCGTTTTCCGGATGAACTCCCTATTTTGGGGGTCGCTTTCCCCGGTACGCGAGGAGTCTTTCCCATGCGGGTAGCCACGGTGATGGGGGTTCTGCTGCTCGGCGGAGCCGCGAGCTTGAGCGCCCAGCACGCCCACCAGTTCGAGATCGGCGGGTTCGCCTCCTACACCCGGTTCGACCGGGCTTTCCTGCTGGACAACCAGATCGGCGGCGGCGGCCGGCTCGGCTTCTGGATCACCGACTGGCTGGGGATCGAGGGAGACGGGCTCTACATGCGGCCCAAGCCCACCGGCGGCGGAAGCGGGACCAACTTCCCGGTGTGGTTCGCCTCCGGCAGCCTGGTGCTGAACTTCGGCTCGGAAAAGAGCTTCTACCTCCTCGGCGGCTACTCAGCCATGGACTTCAACAGTTCCGGTGTGGGGGGATTCCGGGACGCCGGAGCGCACGCCGCCCTGGGCGACCGGATTTACATCACCGATCGGGCCGCCCTGCGGCTCGAGGGACGCGCCTATTACGCAGCCACCACGCAGCTGCCCGGCAGCAAGTGGGCCGGCCAGCTGGTGGGATCGGCCGGGCTGTCCTTTTTCCTCGGCCCCACCCGGCGTGAGAAGATCTATCCGGAAATCCCCAAACAACGACGCGACTCGATCGTCGCCGCGGGAGGCAAGGTCCCCGAGGCGCGACCGAGCGCCGGCCCCACGTACGAGCGGCGCAGCAGCGACTGGCAGCACAAATGGTACTGGGGCGGCCAGGGTGGTCTCATGGTGTTCAGGACCAACTACGACAGCTACTCCTTTGAGCCCACATTCGGCGGCCATTGGCTGATCACCGGCAAACGGACCGCGTTGTACGCGGCGTATGAGCAGTCGTTCTTCCTCTCGCCCCGGCATGTGACGTTCATCGAGCCGACCGGCGCTGTGGAGCCGGGGAACGTGCAGTTCAACAACCTGCGGCGCCTCATGGTCGGGGTGCTCGCGTTCCCGGCGCAGCTCCGCGTGGAGCCGTTTGCGGGAGGCGGGTTCGCCATCATGGAGGCCTTGAACGTCGAGGCGACGAGCTGCACGGGCTGTAGCGGCGCGCAGTTCGCCGCGCTGCAGGACGCGGCGGACAATGCGGCCACGAAGGCGTTCTTCTGGTGGATGGGCGGGATCGACATCAAGCAGGGCCGCCTCGCGCTGTACGGTCACTACATTCTGACCTCATCGGCGGCGACCTTCCTGATCCAGGGGACCACGCACACCTTCCAGGGTGGGGTCCGCTACTCCTTCGGAAGCGCCAAAGAGGGGATCACGGACCGGCAGTAAGCACGCGCAGGAAGTTCTCGCCCAGGATCTTGCGGAGCGCCTCGTCCCTGTAGCCGCGCGCCTCGAGGGCGCGCGCGAGCTCGGGCAACGATGTCGCGTCCTTCAGCGGCCGCGGCAGCACGCTGATCCCGTCGAAGTCGCTCCCCAAGCCCACGTGGTCGATCCCCATGACCTGCACCGCATGCTCGATATGGTCCACCAGTCGATCGATGGTGGGGACATCGAGACTCTCGGCCTGCTCGCCCACGAACTTGTCCACTTCGAACGCCGACTCGCCCGGGCGGCCGCGGTAGCGGGCCCGGATCGCGTCCGTCTCCGGCTTGAGCCGCCGGCGGAGCTCCTCGTACTGGTGGCGGAAATGCTCGTCCAGGAACACGGGGTAGAAGTTGATCCCCACGACGCCTCCGTTCTTGGCGACGGCCCGCAGCTCGTCGTCCGAGAGATTGCGCGGATGATGCGCGAGGGCTCGGCAGGAGGAGTGGGAGGCAATCACCGGCCGCGTGCTGGTGGCGATGACGTCCCAGAACGTCTGATCGGACACGTGCGACACGTCCACCAGCATCCCCAATTCGTTCATGCGTCGCACCACCTGGCGCCCGAACGGCGTCAACCCGCCGTGCCGCTTGAGATCAGTGGACGAGCCCGCCCAGTCGTTCCCGTTGTTCCAGGTGAGGGTCATGTAGCGCACACCCAGGCGGTAGAGCGAGTCGAGCTTCTCCAGAGAGTTCTCGATCGCGTGCCCGCCCTCGACCCCCATCAGCGCGGCGACGTGCCCGCGCCCCGCCGCCGCCCGTACATCCTCCGCGGACGTCGCAAGCTCCACCTCGGGGTTCGTGTCCGCGAGCGCCCGAACGGCGCCGATCAGCGCCAGGGCTCGGGGGAACGCCGTGCCCGGACCGTAGCGGGCGTCCACCCAGATCGAGAAGAACGCCGCCGTGAGCCCGCCCTCTTTCATGCGCGGCACGTCGACGTGGCCGTCGGAGAGCCGCGCCGTGATGTCGGTCTTCGTGTCGAGCATGCGCTGCGGGGTGTCGATGTGGCCGTCCACCACGATGGGTTGCTGGAGCACGAGCAGCAGTCCTAGCGGGAGACCCACGGCGAGCCTTCGATCAGGAACCGCAGCGGCCAGTCGACCGCCTTGGTAAGGCCGATGCGCGGTGTCACGATGATGGCGGCTCGCTGTCGGCTGCGCTGACGCACGATTCGCAGCCGACCGCGCGTGAGCGACACGCCGTCCTCGCGGCCGGTGACACCCAGCGCCTGGCACAGCTTGGCCGGGCCAGAGCAGAGCTCCCGGTCCGAGCTGCTACGCCGCCGGCGGCGCATGGTCGCGAGCCCCTCGAGCGGCTCGAGCGCCCGAATCAGCACCGCGGCGGGGAACCCCTCGCGCTCGGTCACGGCATTGAGACACCAGTGCATCCCGTAGGTGAAGTACACGTATGCGGTGCCGGGCCGCTCGAACATGCTGGCATTGCGGCGGGTGCGCCGGGCCTGGTAGCCGTGGCTCGCGGGGTCGTCCGGGCCGAGGTACGCCTCGGTCTCGACGATCCGACCGGCGGTGCGGCGGCCACCGACCTCGCTGACGAGCACATGTCCCAAAAGCCTACGCGCGACCACGGGAGTAGGTCGCGCGTAGAACAACGCCGGCAGGGCTCTGCCGTTCACGGACCGCCGGTGAGCCCGCGCTTGACCTTGGACCAGAACGACTCGCCGCCGTCCCCCGGCTCGTCCGGCTCGGGCGCGGGGAGTTTGGGCGCGGGCGGGGGTAGGGGCGGCGCCGCGGGCTCGGGCAGCGACGCCCGCGGCGACTCGCTATCACGGGGCAATCCCCGCTCGCCGCCGTTCGCCGCCCCCGCCCCCGCTCCGCGACCCCGACCACCCCGTCCGCGGCCACCCCGGCGACCACGACCGCCGCGCTCTCCGCGCTCCGACCGCTCACCAGGCTCGGCGTCTCCACGGCCTCCCCCGCCGCGGCCACCGCGCCCCCCGCGCCCCCCGCGTTCGCCGCGCTCGCGGCGCTCGTCTCCCCCGGAAGGAGATCCACTAGGGGTCGCGTCGGCGGTGCGGGGCTCGATGTCGGGCTGCTTGGGCGGCAGCAGCTCGATCCGGGGCTTGAAGTTGGGGTCTACCTCGACCACGCCGATCTTGGGAATGTCCGGGGGAGTGACGCGCGGGCCGCGCGACCCGCGGCGGAACCGCGCGCTGCGCGACGGAATGCCCCCGGTCGGCGCGACGCCCGGGCGCATCGACGGCGGCGCGGACGACTCGGGCATGGGGGGATCGAGCGCTTCGTCGGCATCGGTGACCGCCGCCGGCTCGGCGCGCGGAGGGGGGGACGCGGCGTCGCGGACCTTGACCGTGTAGGCGCCATCGTCCTCCTTGGCGAGATCGATCAATTCACGGTCGTGCGCCTGGCGCAGTAGTTTCTGCACCTGGGCCGGCTCGACGGGCTGGGCGTCGCCCTTGATCTCGGCCATGGCTTCGCCGAGCTCTTCGGCGCTCACCGGGCGGGCGTCGCCCCCCAGGCGGCCCAGGGCCTGCTTGATGACTCCGAAGGCGCCTGAGAAGGCGCTGCGGCGCTGTTCCGGAGCGGGCTCGTCCGCCGCCGCGGGCTCCACGCGAGCTTCCTGCTCGTCGCGGCCCCCCCCTCCCCCTCCGCGCCGGCCGCGGCCCCGGCCGCGGCCTTCGGAGCGCTCGCGTGCCCGATCTGGTGCGGCAACCCCCGCCGGCTGCGCCGCGGCGCCCGGGACCCCGGGGCCGAGGGCGATCTCGTACTGGCCGTTGTCGAGCTTGGTGAGGTTGATGAGGCCCTTATGGGCCGCCTCGATCACGAACTTCGAGAAGCGCGAGAATCCCACGTCCTTCTCGTTGAAGGCCGGGTCGATCTCCTGCATCACCTGCTTCAACCGGTCGGAGCGCATCACGTCGTTGTGCGCGGTCATCTGCTTCACGGCTTCGACCACAAGCTCCCAGGGGTCGTGGCGCTCGTGCGTGATGTCACTCTCCTTGGTGAGGCCTGCCAGCTCGTTGTAGGAGTAGTACTCGTCGCAGTTCTGGATCAGCAAGTCGCTCGACGACTCGCGAATGCCTACGCCGATGACGTACTTGCCGTACTCTTTCAGCTTGAGCACGAGCGAGGAAAAGTCGGAATCCCCCGAGAGCAGAATGAAGGTGCCGATCTCCGGCCGCGTGAACACCAGCTCCAGGGCGTCGACCGCCAGGCGGATGTCAGTGGCGTTTTTCTTGTTGGACCCGTAGGCCGGCGCCCAAATCATGTCGATCGAGGATTCCGCGAGCGGGACGATGTACTGGGGATAGCGGCGCCAATCGGCGTAGGCGCGCTGCACGGCGACCTTTCCCTTGATGATGTCCGACTGCAGCAAGCGCCGCAGCTCCGATTGGAGATCCGAGCGGATCCCCATCGTCACATTGTCGAAGTCGATCATCAGCGCCGCGTTGGGCGCGTGGGCGGGGGGTTCGTGGTGAACCGGTCGTGGCAAGTGGGCTTGTGGCTGTTGCGTCATGTGATTGTGTCTTTCTCCCGTTGCCCGCGCCGCGCGCGCCCCCCACGTCGGACGCTCATACGGCCGGTCGCATGGGGGTGGCAGGGGCGAGGACGGTGATCGCCGAGGTGCCCGGATGCGGGCGCCTCGGCTGAGGCGACAGGTGTGTACTGCGGAATCGTGTTATAGGTCGCCGGTCAAGGTCGTGCGCGGCGGGAATGTTTCTCGGGAGGCCGGTCAAGCTCGATCTCGGCGCGCCTGCGGCGAGTCCCGGCTGTCGGCCAGGCTGGCCAGGCGCTGCCGGATTGACTTGACGCCACCCTCCCCGGCCACGCGATTCAGTGACTTGAAAATAAACAACTTGCGCCGAAAGGAACAGTGTCGAGTTGGTGCCGCGGACTGCTCCTCCTTGACAGCCACGGTCTGTTGTATCACTGTATCGCTACAATGATACATACCCCCTGACCCGTGTTCGAGCATCTCAACCCCCGCAGCCCAATCCCGCTGTACGAGCAGATCGCCAACCGCGTGCGGTTGGCGATTGCGTCGGGTGAGCTGCGGCCAGCTACGGCCTTGCCCTCCGTGCGCCAGCTGGCGACCGAGCTGCGCGTGAACCCAGCGACCGTCGTGCAGGCCTATCGCGACCTCGAGAGCGAGGGGTTCGTGGAGATGCGACAGGGCGCCGGGACGTTTGTGCGAGAGGTGGCGCCCCACGCGCGCGCGCGCGAGCGGGCACGGCAGGCGGCTGCACTGGTCCGCGAGATGCTCGCTCAGGCGGCACGCTTCGGCGTGTCCCGGCAGGAGGTGCAGGCCGCTGTCGCCGAGGAAATCGGAGTGGGAGCGCCATGACCGACGCCATCGACATCCAGCGACTGTGCTATCGCACGGGCCGGACCTTCGAAATCGAGGATCTGGACCTGCACGTCCCGCAGGGGGCTATTTACGGATTTCTCGGGCCCAACGGCTGCGGTAAGACCACGACGATACGGCTCATGCTCGGGCTGCTGCGACCGCTCGCCGGCCGCATCACGCTGCTGGGCAGCGCGGTCCCCCGCGACGTAGCCTCCGTCCTGGCGCGCGTAGGATTCGTGCCCGAGCAGCCTCACCTCGATCCGATGTTGACCGTGCGCGAGACGCTCGCGTTTCACGCGGCGTTCTACCCGACGTGGGACCGGCCGTGGGCGGAGCGGCTGCGTGTCCAGTTCGAGCTGCCGGACGACCAGCTGTTTGGGCGGCTGTCAAAGGGGCAAAAGGGCAAGCTCATGATGCTGCTCGCCCTGGCGCAGCGGCCGGAGCTGCTCGTGCTTGACGAGCCGACCGACGGGCTCGACCCGGTGGTACGGCGCGACGTGCTGTCGGCCTTGCTCGAGTACGTCTCACAGCGACAAGCCACGGTCTTCATCTCCAGTCACCTCGTCCACGAGCTGGAGCGGTTTTGCGATTGGATCGGCGTGATGGACGACGGCCGGCTGATCATCGAAGTGCCGATGGAGCGCCTCAAGAACGGCATCAAGCGGCTCCGCATCGGCGGCACGCCGGCGACGGCGGACAACGCCCCCTTTGTCCTCCTGGCCCGCGAGCCGGCCAACGGCACTGGCGAGACCTGGCTGGTGCGCGAGTGGGAGCCGCACATGGCGATGTACTTCGATGGCCCCGGCGTGTCGCTGCACGAGGTCATCGACCTCGATCTCGAGGAGGGGTTCGTGGAGCTGCTGCGCACCTTCCGCAGCCCACGCGCTTAGGAGGTGGACATGTTCCGCGTCATGCTCTACAGCCAGTGGAAATGGTCCCGGTTGATCGTGCTGCTCGGTAGCGTGGCGGGCTTCGCCCTGCCGCTCATCTCGGTGCACGGTGCCGCGCGTGCGGATTCGAGCCCGCTCCAGGCGCCCGAGCTGCTGCACGCCGTGCAATCGTGGGGCGTGCTGTATCCCGTGCTCGCGGCGACCTTGGGGTTGCTCGTCGCGATGGCGAGCTGGACCCCCGATCACCGGGGGCGCCACGTGTACGCGCTGGTGCTGCCAGTGCCACGCTGGCGCTACGTCCTCCTCCGGTTCGGAGCCGGCGCCCTCCTTCTCGCCGCCCCGATCACTGCGGTCTTGGTCGGCGCCCTGCTGGCCACCTCGAGCGCGGCGATCCCCGCGGGCCTCCAGGGATATCCTGTAGCGCTGGCCATCCGGTTCGCACTCGCCGTCCTCGTCGCGTTCGCGGTCTTCTTCGCGGTCTCCGCCGGCACGGCTCGGACCGCGGGGATCGTCCTCGCCCTGATCGGTGGCGTGATGCTCGTGCAGGTCATCGCGAGCGTCGCCACGGTCGACCTCGACCTCGTGGGAAAACTGCAGCTGTTGGTTCTCAACTGGCCCGGCCCGCTCGCGATCTTCACCGGCCGGTGGATGCTGATCGATGTGTAGGAAGCGCTGGGTGCTCCTGGTGCTCGGGCTGTCCTGCGCACGGGGCTTGACCGGGCAAGACCTCCCACGGCTGCAGGCTCGCGCCGACAGCCTGGCGCGCGAGTGGCGTCACGCGACGGCTGTGGCGGACGCGATCGACAGCCTGGAGCGCGCACGGGTGTTCGTCGGACACGACACGATCCGCGTCGGCGCGCTCACCATCGTGACCAATACGTCGCCCCTCCCGCTGCATGGCGCCGCAGCCCGCGCGTGGCCCTTGATCGACAGCGTGTACGGCGACGACGCGCGACACCTCGAGGAACGCCCCTACGTCATCGTCCCCGTCGACCCTGATACCACCGTCGAGCGACCGCCGTGGCACAACGGCACTGAGATCCCCTGGGATCAAGACGTCGTGTCGCTGACGCTGCTGCTTCTCTCCACCGTGCCCATCGCACCGGCCGATACCGCTCTGCAAGGCTGGCTGGGCGGACCGGTGCGGCCCTTGATCCACGCCGACCTGGAGCGCGCGGACGTCTATGTGCGACTGGTGACGGCGCCCTCCGAGGCGTCACGCCGTTGCCTGATCGGGGACATCGGCGCGTGTCGCGATGCGCTCGATCTCTTCGAGCGTGGCGATCGCGTGGCGCGCTGGTATCCGAGTGCGCGAGAGCGGCGCTCCCTGGTCCTGAAGACCTTCACCCCGTATTTCGGTCAGGGCACGCAGGTGTCAATGTTCCGCGCGTGCGCCCAGGGGAGCGACTCAGCATGCACCGAGCTGCTGCGGTCCCTCCCGCCAGGCGCCCTGCCACGGCCCTTGACGTACGATGCCCGCGCGACGCTGCTGAGCGATGCCTTGCGGCTGGGTGGTCGAGCCGCCTATCACCGTCTGGTGGCGAGTTCCGGGTTGCCGATCGCCGATCGTCTGGCAGCCGCGGGGGGGATGGCGATCGACCCGCTCCTCGCTCGCTGGCGAGCGGAGATTCTCGCGGCCCGGCCCGTGCCCGTCTCGCTGCCTCCCCGGGGAGTCTGGATCGCCCTCGGCTGGACGATACTGTTCGCCGTCTGCGGCCTGCGGAGCTCGAGATGGCGCTTGAGCTGAGGTGGTGGCTCGCCGGGGCGTTCGTCGCGTGCGCCATCGTCGCCGTAGGCTACTTGTCGCCCGGCGGGGCCGCACCGGCGGCCACGGCACGCAGCCGGCAGCCGCAACCAACAGCGGCGCGTCTCCGGGCCCGCGGGCTTGCCGAGCAATGGCGTGCCGCCGACGTGGCCGTGCGCCTGGCCGTGTACCGGCGGCGACTCGAGCCCGAGCTGGCACGGCGGCGTGCGACCGATCAACCTGGTCCTGCACTCCTCGTGGAAGCACCCGATACCGTGCCGGTGCACACCCGGGCACTCGTCGCATCGGCACTCAACACGGTGTGGCGCGAGCTTGGGCTGGGGGTGAGCAAGGTCGCGGTCGGGGTCGTGGTGGATTTCTGGCGAATCCCCCGGACCGGCACGGACTCCAGCCCCAAGGTGCCGAGTGGGTCGGTGGGCTACCTCCTGCCCGATTCGACCGATCGCGCAACCTGCATTGCCCTGATCCCGGCTTGGTACTGGACGCGCGGGCTCCCCCGCCAAATCGAAGACTGGTTGCGGCGGGGCCTCGGACCGTGCGCGTTCTTCGCCCGGTGGGGGGTACCGGGCGAGCCGGTGCGCGTTTGGATGGCACGGCGACACTACGACCTGGCCAGCGTCCCGAGCTGGGGCGGTGAACGGTCGGAGCCGCCTGAAGCGTCGTGGATGACGAATCGCAACACCGGATGGTTTTGGGCGGCCGTGTACGGGCACCCGATCGCAGCAATCGGCTGTCTCGCCGGCCGGGCACACAGCTGTCGGACGGCCGTGCTCGCAGGTGCCGGCGACGCGTTCGGTGACTCCCAACCCCGACTGGTTGACACCTCGGTGCGGTGGTGGCACGAAGAGCGCCTGGTACAGGGCTGGCAGTACCTCGGAGACGTGGCGCGCGAGGTTGGTTACGATCGGTTCCTGCGCTTTTGGAATTCGACCGAGCCGGTCGATACAGCGCTCGCTACTGCCCTGAGAATGCCGGTGGGAAAGTGGACCGAGCGCTGGGAGCGGCGTTTCCTGCCACGGCTGCCGCTCGGGGCGGCTGCGCCCCTCAGCGCCGCCGTGCTCGGAATCCTTTTGGGAGGAGCCGCGGTTGCCCTGGTTGCTCGCGGCGCCATGCGCCGTCAAGTCGGATGAAGCCGCGCGCGGTTCTTGGAGTCGTGCTCACGTTCACGGCGCTCACGGCGGGCGTGGCCCGTGCTCAAGGAGATCGGTGGGAGCGAGAGGTCCGCACGCAGCTCGGTCGCGCCGCCGAATCGCTGCAATCGCTCAAAGGGGTGGCGCGCACTTCCGTAGCGACTCGGATCGGAATGCTGGACACCGCGGAGTCGGACTCGTTGGTTCTGCCGTTGCATGCGCTGACCGCCTACGTCTTCGTGGCGGCCTGCGACGAGGATTGCTCGAGCCTGAGCCTCGCCTTGTCCGACTTGAAGAGTCACGAGCTCGCCGTGGACCGCGCGACTGACCACGCGGCCGCCGTTCGCCTGACGCCGGTCACGACGGCATCGTACCGCGTGAGGGTCGTCATGGAGTCGTGCCGCAAGAATCCTTGCCGTTACGGCCTCGCAGTGCTCACTCCCCCAGCACCTTGACGATCACCCGCTTCTTGCGCTGCCCGTCCCACTCGCCGTAGAAAACGCGCTGCCAGGGCCCTAGGTCGAGCTTCCCGGCGGTGATCGGCACGATCACCTCGTGGCCGATCGTGAGGCTGCGCAGGTGGGCCGCGGCGTTGTCCTCCCCCGTCTCGTTGTGGCGATAGCGCTTGGGGTCCCACGGCGCGACCGTCGTCTCCAGCCACTTGAGGATGTCCGCCCACAGGCCCGACTCGTGATCGTTCACGAACACCGACGCCGTGATGTGCATGGCGCTCACGAGCACGAGGCCTTCCTTGACGCCGCTCTCCGCCACCTGCTGCGCCACCTGCTCGGTGACGTCGATGATTTCCTGGCGGGATTTGGTGTTGAACCAGAGGTAGTGGGTGTGGCTCTTCATCCCTTCCCTACCCTCCCCGAGTGCGTAATGCGGAGTGTGGAGTGCGGAATGTCTGTGCAAGTCCCGAACGAGGCAATCTCGCTCCGGCGCTAGTCCGGAAATACTCCGCATTCCGCACTCCGCACTTTGTTTCCCTGTGTCGAATTGTCACACGGGAACCAAATGCCTAGATTGCCCCCACCCAATATGGCGCTCCCGTTCCGGCAGCGGATTTTCGTCGTCCTCGTGGCGCTGACCGCCGTGCCGACCGCCCTGGCGGTGGTGGGATGGGCGCTCGCCGTCAGGACCGTCGGGCCATCGGCGGGTGCGCGCGTAGCACTCGAGGAGATGGCGGCGTCGGCGCGCCAGATGGTCGACCGCATGGATACCACCCACCTCGCTCCGCGCGAGCGGGCGGCCGTGCGCGAGCACCTGGAGCGACTGTCCAACTCGGTCACGCTGGCGCGCCGGGCGGAGACCTATCTGCGCTATTACGCGGGTGGGTTCGCCCTGGTGGTGATCGTGTTCGGCGGCCTGGCCCTGACCACCGCCGTACGGCTGGCCGGGCATCTGTCGCGGCAGCTGTCGCGGCCGATCGACGAGCTGGTGGGGTGGACGCGGCTGATCCGGCGGCGCGTCCCGCTGCCCGCGGGTCCGGCGAGCCGTGGGGCGCCCGAGTTCGAGGCGCTACGCCAGGCGCTGCGCGAGCTCGCGACCGCGCTCGACGCGGCGCGCGAGCGCGAGCTCGAGGCCGAGCGGCTGCGGGCGTTCCGGGAGGTGGCCCGCCGCGTGGCCCATGAGATCAAAAATCCGCTCACCTCGATGCGGATCGCGGTCGATCAACTGCGGCGGTCCGGCGGTCAGGCGGACGGGCGGACGGGGATGGCAGTCGAGGTGATGCAATCCGAGACCGAGCGCCTGGAGCGGCTCGCCCGGGAATTCTCCGATTTCGGCCGCCTACCCGAGGGCCCGAAGAGCGAGGTCGATCTGGTGGACCTGCTGATGGACCTGGGGAAAAGCGCCGTGCCGCCCGAGGTCGCCGTTCGGCTGAAGGCCAACGGCGAGCCCTGCAAGGTGCTGGGGCACTACGATCCGTTGCGGCGGGCCTTCGCGAACCTGCTGCGCAACGCGTCGGAAGCGATGCAGGGCTGCGGCGCGATTGACGTAGCCGTCACACGGGATGGCGACGGTTTGGTGGTGACCATCGCCGATCACGGTCCCGGGGTTCCGGACGAGCTGCGCCAGCACGTGTTCGAGCCCTACTTCACGACCAAGCAGGACGGAACGGGGCTGGGGCTCGCGCTGGTGCGGCAGACGATCGAGGCGCACCACGGGACGATCACGGTCACCGATACGCCGGGCGGCGGCGCCACCTTCTCCATCGTGCTCTCCGCCACATGAGCCCGCGCATCCTGCTGGTCGACGACGAGACCAACATCCGCAAGATGGTGGGCGCGCTGCTCGAGTCCGAGGGATTCGAGACGGCGGAGGCCGCGAACGGCAGCGCCGCGCTCGCCACGGTCGAGCGCGGCGCGCCCGACGCCGTGCTGCTCGACCTCATGATGCCCGGCGGGCCGGATGGGCTCGCGACGCTCGAGCAGCTCAAGCGCCTCGCACCGGACGTGCCGGTGGTGATGATGAGCGGCAAGGCGAGCCTCACCGACGCGGTGCGGGCGACCAAGCTCGGCGCGTTTCAGTTCCTCGAGAAGCCACTCACGCCCGAGGGCGTGTTGACCACGCTGCGCGCGGCCCTGGAGCTGTCGCGCACGCTGGCCGAGAACCGCCGGCTGCACGAGGCGCTCGGGCACGCGGATCCGCTGGTGGGCGTCAGCGCCGCGATGCACGAGTTGCGCGACCTGATCGCGCGGGTCGCGCCGACCGAGGTACGGGTGCTGATCACGGGAGAGTCGGGCACGGGCAAGGAGCTCGTCGCCTCGGCGATCCACCGTCAGAGCGCACGGGCGGGCAAGCCGTTCGTGTGCGTCAATAGCGCCGCGATTCCGAAGGACCTCGTGGAGTCGGAGATGTTCGGTCACGAGCGCGGCGCTTTCACGGGCGCCACGGAGCGGCGGGTTGGGCGCTTCGAGCTGGCCGACGGAGGTACGCTGTTCCTCGACGAGGTGGGCGATCTGGGACTCGAGGCGCAGGCCAAGCTGCTGCGGGTGCTCGAGAGCGGCGTGATCGAACGGCTGGGGGGCGAAAAGCCGGTCACCGTGGACGTGCGCGTGATCGCCGCGACCAACAAGGACCTCGGGAAGGCGTCGCAACAGGGACAGTTCCGCGAGGATCTGCTGTTCCGCCTCAACGTGCTCCCGATCCGCGTCTCGCCGTTGCGCGACCGGCCGGACGACGTCGCTCCGCTGGTCACGCATTTCGCGGCGCGCCAGATAGCGCGCCTCGGGCGACCGGTGCGCTTCGACGCCGGCGCCGTCCAGCTGCTGGGCGGCTACGCCTGGCCGGGGAACGTGCGTGAGCTCGCGAACATCGTGGAACGGCTCGCGATCCTCGCGACCGGCGATACGGTGACCGCCGACGACGTGGCGCGGGTGGTCCCGCAGGACGGCGCCCCCGCTGCGGCTTCCGAGGCGTGGAGCGATGTGGCGCTGTCGGAGGCGCTCGACGGCTTCGAGCGGACGCTCATCGCGCGAGCGCTGTCGGCCGCCCGAGGCAACGTGGCCGAGGCGGCGCGCCGCCTCGCCACCGACCGCGCCAACCTGTATCGCCGCATGCGCCGTCTCGGGCTCGAGCCGCCGCGCACCGTGGGCGGCTGACGGTGCGCAGCGTCGCGCTCGCCGCCCTCTGCCTGCTCGGCGCCGCCGTCGCTGCCGCGCAGGACACGGCGATCGTGATCCAGCCGGAGAGCGCCGGCGCGATGGTCCAGCCGCCGGAGCTGCCCCACGCGGTCGCCGAGGAAGTGGTCCACCGCTACAACGCCGCGACGACCACGCGGCTCGTCGGGCGCTCGCGCCTCCCCGCCGGCAACGCCTGGCGCGGCGACGTCGCGGTGCGGGGCGGACCCGTCACCGTGGGCGGCCGGGTCGATGGCACGTTGCTCGTGATCAACGGCGACGCGGTGCTCGACACGACGGCGGTGATCACCGGCGACCTCATCGTGGTCGGCGGCACGGTGGCGCGCGCGCGGGGGGCCGCGGTCTCGGGCGAAGTCCGCGTTTACCAAGAGCCCCTCGCCTTCCGCGCGAAGGGCGACGAGATCGCCCTCGTCCCTCCGGACGTGCGGCGCTGGTTCCGCAACCTCGGCGTGGAGAAGTCGTGGGGCACCGCGGACTCGCGCTCGTCGCTCACACTCGCCACGGGGGGCACCTACAATCGGGTGGAAGGGCTGCCCGTGGTGTTCGGGCCGCTGTTCGACTGGAAGCTGCACCGCAATGTGCGGCTCCGGATGGACGCGCTGGGGGTGTTCCGGACCGCGGGGGAGTTCACCGACAAGCGGAACGATCTGGGCTACATCTTCCGTGCGGAGCTGCGCTCCGGCGAGGTGCCGGCGTACGGCGTGCAGTTTCGCGCGTTCGACAACGTCGTCCCGGTCGAAGACTGGGGGCTGCGCAACGCCGAAGTGGGGTGGTTGGCGTTCTTGTTCCAGCGGGATTATCGCGATTACTACCTCAGCAAAGGCCTGGCGGGGCGCGTGTTCGTGCAGCCCGAGCGGGCCCTGCAGCTCGAGCTCGAGCTGCGGCACGACTGGCAGCAGAGCGTCGCGGCGCGCGACCCGTGGACCGTGTTCCGCAACGACCAGGCGTGGCGTCCCAACCCGCCGATCGACGACGGGCACTATACCGCGCTCAGCAGCAATGTGAGCTTCGATACCCGCAACGACCGCGCCGACCCAACGGCCGGGTGGTGGCTGCGCGCCCGGCTCGAGCACGCGCACTCCCAGGACGTGACGCCGCAGGCCGGCGTCCCCGCCGCGGTGCGCCGCGCGATCGCCACGGACGGCTCATACGCGTTCAGCCGCCTGTTCCTCGACTTCCGGCGCTACCTGCGCGTGAGCCCGTCGGGGCGCCTCAACCTCCGACTCCTCGCCGGCGGCTGGGTCGGGGGGGACCCGCTCCCGCTGCAACAGCGCCTGTCGATGGGCGGGCCTGATCCGCTGGCCGGCTACGGGTTCCACCACAGCGCCTGCAACCAGGACATCGTCGACCCCGCGTTCGCCGGGACCCTGGTGGCGGCGTGCGACCGGGTAATCCTGGCGCAGGCCGAGTACCGTGGTCACCTCTCGCTGCACTGGTCGTACGGCTCGTCGGCACCCGAGGACGAAGCGGTCAAGTCGTTGTTCACGCTGCAAGGGCCCGATCTCGTGGTGCTGGGGGACGCCGGGCAGGCATGGCTGGTCGGCGGGGGACCGGGTCGGCTGCCCGCCGACCGGCTGCCGACGCTCGGCAGCTGGCTGGCGGATCTGGGCCTCGGGGTCGATTGGGGTGGATTGGGCGTGTATGTGGCCAAGGCGGTGACCGCCGGCGAGCCCCTGCGATTTACACTGCGACTCGACCACCGCTTCTGAGGTGAGGTCGGGCCTGGCGGTCCTCGCCCTGCTCGGCGTCGCGGCCGCCTCCCAGGCCGGCGCGCAGTCGCCGGCGTTGACGGTCATCGTCCAGAATGGCGTCCCCCGCATCCAGGCCACGGCGCTGCTCGCCGACGGCAAGTTCGTCGGCCTGATGCGCTCCGGGTTCCCGCTGCGGCTGCACTATCGGCTCGAGCTGTGGCGTTCGCGCTCGGGATGGTTCGATCAGTTCGTGACGGATTTCTCGTGGGACGCCGTAGCGCGCCACGACCCGCTCGCCGATGACTTCGTCCTGATTCGGAGCGAAAGCCGGCGCGTCGCCCGATACGGCACTGCAGACGACCTCGAGCGCGCGATTGAGATTCCCTACCGCGTGACGCTGAAGCCTAACGGCTCGGGGAACTTCTACTTCCTGTGCCGGCTCGACGTTACCACCCTGAACGACACCGACTTGGAGGAGCTGACCCGCTGGCTCAAAGGCGACGTGAGTCCGGCGGTATCGGGCGGCGGCAATGTGGGCGGTGCGCTGGCCCGCGGCGCCCAGCGGCTGCTGGTCCGGATTGCGGGCCTGCCCCGCCTCACCCTGGAGGCGCGGTCGGAGACGCTAACTCAGAGCGCCTCGAGCGCCGCCAGTACCTCGCCGCCGTAGAACAGCCGGATGTACTTGGACTGGATCGACGTGAGGCGGCGGACCGCCCAGGCGAGGTGCACGAAGTGCGGCTCCACCGGCGGCCGCAGCGGATGCATCCCGGCCTCTTCCGGCAAGAGGTTGCCCTTGCGGGTGTTGCAGGAGCTGCACGCCGTCAACACGTTGGTCCACGCGTTCGTCCCGCCGCGCGACAGCGGCACCAGATGATCCCGCGTCAGGCACTCACGGTGGCGCAGCTCCGGCTGGCTCCGCCCGCAGAACTGGCAGCGGTAGTTGTCGCGGGCGAACAGGAACGTGTTGGTGACCTGGCGGCGGAAGCGGCGCGGCACGTGCACGAACTTGACGAGCCGAATCACTGCGGGCCGCGGGATCGCGAGGCGCTCGCTCCGCATGACCGAGCCGTCGGCTTCGACGATCTCCGCCTTGCGGTCGATCACGAGCCGCAGCGCCCGTCGCACGGGCACCATCGTCAGCGGCTCGAAGGACGCGTTGAGCGCCAGGCAGCGCACGGATCTCCCCGGGGTGAAAAAATGGCCGTCCGCCCGAAGCGAGCGAGACGGCCACGTATGCTACCTAACCAGCTAACGCGCGGCAAGACCTTGGGTTAAGGGCTTCCCACCGGGGCGAATGCAAGTTGCAGTGCCGCAAGCTGCTCGTCCACGGAGGCCCGGGAGGCGCCGCCCGGAGTCGCGCGCCCTTCAATCGAATCCTCCCAGGTCCCCAGCTGGGCCAGTGCCGCGCCCAGCGCGGGGTGGAGGGCGGCAGCCGCCGGGATCGGAACCTGGTCGAGTGGCACACCGGACCGCTCCGCCTCGCGCACCAGCCGCCCCACCAGTCCGTGGCTCTCGCGAAACGGCACGCCCGACTCCACCAACAGGTCGGCCAGGTCGGTGGCGCGCAGCGAAGCATCGAGCGCGCCGCGCATGCGCTCCACGTCCACGGTGAGCGCCGCAACCGCCCCGGTCACGGCCGGCAGGACGAGGCCCAGGGTATCGAACGCGTCGAACAGGAGTGCCTTGTCCTCCTGCAGGTCCTTGCTGTAGCCCGCGGGAAGGCCCTTGAGCGTCGTGAGCAGGGCGACCAGGTCGCCCAGCACCCGCCCCGACTTCGCCCGGGCGAGCTCGAGCACGTCCGGGTTACGCTTCTGCGGCAAGAGGCTCGAGCCGGTGCTGAAGTCGTCCGACAGCCGGACGAAGCCGAACTCGGCGGTCGAATAGAGCACCAGCTCGGCGGCGAGGCGCGACAAGTGCGTGCCTACGAGCGACAGGGCGAACAGGACCTCCGCGACGAAGTCGCGGTCGCCGGTGGCGTCGAGCGCGTTGGCGCAGAGGGCACGGAACCCCAGCGCTTCTTTCAGGAGCACGCGGTCGACCGGGAATCCCGAGCCGGCGAGCGCCCCCGAGCCGAGCGGCAGCTCGGCCACGCGACGGCGGGCGTCCGCCAGGCGCTGGCGATCGCGGACCAGCGGCCAGGCGTGCGCCAGCAGCACGTACGCCCACCGCACCGGCTGCGCGCGCTGGCCGTGCGTGTAGCCGGGAAGGAGGGCGTCGACGCCGTCCTGCGCCCGCGCCACGAGCGCGCGGCCGAGCGCGGCGAGGTCGCCGTCGACCTGGTCGATCGCCTCGAGCGTCCACAGCCGCAGGTCGGTCGCCACCTGGTCGTTGCGCGACCGGCCGGTATGGAGCTTGCCCGCGACCGCGCCGACTTCGGCGTACAGCAGCCGCTCGACCAGGGTGTGGACATCCTCGTCCGGCGCACCGACGGCCGCGCCGTCGGCGAGTCGCTCGGCGACGCGATCGAGACCCTCGAGCAGCTGCGTCTCCTCGCCGGGGGTCACGACGCCGACCCGGCCGAGCGCATGCACCCAGGCTTTGCTCGCGGTGACGTCTTGGGGCCAGAGGCGGTGATCGACGGGGAGACTGCGATTGAGTGCATCGAGCGCTTCGCTGGGACCGACACTGAAACGACCGCCCCACATCTGATGCGGGGCGGCCGGCGGGGGCAGCGGCGCGGGCTCCGTCGGCCGGGCGGCCATCAGTCCGCCGCCGCGCCGACTTCGGGCCGCTGGCGCGCGGCGTCGAGGCCCGCGCCGATCCGCACCGAGAGGCCGTACAGGTGGATGAATCCCTCGGCGTCGTGCTGGTCGTACACGTTGTCCTTGCCGAACGTGGCGTACGACGGCTGGTACAGCGCGAACGGACTCTCGCGCCCGGCGACCGCGAGGCCGCCCTTGTAGAGCTTGAGCCGCACAGCGCCGGTCACGCGCTTCTGGGTGCTCGCCACGGCGGCGTCGAGCGCCTCCCGCTCCGGGGTCCACCAGCGCCCGTCGTACACCAGGTCGGCGTAGCGCAGGGCCAGCTCGTCCTTGAGGCGCAGCGTGCGACGATCGAGCACCAGCTGCTCGAGCTCGCGATGCGCCGCGTGCAGCAGCGTCCCGCCGGGTGTCTCGTAGACGCCACGGGATTTCATGCCCACGAGCCGGTCCTCGACGACGTCGGCGCGGCCGACGCCGTGCTCGCCAGCGACGGCGTTGAGCGTCTCGAGCAGCTCGACGGGACCGAGCGGCACGCGATCTACGGCGACCGGCGTCCCGTCCTCGAACCCGATCTCGACCACCGCGGGCAACTCGGGCGCCTCGAGCGGGTCGCGTGTCATGACGAAGATGTGCTCAGGGGGTTGTTTGGAGGGATCTTCCAGGATGCCGCCTTCATGGGAGCAGTGCCACAGATTGCGGTCGGTGGAATACGGCTTCTCGAGCGTGGCCTGCACCGGGATTCCCTTCGCCTTCACGTACGCGATCAAGTCTTCCCGGCCCTGGAACTCCCATTCGCGCCACGGCGCGATCACCCGCAGCTCCGGCGCGAGCGCCGCGTAGGTGAGCTCGAACCGCACCTGATCGTTGCCCTTGCCGGTGCAGCCGTGCGCCACGGCCTGGGCGCCGGCGCGCTGGGCGAGGGCCACCTGATGCGCCGCCATCACGGGGCGGGCCATGCCCGTGCCGAGCAGATAGGTGCGGGCGTACACCGCGCCAGCGCGGAGCGTGGGGAACACGAAGTCGCGCACGAATTCTTCGCGCACATCTTCGACGACGCAATCGACGGCGCCGGACCGCCTGGCCTTTTCCACCAGGCCGCCCAGCTCCCCCGCGCCCTGTCCCACGTCCGCCGCGAAACACAGCACGCGCGCGCCGTATTGCTCGCGCAGCCAGGGAACGATCGCGGAGGTGTCGAGTCCGCCCGAGTATGCGAGGACGACCAACGGCCCCATGGGTACCCGCCTCACTGTTTATGCAGGAAGATGCATAAACATACACTTGCGGCGGCGCCTGTCAACGCCCCGCAACGGCAGGACGCCCTGGCGGCCGTGCCGGGGCGGGTGGATCTTGTGCCTTCCCCGCCCCGAGGAGCCCATGAACCGCCGTGAGCTGTGCCGCGTCGTCGCTGTCGCGGTCGCGAGTCCGGCGTTGTCGCGCCTCTCGGGCGACGAGCTGTGGGCGGTGGGCCGACGGGCGCACGCCCGAGGCCCCGGCTACGTCTTCCGGGTGCTCGACCCGCATCAGGCCGAGACCGTGGAGATGATCGCCGAGCTGATCATCCCTGAAACGGAGACTCCGGGCGCGCGCGCAGCGCGGCTGCCCGAGTTCATCGACCTGCTGCTCGCGGACTGGGCACCGGACGACGACCGCAAGCTGTTCCTCGACGGCTTGACGGACGTGGATGCGCGGGCCCGAGCCGCATCCGCCGCGGACTTCCGGAGCGCCTCCGAGGAGCAGCGCGTAGCGATCCTTACCGCGCTTGACGCCGAGGCACAGGAGGCTCACAAGGCGAAGGCCGACGGCAAGCCGCACTTCTTCGACCATATGAAATTCGTCACGGTGTACGGCTACTGCACGTCCGAAGCGGGGGCCACGGCCGAGCTGCACTACGAGCCGATCCCGGGCGCGTTCGAGCCGTGCGCCCCAACGGACCGCTGGCGCGCGGCGCCGGGGGACTTCTGATGGCCGCCCCCAGCTTCGACGCCATCGTCGTCGGCTCCGGGATCACCGGCGGGTGGGCGGCCAAGGAATTGTGCGAGCGCGGACTCAAGACGCTGGTGCTCGAGGCCGGCCGACCGATCGACCCCGCCCGTGATTACGTCGAGCACGTGCCGCCCTGGGAGATGAAGTTCCGCGGCTTCGGCGACCGCAAGGCGCTCGAGCGTGATCAGTTCATCCAGCGCCATTGCTACGCGTGCAACGAGTACAGCGGCAAGTTCTTCGTGAACGACCGCGACAACCCCTACAGCTTCGATCCCGACAAGCCGTTCCACTGGATCCGCGGCCGCCAGGTGGGCGGCAAATCCATCATGTGGGGCCGGCAGGTGTACCGCTGGAGCGACCTCGACTTCGCGGCGAACGCGCGCGACGGGTTCGGCGTCGACTGGCCTATCCGCTACACCGATATCGCGCCGTGGTACGACCACGTGGAGGAGTTCATCGGGATCACGGGCGAAGCGCTCGGCCTGGCGCAGCTCCCGGACGGCAAGTTCCTGCCGCCGATGGCGCTGAACTGCGCGGAGCAGGTGGTCAAGGACGGCATCGCGAAGCATTTCGCCGGCGAGCGCGTGCTGACGATCGGACGCGCCGCGATCCTCACGCAGGCGCACCGGGGGCGCGCGGCGTGCCACTACTGCGGCCCGTGCGAGCGCGGCTGCATCACGCATTCCTACTTCAACAGCATCGGGGTGACGCTGCCGGCGGCCAGGGCCACCGGGCGTCTGACGCTGCGGCCCTATAGCGTCGTCCACAGCGTGATCTACGACGAGCAGCGCGACCGCGCCGCGGGGGTGCGCGTGATCGACGGGCAGACGCGCGAGGCGCTCGAGTTCCGTGCCCGTATCGTGTTCCTGTGCGCCTCGACCCTCGAGTCGACGCGCATCCTGCTCAACTCCAAGACGCCCCGCTTCCCCACCGGGCTCGCCAACGCGAGCGGCGTGCTGGGTCACAACCTGATGGACCACGCGATGGGCGGCGGGGCGAACGGCACAATCCCGGGCATGGAGGACCGCACGGTGCACGGCAACCGCCCCAACGGCGTCTACGTGCCGCGGTTCCGCAACGTGAAGACACCGCATCCCGACTTCCTGCGCGGCTACGGATTCCAGGGAGGCGGCGGGCGCTCGGGCTGGGGTCGGGCCGCATCGCAGCCGGGCTTCGGGGTGGAGCTGAAGCGCGCGCTGCGGACGCAGGGACCCTGGGGCTTTTCGCTGTACGGCTTCGGCGAGTGCCTCCCGCGCCCGACCAACTACGTGGAGATCGATCCGGAGAAGGTGGACGCATGGGGCGTTCCCACGCTGCGCATCCACTGCCAGTGGAGCGACAACGAGCGCAAGCTGCTGCACGACATGTCGGTCAGCGCGGCGGAGATGCTCGAGGCGGCGGGGGCCAAGGACGTCAGGCCGTTTGTGGACGACAACCCGCCGGGCCTCACGATCCACGAGATGGGGACCGCCCGCATGGGGCGCGATCCCAAGACGTCGGTCGTGAACGCCCACAACCAGTGCCACGACGTGAAGAATCTGTTCGTCACCGACGGCGCGTGCATGGCGTCGTCGGCCTGTCAGAACCCTTCCATTACTTACATGGCGCTCACCGCCCGAGCGGCGGCGTATGCCGTGGACGTGATGAAGCGGAATGAACTGTAGGGACTCGGGGATCGGGATTCGGGACTCGGAAAACTCGGGAGGAACCACAATGACGGATCGGCGCGAATTCGTACAGACCCTCGGTGCTGCGGCAGCGGCGTACCTGTTGCACCCCCGAGCCCCGAACCCCAACCCCCTCGCCCCGAGCAAGATCGAGCGAGTCGGCCTGCAGCTCTACACCGTGCGTCACGAGATGGAAAAAGACGTCGAGGGCACGATCGCGCGGGTGGCCGCGAGCGGTTACAAGGAAGTCGAGTTCGCGGGCTACTTCAAGAAGACGGCTGCGGAAATCCGCGCCATGCTCGACCGGCACGGCCTTACGTCCCCGTCGGCGCACATCGCCTCGAGCGAGCCGGATGCGTGGAGCCAGGCGCTCGACGCGGCGCACGTCATCGGTCACCAGTACGTCGTGGTCCCCTGGATCCCCGTGGAGAAGCGCACCGGGATCGACGGCTTCAAGAAGATCGCCGCCGACTTCAACAAGGCGGCGGAGCAGGCGCGCGCGGCGGGACTGCAGTTCGCCTACCACAACCACGACTTCGAGTTCGCCGCGGCGGACGGCAAGTTGCCGTACGACGTGCTGCTCGCCGAGACCGACCCGAAGCTGGTGCAGATGGAGATGGACCTGTACTGGATCACCAAAGGCGGACAGGATCCGCTGGCCTACTTCGCCCGCTGGCCGGGACGCTTCCCCATGGTGCACGTGAAAGACTCGATGGGTCCGCCCGACAACAAGATGGCGGACGTGGGGGCCGGTACCATCAACTGGAAGCGCATCTTCGCCCAGCAGTCACAGGCGGGGATCAAGCATTTCTTCGTGGAGCACGACCAGCCGGCGGACGCGTTCGCGTCCATCAAGGCGAGCTGTGACTACTTGAAGCGGCTGGAGTTCTAGATGGACCGGCGGGCCGTCGTTAAGCTGCTGGGTACTGCCGCGGTTCCTTGGGGCTCGGGGCTCGGGGTTAGGGGCTCGGAGGCGCGTCGGACGACCCCCGAGCCCCGAACCCCGAGTCCCGAGCCCCTGGGACGGCTCAAGCAATCCGTCTCCCGCTGGCCCTACCGCGAGATTCCCCTCCCCGACTTCTGCAAGGCGGCGGCGGGGATGGGGCTCGCCGCGATCGACTTGTTGAACCCGGAAGAATGGGACATCGTGCACGACTGCGGGCTGGTGTGCTCCATGGGCTATCCCGCGAGCCGCCGTGACTTCATCCCGACCGGCTTCAACGACCGGGCGAACCACGCGATGTTGCTGCGGGAGCTCGAGCAGACGATCCCGCTCGCCGCCAAGCACGGGGTCCCCAATGTGATCACGATGTTCGGCAACCGCCGCGGCAAGAGCGACGCCGAGGGGATCGAGAATTGCGTCGCCGGGCTCACGCAGATCAAGAGCCTCGCGGAAGAGCAACACGTCACCGTCTGCGTGGAGCTCCTGAACAGCAAGGTCGATCACAAGGACTACCAGGGAGACCACGCGGCGTTCGGCGTCGCCGTGATGCAGGGCGTGGCGTCGCCGCGCGTGAAGCTGTTGTACGACATCTATCACATGCAGATCATGGAAGGCGACATCATCAGGACGATTCGCGACAACGTGGCCTTCATCGGACACTTCCACACCGGCGGCGTGCCCGGTCGCCACGAGCTGGACGGCACACAGGAGCTCAACTGGCACGCGATCGCTGCCGCCATCGCCGACACCGGGTTCGGCGGATACATGGCGCACGAGTTCGTGCCGACGCGCGACCCCCTCACCTCGTTGCGACAGGCCGTGGAGACTTGCACCGTATGACCGAGCCCCGCGCCCCGAGCCCGCAATCCCGGGTATACGACGTGTGCATCGTGGGCTCGGGCGCGGGCGGGGGGATGGCCGCCCACGCCCTCACCCGCGCGGGCGCGGACGTGATCGTGCTCGAGGCGGGCGTGCCGTGGGACAACCTCAAGGACTCGGCCATGCTCACCTGGCCGTACGAGTCGCCGCGGCGCGGCCGGTCGACCAAGGACCATCCGTTCGGGGAATTCGACGCCTGCATCGGCGGCTGGGAGATCGAGGGCGAGCCCTACACGCGCGCCGCGGGCACCGAGTTCAACTGGTGGCGGGCCCGCATGGTCGGGGGCCGCACCAACCACTGGGGCCGGATTTCGCTCCGCTTCGGGCCGTACGACTTCAAACGCAAGAGTCGGGACGGGCTGGGCGACGACTGGCCAATTTCGTACGAGGATGTCGCCCCCTATTACGATAAGATCGACCGGCTGATCGGCGTGTTCGGCTCGAAGGAGAACCTTCCCAATGAGCCGGACGGCGTGTTCCAGCCGCCGCCGCGCCCGCGCTGCCACGAGCTGCTGGTCAAGCAGGCCGCGGACAAACTGCACGTCACCTGCATCCCGTCCCGGCTCTCGATCCTGACGCGACCGGTCAACGGCCGGGCGCCGTGTCACTACTGCGGCCAATGCAACCGCGGCTGCCGAGTGAACGCGAACTTCACGTCCACCAACGTGCTGATCGGCCCCGCCCTCACCACCGGGCGGCTCACGCTCGTCACCAACGCGATGGCCCGCGAGGTGACGGTGGACAAGACCGGCCGGGCCTCGGGTGTGGCGTACGTCGACAAGACGACGGGCGCGGACCGGCACGTGAGCGCCAAGGTGGTGGTGCTCGCGGCCAGCGCGCTCGAGACGGCGCGGCTGCTGCTCAACTCGCAGTCGTCCGCGTTCCCGAATGGGCTGGCGAACGGCAGCGGCACCGTGGGCAAATACATCACCGATACCACCGGGACGGACGTGGGGGGCTTCATCCCCAAGATGATGGACCACGTGCCGCACAACCACGACGGCGTGGGGGGCATGCACCTGTACATGCCGTGGTGGCTCGAAGACCGGACGCTCGACTTCCCCCGCGGCTATCACATCGAGGTGTGGGGCGGGACGCACGTGCCCGACTACGGCATCATGGGAGGAATCCAGCGCTACCCCGCCGGTGGCGGGTACGGTAAGCAGCTCAAAGACGACTACCGCCGCTACTACGGCGCGACCATCGGGTTCTCGGGCCGCGGCGAGATGATTCCCAACGACGACACCTATTGCGAGATCGACCCCCGCACCGTCGACCGCTGGGGTATCCCGGTGCTGCGCTTCCATTGGAAGTGGTCGGACCACGAGTACAACCAGGTGAAGCACATGCAGGAGACGTTCCGGGCGCTCATCGCCGAGATGGGCGGGGAGGTGTTTTCCCCGATGCCGACGCGGGAACGGGGGTACGGCATCGCCGCCGGGGGCGTCATCATTCACGAGCTGGGCGGCGCGCGCATGGGCGACGATCCCAAGACGTCGGTGACGAACCGCTGGTCCCAGGCCCACGAGTGCAAGAACCTGTTCGTGACGGACGGCGCGCCGTTCGTGTCGCAGGCCGACAAGAATCCGACCTGGACGATTCTGGCCCTGTCGCTCCGGACCAGTGAATACATCGCGGATCAGATGAAAAAGGGGGCATTGTGAATCGCGGAACGGGTAACCCCTCCGGCTGCGCTCCTCGACAGCCCCTCACCACTCCCCTGGGAGCTTGCCGTCGGGGCCACCCGTTCCGCCGATTCCCGCCTCCGGGACCGCCCCTCGGCGCCGCGTGGGAGTGCTCATGAGCTCCATCGATCGTCGCGAGGCCCTACAGCTCCTGGCCGCGGTTCCGCTGGCCGCGGCGTTCCGCTGGGCGCCCGAGTCGGTGCGCGAGGCGGCGGCGCTGGCACGCGAGACGCTCCAGCGGGGCGTGCCATACGAGCCGAAGCAGTTCACCGCCCACGAGTGGGAGACGGTGCGGCTACTGGTCGATCTCATCCTCCCGAAGGACGAACACTCCGGCAGCGCGACCGAGGCGGGCGTCCCGGAATTCATGGACTTCATGCTCGGCGACGACCCCAACCTCGCGACACCGATCAAAGGCGGGCTGGCGTGGCTCGACCACGAGTGCGACGACCGCTACGGCAAGACCTTCACGGGCGCGACCGACACCGAGCGCACGGCGGTGCTCGACGACATCGCGTGGCCCAAGAAGGCGAAGCCCGAGCACGCGGCCGGCGTGGCGTTCTTCAACTCCTTCCGCGACCTCACCGCAACGGGGTTTTTCTCGAGCAAGCTGGGCGTGCAAGACCTGCGCTACATCGGCAACAGCTTCGTCGCCGAATGGAAAGGCTGCCCGCCGGAAGCGCTCGCCAAGCTGGGCGTCAGCTACGCTGATTGACGGGAAACGAGAAACGGGAAACGGGACAGGCGCATGGCGGACAAGCGGCTGGGCATTGGGTTCGTGGGGAGCGGATTCAACGCGCGGTTCCACCTGCAGGGACTCCAGTCCGTGCGCGATGCCGACGTGCTCGGCGTGTGGAGCCCGAACCTGAAGCACGCCGACGACATGGCCGCGCAGGCACGCCGGCTCGACGTCGGGCCCGCCAAGGCCCATCGCTCGATCGCCGAGATGGTGGCCGACCCGGGGATCGACGCGCTGTGGCTGTGCGGACCGAACCAGGCCCGCATCGAGAACGTGGAGGAGATCGTGGACGCCGTCACGCGCGGCAAAGGGGCGCTCAAGGGCGTCGCCTGTGAGAAGCCCCTGGCACGCAACGTCGCCGAAGCCACGCGGGTGACCGAGATGGTGAAAAAGGCGGGGCTGGCGCACGGCTATCTCGAGAATCAGCTGTTCGCGCCCGCCGTGGCGCAGGGGCGGGCCATCGTCTGGGCGCGGGGCGCATCGCTCACCGGCCGGCCCTATCTCGCGCGCGCGGCGGAAGAGCACAGCGGGCCGCATATGCCGTGGTTCTGGCGCGGCGACCTCCAGGGCGGCGGCGTCCTGAACGACATGATGTGCCACTCGGCGTTGGTGGTGCGTCACCTCCTCACCAAGCCCGGTGCGCCGCTCTCGACCGTACGGCCGGTGCGCATCACGGGTCACATCGGCAGCCTCAAATGGAGCCAGCCGGCCTACGCGAAGCAGCTGCAGCAGCGCATGGGCAAGGAAGTGGACTACACCAAGCGGCCCTCGGAGGATTTCGCGAGCGTGATGATCGAGTTCACGACGGACGGCGGCGCTACCGTACTGGGCGAAGCCACGACCTCGTGGAGCTTCGTGGGAGCGGGACTGCGCCTCTCCGCCGAGCTGCTCGGCCCGGAATACTCGATGACGTGGAACTCGCTCGACAGCCCGCTCCGGCTGTTCTTCAGCCGCGAAGTGAAGGGTCAATCCGGCGAAGACCTGGTCGAAAAGCAGAACGCAGAGACGGGGCTCATGCCCGTCATCTCGGGCGAGGCGGCGGTGTACGGCTACGAGGCCGAGGATCGGCACTTCGTGCGTGTGTTCCTCGGGCGCGAGGCGCCGCAGCTGACGTTCGACGACGGCGTCGAGGTCGTAAAGGTCCTGATGACCGCCTACATGAGCGCCGAGCAGGGGAAGACGTTGGAATTCCCCCCCAAGGGGCTGGAGACATTCGTGCCGGCCGTCGCGAAAGGAACGTGGAAGCCATGAACCAAATGCGAAATGTGAAATGCGGAATGCGGAATTGCAGTGACAGGTCGATCGGCGAACGACGCCCATCGTTACATTCCGCATTCCGAATTCCGCACTCCGCATTCTTGCTGATCGGAGCTTTCCTGCCCGCTACGGTGAGCGCGCAACAGTGGCCGGTGCACTCCATGGACCGCCCCCGTCCTCCGGTGGTCGAGCCCGGCCCCGAGCGGCCGCCGGTGCCGCCGCCCTCCGATGCCGTAGTGTTGTTCGACGGCAAGGACCTGCAGCAGTGGCAGGCGGAGAACGGCGGTGCGGCGAAATGGGTGGTGCGGGACGGCTACCTCGAGGTGGCGCCGCACACGGGGGCGATCCAGACGAAGCGCGGCTTCGGTGACGTGCAGCTGCACCTCGAGTGGGCGGCGCCCCTCCCGGCCGCCGGGGAAGGGCAAGACCGCGGCAACAGCGGCGTCTTCCTGATGACGCGTTACGAAGTGCAGGTGCTCGATTCCTATCACAGCGACACATACGCCGACGGCCAGGCGGCCGCGGTGTACGGGCAGACCCCGCCGCTCGTCAACGCGTGCCGCCCGCCGGGCCAGTGGCAGACCTACGACATCATCTTTCACCGGCCCCGCTTCGCGTCGGACGGGGCGGTGCGCGACTCGGCGCGGGTGACCGTGCTGCACAACGGCGTGCTCGTCCAGGACAACACGATCATCACCGGCTGGACGGTACACGGCCAGCGCGCCCACTATGCGCCGCACGCCGACCGACTGCCGCTACAGCTGCAGGATCACGGCCATCCCGTACGCTATCGCGACATCTGGATCCGCGAGCTACGCGAGCACGAGTGACCGTATGATGCGTCGAGCGGTGTGCGTCGCCGTCGCGGCAGGCGGACTCGTGGCCGCGCCCCTCACGGCACAGGTTCCGGCCCAGGCTGCGGACATGCTGCGGCGCCTGTTCGCCTCCCGCGAGTTCGCGCCGGAGCACTTCGGTCCGGCGCGCTGGATCGCCGGCGGGACGGCCTACACCACCGTCGAGCCGGCGTCCGACAACACCGGATCCGACATCGTGCGCTACGAGACGGCGACGGGCGCGCGCAGCGTCGCCGTCGCCGCGCGGCAGCTCATCCCCCGGGGCGCCACTGCACCCCTCGACATCGACGACTACGACTGGTCGAGCGACGCATCGAAGCTCCTCATCTTCACCAACACACAACGGGTGTGGCGCCAGAACACGCGCGGGGACTACTGGGTGCTGGACCGCGCCGGCCGGACGCTCAAAAAGCTGGGTGGCGACGCCCCGGGGTCGTCGCTCATGTACGCCAAATTCTCGCCCACGGGCGACCGCGTCGCGTACGTGCGGCAGGGCGATCTGTACGTCGAGCGCCTCGCCGACGGCCGCATCAAGCGTCTCACCACCGGCGCCGACTCGCTGCACGTGAACGGCATGACGGATTGGGTCTACGAAGAGGAGTTCGACCTGCGCGACGGCTTCCGCTGGTCCCCGGACGGCGCCCGCATCGCCTACTGGCACTTCGACATGACCGGCGTGGGCAGGTTCCTGCTCACGAACGACACCGACTCGCTCTACCCGTTCGTCACACCCGTCCAGTACCCCAAGGCCGGCACCACGAACTCCGCCGTCACCACCGGCGTGGTGAGCGCGGAGGGCGGTGCCACCACATGGTTGCAGGTGCCCGATGATCCGCGCCAGAACTACGTCCCCCGCCTCGAATGGGCGGGGCCGCAAGAGCTGGTGCTGCAGCGGATCAACCGCGCCCAGAACACGGATCGCGTCATGCTCGCCGACGCCACCACCGGCGCCGTCCGCACCGTACTGGTGGAGCGGGACAGCGCGTGGCTCGACGTGGTGGACGACCTGCAGTGGCTCGCCGGCGGCAAGGAGTTCACCTGGGTGAGCGAGCGCGACGGGTGGCGGCACCTGTATCGGGTCAGCCGCGACGGCAAGACTGTACGCCTGGTCACGCCGGGCGCCTTCGACGTGATCGAAGTCGCCGCGCTGGACGAGCCCGGCGGGTGGCTGTATTACATCGCGTCGCCCGATAACGCGACTCAGCGCTACCTGTATCGCATACCGCTCGACGGCAGCGGGAAGCCGGAGCGCGTCACGCCCGCCGACCGACCGGGGACCCACAGGTACGACATCTCACCAGACGCGCGCTGGGCATGGCACACCTACTCGACGCTCGACACCCCGCCCGTAACCGACCTGGTACGCCTGCCCGCCCACGCCACGGCCCGCACGGTCGTTGCGAACGAGCCACTGCGCGGGGCGGTCGCGCCCCTCACGTCGCGCCGCGGCGACTTCTTCCGCGTACCGCTTCCGGATAGCGCGACCCTCGACGGCTGGATGATTCGGCCCCGCGACTTCGATTCCACGAGGACCTACCCGCTGCTGATGTACGTGTACGGCGAGCCCGCCGGGCAGACCGTGCGCGACCAGTGGATGGGCGGCCTGGGGCTGTGGTTCCGGATGCTCGCCGATCAGGGCTACGTGGTCGCGAGCGTGGACAACCGCGGCACGCCCGCGCCGCGCGGCCGGGCGTGGCGCAAAGTAGTGTATGGCGCGATCGGTGTGCTGTCGAGTCGCGAGCAGGCCGACGCCGTGCGCGCCCTGACTCGCTCCCGGCGTTACCTCGATTCGACGCGGGTGGGCATCTGGGGGTGGAGCGGCGGCGGCTCGAGCACCCTGCAGGCGATGTTCCGCTACCCCGATGTGTACCAAGTGGGGATGAGCGTGGCCCCGGTGCCCGACGAGCGGTTGTACGACACGATCTACCAGGAGCGCTACATGGGTTTGCCGCAGGAGAATAAGAGCGGGTACGAGACCGCGTCGGCCATCAATCGCGCCGAGGGGCTGCGCGGTCGCCTGCTGCTGGTGCACGGCTCCGGCGATGACAACGTCCACTATCAGGGCAGCGAGCGGCTGCTGAACCGGTTGATCGCGCTCGGGAAGCCGGTCGACTTCATGGAGTATCCCAATCGCAGCCATTGCATCTGCGAGGGCCAGGGCACCACGCTGCACGTGTACTCCCTGCTTACGCGCTACCTGCTCGAGCATCTGTCCGCGGGTCCGCGCACCCGGGTAGGCACGTGATGGTCACAACGCTCGTATTGGCGCTCGCACTGGACTCCGGGTTCGCGATCGTGCCGCGCCCGGTGCACCTCACGCCCAAGTCCGGCTCGTTCACGCTCACCGGCAGCACGGCGATCACGACGGACGCGGCGAGCCGCGCGCTCGGCTTCATGCTCGCGGATTACCTGTTCCCCGCGACGGGCTTTCGTCTGGTCGTGCGCTCGTCGGCGCCTCCCCCCGGCGTCCCGGTGATCTCGCTCGGTCTCGACAGCACCCTACGGACGTTGGGCGACGAGGGGTACCGCTTGGACGTGAGCCGCAGTCGGGTCACGATCCGCGCCGCCCGCCCCGCGGGCGCTTTCTACGCCATCCAGACACTCCGTCAGCTTTTCCCCGCCGCCATCCTGCGGGAGGCGAAGGTGGCCGGCACCACCTGGACGATGCCGGCGGTGTCGATCGAGGACTATCCGCGCTTCAGCTGGCGTGGCATGCACCTCGACGTGGGACGCCATTTCATGCCGAAGCGGTTCGTCAAGAAGTACATCGATCTCCTGGCGCTCCATAAGATGAATCGCTTCCACTGGCACCTGACCGAGGACCAGGGCTGGCGTATCGAGATCACGCAGTACCCGCGGCTCACCACCGTGGGCGCGTGGCGGCGGGAGACGATCGTGGGCCGGCCGGACCGGCGGGACTCGACCACGTGGCGCTTCGACGGGCAGCCGCACGGCGGCTTCTACACGCAGGACGACATCCGCGAGATCGTGGCCTACGCCCAGACGCGGTTCGTCACGATCGTCCCCGAGATCGAGATGCCGGGGCATTCGCAGGCGGCGATCGCCGCTTATCCCGAGCTGGGGAACAAGGGCGACACGCTTTCCCCCTGGACCAGGTGGGGCGTGGACGAGAACATCCTCAACCCCGGCGAACAGACGATCCGGTTCTACCAAAACGTGCTCACGGAAGTGATGGGGTTGTTTCCGGGCCATTGGATCCACATCGGCGGCGATGAGGCCCCCAAGGCCCAGTGGAAGGCGAGCCCGCTGGCCCAGGAGCGCATCCACGAGCTCGGCCTGAAAGACGAGGACGAGCTGCAGAGCTGGTTCACGCGCCGCATGGACGAGTTTCTCACCGCCCATGGCCGCTCGCTCATTGGCTGGGACGAGATTCTCCAGGGCGGGCTCGCGCCCAATGCCACGGTGATGTCGTGGCGCGGCATCGAGGGCGGCATCGCGGCGGCTCGGGCAGGGCACGACGTGGTGATGGCGCCCGGATCGCACACGTACTTCGACTATTATCAGTCCACCGACACGACGCGCGAGCCGCTGGCGATCGGCGGGTTTCTGCCGCTCGACACGGTGTACGCGTTCGAGCCCGTGCCCGCGGAGCTCACGGCGGACGAAGCCCGCCACGTGCTGGGAGCGCAGGGGCAGGTGTGGACCGAGTACATTCCGGACCCGAAGCGGGTCGAGTACATGGCGTTCCCGCGGGCGTGCGCGCTCGCGGAAGTGCTGTGGACGCCGCGCGAGCAGCGGGACTACGAGGACTTCACGCGGCGGCTCGCCACCCACCTCGCGCGGCTCGCCGTACTGGACGTGAACTATCGGGCGCCCGGCACCGGAGCGACGCCACCCGCTCCTGACACACGCCCATCGCGCTAGCGCTGTAGCTTTGAACGAACCCGTCGATCCGAGAGGACCAGCGATGCCACGTCCGTCACTCGCGCTGCTCGTGCCGCTCGCCACGGCACTCGTCGCATCCCCAAGCCCTGCCGCGGCGCAGGAGGCGAAGCCGCCCGAGCCCCTGCAAGTGGGCGTCGCCGCGCCCGACTTTACGCTCCCCGGCGCGACGCGCTACGGCGTGCTCCGGGCCCCGATCCATCTCAGCGATTTCAAAGGCAAGACGGTCGTGCTCGCGTTCTTCTACAAGGCGCGAACCAAAGGGTGAACGATTCAAATGCATGCGTACCGTGATCAGTACGCACAGCTGTTCCACGACGGCCGCAACGTGGTCCTCATCGCCATCAGCGTAGATCCCGCGGACACGCTCGCCGCGTGGGCCCGGGACGACGAGTTCCCGTATCTGTTCGCGAGCGACAGCGGGAGCGTAATCGGCAAGACGTACGGCGCCCACAACCCCAAGTACGGGCTCGACAACCGCAACCTGTTCGTCGTGGGGCCGGACGGGAAGATCGCGCACGTGATGGCGCCGTTCCGGGAGATCGACCCGCAGGCGTACAAGGAGCTGGCGGGCGCGATCGACCGCGTCACGCCGAAAACGGGGGAATAACTCAGTCGCTCGCGATCCGCTGCAACACCGCCGCGATGTCCTGCTCGGCGCCGGTGCCGGTGTAGGTCACCGTGCCGGCCTTGTTCACCACGACGATGTAGGAAGTGGTGGGCGCCTCGTAGGCCCGCACCGCCGCGCCGGAGGCGTCGAACAGCACCGGGAACGGCAGCGGGTGCTCGGCGAGATGACGCTTGATCGAGGCCGGTGACTGGTTCACGCCCACGCCGATGGCGACGAACCGCACCGTGCGGCCATAGCGAGCGTGGGCGGCCTTGAGCGACGCCTCGAGGGCCTTGCAGAGCGGGCACCAGGTCGCCCAGAACTCGAGCACCACCGGCTGGCGGCCGATGTACTGACCCAGGTCAATGGACTTGCCGTCGAGGTCCTCCACGGCCACGACCGGCGCCTTCGTGCCGACCGCGAGGCCGACGTCCTGCGCGCCGAGCGGCGCGACAGCAACCGCCAGAACGGTCCCCACGAGCCACACGTATCGCATCACCACACCATCCCCGCTTGAATGAAGTAGTACTCCGCCATGATCAGCAGGATCACTCCCGCCGCCCTCTTCGTCCACGCCATCCATGCGCCCGCCCGCGGCAGCGCCGTGACCGAACCCGAGAACAGCCCCACCCCCACCAGCAGCGCGGTCATCCCGAGCGAGAACACGAACAGATACACGAACCCCAGGAATCCGCTCCGCGTGGTGGCAACCCAGGTCAGCACGGCCGCGAACGCGGGAGCCCCGCACGGCGCCGCCACGATCCCCGACGTGGCGCCGAGCAGGAACACCGCCGCGTAGGATCCGCCCCCAAGTCCCGAAGCCCACTGCACCAGGCGCGCCGGGACGACGATGGGGAACACATCCAGCATGGCAAGCGCAAACACGAGCAGCAGGTTCCCGATCACGAGCCGCGCCCAGGGACTCGCGCTCACCGTGCCGAACAGCGACCCCGTGAGCCCGGCGACGAGCCCCAGCACGGCGTAGAACAGCGCCAGGCCCGTGACGTAGGCCAGCGTGAGTCCCGCCGTCCGCGCCCGGGACGCTCCCGGCGCGCTCGTGCCCGAGATGATCCCTGCGGTGATGGGAATCATGGGATAGATACACGGGGTGAGGCTCGTGACGACGCCGGCGCCGAACAGCGTCGCGACGGCCAACAACGGATGGCTACTGAGGGTGTCCGTGAGACCCGCAGTCATCGAGCACGATCGCGCTCGTTCATACGGGCAATGTAGCGTCCCCGCGGGCAAGGGAGCGTCCCCCGATTTGTAGGGGCGCAGCATGCTGCGCCCCTACACGACACCAACCCACACCCCGGGCGGAGGCCTACACGGTCCAGCCCGCGCGATACTCCGAGCGCACGTACTCGGCCGGAACCTTGGTGTTCGCGACCTCGCCGGTGTGGGCGTCGATCTCGAGCACCTGGGCCGTGCGCAGCGCCAGGTTGCCGAGCAGTACCATCTCGGTGAGCGGGCCGGCGTGGTCGGGGAAGTTCGAGCCCGCGGGTGTCCCGCCCTTGCACGCCGCGATCCACTCGGCGTACACGCTCTCCAACCGCGGATACTTCTGCGCCGGCGGGTGAGCGGTGATCTCCGCCTGCCGGGCCTCGTCGAGCAGGCGCGGGTCCTCGCCGTAGATCCCGGCCACGAGCTTGCCCTGGTCGCCGATCCACAGTTGGCCGCTCGTATCGAACGGCCACAGCGCCGGGTCCGTGACTTCCTTGGGGCGCGGCGGGTACAGGCTGCCGTCGCGCCACACCACCTTGACCTCGGGGCGATTGCCCTTGGCGGCGAAGGTGTACGTGATGCGCGAAACCGCCGGCGCGGTCTCGCCGAACAGCTTGGTCGACTCGGGCTCGATGCGCGTGGGGTAGCCCAGCCCGAGCGTCCAGAACGACGCGTCCATCGAGTGGCAGGCGATGTCGCCCAGCGCGCCGGTGCCGAAATCCCACCAGCCGCGCCACTTGAACGGTGCATATGCCGGGTTGTACGGCCGCGCGGGGGCGGGACCGAGCCACAGGTCCCAGTCGATCCAGGGCGGCGTGTAGTACTCCTCGAGCGGCCGCTCGATCGCCTGCGGCCAGATCGGCCGGTTGGTCCACAGCTGGATCTCCCGTACCGTGCCGATAGCGCCCGCCTCGACCCACTCGCGAATCTGGCGCGTGCCTTCGCCGGCGTGCCCCTGGTTCCCCATCTGGGTGGCGACCTTGGTCTTGCGCGCAGTCTCGACCAGCTGGCGCACCTCCCACAGCGTACGCGCCAGCGGCTTCTGAATGCGGGTGTGCTTGCCCAGCTTCAACGCCATCATCCCGGCCACCGCGTGCACGTGATCGGGCGTCGAGACGGTGACGGCGTCGATGTTCTTCGCCTCCTTCTCGAGCATCACGCGAAAATCCTTGAAGCGTTTGCCTTTGGGGAAGGCGGCGAAGGACTGCGCGGCCTGGTGCTCGTCCACGTCGCACAGCGCGTAGATGTTCTCCGTCTTCCCCACGCCCTTCACGTCGTTCGCGCCCATCCCGCCCACGCCGATGCAGGCGATGTTGAGCTTGTCGCTCGGGGCGCGGTACCCCCGGCCCAGCACATGGCGGGGGACGATGGTGAACGCGACGCCGGCGCCCACGTCGCCGACGAACTTGCGTCTCGAGATGCGTTTGCGTGCCATGACGCGACCTCCTTAGTCGGCTGCCACGGGCTGAGGCGCGCGCGCGCCTCCCGGGCGAAACAGCAATGCGAAGAGGAGCAACACCACCGCGGCGAACCCGGCGGGCAGCACCCAGAAGCCGGGCCAACGGTCGAGCGTGAGATTGGCCGCGCCGCCCAGCAGCCGGTTGTACACGTTCCCCGCCACCTGCGCGCCGATCAGCATTCCGATGCCGTAGGTGACCAGCACGAGGAAGCCCTGGGCCTGGCCGCGCACGGCAGGGGTCGACCTCTTGTCCACGTAGATCTGCCCGGTGACGAAGAAGAAGTCGTAGCAGACGCCGTGGAGCAGGATGCCGATGGCGATGAGCCAGAAGACCGCACCAGGCGCCGCGATCGCGAACAGGGCGTAGCGCAGGACCCAGGCGGCCATGCCCGCCATGAGCATTCGCTTCACGCCCAGTCGCGCGAACATGAGGGGCATCAGCAGCATGAAGCCGGTCTCGGATATCTGACCGAGCGTCTGGGTCGCCGCGATCTTCGTGACGCCGGCGTTGCCAAGGAAGATCTGCGTGAAGTTGTAGTAGGCCGCGAGCGGGATGCACAAGAGCAACGACGCGGCGATGAAGACGTAGAAGGGGCGGTCGCCCAGCTGTCCCAGCGCATCGAGGCCGGCGATGCTCCGCAGCGAAACCCGTTGTCCGGCCCCGGGCGGCGGCGTATGGGGCAGCGTGAAACTGTACAGCCCGAGCAACACGCTGGCGATGGCGGTCGTGTAGATCGGCATCGCCGTCTGCTCCGGGATGAGGCCCGTCAGCGGACCGAGCACGAGGCTGATGAACCACCCGGCGATGATCCAGCCGATGGTGCCGAACACCCGGATCAAGGGGAACTGCGTCTCCTGTGACTGGATGTGATGGAACGCCAGGCTGTTGGCGAGACCGAGCGTGGGCATGTAGCACAGGTTGTAGAACAGCAGCAGCAAGATGAACACGAGCGGTGCGCCCGTGGCCCGGGGCACGGCGAACATCACCACGCCCCCCACCAGGTGGAGCACGCCCAGCACTTTCTCGGTGGCGAAATAGCGGTCGGCGACGAGCCCCAGGAAAAACGGCGCCACGATGGCCGCGATCGGGTTCACCGTGTACGGCCAGTGCGTCAGCGTCTCCATCCCGTGATGGGTCATGTACACGGCGATCGTCGTGTACCAGGCGCCCCAGATGAAGAACTGGAGGAACATCATCGTCGACAGCTTGGCGCGGATGGTCACGGCAACACCCGGATCTTGATGTTGCGGAACGCCACGCGGAACTCGTGCTCTTGCAGCCCGATGTAGCCCTCGGCATTACGGCCGTAGCGCGGGTGGGTGGCGAACTTGCTGGCCTTCACCTTCGCCTCCCAGTCCGGGCTCCCCAGCTCGTACTCGACGACCTTCACGCCGTTGAGCCAGTGCTCGACGTGATTGCCGTTCACCACGAGACGCACCGCATTCCATTGACCCGCCGGCTTCACGACGCCGGCCGGCGAGGGATACAGGCCGTAGTCGGAGCCGGCCGCTGTCAGCCGCGACTGGCCGTCGGGATGCCCGGCGTCATCGAGCACCTGCATCTCCGGACCGCTCCAATAGATGGCGTCATCGTCCGGGTCCTCGCTGACGCGATAGAAGATTCCGCTGTTGCCCTTGGGTGACACGTTCCACTCGAGCGTGAGCTCGAAGTTCTTGAACTTCTCGGTGGTGATAATATCGGCGGCCGGTCGCACGCGCGTGAGCGCGCCCTCCCTGACTCCCCACCCCGACGGAATGGTGTCCATCTTCCATCCCCGC
>Ga0209056_10000479_pt1 | contig 44297 bp, 32 predicted proteins | sample GraSoiAngelo_114_FD_185876 | JGI IMG/M metagenome (GOLD analysis project Ga0209056, IMG submission 185876) | Grasslands soil microbial communities from the Angelo Coastal Reserve, California, USA - 14_0903_13_40cm (SPAdes) (version 2) | ecosystem: Environmental > Terrestrial > Soil > Grasslands...
TCACGAACCTGCTCGGTGGCCTGCGGACTGGTCCAGATGCTGATGACTCCGCCCGACGCATTCCCGAACAGCGCCGACGACGAGCCGCGCAGCACCTCGATGTGGTCGACTTCTCCCAACTCGAGGTTGGTGAGCTGTCCCTGCCCGTCGGGCAGCGTCTGCGGGATGCCGTCGACGAGAATCTTGATCCCGCGCACGGCGAACGCCGAGCGCGCGCCGAAACCGCGAATCGAGATGCGCTGATCCTGGGAGAAGTTGTAGCGATTCGCGACGAACACGCCCGGCACATTCGCGAGGGCCTCGTCCAGTCCCCACGTCGGCTTGGCACGGCTGATCTGGGCACGGTCGACCGTATGAACCGACAGCGGAACCTTGGAGAGCGGCAGCTCGGCGCGGGTGACCGAGACGGTCAGCGGTGGCAGCGGATAGGGCTTCGTCGTGTCGGCGGGAGTCTGGCCGCGCAACGCGAGCGGCACGCACCAGAGTGCCGCCGCGCACGTCAGCCCCCGCACCGACCGTGTCATCGCCGGTGGGTTCTAACTCATCCGGTCAGATCGCGTCAAGAGCGGCGACCTCCTTCCACTACCTCTGCTGGCTGCTATTGCTCGTCGGCGCGCCGCTGGCGAGTGATTGCGCGATCTGGAGATGTTCACGCAACGTCGGCAACGTGCTCGCGATTAGAGACCGCAGCTCTTCATGCTGTGCTTGGCCCTGCGCCAGCTCGAGCAGGCCGATGGCTTGGGTGTGGGCTTCGACCATCGCGTTCACAAAAGCGGTGTCGAACGCGGCGCCGCGCAGGGACCGCAGCCGTTCGTCTGACTGATGGTCCGGCGCTTCGCCGCGCTGCGGGGAGCTCTGCGGGTAGCCCTGAAGCCTCGTCGAGTCAGCCGTCGAGTCCCGGCGGCCCATGAAACCAGGCCGGTCGTCGGAATCTTTCCACGGTACGCGAGTCGTCTGTCCGCGTTCCTGCGGGAGTGCGACCCGGAGCTGCTTGGCGAGCGCCACGACCTTCTGGTCCGCCGCCTGATGATCGCGGACGAGCCGCGCTCCGTACTGTTTCACCTGTGCCGAGGATGCGTTGTGCTGCGCGAGCTGACTCATACGAATCTCTTCGAGATTCGCGCGATGGATCTGCAGCAACACGATGTCGTCGCTGAGTCCGGCCGGGGCACTCGCCTGCGCCGCCAGCGCGCCCGCGCACGGCGCGACGAGCAGCAGCAGCGCGGTAATGGTATGCGACCGCATGTGATCTCCTGTCCAAAAGTGTGGTGGGCATACCCGAAGACCCGGTGAACGGTTCTGGGGTTAAGGCCGTCGCTTTACATTGTGGGACGTGAGGACGCGAACGTTCCTGCTCGTGACGGCAGCCTGCGTCGGGCTGTGGGGGTGCGGCGACGGCTCGGGCCCCACCTCGAGCCGCGCGCTCTTACAACCTTAGACGCTATGAAGCCTCACCGATGGCTCATCGCGAGGACGGTAACCGCCGCGAGGCTTGTGACGATCATGCCGAGGATCCGCCACTTCGATTCCGAATCGGCTTTTCCCGGCACCTGAATGCGATCGCCGGCGCGGATACCGAGCTCGTCCAGCGTCGCGCCCCGCGCGATCGCCGTCTGGAGCGGGGTCCCGTTCCACAACGAGGAGTTGCCCCGCAGGATCTGTAGGCGTTGGACTTGGGCATCCTTGGTAGCGCCACCCGCCAGCATCAACGCGTCCGCCAGCACCAGGTCGATGGGAACGGCATAAAATCCCGGCCGCATCACCTCGCCGACGACGGACACGCGGATCAGGGCGCGCGCTTGCAATACGGGATCATTGATGTAGCGGCCCAGCTCGCGGCTCAAATGGGCCTCGATATCACCGCGGCGCACGCCGGCGAGCGAAATCTCCCCGATGTTTGGAAGCCGCAGTGCGGGCCCCGCCACCACGGTGAATGTGTCCGTCAGTGCGGAATCCCCCTCCACGCGGAGGAAGATGCGATCCCCGACCTGGAACCCCGTCGCGCGTGTTTGCGCCTCCGCCGGCACCACTCCCTGCCAGGCGGTGGCGAGCAGCGCCGCTGCGACGATCAGTGACCACCGGGAACGCTTCATAATCACGTCCTTCCGTCCTTCAAGATTGAGGCCTAGACGACCTGCGGGCTCGACACACGGCGCCCGTCGCGTTCCTCCACGGCCTCGTAGCCGGGCAGATAGTAGGAGTAGTACGCGTAGTAGCCGTAGCCGGCACCGCGTGGCACGTCGTTCAACACGGCGCCAAGCAACCGGATGGGCAGACGATCCAGCACCTCGAGTTTCGCCCCGGTCATATCGCGTTGGCTGTGACCGGTCCGCAACACGAGTAACATCGCGCCTGTCACAGTTCCCAGTATGAACGGATCGACTCCGGCAGTGAGCGGCGGGCTGTCGACCAGGATGACGTCGTATTGGTCGCGCAACTCGATGATGAGCTGAGTCATCGCCGGCGACCCCAGCACCTCCGGAGCGCGCTGCGTGCGCGTGCCACATCCGATGAACGCAAGGCGGGAGTACGCCGTCCGCTGCACGATGTCGCCCAAGCCCGCCTCCGTGCGGAGAAAATCGACCAGGCCCGGCTGGCGGTTGGCCTTGAACCGGCGGTGCAACACGCCACGCCGGATATCGCCGTCCACCAGCAGTGTGCGCTGTCCTGCGTCCGCGAACGTGAGCGCCAGATTGGCCGACAGGAACGACTTGCCGTCGCCCGGTCCGGGACTCGTGACCGTGACGAGCAACGGGCCCGGACCGTGCTCGTGCGCGAGGCTGAGGCGCACACCGCGCAAAGCTTCGACGACCTCGGCGGGGTCCTTGGCTCGCAGATGCGGCACCGCGCCGATGATCGGCAGCCCGAGGTCGCGCGAGACCTGTTCCGGGTACCGCACGCTGGGATCCGCGCGGTCGAGCAAGATCGCGCCCAGCACACCCAGGCCGAGGCCGGCCAGAAGCCCCATGAGCAGCAGGCGTGGCGCCGTGTTCTTGACGGGACGCTGCGGCACCATCGCCGGGTCGAGAATCCGGACATCGGGAACGGTAGCCTCAGCGGCCAGCCGGGCTTGATCGAAACGCTGCTGGAGCGCCGTGTACGTTTGCTCCTTCAGCTCGGCGTTGCGACTCAGCCGGACGTCTTCAAGCGCCCGGCCGGGAATCTGGCGCAGATCGCGGGACGCAGCATCCACCTGTCGCCCCAGTTCCGATTCCCGTGCCGCCAGCTGCGTCGAGAGGGCGCGCGCGAGCGTTGGGATCGTCCGCTGCTGCAGCTCCGAGATCTCTTTCGCAAGCCGCTGCAACGGCGGATAGGCCTCGGAGTAGTGGTACCTGTAGGTGCGCAAGGACGCCTGCTTGTCGCTCAGCTCCTTCAGCGCATTCGACAACTCTGGCGCATGCTGCACGGACCCGATGGCGGACAACGCCTCCGTCGGTAGCCCGTCTCCGCCACCACCTTCAGCCAGTAAGCGATCGATCGCGTCGCGGTCCCGGCGCAACTGGTCGCGCTCGACCGCCATGTCGAAGAAACTCGTGCGAATCGGGTCGCGGGTGTCCGCCGTGGCTTTCCGGCCCGCCGGCTGATCCGACGGCAGAGTAATGGTGCGCGTGCGGAATCCTTGCAGCGCGGTTTCTGCAGAGTCGAGATTCCGCTGCGCAGTCGTCAGCTGGTCTTCGAGGATCTTTGTCAACTCGTTGAGCTTTTCGCGCTTCAGTTGGGCCGCCACCTCCACGTAGCGCTGGGCCACGGCGTTCAGAATCTTGGAAATCAGGGCCGGGTTCGGGCCCCGCAGTTCCAGCGCCAGGAAATTGCCGTTCAAGTCCATCCGGACGTCCAACTGCTCCCCGAGCCGCAGGGCCGCGTCGCGAGGCGGTACGAGAGAGAACTCAACGGTGCGACCGGCGGGCAAGCTCCCCGGTGCTGGGGCCCAGCGGAAGCCAAGCCGGTTCCCTATCGAGTCGCCGACCGTTCCCCGCTCGAGGTCGACGCCTTCGGCCGAGGCCAGAGTGTATCCCCGGCCGTCGGCGCCGACGGTCAGCCGGTAGTCGCCCGGGCGGAACGTGTCAGTCACACCGAAGCCGTCGAAGCTGGGCCAGTCGCCAGGCCGTTTCACCCCGATGTACAGATGCATGTCCCGCACAACCTGGTCTAACACGATGTAGGAACGCAGCAGCTCTACCCACGCATCCGCGTCGAGCAGCGCGCCCTGGCGGATTGGCCCTCTCGTCTCAGAGCCGCCGGTCCCGCGCCGATCCGGGACGTCGACCCAGACGTTGGCCTGCGCCCTGTAAATCGGACGGAGCACGCGGGTCGCCGCGAAGGCCGCGCCCAGACCCAGCGCCACCATGAGGAGCACGACCCATTTGAAACGCAAGAGCGCGCTCGCGACACGCCGCCAGTCGGGGCCCGATTGTTCTCCGGAGAAAGTCGGGGTGTGTGGGGAGGGGGCTCGCCCCAGCTCGACAGGCGTGAGGTGGTCGCGAATCGCGGGAAGAGGCTTTGGATTCATCAGCGGCTCACGAAGCAAGACCTATACCGCCCTTGTCTTCATCGCGAGCCGCGCACGGCGCCGTGGCGCGCGTCCAACAAGCGCGGTGCGCACGCCACATCGCATCGAAACCTCACCTTATAAATGGCACACGCCTTGCGATTCACGCGGGCATGACGCTTCCTCAGCTGCATCCGTTCTCTTGGACCGCCAACTTCGCACCGCGGAGCTGCGACGCGGGTCGGCGCATTCTCAACGTCGTGATAGCGACGCTGGGATTGGTGCTGGCCGTGCCGTTGATGGCTGCAATCGCCGTCCTGATCAAGCTCACGTCCCGCGGCCCGGTGCTGTTCACGCAGCCGCGGATCGGTCTTGATCGTCGCGCGATCGGCAACGCCGGGGGCAACTCCCGGCGCCATTCTGACCACGGCGGCCAGACGTTTACCATGTACAAGTTCCGCACAATGCGGGTGAACGGCGGTGCAACACCGGAGGTCTGGGCGCAGCGCGACGATCCGCGCGTGACGGCAATGGGTCGGGTGCTGCGCAAGCTCCGGCTCGACGAGCTGCCGCAGTTATGGAACGTGCTGGTGGGCGATATGAACGTCGTCGGCCCGCGCCCGGAGCAACCCGCGATTTTCGCGTCCCTGCGCGACCAGATACGAGAATACTCAGAGCGCCAGCGCGTTTTGCCGGGGATCACCGGCTGGGCCCAAATCAACAGGGCGTACGACAGCAGCGTGGACGATGTTCGAGAAAAGCTCACCTACGATCTGGAGTACATCCGTCGCCGCTCGACGCTCGAGGACTTGAGGATCATGCTGCTCACGCCTGCCGTAATGCTCGGCCGGCGGGGCGGTTGGTGAAACGGCCAGCCGCTCGTTTCCAACCCTCGCCTGGTCGTCCGGCCAGGATCAGTCGGATGGTCATTCGTAACTCCCCGCCGTAGGGACAATCCCCAGGCTGGCATTGCGGGAATCCCTGTCACTCAAAAGGATGGTCGGACCGAATCTTGCCGTTGGGGAAGTCACCGATATGCCTGTGGTCCTAATCGTCGGCGCGGATGGGCAGATGCTCGATCCGGTGGCCGGGCCGCTCGAGGCCGGTGGGTACGCCGTGCTGCGCGCTCCATCGACCGAAACCGCGCTGGCAGCCGTGCGCCACACGTCGCCCGACGCGATCGTCGTCGCAACCGCCCTTCGCGACATGGAGCCTGCCGAGCTGTGCGTCCTGCTGCGCGGCGAACCGCGGGTCACGCGCCACACCCCCATCTTCATCGTGGGCGAGCTGGCATCGCGCGACGCTCGGCTCGCCGCGCTGCGCGCGGGCGCATCCGACATCTTCGGCGAACCGCTCGACGTCACCGAGATGCTCATCAAACTCGACAGCTACGCGCAGCTCAAGACTCTGGCCGAACAAATGCAATGGACCAGTCACGTGGATCGCGAGACGGGACTGTACAACTTCCAGGGTTTCGCGCGTCGCGTCGAGGAGTTGGGAGCACTGTCGGTGCGGGCGCACGGCGCGCTCGCGTGCGTTGTGCTTGCGATCGAGGTGGAGCACGACGGCGCGCTGCCCGAGGTGACTGCGTTCTGCGCTCAGGCAATCAAGGGCGGCGTCCGACATTCGGACGTGCCGGGCCGGATTGCCGCCGCAGAGTTCGCCGTCGTGGCGCCCTGGACCGGCGCCAACGGTGCAATGCTGCTCACGCAGCGGCTCGCGGGAGTGATGCGGCGCCGCTCGCACGCCGCCGCCGTACCGTCGTTCCAGCTGCGCACCGGCTACGACGCGGTCGGGAACCTCGCGTACGCCCCGCGCAGCGCGAGCGATCTGCTCGTACGCGCGCGCCGGGCGTCGCACGATACCGACGCGGATTCGCCGCTCGGCTGGATTCGACCAGACGCGGGGTGAAGCAACTCACACCTGCCGCGATATTTGGCCCGCGGGGCCGCTCGTGACACCGCGGCGCGTCGGCTCCCACAGCGCTGTTCCCCGCCCCCCCAGCGCTCTGATCCAGGCCTGCAGCGCGGCGATGTTCCCACTCACCGCGTAGGCGGGCACCGCGATCAGCCGCGGGACCGGTCGTCCCTCCGGCCACACCCAACCGATCGCCGTCACCAGCGCGACGAGTCCGCCGAGCGCAAGCGTCGCGGCGGCCCAGCGGCGCTCGGGCGCGAGCCACGCGAGCGCCGCCGCCACGGGGAGCGCCATCCACGGCAAGAGCCAACGGCACAATTTGTGGCTCCACAGCATCCACGCGAAGAGACCGTGACGCCGTGGGTTAAGCAGGCGGCGCATGTACCATAACGTCCTGAGGCCGCGCGCTATCGTGCGTACTTTGCGACGGTACTCGCGCCGCAGGGAGCCGCTACGGGGGACGTAACAGATCGCGGCGGGAACCGACACCGCACAGTACCCCTGTTCCCGCGCAACAAGTGCCGCCCCGAAGTCCCGGCTCAGTCCGTCCGGCATGCTCTGCATATGCAGATCGCGACGAATCGCGTACAGACATCCTGACGCCCCGACAATGCCGGACAGGCTGGTTTCGAGATCCCGCACCCATAGCTCGTAGCCGACGTAGGCTTGTTCCCCGGGATTCAGGCGGTCATCGACGTTAGAGACGCTCACGTCGCGCCCCGAGGCAACGCCGACCGACGGGTCGTCGAAGGCCGCCACGAGGTGTTTTACAGCTCCCACGTCGATCCGCACGGAAGCATCGGTGTTGACGATGATCTCCCCGGTGAGGCGAGACCTGGCGGCGTTTTCCGCCGCAGTCTTGCCGCACCGCTGCGGCAGGCGCACGAGTTCGACGCCTCGGGGGGCGAACCGGGTGACGATCTCGTCGGTGCCGTCCGTAGATGCATCCGAAACGACGAGGATCTGCCGGCGCTCGGCGGGATAGTCGATGGCGAGAATCCGTTCGAGCGTGCCGGCGATCCCTTCGACTTCGTTGTAGACGGGCAGCGCGACGCTGATCGTGGGCCAGTCGGCTGCACGGCGTCGGGGCCGGTGTGGCGGTTCCCTCCGAACCACCCGCAGGAGCTCGAGGATCGCCGGATAGCCCAGGTATGTGTAGGCGCACAGTGCGACGGCGGCGACCAGCAACACCAGCGCGAGGGTGGGAACGAGTGGCATCGCTCGCTCTATGAACAAATTCCGTGCCGGTCCGGCCCCCCCCCCCGTCGCGGTCGCGCAACAGGCCGCCGCAGCGGGCTCCGTGGCGCCGACGCAACGCACTCGGGGGCAGGTCGAAAACGAGGTAATCCTCAAGAGGGAATACGAATTAGTCCCCAAGAGGGATGGAAGTCTATTTCGCCCCTGGCATACTAATCTGGGATCGACATGTCCATCGTCTGGTTCATGGTTTCGCGCGTTCGCACTCGCCAGATCACCCCGGCGTGACCCCCCGAGATTCACATCCGCGGTGCGTCGCCGCGTCCCGTGTTGCAGGATCGCGATAGCGTGGCCCGATCCCTGCGTCAGGCGTCGGCGGGAGGAGCGAACATGTCGATACCGCTAGGATCAACCAACGGCGCGCACCCCGACGCAGTCAGTGTCAACGCGCTGCTGTCCATCGGTTCGGGAACCAAGGCCAACATCCGCACCTTGGTCGTGGACGACGAGCACAGCCTGCGCGAGACCTGCGGCAGCCTGCTCACCGCTGCGGGGCACGATGTGACCGTCTGCGGCCGGGGCCAGGACGCGCTGGATGTACTCAAGCGCCAGCCCTTCGACATCGCGCTCGTGGACCTGTACATGTCCCAGGTCGACGGCCTGACCTTGCTCCGTGCGGCCTTGGCCACGAACCCGGGTACGATCGTCATCATGATGACGGGCAACCCCAGCGTCGAGTCGAGCATCGAGGCGCTGCGCCAGGGTGCCTGGGATTACCTACCCAAGCCGTTCTCGGCGCAGCACCTGCAGATTACAATCGGACGAGCGGCCCATACCGTGCTGGTCGCCCGCGAGACACGCGATCAACAGGAGGATCCCGAGCGAAGTCAGGAAGCGGGCGAGAAGGTCGCGCTGCTCGGGGCCTCTGCTCCGTTCCGCCGGGTCATCGAGCTGGCACGGCGTGTGGCGCCGACCGACGCCTCAGTGTTCATCACCGGCGAGAGCGGCTCGGGCAAGGAGCTCGTCGCCCAGTTCATCCACCAGCACAGCCGGCGTTCCAGCCGGCCCTTTGTCGCGATCAACTGTGCCGCGCTCCCGGAGGCACTCCTCGAATCCGAGATGTTCGGACACCGCAAGGGCGCCTTCACCGGCGCCGTGCGCGACAAGCCCGGCTTGCTCGAGACGGCCAACGGCGGGACGCTGTTCCTCGACGAGCTGGTGGAGATGTCCAAGCCGATTCAGGCCAAGCTGCTGCGCGTCATCCAGGACGGCGTGGTGCGGCGCGTCGGCAGCGAAACGACGGATGCCGTAGTGAACGTCCGGTTCATTGCGGCCACGAACGGTGATCCGGAAGCTGCGGTAAAGGCTGGCATCATGCGGCCAGACCTCTACTACCGCCTGCGCGTGGTGCCGATCAACGTGCCCCCGCTCCGTGAACGGCCCGAAGACATCCCGTTGCTCACCGAGCACTTCCTGTCGACGTACTGGATGCGGCACCGGAGGCAGGGCGCGTCGTCCCCCAGGCTGTCCGATGACGCGATCCGCACGCTGTGCAGCCACCCCTGGCGGGGAAACGTGCGCGAGCTGCAGAACGTGATCGAGCACGTGGCCGTACTCACCGAGCCGGGGGCCGCCATCCGGTCTGAGGATCTCCCGCTCACCATCGAAGCGCGGTCGCCCGTCGCTGCAAACCCGGCATCGCTCAGCTCGACGCTGTTTGATGAGAGCTATCATGGCGCGCGCGAACAGGTCATCGCGCAGTTCGAGCTGCAATACCTGACGTGGTTACTCGGCCGGGCGGGCGGGAACCTGTCGAAGGCCGCCCGGATCGCCGGCGTCGACCGCACCACCCTCTATCGCCTGATGGAGCGGCACGGCCTGCAGCGCAGCCCCAACGCCGCGTGGCTCGTGGAGCGTGAGCCGGGCGACGAGCCGGAACCGACTCCGCAATCAGAACCGGAACCGGCCGTCTGAGCCTGCCGGCTCCTCACGGATTCACGAGACCTTCGCGAATCGCGTAGCGCACCAGCCCGGCGGGGGTGCGAATGCCCAGCTTGTGCATCACCCGGGCGCGATGTGACTCGCTCGTCTTGACGCTGACACCGAGGATCGTCGCGATCTCTTTGGTCGTCTTTCCTTCCGCGATGAGTTGCAGGACCTGCCGCTCGCGAGGCGTGAGCCGCTCCCTCGGCCGGTGCCCGTCGGGCGACTGCGGCGCGGCGAAGAACGCGTCGACCACCGACCGGGATACCACGGGACTCACGTAAACAGCGCCGCCGCGGACGACCTCCTGAATGGCCTGTGCCAGTTCACGGGGGGACTGTGTCTTGACCACGTAGCCGTTGATGCCTGCGCGCAGCGCCTCCATCACCCGCCGGTCTTCGGCATATCCCGACAGCAGGATCGTTTTGGTGAGCGGGACGTGGCGGCGGATTTCGCGCGCGGCGTCGAGGCCGTTCAGGACCGGCATCGCCAGATCGAGGACGGCGACGTCGGGCTTCAGTTCGCGGGCCAGTCGTACCGCTTCCCGGCCATCGGACGCCTCCGCGACGATCTGCATGTCCGGCATTTCGCGCTCGAGCAGCAGCTTGATGCCCCGCCGCACGATCTCCTGATCGTCGGCCAGGATCACGCGGAGCGTCACACGCCACCAGCGTGAGGATACGCTCCGGCGTACCGGCGCTGACCGGCGGCCGGAGCCTTGATGTTCACCATTCTGTAGATCGCGTCGTATCGGCTGATCCAGGGTGGCACAGTGAAGTTTGTGAGCAGTCGCACTCGCGCGCGTTTCGCGCGAGCGCGCGCCACGGCAGGATCGTGGTAGACCGCGCGAATCGCTGCGGCAAGCGCGACTGGGTCGGCGGGAGGCACGAGCGCCGCTTCCGCCGAAGAAACGACGTCCGGGACCCCTCCGACGCGAGCCGTGACAATCGGCACGCCGGCCGCCATCGCCTCGAACAGCACGATCGGCGTGCCCTCGGTGTGGGAGCTCAAAACGAAGACGTCGAAGGCGGCGAACAGCCGTCCCGCGTCGGGGACCGTCCCGTGCAGGCGGACGAGCCGCTCAACACCAAAGCGCGACGCCTGCAAGCCGAGCGATCGGCGCTCCGGTCCGTCCCCTACCGCGGAGACGGTGACGGGCAGATCGGTCAACTTCACAAGCGCGTCGAGCAGGACCTCTGGCCCCTTCTCGGCGCTCAAGCGCCCTACCCACCCGATGACGAATGCGTCTTCTCTCAACCCCAGGGCGCGTCGCGCCGTCGCACGATCGAGCGGCGGCGTGGTTTCCAGCCACCCGTTCTGGACGAAGTGCACCTTGTGCGGCGGGACCCCATCGCGGGTTAGCAGGTCAACGAGCGGGCGCGAGACCGCGACCACCGCGTCGAAGCGCCGGTAGGCACGTCGCTGCAGCCGCTCGTACAGCCGGTGTTTCCAGCCGCCCCATGTGAAGCCGTGAACTGTGGTGACGGTGGGGATGCCCAGTCGCCGCGCTGCGCCAGCGTCTACGACATCCGGCCGATAGCCGTGCGTATGCACGATGCCGGGCCGCAGTCGGCGGCACAGCTCGACGATCGCCGCACGCTCCCGCCAGTACGCTCGACTGGGGACGACAATCGAGTGCGTGCCAACTGCCGCGGCGGCCAGGCTCCCGAGCAGCCTGTGATCCTCATGGCCGCGGTCAAGCACGGCGGCAACGTGCACGTCGTCCCCGGCGTGCGCCTGTCCTTGCGCAAGTGATTGGACGACGCGCTCCAACCCGCCGACTTCCCCGGGCGCCACGACGTGGAGGACCAGCATGCCAGAGCACTCCAGCAAGTCCGACGCCGCAAGGCACACTGTCAGCTCCGCGCCGACGCCTTGTCTAAGTCGGTGGCTTGCCGAGGGCTATAACGCGTCGCCCACCATAGTGTCGAGTCGGCACCGATGCGGCGTTGCGCCGGCGCCACGCTCCGATGACGCAACCAGTCTGGCTAGGCTGGCCGGGCTTGGCACTAACCGTGCACACACCCCTTTCCGTGATTTGTGAGACCAAGCACACAAGCCAAGACGTCGACGTCGTGGTGACGTGCCTGGCGGCGGCGCCCCACGCCGTTCGGGCATCGGCGGCGCGGCTCTCGGACGCCGAGCGCCACAGGGCGCGTCGTTTTGCCTTCGGTCGCGACGCCCGCCGATTCATCGTCGCGCGGGCACGCCTGCGGGAGCTGCTCGCGGCGCGTCTGGGTGTGGGAGCGGAGTCGATCGAGTTCGAGTACGGCGCCCACGGCAAGCCAGTACTCTCGCGGCGGTTCGCGGGCTCGGACTTGCACTTCAACGTGTCGCACTGCGATGACGTCGCCGCGTACGCGTTTTCATGCGGACACACGATCGGCATTGACCTCGAAGCCGTCCGGGTGATCAGCGACGCAGACGACATCGCGGCACGCTATTTCTCGCGCCGCGAGAACACGACATACCGGACCCTCAACCCGCGCGACAGGCCGCTGGGGTTCTTCAACTGCTGGACGCGCAAGGAAGCGTTCGTGAAGGCGCTCGGCGATGGTCTCTCGATCCCGCTCGATCGCTTCGATGTGACGCTCGCGCCGGGGGAGCCGGCGAAGGTGCTGCGGATCGAGAACACGCCTGGGGACAGCTCCGGCTGGCGGCTGGACAGCTTTTGTCCGGCCGCGGGCTATGTCGCAGCGATCGCCAGTCAGGATAGAGGGTAACCGGCATGTGTTCGATCCTGGGAATCTTCGAAATCGCGGCTGGCGTCGATTTGCAGGCGCTGCGTGAACAGGCGCTGTCCCAAAGCGCGCGCCAGCGCCATCGCGGTCCTGACTGGAGTGGCGTGCATGTCGATGACCGCGCCGTACTGGTGCACGAGCGCCTCGCCATCGTCGACGTCTCCTCCGGTGCACAGCCGCTGCGTTCCGCCGACGGCGGGCTGGCGCTCGCGGTGAACGGCGAGATCTACAATCATCGCGAGCTCCGGCTCGAGATCGCGGATCGCTATGCGTTCCAGACCGCATCGGACTGCGAGGTGATCAACGCGCTGTATCGCGAGCACGACGTCAATTTCCTCGGGCGGCTGAACGGCATCTTCGCCTTCGCGCTGTGGGACCGGGACGCGGGGCGTTACCTGATTGCGCGCGATCCGATCGGCGTCTGTCCGCTGTACATGGGCCACGATGCGGCTGGGCGCCTGTACGTCGCGTCCGAGCTCAAAGCGCTGGTGGGCGTCTGTGACGACATCACCGTATTTCCTCCGGGCCATTATCTCGACAGTCGCGTGGGCACGCCGGTGCGCTACTGGTCCCCCGCGTGGCGAAGCTATGAGCAGACCCGCGGCGTCGCAGTTCCTCCGGGGAAGTTGCGTGCTGCGTTCGAAGCCGCGGTGCACCGTCAGTTGATGAGCGACGTGCCCTACGGCGTCCTGTTGTCAGGCGGCCTCGATTCGTCGCTGGTCGCCGCCTGCGTGGCCCGGTTCGCCAAGCGTCGCGTGGAGTCGGACGATCGTGAGGAAGCGTGGTGGCCGCGTCTGCATTCATTCGCGATCGGCCTGGAAGGCTCGCCCGACCTGGCGGCGGCGCGCGTCGTCGCCGCCGCGTTGGGCACCAGTCATCACGAGTTCAAGTTCACCGTGCAGGAGGGTCTGGACGCGCTGCCCGACGTGATCCGTCACATCGAGACGTACGACGTCACGTCGATCCGCGCCTCGACACCGATGTACCTGATGGCCCGGCGTATCAAGGCGATGGGCGTGAAGATGGTGCTCTCGGGAGAGGGGTCCGACGAGATCTTCGGGGGGTACCTGTACTTTCACAAGGCGCCATCCGCGCGGGCCTTTCACGACGAAACCGTGCGAAAGATCGAGGCTCTGCATCTCTATGATTGCAACCGTGCCAACAAGGCGATGGCGGCGTGGGGAGTGGAAGCACGGGTGCCGTTCCTCGACCTGGAATTCCTGGACGTCGCGATGTCGATGGACGCCGAGCACAAGCGGGTCCGCGCGGGCAGGATCGAGAAGGCGGTCCTGCGCGAAGCCTTCGTCGGCGCTCTCCCCGACAGCATTCTGTGGCGGCAGAAGGAACAGTTCAGTGACGGCGTCGGCTACGGCTGGATCGATGCGCTGAAGGGGCACGCGGAGAACACCATCCGCGATGCCGAACTGGCGCGGGCTGCAACACAGTACCCCACCAATCCGCCGCAGACAAAAGAAGCGCTCCTGTATCGCCGGATGTTCGCGCGAGCGTTTCCGGGCGCCTGCTGCGCCCTGACCGTGCCCGGTGGGCCGTCGATCGCCTGTTCCTCGCCGGCGGCGATCGCCTGGGATCCGGCGTTCGCCAAGGCCGCCGATCCATCCGGGCGCGCGGTGGCGGGGGTCCATCGCGCGACCCAACCACGGGTCCGTGTCTCATGATTTCTCTCGCCGAGGCTCCCCGAACGACTGACGCGCTCCGGGCGTTCCGCTCGACGATCCGCGCGTTCGTCCAAACCGAATTCGTCCCTCACCAGGACCGCTGGCGCGAGCAGCGATTCCCGGACCCGGACGCCTGGACGAAAGCCGGCGCCGTGGGGATGCTGCTCAGCGATGTGCCAGCGGAATACGGTGGCGGAGGAGGCACCTTCGTCCACGAGACCGTCGTCGTGGAGGAGCTCACGCGCGCGGGCGTTCCCCTCCATTCCTTCATTCATGACAATGTTGCGCACTACATCCTCGCGTACGGCAGCGAAGCGCAAAAGCGCACCTGGCTGCCCCGCATGGCGCGCGGCGAGTTGGTGGGCGCGATCGCCATGAGCGAGCCTGCCGCCGGGTCTGACCTGCAGGGCATAAGAACGACCGCGCGCCGCGACGGCGACCACTACGTCATCAGTGGCTCGAAAATGTTTATCACGAACGGCTGGCACGCCGGCCTCGTCTGCCTCGCGGTGAAAACTGATCCGAAAGCGACGGGACCCAAGGCCATTTCGCTCATCATGGTTGAAACACGGGATCTTCCGGGCTACCGCGTCGGCCGCCCGCTCGAAAAAGTCGGTATGCACGCGCAGGACACCTGCGAGCTGTTTTTCGACAATGTGCGGGTCCCGGCCTCGAACCTCCTCGGTCCCGCCGAAGGCCGGGGCGGCTTCCAGATCATGGAGAAAATGAGCTACGAGCGCCTGGCGATTGGCGTGGCTGCCGTCGCAACCGCGGAGCGAGCCGTCGCTATCACCACCAAGTACGTGAAGGAGCGCAAGGCGTTCGGCAACCCGTTGATCGACTTTCAGAATACGCGCTTCAAGCTGGCCGAGTGCAAGACCGAAGCGCATATCGCCCGGGTCTTCCTCGACCGCTGCATCGAGCGCTTCATCGCCGGCGAGCTCGATACCTTCTCCACCGCGATGGCCAAGTATTGGCTGACCGACTGCGAGTGCCGCATCGTCGATGAATGCCTGCAGTTCCACGGCGGGTACGGCTACATCGCGGATAACCCGATCGCCCGCATGTGGACCGACAGCCGCGTGCACCGGATCTACGCCGGCAGCAACGAAATCCTGAAGGAGATGATCGCCTCATCGCTATGAATGAAGACCAGTATCGCGCGCTAGTGGTCGAGTACAATGACTCGGCCGCGCCGTACCCGGCGGACAAGACCATCGTCGCGCTCTTTGAGGAACAAGTCGCGCGCACGCCGAATGACGAAGCCATCCGGTTCGGCGAGCAGTCATTGACCTATAGCGAGCTCAACGACCGCGCCAACCAGATGGCGGCGCATCTCGGCACCTTGGGCGTCGGCCCTGATCACCTCGTCGGCCTTTGTATGGAGCACTCGATCGAGGTGGTGTACGCCATACTCGGCGTACTCAAGGCCGGCGCCGCCTACGTGCCCGTCGATCCTGCGTCCCCGCGCGAGCGCGTCGCCTTCATGTTGCATGACATGGCGGCTGGACGTGTCGGGACTCTGCCGGTATTGGTGACCCAGTCGCGTTTCATCGACAGCCTGCCAAGCGGCCCGGCACGCGTGGTGACGTTGGATGCCGACTGCACCACGATTGCAGGATACCGGGTCGCGAATCCCCGGGCCCCGGTCTCGCCCAACGGCCTCGCCTACGTCATCTACACCTCGGGCTCCACCGGCACGCCGAAAGGCGTGATGATCGAGCACCGCAGCCTCGTCAATTACATCTGGTGGGCCAAGGACCAGTATAGTCCGGGCGAACGCCTGCTCTGGCCGCTGTTCTCCTCGCTGGCGTTTGATCTCACCGTGACGTCGATCTTCACGCCTCTCATTTCCGGTGGCCGCATCGTCGTCGTTCGCGAAGACCCCGGGATGCCCGGCATGGCGATCTTCAAGGTCATCGAGGACGGCGGGGTAGACATCGTCAAGCTTACGCCCGCGCACCTCGCGATGATCAAGGACATGAACCTGCGCGCCACGAGGATCCGCAAGCTCATCGTGGGCGGCGAGGATTTCAAAACTGAGCTGGCGCGCCAGATCACCCAGAACTTCGGCCGCCCGGTAGAGATCTACAACGAGTATGGCCCGACCGAGGCCACGGTCGGTTGCATGATTCACCGCTACGACGTGGAGCAGGATCGCGCGCTCTCCGTACCGATCGGAATTCCCGCGGCGAATGCCGGTGTGTACATCCTCGACGAACAGCTCCGTCCCGTGCCTACCGGGGTCATCGGTGAGATGTACCTCGCGGGGGACGGACTGGCTCGGGGCTACCTCAATCGCCCAGACCTCAGCGCGCAGAAATTCCTGACCACGAAAGATCCGAGACACAATGGCTCTGGTGCACCGCTGCGCTTGTACCGAAGCGGAGACATCGCGCGTTGGAGCACCGATGGCCGCATGGAGTTCCTGGGCCGCGCCGATCATCAGGTGAAAGTCGCCGGGGCGCGCATCGAGCTGGGCGAGATCGAGGCCCGCCTCCTGCAACACGACGGCGTGCGCGAGTGCGTGGTGGATCTCGTTGATCCCGTCGCCCTACGGGCGGCGAAACGGTTGACGCACTGTACGCGGTGTGGTCTCGCGTCCAACGTACCGGGGACGAGCTACGACGCGGCGGGCGTGTGCAATGTCTGCCGCGGTTTTGACGGGTATATCGACAAGGCGCAGGCGTATTTCAAAACGCCGCAGGCGCTCAAGGCGCTCGTCGCCGAGATGAAGGCGCGGCGCACAGGAGACTACGACTGTTTGGTGCTATTGAGCGGCGGCAAGGACAGCACGTACATGCTGTATCAGCTCTGCGACCTCGGGCTGACGCCGCTGGTCTTCACCTTGGACAACGGCTTCATCTCGGACGAAGCCAAGACCAACATCCGTCGGGTCGTGGACGCGCTGGGCCTCGAGCTCGTCATGGGTGGCACGCCACACATGAACGAGATCTTTGTCGACAGCCTCAAGCGCTTCGCCAACGTCTGCAATGGCTGCTTCAAGACGATCTACACGTTGGCCACCAACCTCGCCTCCGAGAAAGGCATCCGCTACATCGTGACGGGACTGTCGCGTGGACAGTTTTTCGAGACGCGCCTGACCGAAGAGGTCTTCCAGCGTGAGGATTTCGACGTCGCCAAGCTGGACGACCTCGTGCTCGAGGCGCGCAAGGCCTACCACCGGCGTGAGGATGCGGTCTCGTGTCATCTCGAGGTCGACATCTTCCGCGACGATGGCGTGTTCCGCGACATTCAGTTCGTCGACTTCTACCGGTACTGGAGCGTGCCGCTGGCGGAGATGCACGCCTATTTGCGGCAGCGCACACCGTGGATTCGCCCCTCTGATACGGGCCGTTCGACGAACTGCCTCATCAACGATGTCGGCATCTACGTTCACAAGAAGCAACGTGGATACCACAATTACGCGCTGCCGTATAGTTGGGATGTGCGCCTCGGGCAGAAAACCCGCGCTGAAGCCGTGGAAGAGCTCGAGGACGAGCTCGATGAAGCGCGGGTTCAGGAGATCATGCGTCAGATCGGTTATTCCGAGCCGACGCAAACGACCGAGACCAGCATCAGGCGCGTGGCGGCCTACTATGTGAGCGAAAAACCGCTGAGCGTCGCGGAGCTCCGCGCGCACCTCGCCACGTGGCTCCCGGAGTACATGCTTCCCACGTACTTCGTCCGGCTCGACCGGTTGCCGCTGACGCCGAACGGCAAGGTCGATCGCCAGGCGCTGCCGATGTTCTGTTACGAGAACATCCAGGCCGGCCACGAGGTCGTCGGACCGCGCACGGAGACCGAGAAGGCACTCGCCGTCATTTGGCGCGAATTCCTGGTCGTGGAGGAGATCGGCATCAACGACGATTTCTTCGACCTGGGCGGTCAGTCCCTGGTGGCGATCAAGGCCTTGTCGCGTATCCGGGACACCTTTGAGGTGGATCTGCCGCTCCGCAATCTGTTCGAGCACCCGACGATCGCCGGGCTGGCCGAGGTCATCGATAAGCTCGCCTGGGTGGGGCAGTCGCAAGCGTCGACCCCCGACGCTGCCGGGCGGGAGGAGTTTGCGTTGTGATCGTGCCGACGTTGCTTCAGGAGTTGCGGAGCCGCGACATCCGAGTCTGGGCGGAGGGCGACCAGCTGCGATGCACCGCCCCCACCGGGGTACTCACGCCCGAGCTGCGCGAGCAACTACGCGAGCGCAAGACCGATATCGTGGCGTTTCTCCGCTCCGCCGAGTCGCTCGCCCAGCAGCAGCGGGGGATCGTGCCGCTGCAGCCTCGAGGCACGCGTGCGCCTGTGTTCGGCGTGCCTGGACACAACGGCGACGTCTTCTGCTACCGGTTCCTGGCACAGCAGCTGGGTGACGATCAGCCGTTCTTCGGGCTGCAGCCTCCGGGTGCCGACGGTCAAGGCGAGCTGCTTACGCGCGTCGAGGATCTGGCCGCCTACTTCGCCACACAGATCCGTGCCTACCGGCCCAACGATGCATATGTCATTACCGGCTTCTGCGCCGGAGGCACGATCGCATTCGAGCTGGCGCGACAACTCCTGCAGCAGGGCGCGACCATTCGTTTCGTCGGACTGTTCACAAGCCCGTATTCAACGGCGTTCCGGCGGCTGCCGCAGTTCAGCCAGCGCCTCGCGAGTTACGCGGAGCGGGTCCGTTCGCACGCGCGTGCGCTCGCGTCGCTCTCAAATAGGGAGCGTGGGCTCTACATCCGGGAAAGACTGCGCGATCACAAGGCGCGCCGTGACGCCCAATCGCAAACTCCGCCCGATCCGGTGCAGGTTCAGCGGGCCAAGGTTGAGGCCGCCACGATCGCCGCGATCCGTCGCTACACACCTCGCCATTTCGACGGCCGCCTGGGCCTATTCCTACCCAACAAGGAATGGCTGCGCCCGGGCAGCCCGATGCTGCGTTGGCAAGACGTGGCGCGCGAGACGGATCGGTATGTCGGGCCGGACGGCTGTCCCGGTGACGAGATGCTGCTCGAGCGTTACGTCGCTCGCATCGCCGATCTGTTTCGGAGCTGCCGCGGTGAGCTTGGATCCGGACGACCGACTCCGAGAGCGGCCGCGATCGCGTGAGCCACGACGATCGCGCCGGCAGGAGTGAAGTGGTCGTGATCGTAATAGTGGCGGGAGCGTTGCGTCAGCAGCGGTAGCAGGTCGAGGTGCGGGACGTCGAGTCCGTCAGCGACCTGGCCACCCCGCGCTTGCACGAGCGCCAGCAATCGATTGACGATCTCCAGATCGTAATAGACGCTGACCGTTTCCTTCCATGGCCTACCAACACCGCCGTGCCAAAACTTCGCTGCCTCCTCGGCCGTGTAGGGACCCTCCAGCCATGGCTGATGCACCACCAGCACGCGATCGGCATGCGTCTTCGCCCGGCTGACAAGGCGACGGAAATGGTGCTCGAAATTCCGCAACACGAAGGTTGGGTCGGGCATCGTCCTGAGCACCTCTTTGGCTTCCGCGCGCATGCGTCGCGCGCCGACGAACCATGCCCCGGTGCGCTCCTTCACGTCGACACGACGAAACCACGATCGGAGCAGCCGGCGAGCGATCTCCGGCAAGGCCCACGCGCCGGGCTTCCAGCCGAAGCGTTGCTGCGGATGACAGGAAAACAGCATCTCTTCTGGCACCGGCGTAGCCGCCCGCGACGGCGGGGCACCCTGCTCGATCCAGTGATATATGTCGCTGGCCCCGACCATGACGATTATCGCATCGAGGTGGCGGTACTGAGGAAGGATGCGCTCGAGAATGACATCGAGCTCGGGCGACCCGATTCCTGAGTGTCCCACGTTGCCGACGTGGACCCGGCGAGCGCCCAGGCCGTGGAGGCGATCCGGCGCGTTGAGCAGTTGTTCGAGCACCCCGGGCCAGGTCTTGGCTTGGTCGAGCGCGAAGCACTCGACCGCGCTTCCACCCACCGTCAGAATGCGGTACAATCCCTCCTCCCCCTGAGCAACCTCACCTCCCCGCTCCCCATCCGCGTTGACGTGGAATCGCGCCTGCCGCTCGAGCTCGGGAAACGCACCGGGGTCCGGCCGGATTTCGAGACGCGCCTGCGGTGGCCAGACGTAATAGCGCGACCGTGCGCGGATCCACCAACGGCACGATGCTTCGGCGACGAGGAGGAGAGCCGGTGCCGCGAGCGCGGCAACGAGGATCCAGAGCATCACGCGCGACTCTGCGCTCGCAACATCGGGAGCCGGGCCCGCAGGTCGACATGCGGGTCATTCCGGTACACGAAGAACACCCATGTCAGCCCGAACAGCACCACCATGGCGACGCCGGCCACGGCCAGCCCGCCCAGGTTTCGGACCTCCAGGCCCAGCTTAAACCACAGCAGCAACCCGAGCACAGGAAGGGCTCCGAGCGCGGCCCGTGGAAAGACGTACCGCAGGTACTCCGTGACCGGCGCATCGAGCTCTCGGCATGCCTGGACCAATACGAGCGCGGCAAACAGGACGTTGGGGATGGCGGTTCCGAGCGCGACGCCGGCAAGGCCGAGCGGACGCACCAGGAGGATGCTGAGCACGAGATTGACCGTACCAGCGATGAGAAACCCGATTGTCGGAAGCCGCGGCTTGCCGAGTCCCATCAGAATCGGAAGCGCCACGCCGCGTATGGGCAGGAAGACCAGGTATGAGATCATCAGGATCTGCAGGACCTGGCCCGCCGATCGCTCGAACTGCGGGCCGACCCACCACGCGATGAAGCGCGGCCCCAGGACCACGAGGAACAGGCCGGCAATCATCGTTATCGAAAATGCGATCTTGGACCACTTCAGGAAGATTTCCCGCAATTCCGGGATCTTTCCTTGCGTCTGCAGTCGCGTGGCGGTCGGCATCACAACGGCCGCGATGGCCACCACGAATTCCATCAAATAAATGATGACGCTGTTGGCCACGGTGAAATGGGGAATCCACCCCACGCCCATGAACCCCCCGATCACCAGCGAGTCCGTTTCGAATGAGAGGCGGGCGCCGGCGTTGAGCACCAGCACGTACAGGCTGAAGGAAAAGATCTTGCGCACCAGGCCCCAGTCGAACCCCGCCAGGCGCACGCGGATCTCGGGGTACCGGCGGCGAATGACCAGCCAGCAAAGCGTGAAGTCGAAGGCCAGGCACGCCAGCTGAACCAGGGCGAGTACCGTGAGGGACGTCTTGAGCGTAAGCAACGCGACCGTGAGTCCCAGCCGGAGCAGGAGTGTCGCGAGGCGGACGACATTGCGCGGTACAAAATCACAGTGCGCGGCCAGGACGCCTTCCGGGAGCAGCCCAACGAATCCGACCGCCACGAACAGCACCATCACGCCGAACGCGGAGCGGGCGTCGCCATGCAACGCCGTCGGGATGCCGTAGAGCGTAAAGAATGCGTACAGGCCGACTCCGACGACCAGCGCGATGAGTCCCAGCAGCAGGTACAGGCCCATGCAGCTGCTGATCGCCTCGTTGAGACCGCGCGTGTCACCGGTAGCGACGTGCTGCGCGAAGTAGCGGACGGACGCCATCGGGACTCCTAACACGAGCAGCCCCAGGTACCCATTGATCGAGGTGATGAGCAGCCAGGTGCCGTATCCGTCGACGCCCAGCTTGTGGAGCGTGAACGGGGTGAGCAGATACACGGCAAGCACCGTCACCACGGTGATGAGCCAGTTGCTTCCGACGTTCTTCAGCATGCGGCGGATTCTTGGGCGGGTCGGGACTGCATGTCTTGCGACAGCAGCGATGCCGCTTCGCTCACTGTGACAAATGTCAGGGAGGTCATTCTCGTAAGCCCCTCGAGATAGGCGGCGACGGAGGAGTACAGGCGCTCAACGTCGGCAGCGGAACGGCAATGACCCAGTCCGGGCATGAGACTCGGACTGTGCCAGAATAATTGCAGGTGGCGCACACCCTGCTCGAGCAAACGCCGCGACAGCGTCAGCATGTCGCGCATCGACGACTGTTCCGGGGATAGCGCAATGCGCTTGATCAGGCCCGTGCGATGGGCGACCCCGGGAAGGTGGAACCACCGGCCAGGCGGCGCCTCGAGCAGGCGACGCGCGGGATGCCAGAAACTGAAGGGCGCACGGCTGAAACCGTAGGACATGGGAATTTCGAGCAAATCGCCGTTCGGGGCGGGCTCGCGAGCGTCGCGGTCCGGCGCCAAACGATACGGCACGATCGGGGCACCGACGAAGCTGGGGCCATCGTCGACCGGCTCCAAATTGATGAACGGAGCGACGCTGCTGTCGACGCGGTAGCCGCAGCGCAGCAGCGCCGCCACCGTCTCGCGACCGAGGCCATACCGTCCCGCGCGAAACGCCGTTGGCCGGAACTCGAACGCCTCTTCGAGCGCTGCCGTGAGACGTTGGAGCTTCGCCAGCTGCAGCTCGGCCGGTAGGTTCTTGAGCATCGAGTTGCGCGCAACGAACGCTTCGCTGAGGGGAGGAGTGTTCCACGGGTGTAAGTGGGCCGCGATCTCTCCCCGGCCCCCGCTACAGACCTCTCGCATCATGTCGGCCGCGCGAGCATCGGCGGCCACCTGATAGGCCGTAAAGTAGGTCGGCCTCACGCCCAGGCGGTCAAAGAATCCCGCGAGCCGCCGCAGTTCGCCGATGTTCTGCACCGTCACGTCCTGGCGGCTGCGGTACCAATTGTCCTCCTCGGTGTCGATCGAGACGATGACCAGCACCGGAGACTCACGCATGGCGCGGCACCCCCTGCCGGAACGCCGAGGCCGCATCGAGCGCGCGCAACCAGAGCCTTCTCCACCCGGAGCGGAAGATGACGGTCTCGCTGGTCGTCCGGCGCGCCGGCGTCCACTGCTGTTTGTAGGGATCGTCCCCACGCAGGAAGTCGAACGCGCGATAGCCCTGCTGAATCGCGCGCTGAATCATCAGTCCCATCAACACCAGCCCCACGCTTTCCCGCTCCCAGCGAGGGTCGCGCCCACCCTGGTAGAAGTACACCGTGTCGCCGGAGCTAAAGCCGTACCAGGCTGCTGCAGGTTGCCCCTCCACGTCTAGCGTGCTCAGCCAGAGTCGTTTTTGCTTCGCCATCTCACCGGCGAACTGGCGCTGCAAGCGCTCGCTGCGCGGGTCGCGAAACGCTCCTCCACCTGCACCGTCCCAGCGCTGCTCATGCAACCGCAGCAGGTGGCCCCAGCCCTCGTCGAGCCGATCCTCTCCATAGTCCACAACGGCGGCAGCGTGATCTCGAAACAGGCTGCGCTCCTTACGGCGCAGGATCTGGCGTCGGTTCGCGCTGAGCGTCGCGAGGTAAATGTCCCATGAACGCGGCAGCTCGAGCCGCGGACACCGCCACAACGGGCTCCGTCGGATCGCGTGCCCGCGTGCCGCGAGGGCGGCGCAGAGCCGCTCCGCATTCGGGGCTCGCTCCACGAGATTGTCGAGGACGATGATCTCCCACGGCATCGCTTCGATCGCCGCCGCGAGAGATCGCATATCGGCCTCAGCCAGAGCCAGTACGTCGAGCTGATCCGGACAGCCGATGTCTCCGATGGCCCAGTTCAGCGCACGCACCCAAACCCGGTGGAACTGGACGCGGCACATACGGACGGGCACCACAGCGTGGAGCGCGCGGTCCGAGCCGTGCAGCAGGAGAACTCTGCTCGCATCCAGTTCCTCAGGCGGCGCGGAGTCGGCCCACGCACGATGCCAGCCCCAGCTCATGAACGGGGACGGCGAAGTGCCGCGCGCGAGCAGCGCATCCCACGCGTCGGGTCCGAGCGCGAGAGCATCCGACAACGACGCCCGCGTCACGCCCGATGTGGCTCGCGGGCGTTCCATGACCAACGACCGACTCTCCAATCCTGGTTTTCTCCCGATCCATGGACGTCGTGGGGGAGCAACGCCGACCCCGTCGGCCGTTTGTGCAAGAGGCGCGCCCTTTGGATCGTCGCACCCGTGAAGCGCGGTGTGGCGTCGCCATGTTGCGTCGAGGCCACACCGCCCGTGGCGCCACTCTTGCTCTTGAGCCACCGATATGTGCGGCATCGCAGGCGTCGTGTACCGGGACCCGAAACGCCCCGTGGCGGAGTCGTTGGTGCGCCGCATGTGCGGCGCGATCAAGCATCGTGGGCCGGACGATGAGGGGATTTACGTGCACGGGGCCGCAGGTCTCGGCATGCGGCGCCTCAGCATCATCGACCTCAGCGGCAGTCGGCAGCCGATCTTCAACGAAGACGGCTCCAAGGTGATTGTCTTCAACGGGGAGATCTACAACTACCAGGAGCTGCGGGCCGACCTCGTGGCCCGCGGCCATACGCTCCGCACATGCGGGGACACCGAGACCGTGCTGCATCTCTACGAGGATCGAGGGCCTCAATGCGTCACGCCGCTCCGCGGGATGTTCGCCTTCGCCATCTGGGACGCGTCCTCGGAGACCCTGCTACTCGCGCGGGATCGGTTCGGAATCAAGCCACTTTACGTGATCACCGCTCCCTGGGGGATCGCGTTCGCGTCCGAGCTGAAGGCGCTGCATGCCGCCGGCCTGACGTCGCGCGAACTCGACTGGGAAGCACTCGACACGTTCTTCCAACTCGGATACATCCCCGCTCCTCGGTCCGCGTTCGTGGACGTGCACAAGCTCGAACCCGGACACACGCTCGAGTGGCGCCGCGACGGAGACGTGGTAACCCGCCGGTACTGGCAGTTCCCATTGCACGAGCGTCCCAGCCCCACCCCTGACCCCGAGGAGCGGGTTCGCGAGTGGCTGGATGGGTCGGTGGCGGCACATCTGGTCAGTGACGTGCCCGTGGCCACATTCCTGAGCGGCGGTCTCGACTCCTCAGCGGTCACCGCGAGCATGGCCCTCGCGGGAAATACGCCGCACGCATTCACCGCCCGGTACTCGGGTTCGGGAGCGACAGCGGCCGACGAGACGGGACTCGCGCGGACGTTGGCCAACCGCTACGGCGCAGAGCTCACGGTGATCGACATTCGCCCCGAGCTCCTCAACATCTTCGAGCCGATCGTCCGAGCGCTGGACGAGCCCCATGCTGACGACTCGGCGATTCCGACATGGCTACTGTCGCAAGCGGTGGGGAGTCGCTACAAGGTGGCCTTGACCGGCATTGGGGGGGACGAGCTGTTCGCTGGATACCGGCGCCACTTTGGCCTCCTCGCCGCTGAGCACTACGCCCGACTGCCAGCAGGTGTGCGGCGCATCGCCGGCGCCATGAGCCGCTTCCTACCAGAGCCGCGGGACGGGTCGCTCGGCGTTGACCGCCTCAAGCGTTTCCTCCGGACCGGCAACGGTGCCGTGCCCGATCGGTTCCTAGACCTAATGAGCCCGCTTTCGAATGCCGAGCGTCTAGCGGTATACGCGCCCGGCCAGCGGGAGCGGGCCGGGATCACGGGTTCGGCAGCCAGTGTTCGCTTCCGCGACTTGTTCAGCGCCCACGGCCGCCCCTCGGGACTCGCCGCCGGATTGTATCTGGACTACGCGACATATCTCCCCGACGACATCCTCGCGCTCAGCGACCGGCTGTCGATGGCGCATTCGCTCGAGGTGCGCGTCCCGTTCGTCGACCATGTCCTGGTCGAGGCTGTCTTCCCGCTCCCCCAGCGCGTGAAAATCGGACCGTGGTGGCGGGCGAAGCGCCTCCTGCGGCGCGCCCTACGTCCTCGCCTGCCACCGGATCACCTCCGGGCACCCAAGCGCGGCTTCGTCGGCCCTACTGCGGCCTGGCTCCGAAACGAGCTCCGCCCGATGCTGACAGACGAACTGTCCCCTGAACGCCAGCGTCGCTTGGGTTATTTCGATCCGGCGACCGTGCAGACGTTCCTCACGGAGCACCTTACGGGACGCCAGAACTGGGAGCGGATACTATGGGGACTGCTGTGTTTCTCGACGTGGCATCGACTCTACGTGGAGTGAAGAGACCCAGCCATTGGAGCGTCTCGACGACGAATGGCGCCGGGTCGCTCCAGCGCCAGACCTCCGAGCGATCGCGGCGCGGAGAAACCCGAAAGAAGTCGAGGAGCGCGCGGAGGCGCGCGCCGCGTGCCTTGAGACGCAGATACAGCTGGTCCACGTCCCCCCAGAACCAGCGACTCCGGACACCCACTCGGTAGTCACGGTGCCCGGGGACGCGCTCCCCGGCGGCGCAGCGAACGAGCAGCGCTGGGAAGTCGACGCCCGAGTCGATCGCCAGTTGCAGAGAGCCCCAAAACCGACCGTTGATCTCCATCACGACCTGGCGGCCAGTCTCATGTTCCCGCTTGCACTCGATCATCGCGACGCCTTGCCAGTCGAGCGCGTCGAGCAACCGCAGTCCGGGACCGGCCAGGCGCTCGTCGAGCGGGATGCTTTCCCGATAGGTGCTGACACCGCCGCTCGGTGGCTTCTCCCGCAGACGCCGATGGGCGAACATGGCGATCGTCCGGCCGCCCCAGCGCAACGCGAAGAACCCCTCCCCAAGACCCGAGACACGCCGCTGCACCAGGACGGGGAATGCAGCGGCCGGGAGGGCAGCCAGAGCGCGGCGGCACTCGACGGCATCGGCAACTGGTGTCACCGTCAGCTTGCGACGGATACCGGCCGCGGTCACGACCGAGCGGTGGGGTTTGACGACGGCTGGAAAGTAGTCCTCTGGCAGCGTCACGTCGCAGTCACCGGGCGTCGCGATGGTGCGCGTCTCCGGCACCGCGAATCCGCAGTCGCGCGCCAGCGTCAGGAGGCGCCCCTTGTCTGAGGCCGCTCGGTAGATCGCGAGGTCGGGAAACGGCAGGACGACTCCCGCCGGCAACACACTCCGATGCTCGAGCACCGCCTCGAGCGAGGCGTCGGTCATCGGCAGCAGAACGGTGGTGCCGTGTTGACGCGTGATGCTGGCCAGCTCCGCCGCGTAATCCGCGGGGTGCGTGAGGGGGTCGGTCGTAAGCGGATGGGGCCGTACACCGCGCGACACGCCCGCAAGCGACACACGGGAGTCGGCCGTCACGCCGACGGAGTGTCCCGCGCAGACCAGTGATCGCGCGGCGGCGAGGGCGGCGCGTTCGTTCCCGTCGGTGATCAGGATGCGCATGGGCTCTCTTAGCGCTCGGACGCAACATGCGGGCCGGTCAAGGTTGTAGCACCCATCCGGAGGATGGGCGTTGCGTCGACGCCACAATCTGCGGACTCCCAGCAGCAAACGCTTCATGCAGCAGGGTGGCGCCAGTCTTGCGATACGGCAGCCACATGGTGAACGCACTGTGCGCGTAGGCGTCATCGAGGCAACTCGCCGCGCAGCTGCCCCTGCGACCGCCGTAGCCTCGCCCGTTCCTGGAGCGGCCGTCCGCGCATGGGATGCGCTGCTCGTGTGCGTCGCGGTCTACATCGCGACCGCCATCGGCCGCGTCCATCAGCTGTTCCCGGTCCTCGATTTCTTCAAGCCGGCGCTGCTGGCGACAGCGCTGACCGTTGGCCTGTCGCTGCTGCAGCAGCACGGGCAGCGCCGCATCGGCCTCCTGAACTCGACCACAACAACGTGCCTGCTCGGATTGGTGATCTGGGGCGCCTTGTCGGTCCCCTTCGCCTTGAACCAAGGCGTCGCTTTCCAGTTCTGGATCAACTTCGTTCGGACTGTCGTGATGACGCTGGTCATCGCCAGTAGCATCCGCAACGCGCGCGATCTCTCGCGCCTGATGTTCGTGTACTGCGGGACGACTGTGCTATACACTGGGGTGGTGCTGTCCCGGTTCCAGCTCGGCAGCGGCGACACCTGGCGCCTGGGGCGGCTTTTCTACTACGACGCGAACGACATGGCAACGCTCATCGCTACGGCGATGCCTTTCGCGCTGTACTTCCTCCTCGGACAACGACGGCCGATCGTGCGCGGACTCGCCGTCGTCGGACTTGCCATACTGGCGGTGGGGATGATTCGCTCAGGCTCGCGCGGTGGTTTCATCGCGCTGCTCGCCGTCGCCATATTCGTGCTGCTCGGCTTCACGACGGTTTCAGCGCGGGCCAGACTGATGGGACTCGTCGCGATCCTCGCCGTCGTCTTCGCGGCCGCGAGCGATCGCTATTGGGAGCAGATCCAAACGATTTTCAACCCCCAGCAGGACTACAATCTCACATCGAACGAGGGTCGCATCAAAGTCTGGAAGCGCGGCCTTGCCTATATGATGGATAACCCAGTGGTGGGCGTCGGCGGCCAGAACTTTGCCGTTGCTGAGGGGACTATCTCCCCCTTGGCCAGGCTGCAGGAGCGTGGCCGCGGCGTACGCTGGGGGGCCGCGCACAACACCTTCATCCAGGTGGGCGCTGAGCTGGGCGTGCCGGGGTTGTTGCTCTTCATCGGACTGATCGCGACGGCCTTTAGGTCACTGCGTCGTGTGACGCGACTGGCGGGCCGATCGGGCCCTGCCGGCACTGACCTATCGCGGTTGGCCCAAGCGCTGACGGCGGCGCTCATCGGCTTCGTGACAGGTTCCTTCTTTCTTTCGTTGGCCTACCACGACATCCTCTACACGCTCCTGGCTTTCACCCTGGCGCTGGCGAAGATTGCACACCACGCGGACACCCCAGGCGGGTCGCGCTCACGCCGCGTGTCGATATAGGTAGTTCACCTGCCGTGGCCGCCCGACCGCGACTGCTGTTCCTCGCGCAATCCCTTCCTCACCCGCCTCATAGCGGCGTCGCCGCCCGTACGCTCCACATCCTGGAGGAGCTGCGGCGCGCTTTCGAGATCGATCTCGTCGCCTTCTCGCGCGTGCATCACCAGCCGGATCGCGCAGCACGAGACGCGGCGTGGAGCGCGTTGCGTACCGTTGCGAGCTTCGTCGCTGAGCCGACTCCGATCCCCAACGAGCAGTCGGCTGTGCGCAAGCTCTGGGACCACATGCGCAGTGTCGTGACGGGACGTCCGTATACCTACTATGAGTATCAAACCGGGGCGTTCGCCGACCGGCTCCGGACGGTGTTACGAACGCGCGCACCGGATCTGGTGCACATGGATAGCCTCGACCTGCACCGCTGGCTCCCCGACTTGCCGCCCGTACCGATCGCCTGTACTCACCACGACATCGAGTCCGAGTTACTGCGGCGCCGCGCGCGGCGTGTCGACCGGCCGTTGATGCGGCGTTACCTGCTGTTCCAGGCTGACCGTGTCGAGCGAGTGGCACGGGAGCTGTGTCCACACCTCGCACTCAACGTGATGATGTCGGAGGTCGACGCCCAGAGGCTCAGGGCGCTGGCCCCCAACGCCCCGACGCTGGTCGCGCCGAACGGCACGGACACGGAGTACTTCAAACCGAACGGAACCGCCTCCGTCGCAGGGCTGGTCGTATTTGTGGGACCAACCTACAGCCACCCAAACCGGGATGCGGTGGAGTTTCTGCTCCAGGAGATCTGGCCCCGCGTCCGTGCTGCGGACCGCGCCTCCTCCTTACGACTGATCGGCGACAACCCGGTGACCGATCGCGCGCGCTACGATCGCACGCCTGGTGTCACCGCCCTCGGCTACGTACCGGACGTCCGGCCGGCGCTCGCGGAAGCTCGCTGCTGCGTCGTGCCGATCCGCATCGGCGGGGGGACCCGCCTCAAGATCCTCGACGCCTGGGCCATGGGGAAAGCGGTCGTGTCGACGTCGATCGGGTGCGAGGGGCTCGACGCGGTGGACGGAGAGAACATCCTCATCCGCGATGCGCCAGATGACATCGCCGACGCAGTGCTCCAGGTCTTGCGCGACGCCACGCTCCGCTCGCACCTCGAGCGTAACGGGCGATGCGTTGCGACCGAGCGTTACAGCTGGAGCATCGTCGGCCAGGGGATCCGCTCAGCCTACGACAAGCTTCTCCACCAGCCACCATCAGGACCGTAGGTATTGCTGCAGCCGTTCGTACTCGGGCCCGAACCGCCTGTACACACCCGCTTCGGCGTACTTGAGGTTGGGCGCGTTCTTATGGCCGACGATGTCCGTTGTCCACGGGAGGTCTCGCTGCCGCGCGATCCCTTCGAGTGTTCGGTTGAGGAGGCGTGTCGACGTAACCCAACCGGTGTTGGCGAGGGCCCACTCCCTCGGCCTGAACTGCTCCCATCCATCGACGACGCTCAGAATGACACCGGCAAGCTCTTCGTCATCCGCCAGACGTCCGACGTCCTTCGTCACGTGATCGAGGTTGACTCCGCGGTGATGCCGATAGACGATCACCGGTGTACCGCAGAACAAGCTCTCATACAGTCCCCTGTTCGCGCCTTCACGCCGGGACAACAGCACGTACGCCTTGGCATCGCCGACGACCCGCGCCACTTCATCATGAGGAATGTTCTCGAAGACCGTGCACTGCTCCTGGACATCGTAACGACGCATGAGCTTCTCGATCTTGGTACGAGTCCAATGCTGGGGGTAGCCGATGAGGGCGACCGACAAGACTCTTCCGTGTTCCTGCTTGAGTTTCCGCAGGGTGCGAAACAGCAGCGTGTGTCGCTTGAGAACATTCCAACCAGACACCATGACGAGGTCATAGGCACGGTCCCGGCTCGCCTTCGGGTGGAACCGATCCGGGTCAATCCAGTCTCCGGCACCCAGGCGCGCGGGAACGAGGTTGGTCTGCAAGTCGCGGATGAATTCGAAGTCCGGACGGCATTGCGCGAGGACGACGACATCGAGGTCCGCACCGAGGTACAGAAGAAACTCGGCATCCTGGTAGCCCCACCAGCTCGGTTCCAATACAAGCATGTACCGGGATGCCAGCCGCGGCAGATCGAACAGCGCGGGGAACCTGCGGATGGATTCGCTATACATGACGTAGAGGACGCCCTTCTCACCAGTCGCCTCGTCGTACGCCTTGAGAACCATGAGGTCCCCCTGGCGCTCCGGATCGTCATTCGGTCTCGGGTAGCGCATCCGAACGCGATCCGCCAATGGGAAGCCCGCGAACTCGTGACGGATGCGCTGGGCCTCCGGGCTGCTGCTGAACTCCCGGAGCAGTTCGTTCGCAACGACGGGCGCAGGGCCCCCGTTGCTAAAGCACGACTCCTGGAAGAGCTCTCGTACGACGGCGATGCGCTTCTTGCCGAACAGGTCCGGGCCGAGAAGCCTCCACGCCTGCAACAGCACGTCGGCAGATTGAAAGCGTCGGCCCTGTGCCCTCGCCCACCAGGCCCTCCCGCTCGCGACCAACCCGTACAGCCGTCGCAGCGATGGCGAGTCGACGACCAAGTCGTTCAGCCGCGAACGCAGCACGAACAGCATTGCGAGCACCTCCGGGTGCGACGCCAAGCTAGGGGCAAGATTCGGACCCAGGGTACGGGTTTTGCGAGATCGATCGGCCCATGAGCTACTACCTGAAGGCGATCATCAGGTACTGCTACTTCGCCTTCTACTATAACTCACTGTTCGCATTCACCCGTCGGTTCTTGATGCGCATCGACGCCGAATGCGCAGAGGCAATCAGGCGCGCGGAGCGGAACGTCGGCGACGCACTGGGTCCGGAGCCGACCGTCCTCGGCGGCCCCTTCCGGGGCCTGCGGTATCCGGCGCAGGCTTCCTGGGGATCGGCGTTCCTGCCGAAACTGCTCGGGACCTACGAGCGGGAGCTCCACAAGGCGATCGAACGCGTCGCGCGCCGATCGTACAGCCTGGTCGTCAATGTCGGCGCTGCCGAAGGGTATTATGCGGTCGGGCTGGCCCTCCGACTCTCGAAGTCCCCCCCACCCGTCATCGCGTTCGAAATCGATGAAGAAGCACGGGCGATGCTGGCCCAAGTCATCGCGCATAACGGCGTGCAGAGTCGCGTTGCTGTGGCGGAGTGCTGTGACGGAGAACAGCTGCTGGACCTTGCTCAGCGGGGTCCGGGATTCCTGATCTCGGACTGCGAGGGCTGTGAATTCGAATTGTTCCAACCTGCCCAGGTGCGGGCACTCGCGGAGTGGGACTTGCTCATCGAGACACACGACAGCCTCCGCCAAAACATCACGCGTCAGCTCGCTGCGCGATTCCGCGGAACCCATCGCGTAACACTCATCAAGCCCCGACAACGTACGACGGCAGACTTTCCACTGCGCGGGTCCTTCAGCCGCTTTGAAAGGCTCGCCGCGATGGATGAGGGGCGTCATCGCGCGAAATGGCTGTTCTTGGAAAGCACGAGTCGCTTGACGTCACGGCCTGCCGCTCACTCGGGTGTCGTCCACATAGACGTATGACCGGGCCAGCGGCGTCGCCTGCCGCGTAAACGGAAACTCGAACTGCGTGAAGCCGGCATCGGCGGGATAAGTCACGCTCCGGAAGTCCCCATTCAGCGCGCCGTTCACCCACCAACGGATGACGCCATCCGAGCCGCCCGGCGTGGTCGGGTACTTGAAATACTCCTCCACGAAGTACCATCGTCCCGTCACGATCGGCGTCGTCGTCACGTTGGGATGCCAGACCCCTCGGTCCCCGTAGCCGTAGCCGTATGGCGACCACCCCACCACCATGCCGATGTGGTACGGTGCCACACCAGGCACCTGCACGGCGTAGATGTAGCTGCCGCTCTGCGCGTAGACGAACGACACTTTCGCGCCCTGGTTTCGAGCGTCCCAGGGATCGCCCCATTTGATCCAGTACGCCGCGTAGAGCTCTTGCCTCGGTCTCGCAAGCACGAGCCACTGATTGCTCGGCCCATTATCCCGCGGCATGGTCGTCGGGAACACGACTCGTAGCACATTCGCGGGCGACTTGGGGGCAGCGGCATCAGTCTGAATATCCGACCACCCGACGTCCGCGCGGTAATTCCAACCGTTGCACCCGATGCAGTCCCAGGGCTGCTCACTGATCAGGATCATGCCGGGCGGCTCGTTGGTCGAAGCGCTCCCGGTGTCTACCGTGATGGCGCTCGTCCCACTTTTCCCGTCGCTCGTGGCGGTGATCGTCGCCGAACCGGCGGCCACCGCCGTGACCAGTCCGCTGTCGTTCACCGTGGCGACTGAGGCATTACTGCTCGACCAGATGACGACGCGCCCGGGCAGCGGCGTGTTTGCAGAGGTTTCCGTCAGGGCGCTCAGCTGCGCCTGCCCCCCGAGCCGGATATGGGCCGTGGCGGGACTGACCTTCACGACCTTCACGGAGGCCGTCACCCGTGTCAGGAAAATCTGCGCCCTTTCGCAGGCGCCAGTAGACAGCAGCGCGATGACCGGGGCGGCGAGCAGAATCCTTCGAGCGCAAAATCGTAGCATAGTCATGGGCGCGGCTTGAAAGTTCTCAACGCGTCACCGCTACAACAAGGGGGCCGCCCGCTTCGGCGACCCCCCTGATGTTCCAACATCTGTTGCGTTGCGTCTACACTGTCACGGTCTCCCGCTCAAGTGCGTGTGGTCGACGTAGACGTACGACTGGGCCAGGGGCGTGGCCTGATGCGTAAACGGAAACTCGAACTGCTCGAAACCGAGATCCGCAGGATAAACCACGTTCCTGAAGTCACCATTCAACGTCCCGTTCACCCACCAACGGATGATGCCATCCGAGCCGCCGGGGAGAGTCGGGTACTTGAAGTACTCCTCGACGAAGTACCATTGTCCCGTCACGACCGACGTGGTCGTTACGTTGGGATGCCAAACTCCCCCGTCCCCATAGCTATAGCCGTATGGAGGCCACCCCACCACCATGCCGACGTGATACGGTGCCACGCCGGCGACTTGCACGGCGTAGATGTAGCTACCGCCCTGCGCCCACATGAATGAAATCTTCGCGCCCTGGTCGCGAGCGTCCCAGGGATCGCCCCATTTGATCCAGTACGACACGTATATCTCGTGCCAAAAATTGGGATTCGCGAAATAGATCCACTCATTACTTGGACCATTGTCTCGCGGCATCGTCGTCGGGAATACGACGCGCAGGACGCTCGAGGGGGACTTGGGGGCAGCGGCATCAGTCTGAATATCCGCCCACCCGGCGTCCGCGCGGTAATTCCAACCGTTGCACGAGAGGCAGTTCCAGGGCTGCTCATTGATCAGGATCATACCCGGCGGCTCATTGCTCGACCCCGAGCTGCCGCTGGCCACAGTGACTGCGCTCGTCCCACTCTGCCCTTCGCTGGTGGCGGTGATCGTCGCCGGTCCAGCCAACACACCCGTGACCAGCCCGGCCGTGTTCACGGTGGCAACCGGCAGGTTGTCGCTCGCCCACGCGACGCTGCGGCCGGTGAGGAGATTGCCGCTCGCATCGCGCAGCGTTGCCGCGAACTGCTGCGTCGCCCCCACGGGGAGAGTCGCGCTCGCCGGATTCACGGTCACCGATGCCACCGGAGCCGTCGAGGTCCCGGTTGTCCCGCTCGCCACGTTGGAGAGATTGCCGAACACGGCGTTCACGTTCAACGTGCCGCGGAACGCGACGACCTGGAACTGATAAGCCGTTGCTGTGGCGAGTCCGAGCACCGTGCAGGTCCGCGCAGCGCCGATTGCTGAGCCGGCTAACGGAACGGTGCAAGTGCCCTGAGAAACAGGAGTCCCGGAGCCCCAGGAGAGCGTGCCTGGCGCGAAACGGATCTCATAGCTCGCCGGCTGTCCCGCTCCGTTGTTCACCTCGGTAAAGGAGAGCGTCACCGAGTTGGCCGTTACGCTGGCCACGCTGAGATTGTTCACAGTACCCGGCGCCGGCGGCGGGGGCGGCGGCGGGGGCGGCGGCGGCGGCGGGGGCGGCGGCGGAGGAGGAGGAGGCGGCGGCGGCGGCGGCGGGGGAGGCGGCGGCGGAGGAGGAGGCGCCGCCGTAACTGAGGCGGTCGCCGTGCCATACATGCCGTCGCTGGTCGCTGTAAGGGTCGCCGAGCCCGGAGTCGCACCGGTCACCAACCCGTTGCCGTCCACCGAGGCGATCGCCGGATTATTCGTCGTCCACGTCACCGCGCGGCCGCTGACCGGACTGCCGTTAGCGTCTCGCGCTGTCGCCGTCAGCTGCACGGTCTGCCCCACTCCGATGTTGGACGCCGCGGGCAGCACCGACACCGTCACCACGATTCCTTGCAACAACGCCCGCAGATCGCATCCCGTCACGGCGGTGAGGCCGCCGAGCAGGACCACATTCCTGAGCAGGGCCAGTCGTCGAGACAACTTGTGCTTGAACGTCATATAGAGCCTCCTTGTCACGGCGCTGGTCGCGCTGTGGTAACGATGAGGTGATCGACGTAAAGCGTCCGGGTGGTGCCTGTGGGGTTGCCGCTGAAGCTGAATTGCACGGCGTTCAACCGCAGGATCGTACTAGCGCGGAAGCTGAAGCCCGCCCAGTTCCCCCGCTGCACGCCGTCGAGCCAGAAGGTCTGGCTGGCGTTGGACTGCCCGGGCGTATTCAACTTCACCCAGAACTCGACGTGATGCCACGCGCCGAGACTCAGCGTCAGTGGCGGCACGTAGGTCTCCGACCCATCGCCGTAGCGTCCCCAACACGTCACGCCGTCGGGTTCGCGGGCCATCGCCGGGTAGTAGGAGTAGAAGCGTGTCGGCCCCGGGTTGGCGGTCACTTCGGTGATGAGCCACGTCCCAAAGAAATCGGTTCCGGTCGGGCACAGCCCGGCTTTCCCGAGCGCGGACCATTGGTCGTCCGTCCGCGAGCCGTAGAGCGCGATGAGCTTGGTGCCGCCTTGCCAGTTCATTGGGAAGCGCACGTAATAGCTGACGTAGATGGAGTCGTAGCCCGGCATGAAAAAGCGCGTGAGCCACCCGCCCTCGCCCCCGGTGGAATACGTCACCTGGAGGTACCGGCTCCCGGACTGCGCGAACGTCGGATCGCTGACCACCTGGTGGTGGGTCGGATCGACTCCATCCTGCCAGGCCGACAGATTCCCCGACTCGAAGTCCTCGGCGAATACCGTATCCACTCGGGCACTCACACCCGAGACTGTGATCGCCGAGGTGCCGAACTGCCCTCCACTGGTGGCGGTGATCGTCGCCGGTCCAGCCAACACACCCGTGACCAGCCCACTCCCGCTCACCGTGGCAACGGGTGCGTTGCCGCTCGTCCACGTGACGCTGCGGCCGGTGAGGACATTCCCGCTCGCATCGCGGAGCGTCGCCGTCAACTGCTGCGTCGCCCCGACCAACACACTCGCGCTGGGCGGACTCACTGTCACCGACGCCACCGGAGGAGGAGGCGGCGGCGGCGGCGGCGGAGGCGGCGGCGGAGGAGGCGGCGGCGGCGGCGGCGGCGGCGGCGGTGGCGGCGGTGGAGGCGGTGGAGGCGGAGGAGGCGGAGGAGGCGCCGCCGTAACCGTGGCGGTCGCCGTGCCATACATGCCATCGCTCGTCGCCGTAAGGGTCGCCGAGCCCGCAGTCGCACCGGTCACGAGCCCGTTGCCGTCCACCGAGGCGATCGCCGGATTATTCGTCGTCCACGTCACCGCGCGGCCGCTGACCGGACTGCCGTTCGCGTCTCGCGCTGTCGCCGTCAGCTGCACGGTCTGACCCACCCCGATATTCGACGCCGCGGGCTCGACTGAGACTGTCACTACGATCCCTTGCAACAATGCCCGCAGATCGCATCCCGCCACGGCGCCAAGGCCGGCGAGCAACAGCACATTCCGGAGCAAGGCTAATCGCGTCATACGGAGCCTCCGAGGAACGGGCGCTCCTGATAGACATCCAGCATGGTGGTGGGGATAGACGTGACTACTCGTGCGAAGGCTCTATGGGTCGGAGTGGGAAGCACCCGCGGAGCTTTCATGAGGGCCAGGCGCATCGACAGCTTGAACGTGAACGGCATCGTCTCACCCCGTTAGAAAAAAGGACCGCCAGCTTCGACCTACGGTCGAATCGCTGGCGGCCCGGCGGACGTGGCGACAAACGTCGCTGTAGTCCCGTAGCTCTGCGTCACCGCCTTTCGGCGGCTTTGCTCTGAGCAGCGACTGCAATTGTGTAGAGGGGGCGCTCCGCGCTACTGAACCGTCTATTCGGACGGACTGCAACAGGTGCTGCGGCCTCTCCACGCCTGGTGCACGGTAGCAACGGCCAGCCTAACCGCGCAACTAGGACTTTTAGTGCACGGCCTCGTGACGCGCATCACTCGTCGCGCGGGCGTGTACCTGTGGTGACCACGAGGTGATCGACGTAGAGCGTCCGGCTGGCGCCGGTGGGGTTGCCGCTGAAGCTGAATTGCACGGCGTTCAACCGCAGGATCGTGCTGGCGCGGAAGCTGAAGCCCGCCCAGTTCCCCCGCTGCACGCCGTCGAGCCAGAAGGTCTGGCTCGCGTTCGCCTGCCCCGGCGTATTCAGCTTCACCCAGAACTCGACGTGGTGCCACGCGCCGAGATTCAGCGTCAGCGGCGGCACGTAGGTCTCCGACCCATCGCCGTAGCGTCCCCAACACGTCACGCCGTCGGGTTCGCGGGCCATGGCTGGGTAGTAGGAGTAGAAACGCGTCGGCCCCGGGTTTCCCGATACCTCGGTAATGAGCCACGTGCCGAAGAAATCGGTTCCGTTCGGGCACAGCCCGGCTTTCCCGAGCGCCGACCATTGGTTGTCCGTCCGCGAGCCGTAGAGCGCGATGAGCTTGGTGCCGCCTTGCCAGTTCGTTGGGAAGCGCACGTAATAGCTGACGTAGATGGAGTCGTAGCCGGGCATGAAGAAGTGCGTGAGCCACCCGCCCTCGCCCCCGGTGGAATACGTCACCTGGAGGTACCGGCTTCCCGACTGCGCGCCGGACGGATCGCTGACCACCTGGTGGTGAGTCGGGTCGACTCCATCCCAGGCCGACAAATCGCCCGACTCGAAGTCCTCGGCAAACAGGGTGTCTGCCCGCGATGTGGTTTTGGCAGCCGATCCGCCATGGCAAGAAGCAACGACCAAGGCCAGTACGCCCACGTGACTGATGCGGCGCCGCACGAACACCACTCGATAAAGGATGGTCCCGTACGAGGGGCAGGATGCATGCCACAGCCCGGAGCGGCACGGAAGTTGCCCGCCCAAGGACATGACCTAACTAGCGGAATACCTTGAGGTTTGCACCGTTGGGCTACGCCGTTCTGAAGCTCGCTGGAGTGACGACTGTCGCTCGGCGGCTAGGGAGCGGCGGTCTCATTCTCTGTTACCACAATGTCATCCCCGAGTCTGAAGCCGGTCTTCGGGGCGGCCTCGGCCTGCATATGCCGTTTCCCATGTTCGCGCGGCAGATGCGCTGGCTCAAAGCCAAGTACGACGTGATCTCATTGGATAAGGTCGTAGAGCGCGTGACGCACGGGATCTCCCTGCGCGGAACCGTCGCGCTGACATTCGACGATGCGTACGCCGGCGTCTTCGAGGACGCGTGGCCTCTGCTCCGGGACTTAGGGCTCCCGGCCACAGTATTCGTCGTGGCGCAAGCGCCTGGGCGGGACACCGACTTCTGGTGGGATCATCCCGCCGTTGTGCGCGTCTATTCCCCGGCTCGGCGCGAGCACTGGGTCACTGCGCTGCGCGGGGACGGCGCGGCCATCGTGGCATCGCTCGGTCCTGATGGCGGCGCTCCTTTGCGCGCCCCCGGCTCCTGCCAGCCTGCGGGTTGGCAGACGATCGCTGACGCAGCAAGATCCGGGTTGCATATCGGGGTGCATTCTGCGACCCACCGCTCGCTACCCGCTCTGGACGAGATCGATCTGAAGCGAGAGGTGGTCGAGAGCCGCGATGAGATCACGCGCCGTACGGGCGTCATCCCGGAGTTCTTCGCCTATCCCTACGGTCTTTGGAACGACAGGGTCCAGCAAGTGGTGCGCGCGGCGGGGTACCGCGCAGCCCTTACGCTGGAGCGGGGCCCAGTCACCGGAAGCGACCCATGGGCGCTCCCGAGAATGAACGTGCCGGCCGGAATCGGATACGCCGCCTTCCAAGCGTGGACCGCGGGCCTCCACCCATGAGACTCCGCGGTCTGCGCTTCGCGCACCTCATCGAGTCGGACGGTCCGGGAGGGGCGGAGCGCATGTTGGCCAGCCTCGCCACTGAGCTGCAGGCTGCCGGCAGCGAGAATGTCGTCATTGTTCCGGCGGAAGGAGAGGGATGGCTCGGTCGCGAGCTGCACGGCACCGGTGTGCGCGTGGAGCAATTTCATCTCGATCGACCGTTCTCGCCGGCCTTCGCGCGCGGGTTGGAGGAGACGCTTCGCCGGCACCGTGTCGTCCTGGCGCACAGTCATGAATTCACGATGGCGGTGTACGGCGCGTGGGCCGCCCGTCGAGCGGGAATCCCACATCTGTTCACGATGCACGGCAGTCGCTACTACGCCGAACGCCTGAGGCGCCGCATCGCTCTGCGTGTTGCGGCCACATTGAGCGATTCGGTCGTTGCCGTCTCCCACATCCTGGCGCGCCAGCTGCGACGTGACCTGTGGTTGAGCGCTGATCGGGCCGTAACCATCCCGAACGGCGTACGGCAGATGCCGGTCGGGCCGTCCTCGCTCCGGGAAGAGCTGCGCTTGACGGCTGCCGATCAACTGGTCGTTGCGGTCGGCAATCTGTACCCGGTAAAGGGCCACACCTATTTGCTGGAAGCCCTCGCGCTTCTTGCCGCCCGCTTTCCCCGGCTGCACGTGGCGATCGCCGGTCGCGGCGAGCTGGCCGATCCGTTACTCGCACAAGCCCGTCGCCTGCAGATGACCCGGCGCTTCCATCTGCTGGGCCTCCGGTCTGATATCGGAAACGTGTTGGCTGGGTCGGACGTCTTCGTGTTGCCCTCGCTCTCCGAGGGCGTACCGCTCGCGCTGCTCGAGGCAATGCTGGCGGGGAAGCCAATTGTGGCCACCGCAGTTGGGGAAGTACCCACCGTGCTCAAGGGGGGCCATGCGGGTGTAGTGGTCCGTCCGGGGGACGCGGCGGTACTCGCCGATGCTCTCGCGAGCCTGCTCTCCGATCCAGCGGAGGCGCGTCGACTCGGCGCCGCGGCTGCGGCACGGGCGTCCGAAGCGTACACGCTCAGCTCAATGCTCGACCGCTACGCCGCGCTCTACGAGAAAGCCCTAGCTCCCGCTCGCGATTCGAATCCACAGCTCGAGTCGCTCGAGATCGCGGAGCCGAAGGCGCCCGTGGGTCGGTAGGGTACACAGTCGGGCGGCGAGCACACGACTCCCCGGAAATGCAGCATCGCGGTTCCAACAGCGCTGGCGAAAGCGCTCGAGGTCGCAGAGCGGTTGGGGATAGCCGGGCATCACACCAAGTCGCCGCGCCGCTGGCTCCATTGCCGAGCGCCGAACCGCTGGTGACGCGAGCACGGGCAGCCGCAGGTAGCCAGGCCGGGCGCGCGGCGGCGTACTGATCGTCTCGAAACCCGGCTGCCATCGTAGCGCCGAGAGCAGCCGTTCCGCGTTGTGGCGTCGCGTCTCGGCCTCGCGTTCGGCGAGGTGCCATGTGGCCCCGACGACGGGAGCGGACACACGGCTCGGCCGGCGCAAGGGCCGCGGCGCGCGATAGACAGTCTCGCCCAGGTGGAGAAAAGGCAGCGCCGCTGGAAGGGCGTACAAGCGGGGGCGCTCAAAGATTAGCTGAGCGGCTATGGTGAGGAGTTCCGGCCAGCCTCGTCGCGGTGCACCAAGCAAACCTCTCACGGCCTCCACTACGCGCGCTCCGGCGTCATCGTAGGCCAGGAGCGCGCCGCCGCTCCCTCCGGTGAGCCCTTTTCCTCGACCGAAGCTCAGTACAGCGAGGGAGCACTGCGTCCCGACGGAGCGGTCATCGAGCGTGGCACCGGCAGCTTGCGCTGCGTCTTCTATCACCAAGGCGCCCCGCTCCGCCGCGAGTCCCTTCACGCCGCTGAGGTCGACGGGATGGCCATAGAGGTGCACGACGACGACCGCGGACGCGCCTTGACGCAGCGCCTCATGGAGCTGCGTCAGATCGGGCGCCAGGGTACGCGGATCCAAATCGTATAGAAGGACCGGCGCATTGGCCCCATCGGCTGCCGTGGCGAGGTCATAACACCCGTACGCGGGAAGCGCGACCGCGCCCGGCCGATCCTTTAACACGCCGATCAGCGCCGCGGTCAATGCCGTGGTGCCACTATCGGTCAGTAGGACGTCCCGGGGCCCGTATCGTGCCGTGAGGAGCTCGACGACTCGGCCTTCACTCCGTGCACTCCCCCGCCCATTGCGCGCGACTCCGCGTACGCCCGCGATCACCGCCCGAGCAGACAGGGGCGAGCGGGCCGGTGCTTGGTATCGCCAACCGTTCACGGCAGGAACCGCACGAGCCGGGGACCGAGACGGTTCGCGACAAACAGCGGCAGACGACGCCACAGCCGTGGTCCCCAGGAGTACGCGGGATCATCGGGTGACGGGGTACCGCGCACACCACCGGCTCCCGAGACTGATTGATGCCACGACAATGGCACGTCGACCCCACCCCATTGTGTCTTGAAGTGATGTGTGCTGCCACCTGGCGTGCAGCGACCAAAGTTAAAGACACGGACGCCACCGCTGATTGCGTGTTCCATGAACGCCCAGTACAGCAGCATGTTGGCCGCGAGACGGCGCGACTCGCGCAGCGAGCCCGCCCAACTCATCTCGAACTCCTCACGCCACACGAAGCCACAGCCTCCGGCAAGCGGCTGCTCCCCCCGGTACACGACGCCGAAGACGACGAGATCGGAAAACGTCGCCGCCACGCGCTCAAACAGCGCGCGCGGCAACACCGGTGTGCCAAGGTCCCGCATCGTACGCGCGAACACCTCGTAAAACGGTTCGCGCTGCTCGGGTCCGAACCGCACGTCGAGTCCTTCTTTCATTGGGCGGCGAATCTGACTGCGCAACTTGGCAGGAAATCGTGTGAACAGCGTTTCGGCATCGGACGGCAAGGGCAGGAGGACGGTGATCTTTCTCGACGACACCGGAAGATCGAAACCGCCCGGATCGCGGGTTCGGAGCTCAAGCAGATCCGCGCGTGTCCGACGGGCCTCCGTCACCGCCTCTTGCACCAGCCGATCCTGCGCGGCTTGGGATCCTAAGGGACCACCGTAGTTGAGAAACGGCAGCGAGACGAGGTAGTGACCAAAGATCCGGCTGCGCACCCGCACGAGCGGGAGAATTCCTTGCAGCGCGCCATCTCCGTCCACAACCTGCCAGTAGAGGCATTCCGCCCCCAGGACGTCGCTGAGGATCTCACGCCAGCCAGCGAGGTGGCAAAAGCTGCTGCACTTCGCCCGCGTCACCAACTCGTCCCACGCGCGCCTGTCGCCGTCGAGCGGCAGCACCTCGAGTTGGGGATACGGTGGAGCGGGGCTCACCGCATCACCCCGCCCGGGAGACGGGCACGTGCTGGCGGTCGGGGGCGCTGCTTTCGATCGTCGGTGGCCGGAGCAGCCGCGCCCCCAAGGACGCGTCATAGCGTCGCGCCCGAAAGATGGACCACACCGCGAGCCGCGGTGGCAGGCGCAGGGTGGCGAGACCGACGACCAGTCGCGCAGCTGCGAACAGCAGCGCGAACAGACTGATCGGGATCCACACCATGCGCCCACGCCATTGGTGCACGCGGAAGGCAGCGAGCACTCGCCCGCGGGTCGGCAGCGCGTCGTCGATCAGGTTGACGACCGGCGGCGCATCGTCGAAGTGGGTCGCGCACCACCCGACGGCGTCGGCCGCCTGGTCCACGTCGCACACCGCAAAGGGGAGCGCGGGCCGTCCTAGCCCGAGATGCCACCGGCCGAACAGTCGCTTGCCGAGGAGTCCGGGCATTTCTGGATGGTTTCGGTCGATGAGGGCCGCCGGCCGCAGAATCCGCGTCTCGATCCCGAGCGCCGGAGCTTCGGCGGCCAGCAGCCGCTCCGCCTCGGTCTTGCCCCAGACGTAGGGGCCGAGCTCGCGAGCGTCGCAGGGCGCGAGCGGGGTGCGCTCGTCCTGACGTTCCCAGGGAGTCCGCGGTGGCCGCAGCACCGAGAGGCTGCTCACGTACACCAGATGGGAGACTCCAGCCGCCTTCATCCCTAGGAGCACGTTGCGTGTGGCGTCAATCGTGTTCCGCTGGTGACCCTCGTAACCGCCATCCTGTGCGGCGGCCGCATGCACGACGACGGCCGCGCCGGAGAACGCCTCCGGCGGTACCGCGCGGCTCAAGTCGAGCCCGCACCACTCGGACACGTGCCGGTCGTCGGGGTCGGGGGAGCGATTGATGCCGCGCACACGAAACCCGCCGAGGGCGAGCGCCCGGCTGATCTCCCGGCCGAAGAATCCCCGCGCTCCGGTCAGAACGGCGAGTGGCGCCGCGGGGGAGAGCGCCCGAGGCGCCTGGCGCTGGACCGCGGCCCGCTCGCCCGCCCCGCGCACGTTCGCCGCCAACTCCTCGTAGATGGTCACGACGCGCCGCAAGTGATCCGGTGCCACCGGCGAAGGGCCGCTCGCCGCGACGGCGCCGTAGAACTCGCCGATCAACTCGGCGAGGCCGGGGTAGTCGCCGCCCGTGAGGAGGCGCCGGGCAACGCCCGACACCGTTCGCGTACCCATCTGCCACGCTTCGACCAACGGGTTACCGGCCTTCTCGACCGGGCTCGTACCAGGGTTGGCCGCGCCAACCACGGTCGTCCGCAGGAAATCGGCGGTGAGCGTTCCACCCGTTCCCGCGACCGCCAGCGTTGACCCCACGGGCCGGGCGCGGAGACTCACGCTCAGTCGGCCGTACGTGTCATTGGCCCGGAGCACCACGTGGAGGTCCGCATGTTCGGCGACGACCGCCGCCACTTCGATCGACCCTGGATCGGCCGTAACCTCCTCGAGCGCGGCGATCAGGGTTGACAACGGATGCGGGAGAATGTCGAGCAGCCGCGCCGCGAGCGCACGCGGCCCCGCAGTGCTGAGATTCACGCCGGAAGGATGGAACGCGAAATCGCTGTCGACCCGCACGACGGTTCCGAGCTCGGGAAGCCGCCGCAGCAGCCTCAGGAAGGCCGGGTCCCGGAGCTGCTGGTGGCCGGCGCAGGCGAGCAGGCCACGCGCACGAGCCAGGTCGAGCAGCTCCCGCGCCTCGCGCTCGGCCTCCACGAAGGGCTTCTCGACGTACACATGGGCACCCGCCTCGAGCGCCGCCCGCGCGGGATGAAAGTGGGTGCCCGCGGGCGTGCACACATGGACCAAATCGGGCTTCGCTTCCCGCAGCAGGTCGACGAGCGAGGTGAACGTCGCGGTGCCGGCCACCGAGGCGAGCGCGTGCGCCGCACCCTCCTGCGTATCGCACACGCCGACGACGATGTGCGGCGTGCGCACGCGCCGCAGCGCATGGAGATGCAGGCGAGCCATCTGACCCGCGCCGACCAACGCGACGCGGATCGGGCCACCAGTCGGTCGTAAGGGGGGAGGGGTCGGGTTCATGACTCGGGAGGTGTCGCAAAAGCAGCGCCAGCGGCCGTCGCGCTCGCGAAAGCGCGGTGA
>Ga0209056_10000480_pt1 | contig 44270 bp, 35 predicted proteins | sample GraSoiAngelo_114_FD_185876 | JGI IMG/M metagenome (GOLD analysis project Ga0209056, IMG submission 185876) | Grasslands soil microbial communities from the Angelo Coastal Reserve, California, USA - 14_0903_13_40cm (SPAdes) (version 2) | ecosystem: Environmental > Terrestrial > Soil > Grasslands...
CCGGAGATTTTTCGCCAAGTCTGATTCAGGAAATCGTCGATTCCGCCCTGAAGATGTTCGATGAGACTCACGGCGGATTCGGCAGTGCGCCGAAGTTTCCGCATCCTTCGATGATTGATTTGCTGATTGATCAGTATGCTCGGTCAATTAGCGAAACTGCGCTCCGCAGGACGGGTGAGGGCACCCGTCCCCACGTGGACATTGCTGAACATCTGAAGCACGTCTTCGCCCCCACTCTCGAGAAGATGGCGCGCGGCGGTGTTTACGACCAGCTTGCCGGAGGCTTCCATCGTTATTCGGTTGACGAGCGTTGGATCGTCCCTCATTTCGAGAAGATGTCGTATGACAATTCCGAGCTGCTGAAGAACTACGTTCACGCATATCAAGCTACGCAAAACGAATTCTTCGCCGATATCGCCCGCGACATCATTCGCTGGATGGATGAAGTTCTTAGCGACCGCGAACACGGCGGTTTCTACGCCTCGCAAGATGCCGATATTTCTCTGGATGATGACGGCGATTACTTCACCTGGACGGTTGACGAAGCCAAAGCAGTTCTCACCGAAGAAGAAGCTCAGGTCGCGTGCCTGCACTATGACATAAACGAAATCGGCGAGATGCACCACTATCCGGCCAAGAACGTGCTCTACCAGCGCGCGTCTTTAGAAGAAATCGCAAGCCGCCTGAAGCTGCTACCGGCACGCATAAACGAGCTTCTGAGTTCGGCGAAGCAGAAGATGTACGCTGCCCGTCTGCAACGCCCCACGCCTTACATCGACAAGACTGTTTACGTGAGTTGGAACGCGCTGTGCATTTCGGCATACCTGAAAGCAGCGAGCGTTCTTCGCCTGGATGACACGAAGCGGTTCGCTTTGAAGTCCCTCGACCGAATTCTTGCGGAAGCGTGGAGACCCGATTTCGGGCTCAAGCACGTTGTCGCCTACTCTGACGCCATTGCGGCAAAGCGGGACAATCACGGCTTTCTCGATGACTACGCTTTCACTGCAATTGCCTGCCTCGATGCATACGAATCCACAGCTGACTTGAGCTACTTCCGGATCGCGCGCCAGATCACTGATCAGATGATCGAGCGCTTCTACGATTCGGTCTCCGGCGGATTTTTCGACGCACAGCGCACTTCACAATCGCTGGGAGTACTGGGCGCCCCGCGCAAACCGTTTCAGGACTCGCCTACGCCCGCGGGAAATCCGATGGCGGTGATTGCGCTGTTGCGAATGCACGCCTATACCGACGAAGCCGCGTACCGGGCAAAGGCCGAGCAGACATTGGAACTGCTGGCGGCGAGCGCCGGGCAATATGGATTGTTCGCAGCCACCTACGGAATTGCCGCGCAATATTTCGCGGCACCTTACAGTCAGATTGTAATTGTGGGAGAGGACGAAACAGCCGAGCAACTTTATACGCAGGCAGTCACGGCGTCACTTTATGGACGCTCCGTGCTGAAACTGAAGTTCGGTCAGGCGGTGTCGCAGAATCTGCCGCCATTACTCGCTGCGACGATTCCGCAACTGCCTTCACTCAGAGAAAGGAAAACTGTTGCCGTTCTCTGTTCTGACGGCACCTGCCAACCACCAACTCATAGCGCTTTCGAATTGGAACAACTTCTGAACGCGAAAAAACCGGCAGCGTAGCTGCCCCAAAAAAATCCAGAAACGAAAAGAGGGCCCAGACTGCTCTCGCAATCCCGGGCCCATAAGTCAGGGGCCTTCCACCAGCGCCCCGGTGCTGCTTGTCTTACTTATCGCAATTGACCCTGCAGAAGGGCATGATTCCCTCGTGCACCTTCGTGGTGATTGGAGCGGCCATTGCCAAGCAAGTACAAGCGACGGCTACCACCAGGACCAAAGTCCTGACCGCACGTTTCATACACTTTCTCCTTACATTGCGGGTCCCCTGGGAGCGGAAACCCTTAGTGGCTCGAATTATATATCTACTGTCAAGTCTGTATTTTTTGGGATAAAAAACGGCAGGAGGAACTCAGGTGTAAAGCGCCAGCAGTACGGGTTTAGGCTCCCTGAGTCTTGGAGAAAGCGCGGTCTACCATGTGCTCGAACATCGGAATCAGGGATTCCGAATTTCCATGCGGCTGAACATCCAAAAGAGCTTCATCCCATCGCTGCGGGATAAGGATTGGAACCCGCGATTCACGGCGATTAAGCAGCGCATAGCCCAACCAGAGCATGATGCATGAGTTGAAAACACTCAGATTTACCACATTGACCATGTCCGATGAAACATGCCCGCCGGAATAGAGCGCGTTGGTGAGTAGTTCCGTTCCAGCAAAAATGCCGAAACCGAGTGCAATTCCGAAGCCCGGGCGGCGCCATGACAAGCCGACATGTTTACAAAACGCCAGCAGAAACAACACCATCCCGCACTGCACCACCCGAACACAGCGATGCGCGACAACAATCGTCTTCACCATGGGATCATTCCAGCTTGGGCTGATTGAGATGAGCACAACCGATACCAGAATCATGATCAACGCCGCCCATTTAAATAATGCCGTACCTAAGTCCTGCAGGGCGTGATACGGCCGGAAGGCGTCTAGAAACACTTCATGGATGATCTTGAACTCGAATATCAGATTGATCGCGCAAGTGAGCCAAAATACGTCGAAATAGGTAGCATGAGTTGCCAGGCGATAAACCGGAAAATTGATCGAAAAGAGTGCGATCTGGGCAATGGTAAAAGCAAAAAATACCCGAAAATCCTTATGAAGCCGCCGCCGAAACATGGCCACGGCGACTATGGTTTGCAGTATTGGCTGCGAAATCCAAAGGGCTAGCTGGATTTGTGGGCTGGACATAAGTCCCATCGGGGCCTTTAAGATCTAAACCCCTACTTTCTGGATGGAACGTTAACAGCTTTCGGAATGGGTACCTATGAACCGAAGTAACCAAAGTCATGGTTACTCTTTTGAGTCGAAAACAAGCGTCATCTTTATGTCAATCCGCGAATACAAAGTAGGCGGCGGCCCACATAGAGGCTGGAATCGTACCCCTCTTTTCCGCCGTGAAAACCACGCTGTAATCGGTTGAGCCACGCAGGGTTTCTAAGAGTGAAGGTCCGGGTTTGATGGCAATCGTTGCCATGTGTTGCAGGAATCCGTACACGTCCCCAACTCCCTCGTATTCCTGGGAAACGAATGACAAAAACACGTGTTCACGGCTCAGGCGCAGCGCCAGTGAACTCGCGTGCGAAACCATGCGCTCGTATCCTGCCGCGGATACCGCTCCAGGTTCAGGATTATCAAAAACCAACCGCAACCGCCGTTCATCCTCTCGCGAAAACTCCCTTACCTTCGGCGAGCCGGACTTAGCTGTGGCCTTCCAGTCCACGAAACGGGCTGAATCCTCCGGCAGATACTCACGGATCCGGTAAAGGTCTGCTCCACGGCCTCGTTGATAAGCCTCGAGCTTGCCGCTCAAAACCGGCAGCAGCTCAACCACATCTTCAGAGTCCGTCAGTTCCGGATAGACCAGCAACTCCCGCGACAGCGCCATTCTACGGGTCTTCGCAAGGAAAGCAAAAGGAAAGCGTGTGGATAGGCTGAATCGTTCCTGATAGAGTCCACGTCGCCTGAATTTCAGCTTCACCTCAGCCTGCAACTGAGAGCCGGGGAACATCAGCGGAAAATACGCGGCTTCGTGAAAGACTCCAGAAGGCTCGCCCACAGTCACGCGGCGCAACTTGCGATCGGGCAGCTGCAACCACTGCTTTTCCGGAGGTCGCCAGGGTGGGACCGGGAAAGTTGTGGCAACCCAGCGCCAGCGTAGGCGCTCCTTGTGCTTCTCGACGGGTACCGCCGAAACGGAGAGCGAAGGAATCCAGCGGCGACTATTTCGAACGCAAACCGTGGCCGCCACGTCTGTCCCGGCGAAAAGATGTCCTGGTACTTTGAGTTCCAGTTCCAGCCCGCGCAGGCAGACTGAAGAAGCGATACCGGAAACGATGATCGCAGCCAACATTGCCGCCACGATGATGTACAGCAAGTTGTTGCCGGTGTTCAGTGCCGCAATGCCGATTAGCAGTACGACAATTGCGTAAAGCGCTCCTGCGCGAGTGACTTCAAAGTCCAGGGCTTCGCGCACCCGGCGCGCCCCCACCCTGCGTGCGAGGTATGGAACGATTCCTAATCCCACGGCAGCAGCTAACAGCAGGGCCAACGATGCCAGCAGCACCGTGCCTATCACGTTGCCGGCGTCGCGCGCCGCAGTCGAAAAAATAGCCGCGCCAAATGCCAGAGTCAGCCCGACCGTCGCCAGCAAGAACCGCAGCCACGCACCGGAATTTTCCGCCCGAAACGCCTGCGCCAGACTACGCATTCTCAGGAATCCTGCGGGTTGAGCAGCGGACGACATTCTTGCCCGAGCCTAGCACTGAACCGCCGGGCTTGTCAGGTTACTTCCCGTGCGGTTGCCGGTATTTGTAATCGAGTTTCGCCGAGGAAATCCGCCACAATACGGCAAAACTCTTCCGGGCATTCCTCCTGCGGCAGATGCCCCGCCCCCAACATGACTGCCGTTCGCACCCTTTGAAAATGCCGCCCGAGGTGTTCGGCAGACTCCAGATCCACGACGCGATCTTTGCTGCCCCAGACGAACAGAGTTGATACGCCCGAAATACGCGGAAGGATTGCTTCCAATTCCCGCATGTCCTCGCCCCACGTCCTCACGATTTTGATTGCATGCTCAAACCTACCCGGCATAGCCAGCGGTCGGGCATATCCCTGAAGAGTTTCGCGCGTGATCTTGCTCGGATCGCCATACATCCTGCGCACGAAGTAGGAATGTAGCCCCCGCATGGGTCGCGCAAGTTTAGGAAAAATCCAGGCGACAGCCGGATTCCGCAGCAGCCTCAGCCGCTTTCGCCCATTTCGCGACCACGGGTTTGCCGGGGAAACCAGAATCAGGCTTCGCACACGGTCAGGCGCCAGTTCGGCCACAATCGCGGCGGTAGTCCCGCCATACGAGCTTCCGACCAGGTCGCATGAGCTTATTCCAACCGCATCCAGGAATCCGAGAACTCTGTCCGCAGCGGATGAAAGGCGACAATCCAAGTTCGTACCGCAATCCGAAAATCCTGCTCCAGGCATGTCGGGCGCGAAAACAGTCGCATTTCTGGCGAGAATGGGGATCGCATGGCGCCAGCTAAAGGAATATCCGAGTAGGCCGTGCAGCAATACGACCGCTGGTCCGGAGCCCGCTCGCCAGAATCGAACCTTCAGCCTACCCACGCGGACCCAATCTTCCGCCGGTTTCAGGAGCTCCTCGGCTTGTTCCGGCAGAATCTTCCCAGCCTCGTACAACTTTTCCTCCCACGTCAGGATTCTATCTGAGCAGATATCGCCTCTGTCGCTTCTGTAAAGGGGAGCTTCGGCTCCCCAATTTTTTTGGATAGTATTCAGGGTCACCAGCTTCGTAAGCACTGGTCTGCCATCTACTTACCAAATACGGGAGGTGCATTCCAAAAAACATAATGTTTCCCGCCGCTTGCTTTTATAATCCTGAAAGAGCTTCTTAGCATGGGACTTACCCCACTCACCCATCCCAGAACGTTGGCAGCGAACGTGCATCCTTTGCAGCGGGGCCGTGTTGCGAATAACGCGCCGGTGTCTCCGTCGCCGATGAACCGCGATTTTCAAATCCGATTCGCTGCCGGGTTTCTGGCCCTGCTGACCATCGCTGCCGTAACGCTGGCGTGGATCAATTTCCGGAAGGCTGCGCAGTTCGTGGCTCCGTATGATGGCGTGAGCTGGGTGGAACGCGGCGGAAATGTGGTTGCCGATCGAGTTGCTTCCAATGGCCCAGGAGCACGGGCGGGCGTTGAAACTGGCGACCGTTTAGTCGCTGTCGAGGGCCGTCCGGTGAGCCGGGTTGACCAGGTTACGCGGCAGATGTATCAACGCGGTGCTTGGTTCAGTATCAGCTACTCGCTTGTACGGGGCGCGATACCGCTCGAAGTCAAGCCGATCCTCGGCGTGTATCACCGCGCTTCTGATGATTGGTTGCGCACGATCGCCGTTGTCTATCTCGGAATTGGTCTCTATGTTTTGTTTCGGCGTTGGACCGCTCCTGGATCCTCGCATTTCTACCTTTTCTGCCTGGTTTCATTCGTCTCGCACTCGTTCCATTTCACTGGAAAACTGAACTCGTTCGATTGGACGATCTATTGGTGCAACGTTGCGGCTAATATCCTGCAACCGGTGCTGCTGCTCCATTTCGTACTGATCTTCCCCGAAGAGCACAGCGCAATTCGTCGCCACCGGGGCCTTGTTCCCTCGCTCTATGTCCCCGGCATTTTGCTCTTGGCGTATCAGGCTCTCGCGTTCGCCTTCGCGCAAGCCAGCCAAAATCTGCTGTCGCGCTTCGACCGTTCATTGATGGCCTACGTCGTTGTTTATTTCGTGGCTGCTGCCGCCGTTCTGCTGCGCAGCTACAACGCGGCCACCCGCCCAATTCTCCGTCACCAGCTCAAGTGGCTGACGCGCGGCACAGTCCTGGCTATCGCTCCGTTCACGCTGCTGTACGCAATTCCGTTTGTGCTTGGGCGGCCAGTGCTTGACGCGTCCGTTCTCTCTCTCGGCTTCCTGCCGCTGACGTTCGGCTACGCCATCTTCCGCTACAAACTGATGGACGTGGACCTGATCTTCAAGCGTGGCATGGCCTATACACTGGCTGCGGTTGCTATTGCCGGTGCGTATTTTACCGTCGTGGCCCTCGCTGGCGTGCTCGTCCACAGCCGCTTGCCGAGTGCGGGCACCACGGGTCTGGTGCTGGCAATCGTAATCACGGCAGTCTTGGCCGATCCGCTCCGTAAATGGATCCAGGACCGCATTGACCGCCTGTTTTACCGCACGCGTTACGACTATCGCCAAACCCTGGTCGAATTTGGACGCGAGCTGAGCGCTGAAACCGATCTCGATAAACTGTTGACCGCCGTGGTGGACCGTCTTTCCCGCACCCTCCTCGTCGATCGCATGGCGATTTTCGTTGCAGCAAGTGAAGGCGCAGAAGGTTTTTCATTGGCAAAGTCGTTTGGCATGCAGCAGACCAGCGATCTTGATCTCAGCTTTCTCAGCGTGAAGCGGCCGGAGACCGGCGAAGGGCATTTGTTCCTTGAGAACACTCATTACGTCCCACGGGAGACGCCCAGCGCACAAGAGACAATTGAGCGCCTCGACTTGAATTACTACATCCCTTGTCGCGCCCAGAAGACCACCGTTGCCGTGCTTGGACTGGGCAAGACTGTGGAGGGCGATTTCCTATCCAGCGAAGACGTGGAACTGCTCGAAACTGTCGCCGGATATCTTGCCATCGCCATTCAGAATGGCCGCCTTTACGCATCGCTTGAGCAAAAGGTCTCTCAGTACGAGCGCCTCAAAGACTTCAACGAAAACATCGTGGAATCCATCAACGTGGGCGTTCTCGCGGTGGATCTCGCTGATCGCGTCGAATCCTGGAATTCCCAGATGGAAGTGATGTATGCCCTGCCACGCTGGCAGGCACTGACTCGTCCGCTGGGTGAGATATTCCCTGCCGAATTCGTTGAGGAGTTCTCGCGCGTCCGGCAGAGTCCCGGCATTCACAATCTATACAAGTTCCGCATGGCCGTTCCCACGGGTGAAACCCGGACCGTGAATGTGGCGATTGCTCCGCTCGTGACAAAAAAATTCAGCGTGGTCGGTCGGCTGATCATCATGGACGACATCACCGAGCGGGTGGAATTGGAAGCTCAGCTTTCCCAAGCCGACAAGCTCTCCTCTATCGGACTGCTGGCCGCTGGAGTTGCTCACGAAGTCAACACTCCGTTGGCCGTGATTTCCTCCTACGCTCAAATGCTCTCAAAGCAGCTTCAGGGAGATGAGAAGAAGAGCACCGTGCTCGAAAAGATCACACGCCAGACATTCCGCGCTTCCGAGATTGTGAATAACCTGCTGAACTTTTCACGCACCAGCGGCGCCGAGTTCACTGAAGTTGACGTGAACCGGGTAATCCTGGATACCCTGAGCCTGCTGGAACACCAGTTCAGGACCGCGAAGGTCCGGGTGCACGATGAACTGGCTCCCCATCTCCCATCCATTCAAGGCAACGCCGGGCGCCTGCAGCAAGTTTTCCTGAACCTGTTCCTGAATGCCAAAGACGCAATGCCCAATGGTGGAACACTGCACATCGCTACTTCAAACGGCGATGGCGTGAGCGTAATGGTTTCGGATACCGGCAGCGGAATCGCACAAGAGCACATCCAGCGCATTTACGATCCCTTCTTCACCACCAAGGCCGCGCCTCAGGATGGTCAGAAACGTGGCACCGGCCTCGGTCTGTCTGTCACATACGGGATCATTCAAGAGCATGCCGGCAAGATTCGCGTCGAGAGTTCCCCTGAAGAAGGAACAACTTTCTATCTGGATTTCCCTCTGCTGAGAAAGGCGGTCAATGTCTGAGGCCGCCGTCATCCCGCGACATTTGACCGATGGTCCCTCTTCCTCGCAGGGATGCATCCTGATCATTGACGACGAAGCTGAAATTCGCGAATCGCTGCAGACCTTGCTTGAGTTCGAAGGCTACGATGTCGAAGTTGCCGCAAACGGTCAGCAGGGATTTTCCAAGCTGGGCGAGCGCCCTTTTGATCTTGTGCTGCTTGATTTGGCCCTTCCGGATCGTAATGGAATCGAGATTCTTCCTGAAATCCGTTCGCTCGATTCGCAAATCTCGGTCATCATGATTACCGCCTACGGCACTGTGGAAGACGCGGTGCGCGCCATGCAGTCCGGCGCTGTCAATTTCCTGCAAAAACCTTGGGACAACGAGAAACTGCTGGCCGATGTTCGCGCCGCAGTGGGCCGCCGCCGTGCCGAAGAAGAAAATATACAGCTCAAGCGTGCCCTTAAGCAGCGCTACAACTTCGAACACATCGTGGGCAAGAGTGAGCCCATGCTCAAAATTTTCGATCTCGTCGCGCAGGTGGCTCCCAGCCGCTCCACGGTTCTGCTGCAAGGAGAAAGTGGGACGGGCAAGGAACTCATCGCGAAGGCCCTGCATCTGAATTCGCCGCGCCGTGACCGCCCCTTTGTGCCGGTCAACACCGGCTCCATGCCTCCAGATCTGCTTGAATCAACGCTCTTCGGCCACCTCAAAGGCGCGTTCACCAGCGCCATCGCCTCCAAAAAAGGCCTGTTTGAAATCGCCGACCGGGGCACTCTGTTTCTCGATGAAATCGGCGCTATGGGTCTCGACACGCAATCAAAAATCCTGCGTGTACTGCAAGACCGAAAGTTCATGCACCTGGGCGGCGTGCACGAAATCCAAGTGGATGTTCGAATCATCGCCGCCACTAATGTGGACCTTCGCCAATTGGTGCGCGAAGGCAAGTTTCGCGAAGACCTGTTTTACCGCCTGAATGTCATAACCATAGATCTCCCACCTCTCCGCCAACGAAAAGAAGATATTCCACTGTTGGCCGAGTTCTTCCTGCGAAAGTACTCGGAGGAAAATCAGCGCCAGGGCCGCCGCATCACTCCAGAAGGTCTGCGTCCCTTACTGAATTACGCCTGGCCTGGAAACGTACGCGAACTGGAAAACGTGGTCGAGCGCGCGGTGGTACTTTCCTCCGGCCCTGACATTGGTCCCGAATTATTGCCGGATCACATCGTCGGACGGGGGACGCCCCTTCCCCTGATAGAAAGCCGTGCCGATGCTTCCCTGTTTGACGTTATGGAAGACTGCGAGCGGCACATAATCATGGACATGCTCGAAAAGTGCGGCTGGAACCAAACTGAGGCCGCTGAACGTTTCCACATTCCCCTCTCGACCCTCAATCAGAAAATCAAGCGCCTGAATATTGAGATCAAGAAAAAAACGCGAGACCAGCTGTGAGCTATGAGGTTTGAGCTGTGAGCAAACTAGCGATATAGGGTTTTGACCGCTCGTTGCTCATAGCTCACCGCTCGCGGCTCTCTGCTATATTCCTCTCAGGCGCATGGAACTGATTTCTCCCACGGATTTCGCTAAAGAGAAGGTCCAATCGGTCCAGGAATATGCCATGCTCGCGGCACGTTCGATCGGCAACCTGTTCAAGCGGCCGCTCTATTTTGCCGACATGATTCAGCAAGCGGATCTGATTGGCTTCGGTTCCCTTCCTATCGTTGTCCTGACTGGGTTCTTCACCGGCGGCGCGCTCGCTCAGAACAGCGGCGACACACTTCGGAGATTCGGCTCCCTCACTTTGATTGGCCAGTTAGTGTCCCTCGGCATGGTGCGCGAGTTGGGTCCGGTCATCACTGGATTAATGGTTGCTGGTCGGAACGCATCCGGCATGGCCAGCGAACTTGGTTCCATGGTGGTGACTGAACAGATTGATGCAATGCGAGCTCTCGGCACTGATCCGATGAAGAAGCTGGTTACTCCGCGCGTCGTTTCCACCGTGACCATGCTCTTTTTTCTTACGATTATTTCTGACGCCTTCGGCATAGCCGGCGGCGGCGTCGCCTCGTCACTTTTCTTCGGGGTTGATGCGCACCAATACTGGAGCACCGCCTGGCAGATCCTGGTATTTCAAGACGTCTTTACGGGGCTCGCCAAGCCAATCCTGTTCGGGTTTATCATCGCCACCATAGGTTGCTACTACGGCATTTCAGCCCGCGGTGGGACTCAAGGCGTAGGCCGCGCTACCACTCAGGCGGTGGTCGCAGCTTCAATCCTCATCATCATGGTGGATTTCTTTGTCACCAGGTTCACGATGACGCTGTTTAGCCATTAGAGCTATGGCAAGTCCTCCAGCAGTTGCCGAACAACGGGCCCAAGACTCCCAGGCACATCCGCGGTTCGCGGTCGAATTCCACGATGTATCCATCGCCTTCGAAGACCGGCAAGTGCTCGATGGCATCTCATTTCAGCTGCGCCATGGCGAGACCAAGGCCATCTTCGGCGTAGCCGGTTCTGGCAAAAGCACGGTCCTGAAACTTGCTCTTGGGCTGATCAGACCGGACGCGGGGCGCATCCACGTTCTGGGCGAAGACATCACCCGGATGCGCGAGGACGATCTTTTTGAATTGCGGCGGCGAGTGGGAATCGTATTTCAGGAGAGCGCGCTCTTTGATTCTTTGACGGTCCGCGAGAACGTTGCCTTCCGGCTGCTGGAGGAGGGCAACGTTGCGGAAGATGAAGTCGAAAAACGCGTGCGAGAGGCGCTGAGTTTCGTCGAACTTGAGCACACCATGGATCTATTCCCCTCCGAGCTTTCTGGCGGCATGCGGCGGCGCGTCGCCATTGCGCGCACCATCATCACTCATCCTGAGGTCCTGCTCTATGATTCGCCCACTGGCGGCCTCGATCCGGTCACATCCGACACAATCATTGAATTGGTGGTCAAGCAGCGCGATGTCTATCAGACCAGTTCCCTCCTCGTTACTCACAGGCTGCAAGATGCATTCACCATGGGAACGCACTACTTCGACCGCGGCGAAAACAAAATGAAACCGCTGCCGCCGGGTTCACGCGCGAAGGTTCCCATGTGCTTCCTCATCCTGCGCGACGGCCGCATTATCTTCGATGGAGACTTGCCGAGCCTGCGAGAAACCAAGGACGAATACATACGTGAATACATTTCTTAAGCAGCTAACGCCTTCTTTCGGATCAGCTCCTCGACATCACCGATCTTGTCCCCCAGCCAGTTAATTTTGTTGGACAATCCCTGAATTTCCGTCTCCGCGCGGCGGTTAACTTCATAGTCAAGTTCGCTGCGCAGCCGGTCTTTCTTGTCCTGGCGGTTCTGGCTCATCATGATGATTGGCGCTTGAATGGCCGCCAGCATGGACAGAAACAAGTTGAGCAAGATGAATGGATATGGGTCCCAGGCGTGATGCCCTAGCACGATATTTGTAGAGGAATATGAAACTAGGATCACCCCGAACGTAATGATGAAAGTCCACGACCCGCCGAAGCTGGCGACCACATCGGCGATGCGCTCGCCGAAGGTCTCCTCCTCCTCGATTACTTCATTCGGGTTACGGCTGGCCCTCAACCGAACCAACTGCTGTGAAGCATGGAACTGTTTTCCCAACACGGTGAGCATATCCATCCCGGCCAACGGCTTGCGCTCGAGCAGTACCGAGATGTCATGGCGATCAACCTCCAGGCAAACCGTTTCCTCGTGCGCAACCGCCGTTGTCTGGTGCGGTGTCTGCTCGAGCATCGACGCAAAGCCGAAGAATTCCCCCGGCGTAGGTTGATCAATGACAACTTCCTGATGGTCTTCGTCGACTGTAGTGACGCGGACCGAGCCGGAAACAAGCACGTAGGCCCGCTCACCGGGATCTCCCATTTTGTATATACGCTGTCGCGCGGCAAAGTTCTTGACTTCGACCTGGCTGGCCAGAACGGCAGTTTCTTCGTCGTCCAGTAAGGCGAAGAGCGGGACTTGTCGCAGGATTGAGGGATTACAGGCCATGGGTATTCCTCCACGAGAAATGAACAGAAAGGATGGCATACGCTGGTTTTAGGAACAACCATTGACAAGCTGATGCGCCCTGTATTACATTATGTCTTTTGTAGTACAATAAAGTTCCATGAATTCCACAATTCAAGCTCGTCTGGATGAATCCAGCCAGAAAGCGCTAGCGCGGCTAGTTAGGCAACTTGGGTGGAGCCCGTCCAAAGTGGTCCGCGAAGGCTTGCGGCTATTGGCCGCATGCCACCTTGGCAGTGGCGGGCGTCGTAAAATCATCGACCAAGGCAAGTTCGCCTCCGGAATTCCCGACCTGGCTTCAAATAAGGAGCACTTAAAGGACTTCGGACGTTGAGCGCTGTCTTGCTTGACACTGGAGTAATTGTCGCGTCGCTCGACCGCAGTGAACGTTTCCACGAACGGTGCGCCGAGACAATCGCAGGTACCTCTTCAGCTTTGGTGACGTGTGAAGCGGTTGTTGCGGAGAGCTGTTACTTGCTGAGAAATGTGAAGGGCGCTGCCGCAGCGGTCGTCGCGAACGTTGCGGCCGGAATTTTTCAGATTCCATTTTCCCTGACCACGTCAGCCGAGCAGGTAGGAGACCTCTTACGAAAATATAGTGACAGTGGCATTGATTTCGCCGATGCATGCTTGATTCAGTTGGCCACTGATTTCCATATTCCTGACATTCTCACCCTCGACCGGGACTTCGAGCATTATCGTTGGGGAAGAAACAAAGCGTTCCGCATGCTGGTTCCTCTAGACGGCAGGTAAGCACAGAGGACGCGGATGTCCAGAAGTAGCTCTCGAGTTCTGTGCCCCTATGGTCGTTCATTTAGAATTGATTTTCCCACATGCTGGCTGGCTCTGAAATTCGGCGGAAGTTTCTGGACTTTTTTGTTCAGAAGGGACACCGTGAGGTGCACTCGTCATCCCTCGTCCCGCATAACGACCCTACGCTGCTGTTCACTAACGCGGGAATGAATCAATTCAAAGACGTTTTTCTCGGCCTGGAGAAGCGCGATTATACTCGCGCGACCTCTTCGCAAAAATGTGTGCGAGCAGGTGGGAAGCACAACGATCTGGAAAATGTCGGCTTCACCAACCGGCATCACACGTTTTTCGAGATGCTGGGGAATTTTTCCTTTGGCGATTACTTCAAGAAATATGCCATCGCCTACGCGTGGGAACTGATTACTTCGCCGGAGTGGTTTGGGATTCCGAAAGACAAGCTGTACGTGACCATCTTCAATGGTGAAGGCGGCGTACCGCGCGATGCTGAAGCTTATGACTTGTGGCTCGCGCAAGGTGTCGCGAAAGATAGGATTTTCGAGTTTGGCGTGAAAGACAACTTCTGGCAGATGGGTGAGACCGGGCCCTGCGGGCCATGTAGCGAGATCCATTACGACATGGGGCCGGCGGCTTCGGACCAGGGGCACACAGATTGCGCGTTTGGTTGCGATTGCGGACGCTACGTCGAGATTTGGAATCTCGTGTTCATGCAGTTCGACCGGGTCGTTAACACGGTGCAGCTATTTGATACCGATAACTTTGGTGACCAGCAGGGTCCCAAACACGACGCAACCAGTGTTGAATTGCGCCCGTTACCGAAGCCATCAATTGACACCGGCATGGGCCTTGAGCGGCTGACGGCGGTGCTGCAAGGCGTGATCTCCAATTATGAGACGGACTTATTTGTGCCGCTGATAGAGCGGGCGGCGGAGCTGACGGCGGTTGGAAAGGAACATGGGGGGACGGGCGTCTCGCCCGTCCTGCCGGGGACAACCACAGGCCACGTGGGGACAGCCGCCTCGGCTGTCCCGGCCGAGCGCCGCTCGGCAAAACCCGAACCCGGTACAACGCACGTAGGGGCGGGCGCTCCCACCCGTCCCGCCGAGCTTGCCTCGGCAAAAGCGCGCGGAGCAGAGCTCCGCAGGACGGGTGAGGGCACCCGTCCCCACGCGAGCAGCGATGATGGCGACGGCCCTGCCGTGCACAAATCCGCTGCTTCTCTCCGCGTGATCGCCGACCATTCCCGCGCCGCAACATTTCTCATTTCAGATGGCGTGCTGCCATCGAACGAAGGCCGCGGATACGTGCTGCGAAAAATCATTCGACGCGCTATTCGTCATGGGCGTTTGCTTGGGCAGGAGAAGCGTTTTCTGTACGAAATGGCCTTTGCAGTGCGGGACCTCATGGCGGATGCATACCCGGAACTCAATGAGACGTTGACCCGCGTTTCGGAAGTCCTAAAGACAGAAGAGAGTAGGTTCGCAAATACTTTGGCCTTGGGCGAAGAAAAGCTGGAGAACATCGAGGATGAAGCTTGGCTTAACGCGATAGAAAGCATCGTCCGCCGTTTTGGCAATTTCGTCGGAGTCGCGGATGCGGATGTACGACGATTGTCGGTCGGATTAATACCAGGTAGGGGCAACGAAGTTTTTGAGCACGCAGCAAAGATGTTGTTCGGGACAAGCAGAATGGGCGAGTTCAGGACTTACTTCGCAAATGAGATGCAAAATGTGCGCCCGGCTTTCCCTGGACATGAGGCGTTTCGGCTTTACGATACATTTGGACTGCCGCTGGACTTCATCCAGGATGCGGCTCGAGACCAAGGACTGGAGTTCGATCAACACGGTTTCGACCGCGCCATGGCCGAGCAGCGCGAGCGTGCTCGCGCGTCCTGGAAAGGCGCGGCCAAACAGACCGCGAATCCCGCCTATCAGCAGCTTCCAAAATCAATTTTTGAAGGCTACCTGCAGACGCGCTCGGAAGATTGCGAAGTGCTGGCCATCATCAAGAATGGTCAGGGCGTGCACGAGCTCAAGCCGGGCGAAGAAGGCGAGGTCATTCTCGATCACACACCGTTTTATGCAGAGTCCGGAGGGCAGGTTGGGGATCGCGGCACGCTGTACAGCGATGAGCTGAATGCGGTCGTCGCCGAGGTGAAGGGATGTTATTACCCGGTGCAGGGGGTTAGGGCGCATCAGGTGATCGTAAAATCCTCGCCCAACGAAAACCGCGTTGGACAGGACACCCGCGCACTAGCGGTGGGTGACAAAGTTGACGCCGTCGTCGACACCTTCATCCGCGAATCCACAATGCGCAATCACACTGCCACGCACTTATTGCAAGCCGGGCTGCGCGAGGTGCTGGGCAAGCATGTTAAGCAGGCGGGATCTCTGGTGGCCCCGAATCATTTGCGATTTGATTTTTCGCATTTCACTGCCGTCGAAGACGAAGAGCTGCAGGACATCGAAGACCTGATTAATAAAGAAGTGCTGCGGAACCAGCGGGTCGAGGTGATCGAGAATGTGCCGATTGATCTAGCGGTCAATGAGTATCACGCCATGGCGCTGTTTGGCGAGAAATATGGCGACCGCGTGCGCGTGATAAAAATCGGTGATTTCTCGACTGAGTTGTGTGGCGGCACCCATACTGGAGCGACTGGCGAGATTGGACTGATCAAGATTCTGAAGGAAGGCAGCGTGTCGTCGGGAGTGCGGCGGGTAGAAGCAATCACAGGCGAAGGGTCGCTGCGTCACTTCAGGAAAGATCACGAGCTTGAAAACATTGTGTCCAGGTTCGTGGTTCCCACCTTTCGCCAAAATCAGGCGAAAGATGGGGCAACCTCGGTTGAGGAGATCCACGTTTCTCCAGCCCAAGCATTGAAACTCGAACTCGACCGAAAAGATGCCGAGATCAAACGCCTCGCGCGCGAACTCGATCAAGCCCGCATGAAGCAGGCGTCATCTTCAACCGCCAACATCGGCGAGAAGATCAAAGATGTGCGGGGTGTCAAAGTCCTTACCCATCGCGTGGACAATCTCGAACGCTCTCAGATGCGAACTCTGATTGACCAGCTTCGCGACAAAATCGGCTCCGGCGTCGTCGTTCTCGGATCGGCGACGAATGGAAATGTGTCCTTGATTGTCGGTGTCACTAAAGATCTCACCTCCCGAATACAGGCGGGCAAAGTGATTGGCCCGGTCGCGCAGAAAGTCGGCGGCAAAGGCGGCGGCCGTCCGGATCTGGCTGAGGCCGGCGGCAAAGATCCCGCAGCGCTGGATGCCGCGCTGGGAGAGGCGTATGGGGTGGTAGAAGGATTGCTGGGCAGCTAGGTCATCTTCGTGTAGAGACGTTGCTTGCAACGTCTCTGCCAGACACGCGTGAAAGGGCTGGAAATAATGAGAACTGTGAGATGTTTGATCACCGCAATCGTTTTGTCTATTCCGAGCTTGGCGCAAGACGTGGCGAAAGTAGTTTACGTTTCCGCCAAGCAGATGGACATTGATCTTCACAAACTCGCTCTTAACAACATCGGCGAGTCGGAGATCAATCTGATTGAGCGCACCCCTGAACATGCGGCGATTCTTCTCCGCCGCACTCTACCGGGCAAAGCTGAGGTGCACGAGCATCAAGCGGACGTTTGGTACGTGATTGACGGCGGATGCGATTTCGTTACCGGAGGCTCAGTCATTCATGGCGCACCGTCCGGCCCAGGAGAGATTCGCGGTGCGAGCATCGCCGGAGGAGACGAACACCATATCGCCAAAGGTGACTTCATCCGCGTTCCCGCGGGCGTGCCGCACTGGGTTAAGAAAATTGAAGGCAAAGAGATTGTGTACATCGTGGTAAAGTACGCGGAAAAATAGGCCCGAGCTGCGCATGCTTGTCCTCTAGCCAGGCTGTATCAGGGCATGGCTTCAGCCGTGCCGGGAAATGCAATTGTTGACCGAACGCGAGCTTCAGCTCGATAGCTGCTCACTTCGTTCGCGCTTCACATCTTTAACAAACTCTCAACGGCACGTCTCGAGCCGTGCCCTGATACAATCTGCCACGCGAGACCGCCATATAGGCATTGCTCGCCTGAATCACCGATGTTTGAACGCTACACAGAAAAAGCCCGGCGCGTGATCTTCTTCGCGCGCTATGAAGCCAGCCAGTTTGGATCGCCGCACATCGAAACCGAGCATTTGCTGCTCGGATTGCTGCGAGAAAGTTAAGTGATCACGGCGAAGCTGTTGAACGGATCGGATTCGGTCGAGGCTATCAGGCGAAAGGTCGCATCGAAGAGCACGCAACGGGACAAGGTTTCAACGGCTGTTGATCTGCCACTTAGTAATGAATCGAAACGGGTTCTGGCGTACGGGGCGGAGGAGGCGGAGCGCCTCGGGCACAAGCACATTGGCACCGAGCATCGGTTGTTGGGATTGCTGCGGGAGAAGAATAGCTTTGGAGAGCAATTGCTGAACCAGGAGAATCTCACATTGGAGAAGGCGCGGGAAGGAGATCGCAACGTGGGCGCCGGATGGTGGATTCACTGGTATCACTGGCGAGCACGCGGTTGAAGTCCACGCGCGAAGATTTCAGTTTGGGATATATCGCCAAAGTGGCCAGCTTGGCACAGAAGTTTTCCTGGATAAGCCGCGAGTGGAAGCCGGTGGACATTGTCGTTGATAACGAGCGGGGCGGAATTTCGTTCGACATCAGCGTGGCCGATGGAAAGCGTTATCAATTGCAGCCTGGGGGATGGAAAAAAGAGCCTTGTGCCATCTGTGATTGGGAAATTGCAAACGGGCGAGGAAGGATTCACGAAGGGACGGCGGTGGATTTGCGGTGAGTGCTATCACAGGTTTGTGGTTAAGAAGAATGCGTAATCCTGACGGCGTGGGGCCCTGAGGGTAAGCCAAAGGCTTCGCGGGCGAGGGCGCCCGCGCCACACTCTCCCGTAGAAAAAGCCCGGCTGGTTGGCCGGGCTTCTCGTGTCTCAGAGACTACTTCGTTTCGTTACCAGGTGAGGCGGTAAACTCTTTCGGCTTGGCGATGGGGCGCGCGGTGCGGCTGGCCAGTGGGGCAGCAGCTGCAGCGCCGTATCGCTCCATGAGCATTGGAACCATGGCGCCTTCGGCTTCCTTCACGAACGTCAGCGAGCCTTCGGGGCTGAGATCAACCCGGACAAAGTCTCCCAGGCGAATCTGGCCGGTAGCGACCAGGTTAGCCATCGGAAAGACAAGATGCCGTTCAATGGCACGCTTCAAGTGGCGGGCCCCATAGCGGTGATCGGTTCCTTCGCTCAGCAGGAAGTTCTTCACTTTTGGGGTGCACGAGAACACAAACTGGTTCGCGGCTGAGGCCATTAAGACGCGCTGCTGCACCATGCCGAGTTCGATTTCCAGAATCTGCTCCAGGTGCTCCGATCGCAGCGTCTTGAAGACCACGACTTTGTCGATGCGGTTCATGAACTCGGGCGTGAACTTACGACGGGCGGCTTCGACGGCGGTGCGGTTAATCTTGTCGTCGAAGCCGTCATCTACCACGTTGGGTTTCGGGGCAAATCCGAATCCACCCTCGACCAGGTTGCTCATCTCGCCTGCCCCCAGGTTTGAGGTCATAATAATGATGCATTGCGAGAGGTCCACGCGACGGTTATCGCCGAGTGTGAGCGTAGCCTTGTCGAGGATGCCTAACAACAGCTGCCAGAGAGCGTCAGACGCCTTCTCAATTTCGTCAAACAGCAAAATAGAGAGCTTGAGCTTATCCGTGTGCCATTGGTTGAGCGCTTCCTGCGTCAGAAGCGGGTGCGTCTCGCGGTGGCCGAGATATCCCGGAGGCGATCCAATCAATTTGGCAATCTCGTGCGAGTGTTGAAACTCGGCGCAATCAATCTTGATGCAGGCACGCGCGTCGCCGAACAAGGATTCCGCCAAAGCTTCGACCACGCGGGTCTTGCCTGATCCGGTCGGCCCCAGGAACAGCAGATTTCCAACCGGGCGTCCCGGGGGATTCAACCCGGCCAGGAACATCTGATAGATTTCTACGACCTTTTCTACGGCCGCGTCCTGGCCAACTATCTTGCGGCGGAGTCCTGTTTCAAAGTCGCGAGCATCGCTGCTCCGGCGAGTGGGATCTAGAACAGTGCTGGCTATCGTCTTCATGATGGGGGCGCCTGGCTCCTTTTCGGGCTTGCACGGCGTGGCCGCTATTCTCAACGGAATGACAATTTTTGTCATGCCAAAAATTGCTTCCACTACCACTACAGCAAGCGCCTAGCCAACCCGACCAAACTTCCAAGCCTTCCTTATACAAGCGATTAGATGCTGCTCTTGCGTCAAGGGAGTCACCTACATTCTCAAGTGAAATCGTGTAATGGGAAATGTTTTGCGCAGCGAGGAGAAAAGCTGCCGTTGGGAATTGGTTTTCGACCTTCAGGCTTACCTGCACAGGCCGTTCGGACTCCTTGACCGGCAACCGAGTAGGCTTCCGGAGGTGAGGAATCATAGCAAGCTGCTGTTTTTCCAATAGCCAGCAGCCAACGTAACTGGCGACCAGAATTGCGCATCATTAGCATCGGAAAAAACGATCCACAGGAGAAAGTCTTGCGCAGGCAGGGGATGAATCTGTTTCTGGTCTTAGGAGCCGGGGCCATTGGGCTCGGTGCGCTACATTTACGCACCGTCAAGGCGGCGGCAGAACCTCAGTCAGCGCAACTGATTGCCGCAAAAGCGACAATTCCCAGCGCTCCAGCAGCGTCACCTAAACTTCCTGCTCCGGGAACGGCGCTGTACGAGACGCACCGCGGAGATACAGTTATTTCTGTAGCCCGCCGCTATCTTTCGCAAAGTTCTTATCTCACTTCGTCGGAGCTGGCGCAGGCACTCCGGGCTGCAAATTCGGACATTCACGGGACCTTCTTGAAAGCCGGACAGGAACTTACAATTCCCGGTATTCTGGACGCGCCAATCGTGGAAAAGTCCGTCGCGGTTCCAAAAGACTTTGAAGTGCGTGCCATCTATCTGACCGGCTTGATGGCCGGAAGCGACCACGGGATCAAGATTGTCCAGCGCTGGCACGATGCTGGCGGAAATGCGGTGGTCTTTGATATTAAGGACAGTGATGGCACCGTTAACATTCCTTTTGAACATCCGCTGATCGGCGCGCATAAAACCTACATTCGTGAGCTCCCGAAGTACACGCATTTCCTGCACTCGCAGGGCATGCATGCAATTGCACGGATCGCGATGTTTCGCGATGAACGGCTGGTGGTCTCGCATCCCGAACTGGCTGTGAAGTCGAAGAAAACGGGCCAGCCGTGGCGGGAAAACGGCAAACTGGTCTGGGCCGATCCCTCCCGCGTTGAAGTCCAGGAGTACGACATTGCTTTGGCACATGCCGCAGCCGAGGCCGGGGCAGATGAAATCCAATTCGATTACGTCCGTTTCCCGGCCGAGGGCGATCAGAAAGACGCAAACTTCGTCTTTCAGAAATCGCATCCCGAGTGGCAGCGGTCCGACGCGATTGCCGATTTCCTCCGCCGCGCTTACACCAGCCTTCATCCCAAAGGCGTGTTGCTGTCGCTCGACGTGTTCGGCGTGATGGCCTGGCAGCGCCCAGTTGATTTGGCCCACACCGGGCAGGACATCGTGCGCATGGCCAAGTATTGCGACGTGCTCTCGCCGATGATTTATCCCTCACACTTCTTTGGTATGGATGGCATCGACAGACCCGGTGACGCTCCCGAACACTTCATCGGCGAATCCATGGACCGATTTGAATTGATTACAAAATCCAGCGGCGCCGTGATTCGTCCGTGGCTGCAGGCATTCGCCTGGCGCACGAAGACGTACTCCCCGAAATACATCGAAATCCAGGTGCTAACCGCGAAGAACAAAGGCGGCGTCGGCTTCCTTTTCTGGAATGCGAATAACGACTATTCGAAGCCATATGCGGCGATGCCGGAGATGAAAGCGGCCAAGGGACAGTACTTCCGGGGAGATGAAGTTCCGCCGGTTCTAAAAGCAGAGGCATCTTTCCTGCCCAAGTAGAAGCATTGCACCGCAAAGCTCGCAGAGTACGCAGAGAAATCCAGGCACACTGGTTAAAAGGGATTTTCGACCAATACGCCAAAATATTTCTGTCCGGCATTCAAGTCCTCTGTCCAGATTCGTTCGCACCCGGCACGTTCCGCGGCGGCAACAATCATTCCGTCGTAGAAGTGAATGCCATAGGCTGCCCGCGCTTCTACCGCGCGCCGCACAATTCCCTCGTCAGGCAGGATAACTTTGATCGGCGCGAACGTGTCCAGCAGCGCGACCACATCTGCCGGACTTACCGCTCGTGAGACTTTGTGTAACAAAGTCGCAGCAAATTCCGCTAGAACTTGGCTAGAAATTACGACCTCGCCAGCGAAAGCCTTTCTGACGAGTTCTTGCGCGATCGCTTGTTTTTGAGGATCGGCAATATCGTAGGCGTAAACGAGGATATTTGTGTCCAGAAAATCAGGGGCGGACATAGAGGTCTTCGCGCTTCCAGGCTCTCTTGCCTATCCTGAACTGGAATTGTTTGAAGCTGCGCTCCAGGGCTTCTCTCTCTCGCCGCTTGCGACCGGAAGCCGCATTTTCGGCAGCGAGCCTTTCCAGGTAGTCGCGTACTAGAGCAGTCAAAGTCGTGTCTCGATCGACCGCAACTTTCCTGATTTCCTTGACCAGTTTGTCATCGAGCGAGAGAGTGATATTCATATACCCATAATAAGGGAAACCCTTAATTCGGGCAAGTATTCTGGTCAGCAAGGCCCTGCTCACACGTCGTGCTTACTTATTACGGCTTCCCAGTCCAGTTCAGCATCAAGCCTATTGGGGCGGCTTCACCTTCAGGTTGAGCGGCTATCAGAAAGCGGCTTCCGTCGGGGGAGACCTCGAAATTTGAATTGCCTCCCGCCAGGAGATAGCTCACCGGAAACAGTCTGCGGTAGTTTTCTGTCTCGAATTGATCGGCCTTGCCGACCACATCAACCGCGAACACCTGCGTTTGAGCACCAGAGAATTCACCAAAATAAAGCTCCTTACCATCAGCGCGCCAGGCGGGACTGGTCCCACCGTTCTGCGACACTTGCCACCGGCCGTTACCGGTGGGAAATGGGGTGACGTAAACCTCTTCGCGGCCGGATTCGGTGGAACTGTATGCCAGCCACTTGCCATTTGGAGACACCCTGAAAAAAACAATGGTTCCCTGCTGTGATTGCGACTGCACAATCAAAAACGGCTTCTGCTCACCGCTGGTGGGAACTGCCCAGATGGAACCGCCCGACGGGCCGCTCGCCTTGTGGTAAACGAGGTATTTTCCGTCCGGCGACCACTGCGGCCAACTGAAGGTAACTGGGACGGTATTGTTTTCAGGGCCGACCAGCAGTTCGTCCTGGCCGCCACCGTTCGCAGCCCGCGAATGAATCGTCGAGCCAGCTGAAATCCTGGATCCGGTCAGTTCGACAAAGACAACTCGCTGTCCATCAGGAGACCAGGATGGCTCTAAATGGTTGGCGGGATCGAACGTGAGGCGCATCTTGGACCCGTGACCCAGGTCAAAAACCCAGATGTCGGACTTTGGCTGTCCTATGATCACAGCCAAACGTTTTCCATCCGGCGATAGCCTCATTCCGCCCAGGGTTCCGCCCAACATGTAGTTACCGCCTTCAGGCAGCGCCTTGCCTAGATCTTTGCCGCTGCGATCAATCCACACTAATTGCGCGCCTTCGCTCGCAGCGCCAGAAACTGTGATCAGCGTTCCCTCGTCGCCAGCGCTAAACGTAGCGCGCCACACGCTCGGGTCATATTGCACGTGATCCATTATCGGAATGGGATCGCCAGAGACGGTTCCGCTCTCGGGATTGAATTTCTGGGCGACGAGCGCAGTTTGGAAATGGTAAAGCAGGTACCCGGGCACGTACTGACCAGGCGAATCGGTCGGGAGAACCAGCTTCATGTCGGGACTGTTCACGGAACCAAAATAGATTCCATTCTGGTCCTCGCCCGTACCGGCGTGGTTCGTGGCAAAGAATATAACGTGCTTGCCATCGGGCAGGAACGACGGCCAGCGATGGGTCGAGTGCTTGGACGGGTCGAGTTTGGTCAATCGCTCTGGCGTGCCTCCGTTGGCGTTGATCTTCCACAGTGACTCGCGGTAGTCCGGTGTATAGACAATTATGTTTTCCGGACTCCAGGCACCGCCTCGGCCTCCGGGCGAATCTGCAAGAACAGTCACCGGTCCGCCTATGGCCGGGATTTTTCTGAGCTTACCGTTAGCGAAGAAGGCAATGAACTTCCCGTCAGGCGACCAGAAGGGAAATGCGGCATTCTCTGTGCCGTCAAGTCTTGCTGCGACCGGGTTGTCCAGCGTTTGAATATATAGAGAGCTCGGTTCCTTTCCCACGCGGGCCGAGAAAACGATCCGTGTGCCGTCATGGGAAACGACCGGGGGGCCAGAAAAGTCGCCGTTGAAGTTGAACGTTGCGTTTCGCGGAGGAGTGAGGTACGCCTGCACCGTCCGCCGCACGGGTTGCGGACGGAAAGCAAGCCAACCAACCAGAATGAGAATGAGAACGGCCAACGCAAGCCAAACGATACGGTCCCAGTTCTTGCGCCCCGGATGCCCGGGCAGAGCAACGGCTCCGGACTGCGACGAAGTTGAAATCCAGCGCAGTTGCAGGGCGATATCGCCGGCATTCTGCCAGCGAGCGTCAGGATCTTTTGCCAGGCAGCCGCGAATGACGTGATCCAACGCTGGCGGCGCCATGGGCTGAACACTCGTTAAAGGCTCTGGCTCTTTCTCGATGATTGCAGACGCAACCGACAGATTGCTCTTTCCTTCAAAAGCACGCTTCCCTGTCGCCATCTCATAGAGCACCGAGCCCAGAGCAAAAATGTCGCTGCGAGCGTCCGCTTCTTTTCCTTCCACCTGCTCTGGAGACATGTACTGGAACGTTCCCACTACGAATCCGTGCCCGGTCAACGGATGCGTTGCCATCGGACTGGTGATCTCCATGGTCAGACTTGAAGACGATACAGCGGCCATCGCGGGCGTACCTTTGGCTAGACCGAAATCCATCAGCTTTGCGCCCGCCTTCGTAAGCATGATGTTGCCGGGTTTCAAGTCGCGATGAACAACTCCACTCTTGTGAGCGCGGTCAAGGCCCTCGCAAATATCGGCTCCATATTTGAGAAGTTGCGCAATCGGCAAGGGACCTTTGGCCAGGCGGTCCGCGAGTGTCTCCCCCTCCAGAAACTCCATGACCAAGTAGTCCGTCCCATTTTGATGACCGACATCGTGCAGCGTGCAAATGTTGGGATGATTCAGTGAAGAAATTGCCCGGGCTTCGCGATCGAATCGCTGTTTCGCCTCGGGGCTCTGAGAGAGATGCTCGGGGAGAATTTTTATCGCAACGGCGCGATCGAGCCGCGTGTCGAGCGCACGATAGACTTCACCCATCCCGCCTGCACCGAGCGGAGATTCGATTTCGTAAGGCCCGAGTTTTGTCCCCGACATCAGCACTACTGTTTTGCCTGTGGTGCCTTATGTGACTCGACTTCGCGGAGCCAATTGCGCAACTTGGGCCCCCAAATGTTTGCGGTCCGCCCCAGAGCGCCGTGACCGTATTCCGCCTCTTCCTTGATTTCCAGATAAGTCGCATTCTTCAACCGGGCGGCAGTCTTTTCGGCGTCGCGGAGTTCGATGGGAACCATATTGTCGCTTACCATGTTGATCATGAGAACCGGACAGCCAATCCGATCCAACTGCGACCAGGCGTCGAACTCATCATTGAGTTCCATCATGTAGATGAAATCGTTGGCGTCGGGTGCCGTGTGTTGACCGCTTCCGCCCTGCACCAATTTTTCTGCGTCGGCTCGAGTGGGCAGCTGTTGCTGGTACCAGGTTGGCGTTCGTAGAAAGATTGAATACGTCAGATCAGCGATTCGAGCGCTGTCAGGATTCTTCTCATAATTTCCACCCTTCCATTCCGGATCGGTCCTGATGATCTGCTCGGGAATGTAATCTATCAGCCCGCGCCTTCCGGCGTTGGGAAATGGCGAAGAAATCATGGGAACCAGCGCGTCCATGAACTCGGGATACTGCACGCCCCATTGCCAAGTTTGGCGCCCGCCCATCGATGCGCCTAATACCGCAATCACATGCTTCGCACCGAGATGTTCAGTCAGCAGGCGTTCCGCTTTGACAATGTCTTCGAGGTTGTAATGCGGAAACTTCATCCTCAGCCCGTCGCTTGGGCGAGACGACTTGCCGGCCCCAATCGTGTCCGGGGCAATGACGTAGTATTCATCGCTATCCAGCGCTCCGCCTGGCCTGAGAAGCGGATGAACTTTAGGGCTCGTGGGATTGGGATGGCCCCAGTCGATCCCCGCGCCTAACGTCCCATGCAGCAGGAGAACAGCATTGGTCACCTCTCCGGCAGCATTGCGCTTAGGCGCACCCCAAGTTGCGTAGTGAAGCCGAAGCTGCGGCAAGCTTTCGCCATCATGAAACTGAAAGTCGCGGACGGTGTAGTCACCTTGAGTGGCATGATTCGTGTAGTCGGCGTCCGGAGAGACTTGTGCCGCCAATGGAAGAGATAAGAGTGCTAGGACCAGCATCGGCTGCACTCGCCTGATGTATTTCAATGGATTTGTAACCATTTCGAAGAGTAGGTAGCCGGGTCGAATTATACCGTGACCGGAAGCCCTGCTAGCCGAGCTTCGGCGTGGTAGCATCTGGTCAATTCGAGGTCTCCGCCGCTGTGATTCCTTCATATCGTGTCATTTTCTTATTGCTGCTGCTATCTTCTACTAGCCCTGCCCTTGCCGCCGACCAGCAGTGGCTCCGCATCAGTTCCGATCACTTTATCGTCTTAACCGACGCGGGAGACAAGAAGGGACACGAAGTCGCTGCGCGTTTCGAGCAAATGCGAGCAGTCTTTGGTCAATTGCTCATGCGCCAGCGGCTCCGCTTGGCCGAGCCCATCGAGATCATCGCGATCCGCAGCGACAAGGATTACGCGCAGATCGCGCCCATGGTAAACGGAGATCCCACGCAGGCTCCCGCCTTCTTCCTTGTCGGCGAAGACCGCGTTTTCATTGTCCTCAACCTGTTTGTTCCCGACAGCTATCGCGCGATTGAGCACCCGTTTGCCCATTATCTGTTGAACTACAACTATCCGCCGACGCAGCCGTGGTTTGATGAAGGCTTCGCAGAATATTTCTCTTCTTTATATCTAACTCCGAAGGCCGCGCTGCCAGGTGGCGATCCCGAACTGAATCCAGGGTACCAAACCGATCTTCTCGGCAACCAAATTCAAGGCAATGGGCAGAAGTCTTTCACCGAAATCCTGAGCAATCCTGTCTGGCTCACCTGGCCAGACCTTTTCGGAATGAAGAACCGTGTCGTGAGTGGGCAGGAAGGAACGCACCACACGCTGTTCTACGCCCAGTCGTGGATACTCGTGCACTATTTGCTGAGCCAGAACAAGCTGGAGGAGATGGGCAGATACTTCGATCTCGTAGAAAACCAGAAAGTGCCAACCGAGCAAGCAATCCAACAAGCATTTGGCATGAGCCTTTCGCAGTTCGACAAAGCTGTGAAGGACCACTTCCGCTCGTTGAAGGGACTGCAAGACGCTTTGCAGATGTCGAAGCAGGCAAACGGAGCCCCATTTGATGCTTCCCTCTCGCAGTTTCCTCTTCCGTTTTCGGTGGACGATGTTGCGACCAGCGCAAAATCGGTTTCGCTAGCCGAGGGTGAAGCCCTGATGAATGAGATGGCAGTCAGAATCCCCGAACGGCGAGCCAAGGCCATTGAAAAGCTCGAAGCACTAGTGGCCGACGAAAAGACCGAAAGTGCAGTGGCTCATCGGGCTCTGGCCTGGGCCCACGTTCAGAAAGGCGAAACTGACCGTGCCTTTGAAGAGCTCACTGACGCCATGCGCCTGAATTCATCCGACCCCTGGGTGCGCATGGGCCTCGCCCTTGCTGCGTATCACTCCGGCGAGCGAGGCGCGAAGGTCCAAGGCCTCGCAAATATGATGGAGAGCCTTCACATCGTGGTCGAGCAGTTTCCTGATTTCGCCGAAGCTTACGATATGCTGGGCTGGGCAAGATTGACCGGCGGCGGAGCGAATGCCGCGGTCGAAGCCCTGAAAAAGGCCGTTGAACTGAGTCCGCGTGACGAGGAATATCAATTGCGCCTGGCGCGTGCGTATCTGGCGGCGAAGAAGTTCGATGAGGCCAGATCCACCCTGGAGCGGCTGAAGCAGAGCCAGAACCCCGCAATTTCCCAAACCGCGAAGAAGAGTCTCATTGATTTGCCATTCCTCGAAAAATACGGCGTTCCACCCGTCGAAGAAGCGCCGCCGCAGCAAACCGCCAAAGCCCCTCCGAAGAAGCCGGCTTCAAACGCAGAAGAAGATGACGAGGAAAGCCCCGCCAAGCCCGCTGCAAAAGAGCCCGAGGCTGATAGGCGTCCGGTAAAGTTCTTGAAGACGACTCTGCTCTCCGTGGATTGCAGCAAGTCTCCGGCAGCAGTACTTACCCTTGCTCAAGAAGGAAAGACGATCCGGCTGCGAGCCTCAGATTACAAATCAGTGCCGGTGATCGGCGCGGCGGAGTTCTCCTGCGGATGGAAAACGGTCCCGGTCAATGTCAATTACAAACCGGGCGGCGGCCTCGATGGCGACTTGGTTTCCATCGAGCTGCATTGAGGGGTTGTAAGTCAAATCTCGGTGCATCCGCAAGTCACTTCTCAATCCTTGCCATCCACGCCGGAAAACGACCCACCTCGCTTGTTATATGAATAGAGGCGCGATGCCGAAGACCCTATGAGTGGCAATCCCGTACCGTTAGCGATGCCGCTTCCGCGGCTTGCCGCCCGCGACTGCGAGGCCACGACTCTGTTTCGCGAAATGCGCAAACCTCTACTTCGCTATCTGGTATGTCTCGGACTCTCGATGGATGAGGCGCAGGATGTGGTTCAAGACGCTTTCCTCGGGCTGCATCGGCATTTGTCGGGGGGCGGATCGAAGGAAAACATTCGAGGCTGGCTGTTTCGGGTTGCGCATAATCGGGCCAGAAATCACCAGAATAGCTATGATCGGCGTTTCGGTGCATCGCTCGATCCTGAATTTGACTCGCTGTTAGACGAAGCTACGCCGGAGCGGGCTGTGCTCGAAAAGGAAAAGTTTCGGCAGATGGGAAAGGCCATTCGCGCTTTGACCGATTGCGAGCGCGAGTGCCTGCTGCTGCGCACTGAAGGGCTGCGTTATCGAGAAATTGGCGAGGTCCTGGAAATTCCAACTTCGACTGTAGGCGATACCGTGGATCGCGCCGTCAAGAAGTTGGCGGAGAAATGCAATGTGTAACTACTCAGCAAAACTGATTGCCTGGCTCGATCACGAGCTTCCAGAGAACGAGGCCTCCAATCTTGAACAGCATGTTCAAGGCTGTGCGGAGTGCCGGCGCCTCGCCGGTTCGTACGAAGCCACCAGCGACCTGTTCGACGGATATTGCGAAGCGGTCCTGGCTTCGGAAAAGCCAAGCAAGATGCCCGTGTGGACGCCGGTTGCCCTGGGCGCGGCAGTGACTGCGGCCGTGCTGGCAATTCTCTTTGTCTTCTTGCCTGCGCAGCTCGAACAAATTCCGGCACGGTCGCCAATAGCCGCATCTCCACCGGCCATTGTTCATAGCGCAGAAGCCCTTCCGGTCAAGCGGAGTCAAAGGCGACAGCACGCCCTCGCACCAATCCAGAACCCGCAGCACAACGAACAAACGAGTTGGCCGACTGAGTCGGCGATTCAGGTCACAATTCCCGCCGATGCGATGTTCCCGCCGGGTGCCATCCCCGAGGGAGTCACTTTTGTCGCCGACATAAATATTGCCGCAGATGGATTGCCCGACCGGCTTCAATTGCAACCGTAAGTGTCTTAGAAGGAGAACACCATGAAACGCGCATTGGTTCTAATTCTCGCCACCTCGTCCTTCGTATTTGCGCAGGATACAGTGAAGCTGAACGTCCAAACCGGGAACGCAAGTGTGGGGGTTGGCGGTTGGCGAGCATTTGAAACGTCTTCCGGCGCACCTGTGCTGGGTGCACCCTATTCGGCCACGATTTCGAATGAATCCGTCCAGACGCTGGCCGACGGCAATCGCATTGTCGAAAGCAGCACGGGAACGACCGCGCGCGATTCTCAGGGCCGCACCCGGCGTGACGCGGTCTTGCCCGCAATCGGCAATCTGGGAGCGGCCAATGCACCGCGCCTGGTGTTTATCCAGGATCCCGTGACGCAGATCTCCTACACATTGAATTTGACCGACAAGACGGCCCAGAAGATCGCGATGCCCCCGGCGGGAGCACCCGGACCTGAGCAGGGTCATCACGAAGAGAAATTCTTCGTGCAAATGCGGGCCCCGGGAAACGATCCCCCAGCCCCGGGGATTGCCATGCAAAAAACTGTGATCGAGGCCGACGAACACTCTCCTGCCTCCACAGAAGACCTTGGTTCACAAACCATGGAAGGCGTGCTAGTAAATGGCGTTCGAACGACGCATACCATTCCTGCCGGCCAAATCGGTAACGAGAGGCCGATCACGATTGTCACCGAGGTTTGGACCTCGCCTGAACTCAAAACTGTCGTTTACAGCAAGCGCAGCGATCCCCGCATGGGTGAACAAACTTTCCAGCTAAAAAATATAGTCCGCTCCGAGCCTGATCCCTTTCTGTTCACGGTACCGGCAGATTTCAAGATTGTTGACGGTCCTCGGAATTTTATTTACCGGGTCAAGCAATAATTGGGAGATCCGTTGATAGGGGGACGGTTCGGGAACACCATCAGCTTGCCGCGGAAGTTGAGCTCTGAGTGATCGGAAAACGCGCAATCACGGTTGTTCCCTTACCGTCCTCTGGAGAAGTGATTTCGAGTGTGCCTCCGAGCTGGCGAACTCGTTCCCGCATGCCTCGAATTCCCACTCCTTCTCTGCCTGACAATTCCGTGTTCGACTTTCTCGCGTGCGATATTCCATGGCCTTTATCTTCAGCTTTGACGCGAACTTCGCCATCTGCGCGAGAAATAGAAATCTTAGCCACCGCACTTCCGGAATGCCGGTGAATATTCGTAAGGCATTCCTGCACAACGCGGAAGATCGCAGTTTCCACTTCGCGTGACAGGCGCCCAAAATCTGAGGGGATTTCAAGATCCACCTGAATCTTGCTGCGCTCAGCGAACCCTTCCAAGTAGAGGCGGAGGGCGGACGAGAGTCCCACCTCGTCTAACAGCGGAGGATGCAACAGGTGAGAGAAAGTCCGCACTTCATCCGAGAGCTCGTGAATTAATCGCAGGCTCTCCTCGACTAAATTGCGGGAAACCGGATCAATCGTGTTCTTTCCCTGAACCAGCGGCGTCAATGTCATGCTCAATGCGGCGAGCATCTGTCCGGTGCTGTCATGGAGCTCACGTGCGATGTGCCGTCGTTCTTCATCCTGTAGCTGCAACAGACGGGCAGAGAGCTCGCGCAAATTTTCCTCCGAACGTTTGCGCCGTGTGATGTCACGAATCGCGCTTGTGACCAGCCTACCCTCGCTCGTCTCCAGGGGACTGAGACTAATCTCAACTGGAAATTCGTGGCCATCTTTTCGAACACCGTAGAGGTCCAACCCCGCTCCCATCGGCCGTGCACGGGGATCGCTGAGAAAAGCCAGACGATGCGAAACATGCTTGCCCCGAAAGCGTTCGGGGACGAGCATCTCAAGGTTGTGTCCTAGCAGCTCTTCGCGGCTGTACCCAAACAAGGTTTCGACAAGGGCATTGGCCAGCACGATCCGGCCTTCAGCGTTCACAACCAGAATTGCGTCCGGCGCGGCCTCAAGCAGGCCACGAAACCGAAGCTCGCTCGCGTGCAGCTGCAGTCGTTGCGCTGTGAAACGCCGATCGAAGGCTGAGGTGATGACAGCAACGCCCAAGACCAACAAGGTGACTGAACTTACGCCGGCAAAACCAAGCGTCGAGGTACTGACTGCATGCGCGGAATCTGCCACCTGACTTGATGCAGTAAACCGCGCCGCAGCCATTCCCGTGTAGTGCATCACTGGAATTGCGCTGCCCATCACCAGGGCACTGCCGGCCTTGAGCCACGGCGAGATCTTCACGTCCTCGCGAAAATGGAATGCGAGCCACACCGCCACGAGCGAAATTGCGATCGCCGAGACCACCGACAGCGTGAGCATCAAAGGATCGTAAGAGCAACTAGCAGGCAGTCGCATCGCCGCCATGCCGATATAGTGCATCGCCGAAATACCGCCGCCCATGATAGCGGCGCCTGCGAAGGCACGAATCCATCCCATCTGCTTCCGGCTTACAACAAAAAGCGCAACTGCGGAGGCAAAAACCGCTGCCAGTAGTGACAGCAAGACGGTTGGCCAGTCATAGAGAACGGGAATCGGAAGCGCAAATGCCAGCATTCCGATATAGTGCATGGACCAGATACCTAGGCCCATCGCAATCGCCCCGCCCGCGAGCCATGCCAAGCGAAGCCGACCCTTTGCAGCGGTCGTGCGTCCAGCAAGATCGAGCGCTGCGTACGCGGCACAGATCGCGATCAAGACGGAAAGAATGACCAGCCGATAGTCGTATGAACCGTGCATGGTGAGATCGTATCCACCGACGAAGCCGGACTTTGGTGTTTCGTCCCAGAAGGATCGTGCACCATGAGGTTAAAGCACGAGTCCCGCAAACACAATAAAACCCTTCCAGCACGCTGGAAGGGTCTGCAAGTGGACGCGAGGCTTACCCCAACTCTTGCGTCTCGGGGTGGAATTTAGCCGCGGCTGACGTTCGCTGCCTGAAAGCCTTTCGGCCCCTTTAGCAGGTCGAACTCAACCGTTTCGCCCTCGTTAAGGCTGCGATAACCATTTTCCTGAATAGCGGAGAAGTGAACAAAAACATCTTCGCCCGTGGACCGTTGAATAAACCCATAGCCCTTGGCCCTCCTTTCGCCTCTGTTAATAGATTTCCTGCGAGCGTTTTCGGTAAGGCCTTATGCCTCTACATCCCCCCTGCGAAAACGTCCAACAGGTTTAATCAGGTAATGTCCAGTAGCCGCGTACCCCAAAAAGCAAAGCCCCTCACCTGACCGGAGAACTTCCAGCGCAGGCCGAGGAGCCATCTTGTTGCGCGAATTTAGACGACGTGGCACAGAAAACATCAGCCCGAATCTGATGCAATGCCCCGAACTTTGGGCAGTGGCAAAAGATATTATTCAGGAACTTACCTTTCTGGCAAGAGAAAATTGCAGAGCTAAATCGTTTTTTATCGAGTTGAAGAATCGGCGCTTGTTGCGCCTGATACCCGCCTCGACGCCGAACGCGACTTAAGTCTTTGATAATATTGACAAATCGTGCTGCCACCGAGCCCCGGATCGAGAGATATTTCTGTACCGGTCGCCTATCCTCATTCCTTTCGGAACCGGGTCCGGTATTACTATCGCCTCTCCGCGTCAACCGTAAAATATTTGCTGCACACTGAAGTGCACACGTTCGCTTTCTCGGTTGCGGCAAATGCGATCCTTTCTTTCTTCCCGTTCGTGCTGCTGCTCATGAGCTTGGCAGTACGAGTGTTCCACTCCAGGACTATGAGTGATGTGATCAAGGAACTGCTACGTGACTACTTGCCGGCGGGGCAGGACTTTGTGATTCGTAATCTCGAAGCTCTGGCCACGGCAAAAAACAAAGCGCAGGCATTCTCTCTAGTCATGCTGCTTATCACGTCCACCGGAGTTTTTCTTCCCCTGGAAGTGGCGCTCAATCGCGTCTGGCGATTCCCCAATAACCGCTCATATCTCGGGAATCAGTTCGTTTCATTGGGTCTGGCTTTTGCTTGTGGAATCCTGGCCATGATCTCAATCGCGCTGAGCGCTGGCAATGTGAAATTGCTGCGCTTTCTGGCCTTTGGGCACGACATTTTCTTAGTCCGCGTGCTTGGATTCCTGACCGCCAAGGTTTTTGCCACCGTTACCAGCATGGCCATTTTCTTCTTGATTTACTGGCTACTGCCGAATGGGAAAGTCCCGGCAAAAGCAGTCCTTCCGGCGGCGATCATTATGGGATTTTTCTCCGAAATCTTGAAATACTCCTACATTCTTCTGCTGCCAAGACTCAATTTTCAGGAAGTCTATGGGCCCTTTGCCATCTCCGTCAGCATGATGTTCTGGGCGTTTTTGTCCGGATTGCTGTTGCTGACCGGAGCCCACCTTTCCGCCCAGAAAATCTTCCTGAAGCAGGAATGAGCAGTCGGCTTACCTACAAACGTGGGACGGGCGGCTCGCCTGTCCGGGCGGAGCGGAGCTCCGAAAATCTCGCATCATCCAATGTGGGGACAGCCGCCCTCGCCTGTCCTGCGGAGCGGAGCTCCGCAACCCCACATCCGCGCACTGATTTCCTGCCTGCCTTCAAAGCCATTGTTTGCTCGTCACACCTAACCTGTGACATCCGTCACAGAGTCTTTCCTGCCAAGACAGCTAAAATCCTGCTGCTCCCGTCAGAGCGCTGTCCTCCCGAAGTGTGAGGCCGTGCGTGCGCTTTGTCCTTGCCCTGACGATTCTGGCGTCGATCGTTCCTGCTGCAGCTGAACCGCGTTTGCAACCGTCTGCACACGTATCCGGTGCGGTCTTGCCTGGCGTCGCGATTCCAAAACCAGTGCTGCGTCACATCATTCGCGATTCAGGAAGCATCTTTGCTGGCACCGTAATCAAAGTTGAGCGCATTGATGCGAGTCCGGCGAGCGCCATCGCGACGACTCAAATCACATTTCGCGTGGACGAGGCAATTCGGGGAGTACGGCAAGGACAAGTCGTTCAAGTGCACGAGTGGAGCGGACTATGGCAGACCGGAGAGCGCTACCGAGTAGGAGAGCGCGTGCTCCTCTTCTTATATCCGCAAAGCAAGCTAGGGCTGACCAGCCCCGTCGGAGGGACGGTCGGAAGATTGCAAATTGATCGCAATCGTCGAGTTGCCCTGAAAAGCGCCAGCGCTGCCGGTGCGCGGACCATTGAATAGCGATGCGGGCCTGCTGTCTGATCACAATGATCGTGCTGCTCAACTGCCCAGTCCATGCCGGTGGGCCGGAGTTCGTTGCAGGAGCGAGTTTTTTCGATCCCACGATAAAGGGAGTGCCTGTGACTTGGCCGCAGGGCGTCGTCAGCTACTTCACAGATCAAGGTGATCTCAGCCCCACCCTGCTGGGACCAAACGCGGACTCTTTCGTCGCTACAGCGTTTGGAATGTGGAACTCGGTCTCCACCTCGGCGATTCTAATGACGCAAGCCGGGACCTGGCCGAAGACGTAAACGGTGCCAATTTGACCACAATAAACGGAGTGATCACCGGACCCGCAGATATTACTCCGAGCGCAACCAGTACTCCGATCGGGATTATCTATGACGAGGACGGCTCCGTAACCGATGCCCTGCTCGGCACTGGCGTCAGTAATTCCGCTTACTGCGCAGCCAACTCAGCGTTCGGTGGTGTTGACAACTTCGATGTCAATGCTCAATTTCTGCACGCAGTATCATTCTCAACGGCAATTGTGCGCTCACTTCTTCGCAACTACCTGACTTGCAATACCATCTGGTTGGCGTGATCGGCAGAGTGCTGGGACTGGATTGGTCGCAGGTAAACCTGAATGTCATCACGCGAAATCCTCCTTCCACCGCAGCCGACTATGCCGGATTTCCGGTTATGCACGACGCAGATCCAATCTCATGTATTCCCGTTTCGATCTGTTATTCAAATCATGGGACTGTGAATCCAGCCCAACCCAAGATGGATGATCAAGCCGCCCTCTCGAGACTCTAATCCAGTCACCCCGCAGAATCTTGCAAACTTTCCTGGAAAACAAATCTTTTCTCAATCCACCGCTCGCGTCTATGGCCATCTTTTTCACCAACGCCGCAGGCGTACCGGCTCAGCCGATGCAAGGCGTGAACGTGGTTGCGCGATGGATTGATCCCGCCACCAGATTGCCTTCGCGCAACGTAGTCGCGAGTTCGATCTCAGACTTCTTGTTTTCCGGAAACGCGGGAACATTGCCACTGGATACACCGACGCAAGCGGTCAGAATTTCAATCGTTTCGGTTCGGACGATGCAGTGCTTGAAGGCTCCTTCGATCTCGCAGGATTGCAGATTCCCAACGGCGCGACCAGTGCTCAGTACCAGTTGCCAGTTGAAGCTGTCGATCCGCTGTGGTCGCGAAACGCCGGGCCGTACGGATCTGCCGGGCAGGTGAAACCCTCGGGGTCCTTCCAACCGATGATCGTCACCGTAAAGCTCGGCAGCAGTCTGCAGCAGGACATACTCATGCAGAGCAGCGCCGTACAGAAGCCGCAATGGTACGGCACGACCAGCTAAGCAACTCCTGTGCCAGTGCCCAGTTCCGGAACCTGGGCTGGCACACTGAGCGGATACGGCACGACAGATTTCTTTCAGATCCCTGCTCAGGCGAACCGCACACTATCTGTCATCGTAAACGCTTTGGATGAATCGGCAACTCCGTCAGAGGAAAAGGCGCTGCCCGTCGCAGGCCTGTGGGACATTGCCGATCCCGGGCTCACGCCCGCGCCCGCGAACACATCCTCGGCATTCAACACTTTCTTATTTCGCAGAGACCCGGTTGGATGCGCAAGTATTCCAGAGCACCACGTTGCGGCTTGGAATTTCTGACTATCGCGGCGACGGTCGGCCAGACTACGCATACAACGCGCAGGTGATCTATGGCGACAACGTGTTTCCTGAGCGAGCCAGCGTGGCCGGCGGCACTCCTTTGACGATCGCTGGACTTGGACTGCAGTCCGACACACTCGCGCAAACTGCGGGGGTAACGATACCGCTGCTGCCATCTTCGGCGACTCAACTGTTAATCAGTTCGCCACCGCTTGTAGACGGAATCTACGACCTGCTGCTCAGCGACGTGAACCCCGGCGGAAGTTCGAGTATGACCGGAGTGTTGACGGTTGGAGCAGGCCCCAGCGATCAGATCAAAGTGATTTGCGGCACGAATGCTCCTACGCCGGTTGGAGGTCAGACACCGGTACCGTTTACGGTATTGGTTGTAGCTGCAGATGGCGTGAAACCGGTCGCGGGAGCGAGCGTGCAGTTTACGTCGCTTCCTGCGGTCGGATTGTCGGCATGCAATGGTGGGGGGAATTGTACTGTGCTCACTGACCCGAGTGGCATTGCTTCGACATTCATGACGCCGTTGTCTGTAGGACAAACCATAGTGATCGCGAAGTTGGCACAGGCCACTTATCCGGTGCCGCAACAGGTACAAGTCACTCTCGTTGGGACTTCCTCGCAGCTTGATTTGTCGTTACTCACTCCATCGGCGTGGATCGCGCAGGGTACCACGGTGACTCTGTCACTTAGCGCGCGTGTCCTCTCGAATGGGAGCCCAGTCACCGGGAGCACGGTGAATTATCAGATCACGCAAGGCGCTGCGACTCTGAGCAACGCAGCGGCGCAAACTGATGCGAGCGGGAACGCGTCAGTCAGCCTGCACAGGTAAGTTCTTGGTCGGCTTTGGTACAGGTCAGAGTGTGTGTTGGTCCGAACAACAGCCCTTGCCAGATTTTCGGCGCCAACGTCGTGCCAGCGTCTTCGTTCCAAGTGCAGGCTGTCGCCGGGACTCTGCAAATCGTTCCTGCCGGACAGAGTTTTCAGCCGGTAATGGTGCGTGTTACCGATTCCTCCAGTCCTCCGAACCCGGTTCTCGGGTCTAGCGTTCTCTTCCTGAGTTACGTCGGTCGCCTGCCCCAAAATCAGCCAATCGTCTGGGCTGGAGAATCCAGTATTTCTCAACCTATAACGCCGATAGTCGTCGGCAAGTCGCAATCCACGGTTCAGTCGCATATTAACGGACTAGCAAGTGTTCCTCTCTCAACGGGGGGCATTTCTGGAAATGTTGCGGTAGTTGGCTCGGCCACGACGGGAACCAGCAGTGTGCAGTACGAAGCGCCAGCTGGGGCCGTGAAGATGGCGTTGCGCGTCGCCGCGGAACGATCTGAGACGCCCTTTGTCCCGGAGGGACGTTTGCCAATAGCCCGGCGTTTCAACGCCGGGTTTGAACACGGAGATAAGTCCGTAGGGACGGCTGAGCATTTGCAAGTTTAACCCACACGCTCTAATCGTCTGATTTAACATGGCGGGCATATGAAAAGGCAGAATTCTCTTCTCCTCACCCTTGTCTGTCTGCTTCTATGCCTTCTCGGATATCCGACTGCTTCGTCCGCACAATCAGCTACAACTCGGATCGCCGTCATCGGCCTCGACCATGATCACGTCTGGGGCCTGTTGAAGGACATCGCGAACGAACCACAAGCAGAACTGGTGGCAATCGCTGACCCACGCCCTGAACTCGTTGACAAAGCAAAGTCGCAGGTCCCTACGAGCGTCCGTTTCTATTCCGACTACGTTCAGATGCTCGATGACGCCAAGCCCGAAGCGGTCTTCGTCACGACCGAAAACGACCATCACCTCGCGCTCTTGCGCGAGTGCGCCAAGCGGCACATTCATTTTTCAACCGAGAAACCGATGGCGACGAATGCCGCTGATGCCCGCGAGATGGAACGGCTCGCCGACCGGGCTGGAATCAAATTGATGGTGAATTACTGGAACGCATGGGTCGCGCCCAGCCACGACCTGTTCCATCGCGTGAAAGCGGGAGACATCGGCCCCGTGCAGAGAATCATCGTTCAGTACGGTCACCAGGGGCCAAAAGAAATCGGAATCTCAAAGGAATTTGGCGACTGGCTCTACGATCCCGCAAAAAACGGCGGCGGCGCGATTATGGATTTCGGCTGCTACGGCGCGGAATGGGCGTTGTGGCTGAAAGGCCGCCCATCGCGAGTATATGCGACCACGCGCAAGCTCAAGACCGAGCAGCACAATCAAGTGGACGACGACGCGACGATCGTGCTCGATTATCCCGACGCGACGGTCACAATCGAGCCTTCGTGGGATTGGCCATATGGCATGGATCGCGTGTACGTGTTTGGGACCAAGGCCAGCCTTCTTGCGACGCACAATGATCTTTTGTTCCGGTCTGGCGGGCAAAGCCCGGTAGGGATGGACGGGGAGTCCGTCAGGCTCGGGCCGATCGTCCGTGACACGAGCAATCCTATTTCTTATCTGATTGAACGAATCCGTAACGACAAGCCAATTGAAGATCCGTTATCAGCAAGGTTGAACGTCCAGGTTATGGAGATCTTGGACGCGGCACGGGAGTCGGCGGGAACAGGGAGGGCGATCGAGTTGAAGTAACCACGTTCATCCGATCCTCCTGGTACCCTGATGTGTAATTACGAGTTTCAAGCGGTCAAGCTGTTCGAAAACACTATGTTCGTCAAACAACTGTCTCCATTGCCAATTCGGCAATTCGTTCCCGTCTGAGGTTGTTAACGCAACATCACCGCCTGATAACAGGCCCATGACAGCCCGTTCAACGCCTTCCTGAGAAGGAGAGAGTTTGGCAATCAGCTTTAACTGAAGATCGCCACCCCGCAACTGATCCAGAATTTCAAGTTCTACGGACATATAAGGCAAAATGCCACTGTTTCCATTTCATCTTACGACCTCCACGCACTCCCTAATCTCAGTTTCACTCAGCGTATGGTCCGACGATTTTGCGCGGGCATAAATTCGCTCTACAACCCCATCCTCTGCCGGAATTCCACGGCGCTCCAACCAAAAAAGCACATTCGACTTACCGCTCATCGGACCAATATCAATCACCTGCTCCATACCAAAAAGCTGCGCCGGCACGCCGGAATAAACTGCATTGGCCAACTCGACATCGTTTTTCTTGATGGCCTTGATCACCGCGGCAGCGTGAACTCCCGTCGCGGTGCGGAATGCGTCTTCACCGACGACCGGATAGTTTGGCGGAATCGGTACACCAGTGGCGCGTGCCACAGCATTGCAATATTCACGGAGCTTGGTCAAATCCTGTTTGTCCCACGGCGAAATTCCCATCAAGTTAAGATTGACTAACATCTGATCCATTTGCGTGTTGCCCACTCGCTCTCCAGTGCCAAGCGCACATCCGTGAACACAATCGGCGCCAGCCGCGAGTGCCGCCATCGAGTTGGCAACGGCGAAGCCGCGGTCGCAGTGTCCGTGCCAGTCAACCCGAATTTTTTCGCCCGACGGCTTCACGACCTCGTCCAACACAAACTTCACCAAGGCGTACGCACCCATCGGAGTTGCATATCCCGCTGTATCGCAAATCACCACCGCCCGCGCGCCGCAACTGATGGCCGCGGAATATAACCGCTTCACCGTCTCAGGATCGCAGCGGCTGGTGTCTTCAGTGACGTACATGGAATCGAGACCGAGGCTGACCGCGAACTTCACAGCTTTCTCTGTCGTTTGCAGCAAAAAGTCTTCAGTCCAGTTTTCGGTGTAGCGGCGGAGCGGACTCGAACCAATAAATGTTGCCGCTTCGATCTTGAGTCCGGTGCGCTGTACGATCTCCGCAATCGGGCGAATATCGCTCTCAAGAGTACGGGCGGCGCAATTTGCTGTAATGCGCATGCGGCTGCCCACAATCTCTCGCGCCAGAGCCTCGACGTGCTCGACTGCGCGCGCCCCAGCGCCAGGCAGCCCAAGATCAAGCGAGTTGATGCCGAGCGCTTCCATCAAATGAAGGATCTGAATTTTCTGTTCGATCGAAGGATCGCGCACGGAAGGCGATTGTAGGCCGTCGCGCAGAGTTTCATCGTTGAGCAGAACGGGGCCCTTAGGAAGGGAGCTCGTCGACTGCGCGGTGTTCCAGTCGTAGATCAGTTCGGTTGGCTTCATCTGTCGGACATTATTCTACGCTGCCAATATCTTGCTGCGGGCCGGCACACGTTCACGGAACCAGAGCTATTTGCTATGCTCGACCCTGGCAATATGCGCATTTTTGTGGCGCTTGATCTTGACGAGGAAGTCCGAAAGCGAATTCAGCTGTTCGTTGACGAGCTGCGCGGTTTTGCGCCCAGTGCTCGATGGATAACGCCTGAATCGCTACACATTACTCTGAAGTTCATCGGCGAAAAACCCGAACCATTAGTGAAGCAAATCGATGGCGCCCTGGGCCATCTCGCAGTTCCACCGTTTCGCGTCACCTTCAGCGGCACTGGATTTTTCCCTACGCCCAGGGCCGCGCGAGTCTTTTGGGTGGGCATCGAAACCGAATCCGGCTTAGCAGAATTGGCCCACAAAATAGAAGACTCACTGGTGCAGCTTGGCATCCCCAAAGAACAGCGCGCCTTCAGTCCTCATCTGACTCTGGCGCGAGCCAGCGGAGACTCAGGCACGCCCGGCTGGCGAAAGGGAGACAAGCCGAACCGCCGGTTTGCCAGCCTCCAGCAAAGGGTCGAGCATTCTCCGCCGCCCAACTTTGGTACCATGACGGCCCAGGAGTTCTTTCTTTATCGAAGTCAACTTTCACCCAAGGGATCGCGATACACGAAGATTGCGCACTATCGTCTCATTGGCTAACGCTGTCCATCTTGCCGCCCTTTTGCAGCTGGCCGAAGAGGTGGAAAAGAAGGCCGATTTTGGGTGGCGCAGCTTTAGCGCTGCGATAAGAGTTTTGTTTTTATTAGCGGCTTTAGCCGCTGAGGTCAGCGATTCGGCTCTTTAACACATCAGCTGAATCCGTGCCCTTTTTAAACAGGGGCACACAGATGTCGCTCGGCGTGATTTACTTACGGCTCTTGGAGTAGTGACATGCACGCCATTCTAATCACCGCCGCTATCGGATATTTCTTGGGCTCCGTCCCGTTCGGATATTTGCTTGTGCGGGCCTTTCGCGGGGCAGACGTTCGCACGACGGGTAGCGGTAACATCGGCGCAACGAATGTTGCCCGCATGTCACCGGTGCTCGGAGTCATCACGCTGTTGCTGGACGCGATGAAGGGATTTGGAGCTGTGTGGGCAGCTTCTGTTCTCTTCCCAGGTCAGCCGATGATCCCTTTTGTCGCGGGTTTCGCCGCCGTCGCCGGACATATTTTTCCACTATGGCTCCGTTTCAAGGGGGGAAAAGGTGTCGCCACAGGGCTCGGGTCTTTCTTGATGCTGACTCCCAAGGGCATTGTGTTGGCGCTTGTGGTTTTTCTACTCGTCCTCGCTGTGTTTCGGCTCGTTGCCCTCGGTTCAATCGTGGCAAGTGCATCGCTTCCCGTGTCCGCATTTTTGCTCAGAGAAGGTCAAAGGCCCACGGGAATTGCGATGTTATCGGCATCCGCTTTGCTCATCATTGTGAAGCACCATCAGAACATTGCACGCATGTTGCGTCACATCGAGCCCAAGTTTTTGGACTGAAGCCCACATGAGCCAGATTGCAATCATCGGTGCGGGTGCGTGGGGCACAGCAATTTCAATCGTGCTCGGACGCAAGCAGCGCCATCAGGTGCGCCTTTGGGCTTACGAAAAGGAAGTCCGGGAAGCCATCGTCGCCAGCCGCGTCAATGAACTCTTTCTGCCCGGTCACAAAATTCCTGAGTGTGTCCAAGTAACGGCCTCTCTCGCAGAAGCCGTGGCCGGCGCAGACATGGTCGTTAGCGCCATGCCATCGCAGCATTGCGGCCGGCTCTTCGAACAGATGTTGCCACTCCTGAAAGCCGAAACACTTATAGTAAGCGCCACCAAGGGGCTGGAACAGACCACTCTGCTTCGCATGACGGAAGTGATCGAATTTAAAACGAAAGCACAAAACAAGAATGCCTTTATCGGCGCCCTCAGTGGCCCCAGCTTTGCTGCCGAAGTGGCGCGTGGCGATCCGACTGCGATCACCATCGCCTCAAGACATTCAGAGCTCGCCGCGACCGTTCAGCGCGAATTCAGCGATATGGCTTTCCGTGTCTATACCAACGATGACGTGGTTGGGGTCGAGCTTGGCGGTGCACTGAAAAACACAATTGCAATCGCCGCCGGCGTTTGCGACGGCCTGGGTCTGGGGCACAACTCCATTGCCGGACTCATCACGCGTGGCTTGGCCGAGATGACGCGATTGGCGACTGCATGCGGCGGCCGCGCCCAAACTATGTCAGGACTGGCGGGTTTGGGCGATCTTGTGCTCACCTGCACCGGCGGCCTCTCCCGCAACCGCACCGTTGGCGTCGAACTCGGGCGGGGCCGCAAACTGCCAGAAATCATCGCTGGCATGCACGGCATGGTTGCCGAGGGTGTTTACACCACTGATGCCGCCGTGCAACTTGCGCGTCAACACGGAGTAGAAATGCCGATCACCGAGCAGATGCACGCCATTCTTAGCCACGGCAAATCGCCGCGCGATGCCATTCATGACCTGATGACACGGAGTGGGAAGAGCGAGGTCCACCTCACCGGTGGATAAGAACGATAAGAACAATCCTGGAAGCCTCTGATCAAGGACTTTAGAAGCGCCTGCTCCAATGGTACTTTCGTAATCAAACCTGCAATCCAACCAGCATCTACGGGCTGGTTGCAAACTAGAATCCCTAAGGACTGTACTCGCGGTTCTCCGTAAGCAGGGGATGGAGCAAAGCCACTTTGGTCCGCAAATTTCTGCCAACCCGCATTCCGATTCTGTATGTAATCCTCAGTGTGCTGGTGCTCATCAGCGTAGTGCCGATGTTTTTTTACTCGTCGCAGGTGCAGTCCATCAACCGCGACCGCCTCATCACCAATGAGCGCCTACTCCAGAACACAGTAACCCGCTCGGTTGCGGACGACATTTCGCAGCATCAGGAGTCCTTCCGATTGATGCAGACCAACCTGGCATCGGCTCTGCAAGTTGCCAGCGGCGGAGACTTGACCGGCGATCATGTGCAGGCGCCGGAACTCCGCGCACTTCTCGAGAATTTCGTCTCGTCTTCGGAAGACCTGGATTATGCAACCCTATTGAACTCCGAAGCAAAAGGCATTTCTGCCGGACGGATTGAGCCCGACGCATTTCTCCAGCGCGAGTTGGAGCAGGCATACGCTGCCGCTCGCGACACGCGGGCTTACAACGGTCAACCTCTGGTGGTTGGAAATGGAAAATCTTCGCACACTGTCATGCTGGTCAGCACACCGGTGAAATATCGGGACCGGTTCCTGGGAATGATTGCGTCAGTCGTTGACCTCGATTTTTTGATCCGCCGGCTGCACGAAATTGATGGTGGCGGCCTGACGCCTTACGTGGTCGACAGCCAGGGACGTCTGGTTGCCGGCGCCACCTCCGAGTATGCGACTGGCCAGGACATGACCAACCTTGAGATCGTCCACAACTTTGTGGAGCAAGGGGGCAAAGCGCAAATGGTGGCCGCCACCCGTGAGTTCACCGCGGGTAGCGGAAGAAAAAGCGTGGCCATGCTTGGCACCTACAGTCCAGTAACCAATTTGAACTGGGCAGTGGTTGTGCAAAAACCGCGTAGCGAAGCCTACAGCAGCGTCTTTGAGATGCAGAGGACTGCGCGAATTCTCGCATTGTTCGCAATCGCGCTGAGCATAGGCGTCGGAACCATTGCCGCGCGCCGCATCACCAATCCTCTTGAAGTTTTGACCGAGTCCAGCCACGCCATTGCTCGTGGAGACTTCTCACAGCGCGTGCAATTGAAGAGCCGCACCGAGATTGGCGAACTTGCCCAGACTTTCAACTTCATGTCGGAGGAACTCGAGCACTTTGTCGAAGACTTGAAGCGCGCCGCTGCCGAGAACCGCGAGCTATTCATGAGTTCTATTCAGATGCTCGCCGGCGCGGTTGACGAAAAAGACCCGTACACTCGTGGACACTCCGATCGTGTGACCAAGTATTCCGTCCTGATCGCAAAAGAAATGGGAATGCCTGAGGATTTTCTGGAGACTGTCCGTGTTTCAGCGCAACTGCATGATGTGGGCAAGATAGGAATTGAGGACCGCATTCTCAAGAAACCCGGCGCTCTGACCGCCGAAGAATTCGAGATCATGAAAACGCACACCACCAAGGGGGCGAACA
>Ga0209056_10000483_pt1 | contig 44012 bp, 37 predicted proteins | sample GraSoiAngelo_114_FD_185876 | JGI IMG/M metagenome (GOLD analysis project Ga0209056, IMG submission 185876) | Grasslands soil microbial communities from the Angelo Coastal Reserve, California, USA - 14_0903_13_40cm (SPAdes) (version 2) | ecosystem: Environmental > Terrestrial > Soil > Grasslands...
TTCCGAAACCCCACAGCGAAAGCCGCTGCAGAGCCTGATCTTCACTCAGTCGGGACGGCGGGATTTGAACCCGCGACACCCTGAACCCCATCCGCTGTAGCTGAGTTGTTTGCCGTCGTGTTTGCCGGTCCCAGACGGACGTGGGGGGATTTGGGGGTCCTGGAGGGCGGGGCCTGAGCACAAAAACAGCGGGCCCGCATGGACCCGCCGTCTTTGGACACCGCTGGTCTACACTCCGCGGCGCGGACCGATCGCCGACGCCACAGCTCACGAGCGCTGCTTGCGCGGTGACGGTTTCGGTGACGGTTTCGGGACCGACTTTTCGCCTCTCGGCCGCTCCACTGGCGGAGACTCCGCTCCTGTTTTAGCCTCAGTTGCACTGTCTGAGGTAGGCGCGCCCGGCTCGCTCAGGCTACGGGTCGCAGGTTCGAGTCCTGCCTCGGGAGCTTCCGCCGCTACGCGTTAACTCCCTTCACCGCCCAGGACGCCGCGAACCAGCTCAACAATCTCGCGTGCGTTGAAGGGCTTCTGGATGCTCTTCAGCGCGCCGAGCAGCTCCGCGTCCTGCCGCAGATCGAGTAGGCCGGTCGAGTCCCCTCCCGACATCGCGATCACTTTGATCGCCGGAAAGCGCTTCCGGATCTCGCGCAGCGTCTGAATGCCGTCCATGCCGGGCATGAAGATGTCCGTGATGACGACGTCCGCGGGCGCCCGTTCGAGGAGCTCCATCCCGACCTCCCCATCGCTGGCCTCGAAGACCTCATGCCCGTCATTCTCCAGCGCGCGCCGCACGATGCGACGGATCGGTTCCTGATCGTCAATCACGATGACGCGGGCCATGACTCAACTTCCTCCCCGTCGGGTGTTCCAGATAGTCGGTGACTCCCTACAGCGAGGCATCCAGGACCTCGCGTATCCTCCGCAACAGACCCTCCGCCGTGAACGGCTTCTGCAGGAACTCGACTCCCCCCTCGAGCACGCCGTGCTGCACGATCGACTCATCCGTGTATCCGGAAACGTACAGCGTGCGCATGGACAGTCGGGTCGGGCTCAGCAATCGTGAGACTTCACGACCGCTCATCCCGGGCATGACGACGTCGCTCAGCAACAGATGTATCGGCCCGGGATGCGCCGCCGCCGTTGTGAGCGCCGCCGCGCCGTTTGCGGCCGTCAGCACGTGATAACCGCGCGCCTCGAGAGTCTTACGGATCAGCGTACGAACTTCCTCCTGGTCCTCCACGACGAGAATGGTCTCGGACCCGTGCAGTGTCGCCGTGGGAACGGGAACGACGATGGGTGGCTCGGCGACCTCCCCCCCGGCAACCCGAGGGAGATAGATCTTGAACGTTGTCCCGATGCCGAGCTCGCTGTAGACCCAGATGTAACCGCCGGACTGCTTCACGATTCCGTATACGGTCGCCAAACCCAAGCCAGTACCTTTTCCTCGCGCCTTGGTGGTGAAGAACGGTTCGAACACGCGCGCCTGGGTTTCGGCGTCCATGCCGGTGCCGGTGTCGCTCATCGCGATCATCACGTAATCGCCAGCAGCCACGAGCGGTTGATTGGCGACGTAGGCACCGTCCAATGACACATTGGCGGTTTCAATCGTCACCGTACCGCCGCGCGGCATCGCATCGCGGGCATTCACGGCGAGATTGACGAGGACCTGTTCGACCTGGGTCGCATCAGCGCGCACGGCCGCCAAATCGGGCGCCAGCACCGTGCGCAGTGTCACGTCCTCGCCGATGAGCCTCCGCAGCAGCCGTTCGACCTCGCCCACGACGTCATTCAGGTCGAGCACGCGCGGCGCGAGCACCTGCTGTCTGCTGAACGCGAGCAGTTGGCGCGTCAGATCGGCGGCCCGCACCGCCGCCTGGCGGCTCTCGAGCGCGTGCTCGCGCGCGGGATGGTCAGGGGACAGCGCTTCCAGTAGCAAGTCGGTCGAACCGAGAATCGCAGTGAGAAGATTATTGAAGTCATGGGCGATGCCGGCCGCCAGTCGACCGACCGCCTCCATCCGTTGCACGGCCCGAAGCCGCTCGTCCGCGACCCGCAAGCTCTCTTCGGCCTGCTTGCGGTCGGTCACGTCGCGATAATTCACGACGAGGGCGCGTACCGCCGGATCCGCCAGTCGATTGGCGATGACGGCCTCGAGGTCGCGCCACGATCCGTCCTTGTGCCGCACCCGCAGATCCGTGTGCACGATTTCCTCCGGATCACCGAACAACCGGCCTAGCAACGCGGTCGCTGCCGATTGCTGATCCGGATGCACCAGCTCGAGAACGCTGTGCCCTGTCATCTCGCCAGCCGCGTAGCCCAGGGTCGGCTTGAGCGATTGGGTGCTGTAGATGATCGTGCCGGCCCCATCGAGTAGCGTGATGACATCACTTGAATGTTCGATGAGACTGCGGAAGCGCTGTTCGCTCGCCTCGCGAGCGGCCTCGGCGTCCATCGCCTCGCGCAGCGCGGCGTTCAGCGCCAGGGCACGCCGGACCGCGGGGCCTAACCGGTGGAGGCGTTGCTTCACGACGTAGTCCGCGGCGCCGACTCTGATGTAATCAGCGGCGGTCTCTTCATCGATCGAGCCCGTCACGATCAGCACGGGGAGCATCGGCCGCTCGCGCTGAATGGTGTCTATCACGTCGAGCCCACTGGTCTGCGGCAGCGCATGGTCTGACAGCACGATGTCCGGGGAAAAGGAGCGCAGCGCCTCGGTCAAGGCCGGTTCACGATCGACGCGTGCCGCGGTGACGACGAATCCGCTGCGCCGCAGGGCGTGCAACATCAGCTCGTAGTCAGCCTCATTGTCCTCGACGATCAGCACGCGAAGCGCGTCTGGCGGCATACGCCATACGCACGGAGTCGGTGAGGGTAGCGTCAAATACTTCTTTGTTAGTGGAGCTAGCGCTGCGAGCGATAGGACGTCAATGGAGCGGAGCGTCGTGGCATTGGAGGACACCCGCAGCGTCGAGTCCCGAAATCTTCCGCGCGTCGTACTGGCACAGCGTGATCACCGGAAACGCCTGGGCAATGGATCGGCCATACTCGGCCTCGTACTCCAGGGTCTCGCCAAACGGCAGCCGGCCGAGCGCACCGGCGGATATGTCCCCCACGACGTACGCGCGCGCGACGCCGGCTTTGAGGGCGGCGCGAATCCGTACGCGCCAATACTCGAGCTGTGCCGCCGCCGACGCGTGATACTCCCCCACGAGCAACCGCCCCGTCGTGACGTCAGTCCGGATGGCGGGACGATCGTACTCCAGTTGCGCGATGACCGCGGCCTGCACATCCCGTGTAGCGGCGAACAGACAGAGCGCATCTGCCTGCAGGCCTTGAGTCAGGAATCCCGACGCCCCACGGACTCGTTCGAGATCGCTGGTATACAGCGCGCAGAAGTGATTGTGCGCCCGAGACGGAGCCGCACGGTCCGCCACGCCGATGAACGCCAACAAGTCGTCGCGTCGGAAGCGCCGCTCGTGCCGCCCACCGATGCGGAGACACGGCAACCGTCCCGCGTTGGTCCAGCGCCGCAATGACGTTTCGCTCACCCGCAGAAACTCGGCCGCCTCGCGGATGTCGAGCAGTTCCGCCGCCCCGTCTTGCATTGGCCTGCCTATCAGTGTATATCAAAGACTAGCAAAGAATATGGAATTACGCCACCTGCGGTATTTCGTCGCTGTCGCTGAGGAGCGCAGCTTTAGCGGAGCAGCCACCCGGCTGCATGTCGCCCAGCCGGCGCTCTCAAAACAGATTCGCGATCTCGAGGTCGAGCTCGGCATCGAGCTCCTCGAGCGGGGGCCGCGTGGCGTGCGCCTGACCCCGGCCGGTCGCGCGTTTCTTGTGGAGGCGCGGCACACGCTCGACGTCGCGTCCCGCGCCGCGTCGTCGGCTCGCGGCGCCGCCGTGGGGCGGGATTCCCCTCTGCGCTTCGCCCATGGCGAACTCGCCGCACACGGAACCGCGATCGAAAACCTCCTGACATCGTTTCGCGACGCCAACCCGGACGCGCAGATCGAGATCTCGAGCCAGCACGACGGCGACATCTTCCACGCGCTGCGCGAACGCCGCGTGGACGTCGGATCCGTCTTTGTCGTCGAGTGGCCGGTCCCCGGATTCGCCGCCCATCGTCTCATCGACGCCACAATAACCGGCGTCCTGCTCCCGGGTAGCCATCCCCTGGCGGCGCAGCCCTGCATTCGTCTGGCGCAGCTCCGGACGCTCACCTGGCTCAACTCGGCACCCCGCCGGTGGCCGGGGTTTTTGCCGATACTCGAGACGGCGCTGCGCGCACGCGGACTCGTTCCCGAGCGGCGGCTCGAGCGGCCGAAAGAAGCGCCGGCGATGAACCTCCAGATCGCCGCCGGCGATACGTGGACCCTGATGACCGAGGCCGTTGCGGCCCCATATCGCAAGGAATCGAACGGCATTGTGTATCGTCCCTTCGCCGAGCCGCCGATTCCCTGCTGGCTGGCCCTCGTCTGGCTTCCACCCACGTCCCTGCAGACGGGCCAGCTCGTACAAGCTGCTCGCGACTCCGGGTTGCGTCTTCCGGAGGACTAGCTCGAGCGCGTCGCCGCGTCGAGCACTTGCCGCACGCGCGCCAACAGATCGGCGCTCGTCCACGGCTTCGGCAGGAACGGCAGCGACGGATCAAGCGGTTCTTCGCCCCGCTCCTGGGCGACGTAGCCGCTCGTAAAGAGGAAGGGCGTTTGCCGCCCTTCCCGTCGGGCGATCTGATAGAGTCCGCGGCCACCCAATCGGCTCATCACGACATCGGTGAAAACCAGATGAATCGGCGCGGGGTGGTGCCGCAACAGGTGCAGCGCCTCGATGCCGTCACCCGCCGCCAGCACGGTGTACCCGGCGTGTTCCAGGGTGTACACCGTCGCGCGCCGCAGCTGAGCCTGATCCTCCACCACGAGCACCGTCTCGTGGACGGCTTCCATCGCTGCGGCCAGCTGTTCGTGCGCTCCCGAGGCGCGGCGCCGCGTCGCTTCTTCGGCCACGGGGAAGTAGATCCGCAACCGCGTGCCCGCGCCCGGCGCGCTGTCCATCTGGACGAAGCCGCCGTGCTGCTTCACCAGCCCATAGACGGTCGCCAACCCCAGGCCGGTGCCTTTGCCGACCGGCTTCGTCGTGAAGAACGGCTCGAAAGCGCGTTGCCGTGTGGCCTCGTCCATTCCCGCGCCCGTGTCGTCGACCGCGAGGCATACGTATTCCGACGCCGCTCCCGGGCCGAGCACGTCGCGCTGCGCGTCGCTGATCCAGGTACAGCTCGTTTCGAGCCGCAGCACGCCGCCATCCGGCATCGCGTCCCGCGCGTTGTTCACGAGATTCAGCAGGATCTGCTCGACGGCGTGGCCGTCGGCCCCGACCTCCGGGAGATCTTCGTCGGCAAAGACGAGCAGCTCGATATCCGCGGGCAGCACTCGCCGCAGCACGGCGGCCAGATCGTTCAGGAGATGGCCGAGATGCACCGGCTCGAGGGTCAGGGTCGAGCGGCGGGCAAATCCGAGCAGCTGGTTCACCATGAGGCGGCCGCTGACCGCCGCCGAGATGATGTCGCGCAGGCTCGCTTCGTCGGGACCGCGGGACAGGAGCTCGGCGTTGGCGAGGATGATCGTCAGCAGGTTGTTGAAATCGTGCGCGATTCCACCGGTGAGCTGACCGATCGCTTCCATCTTCTGGGCCTGACGGAGTTGTTCCTCCAGGCCGCGTCGCTCGCTGACGTCCTCGGCGAACACTTCGTGGCACTCGACGCGGCCGTCCTCGTAGCGCACGGAGCGGCCGTACAACCGCACCGTGATCGCCTCGCCATCCTTGCGGCGCCATACGGCCTGCGTCTCGACGGCGCCCGCCGCGGCGTTCATCTGCATGAGATAGCGGGCGCGCGCCGCCGGCTCCTTGAACACGTCCCGGTCGAGATTCTGGCCCAGCAGCTCGGCCTCCGACTCGTAACCTAGCATCTCCACCAGCGCCGGGTTGACGGATAGGAGGCTGCCGTCAGGCGTGGCCCGGAAAATGCCGAACGGGGCCTGCTGCACCAGCATGCGGCTGGCGGCGTCGGCGCGCCGCAATGCTTCTTCCGCGCGCCGCCGTTCGGTGATGTCCGTGGCGACACCGACCACCCCGGAGATGGAGCCGTCCCGCTCGCGCACCGGTGAGTACTGCGCCTCGAACTCGAACCCGAACAGCTCGACGCGCGCCGTCACCGACTCCCCCGCCAGCGCTCGGCGCACATCGGCGACCGCCTGCGGCACGTCGCCGAGGAGTTCGAAGAACGATTTGCCCAGCAACATCCCCGGCCGCACGCCGAGCGAGTGCAGTCCCTTTCCCTCGGCGAGCGTGAAAACGCCCTTCGGATCGAGCGAGAACAGAATGACGGGTGAGCCGGCCACGACGGTGCGGAGACGCTGCTTGCTGGTGTGGAGGACCTCTTCCTGCCGGACGCGCTCGGTGACGTCACGGGAGTTGACGATCACGCTGTACGCGTTCGGCTGATCCAGCCGCGCTTGACCGATCGACTCCAGCACCCGCCAGGCGCCGTCGGCGTGCCTGAATCGGAATGTCGCCGTCTGCGGCGAACCGGGCCGCTGAATCGCGTCCGCCAGCGCTTCCATGACCGGTGCCAGATCGTCGGGGTGCATGAACTCGAACGCGTTGCGTCCCAGCAAGTCGTTCGCACCGTAGCCGAGCAGCCGCTGCACCGACGGCGAGACGTACCGCAGGATGCCGTCATCACCGAGAATCGTGACGATGTCGGAGGCGTTTTCCGTCAGGGAGCGGAAGTGCTCTTCGCTTTTGCGCAGCGCCTCTTCCACACGCGCGCGCTCCAGCGCCGTCGCGAGCACGTGGGCGAGGGCCTGGACGAACAGCACGTCGGGGCCGCTGAACGCGCGTGGCTGCGCGCTGTAGGCGCCGAGGACGCCCCAGGGACGCTCGCGACCCTGCACCACCACGCAGACGCCGCTGACGATGTCGTGCGCGTCGAGATGCGGCGGGGCGCTGAAGCGGATTTCGGTGGCGAGTTCTTCGACGACGACGGGGCCCGCGGCGTTGAGCGCGTACCCCGCCAGCACCGCCGCATCGGCCGACACCAACGTCTTCCCGACGCAGCCGTCCTGCCACCCCTCGCCGGCGCGGAGCACCAGGCTGCGGTGCTCGGGCTTCAGCTCGAGGATTTCACTGAACGCGACATCCAGACCGCGGGCGACGAGCTTGGCGGCGGTACCGAACAGGTCGGCCCGCGCCACGCCGGCCAGCGCCTGCTGGCCGAGGTGCGCGACCGCTTCCTGCTGGCGCGCCGCGGCGCGCAGCTGCTGCTCGGCGCGATTCGACTCCTCGACGCCCAGCCAGCGAAACCGCTTCGGTTGCACCCCGGCTCCGTGCCGTGGAAAGGGATCGAAAGCTAGATGCGATACGCGGTAAGGCCCGTGAGGCTGGTCACCGGCCCCGCCACCCGTAGATTCGGGCTATGGCACGACGCCGCCCGACCCCTCCCAAGAAGGCCAAGACCAAGCCAAGGGCGAAGAAACCCCGTAGGGTCGCCGATTCCCTGACGGTGTCTGTGCTGCAGGCGACTCTGGAGTCCACTGCGGACGGGATCCTCGTGGTCGACCTCAAGGGGCAGATCGTGTCTCACAATCGCCACTTCGAGGAAATGTGGCATTTGCCGCCGGCCCTGATCGCGGCAAATGACGACGCCGCCGGCCGCCGGCGCCTGATCGCGCACGTGCGCGACCAGCTCACCAATCCGCAGCTGTTCGTCGACGGCATTCAGGACCGCTATGATGAGCCCGAATCCGACAGCTTCGACGTCCTCACGTTCAAGGATGGTCGCGTCCTGGAGCGCTACTCGATTCCGCTCCGTCTCGACGGCCGTTCGGTGGGCCGCGTATGGAGCTTTCGCGATGTCACGGCGCGGCGCCGGGCCGAATGCGTTCAGGAAGCGGTGTACCGCATTTCCCATACGGCGCACACGGCCGAGAACCTGCAGGAGCTGCTGCGCGCGATTCACGAGATCGTCGGCGAGTTGATGCCGGCGCAAAACTTCTACGTGTCGCTGTACGATGCGGAAAAGGACCGGCTCGAGTTCCCGTATTTCGTGGATGAGTACGACACCGCCCGCGACATCCCGCCGCGCAAGCTACGCAAGGGACTCACGGAGTACGTCCTGCGCACGGGGCAGCCCCTGCTCGCGACGCCCGAGGTGTACGAACGGCTGGTCGCGGCCGGCGAAGCCGAGTTGATCGGCGCGCCGTCGATCGACTGGCTGGGCGTGCCGCTCAAGGTCAAGGATCGCACCATCGGCGTCGTCGTGACCCAGACCTATTCCCAGGGTGTCCGCTACGGCGAGAGCGAGCGCGACATCCTGACGTTCGTATCGTCGCAGATGGCGATGGCAATCGAGCGGAAGCGCGTCGAGGACGCCTGGCGCGAGCAGAGCGAGCTGCTGCAGCGGATCGTGGACAACATTCCTGTAATGCTCGTGTTCCTGGACGAACAAGGCCGCATCCAATGGGGCAACCGCGAGTGGAGCCGCACGCTGGGCTATGACATCGGCGAGGCGCGCGAGCGCGACATCTTTGCCGAGCTCTATCCGGATCCCGGCGAGCGGCAGCGCCTGCGCGACTCGATCGGGGCGCCCGTCGGTCAGTGGACGGACTTCCGCACACGCACCAAGACTGGCGCGATCCGGGACACGATGTGGGCGAATGCGCCGCTGACCGGCGGAGGATGGCTCGCGATCGGCATGGACGTGTCCGACCGCAAACGTGCGGAGGAGCGCTACCGCTCGTTCATCGCCCAGAGCTCCGAGGGCGTGTCGCGGCTCGAGATCGATCCACCGGTCCCGATCAGTCTGCCCGAAGAAGAGCAGATCGACCGGCTGTACGCGGGCGCGCGTATCGCGGAATGCAATGACGCCATGGCGCGCATGTACGGATTCAGCGAGGCTCGCGAGCTGATCGGCACGCAGCTCGCGGACTTGCACAACGTCACCGATCCCGCCAACCGCGAACAGATTCGTGCCTTCATCCGGGCCGGCTATCGGATTGCAGACTCCGAAACCCGGGAGCACGACCGCGAGGGACGGTCCCGCGTCTTCCTCAATAACGTCGTCGGCTTCCTCGAGGACGGGCACCTGGTGCGGGTTTGGGGTACCCAGCGCGACGTGACCGATCAGCGGCATCTGGAAGAGCAATTCCGCCAGTCGCAAAAGATGGAGGCCGTGGGCCAGCTGGCCGGAGGCATCGCGCACGACTTCAACAACCTGCTCACGGCGATCCTCGGAAACACGCAGCTCCTGCTGCGCGACTTGCCGCCCGGCGACGCGAAACGCGGCGACGTCGAGGAAATCCGCAAAGCCTCGGAGCGGGCCGCCTCGCTGACCCGGCAGCTCCTCGCGTACAGCCGGCGCCAGATGCTGCAGCCTGAGGTGCTCGACCTCAACGTCGTCGTGGCGGAGATGGACAAGATGTTGCGGCGCCTCATCGGCGAGCACATCGCGCTCGTCGCCGTCCTCGCCTCCGATCTGGGCCGTGTCCGCGCGGATCCGAATCAGATCGAGCAAGTCATCGTGAACCTGGCGGTGAATGCCCGCGACGCGATGCCCGAGCGTGGGAAACTGACCATTGAGACCGCCAACGTGGACCTGGACGAGACCTTCGCGCAGGCGCACCTCGGCTCGGCTGCCGGACCCTATGTCATGCTCGCCGTGACCGATAGCGGCGTGGGCATGGACGCCACCGTCCGTGCCCATCTCTTCGAGCCCTTCTTCACGACCAAGGAGGTCGGCAAGGGCACGGGGCTCGGGCTCGCCACGGTGTACGGCATCGTGAAGCAGAGTGACGGCTACATCTCCGTGTACTCGGAGCCGGGCCGCGGCTCGAGCTTCAAGATCTATCTGCCGCGGATCGCGACGCCCGCCGACGTCCCGGCCGGGCCCCAGAAAGGCGGGCCGGCCCGCGGCAGTGAGACGGTCCTCGTCGTCGAGGACGAGCCCGCCGTGTTGACCCTCAGTCAACGCGCACTCGAAGCGCAGGGGTACGTCGTGCTGGCCGCCTCCGATGCCGCCGCCGCGCTGCGGGTCGTGGAGCGTCATGGCGGGACTATCCACCTGCTCCTGACCGACGTCGTCATGCCGGGGTTGTCCGGCCGCGAGCTGGCGGAGCGGTTGGGAGCGCAGCGCCCGGGGATTCGCGTGCTGTATATGTCGGGATACCCCGGGGATGCCGTCGTCCAGCATGGCACCCTGCCCTCCGGGAGCGCGTTCCTGCAGAAGCCGTTCTCGCCCGACAGGCTGGCCCGCAAGGTGCGTGATGTGCTGGACGCCTGATGCGCCAGGCGCTACCGTAGCGGCATGAGCGCGAGCCCACTGGCAGCCCTCGGGCTGCCGGGCGACCTCTGGCTGAGCCAGTTCGCGCGGCTGGTCGACCAGTTGCCAGTCGCCCTCTGGTCCACTGACCTCAACCTCCGCATTACCGCCATTCGCGGCGGCGGCTCCGTGGTCGGCGAGGACGGCAAGACTATAGAGGAAGCGTTCGGGAACCCGGCCCAGGCGGCTCCCGCCGTGGCGGCGCATCGTGCCGCGCTGCGCGGAGAATCGGCCGCCTATGAAACGGTGTACCAGGGCCGAGCGTTCTCGGCCCGAGTCGAGCCCGTCGTGGGTCCTCACGGCAGGATCGTCGGCGTCGTCGGCTTCGCGTTCGACGTCACGGAACGCCACGACAGCCAGGAACGGCTGCGCGCGATCATCGACAGCGAGCCGGACTGCGTGAAGCTCCTCGATGCCGCGGGCCGACTGCTGGAGATGAACCCGGCCGGCCTTGCGATGATCGAAGCGTCCTCCCTCGACGACGTGCGGGGACAACCGATCATCTCCATCATTGTGCCCGAGCACCGCACGGCCTTTACCGACCTACAAACCCGCGTGTTCCGCGGCGAATCGGGAACGCTCGAGTTCGAGATCGTCGGCCTCAAGGGACGCCGGAAGTGGCTCGCCACCCAGGCCGTCCCATTCCGGGATGCGGCGGGGAACGTGCAGGCCCTGCTGGGCATCACGCGCGACATCACCGACGCCCGGCGAGCCGAAGAGCAGCTCCGGGCGTCGCGAGCGGCGCTCCGCAGCCTCGCCACTCGCCAGCAGGACATTCGCGAAGACGAGCGCACGCGCATTGCGCGCGAGATTCATGACAGCCTCGGGCAAGCGCTCACCGCGCTGAAGCTGCAGCTCTCGGCAGCACAAGAGGCCGCATCGAGGGAGTCGCCAGCCCTCGGCACCCGGCTCCATGAGACCGCCGTGATGGTGGATGACCTGGTGAAGAGCGTGCGGCGCATCGCCACGGAGCTGCGCCCACCGATTCTCGATCAACTCGGCCTGCCGGCCGCGCTGGAATGGCTGGCCCATGACTTCTCACGCCGTACCGGGATTCGCTGCGAACCGACCATCGTGCCGGCCAACGATGCGATCTCCACCGAGCTCGCAACGGCGGTGTTTCGCATCGTGCAGGAAGGCTTGACGAACATCTCGCGCCACGCGGGCGCCTCACACGTCCAGATCGGACTGGGCGTCGAGAGCCAATGCGTCACACTGGAGATCAGCGATGACGGCCACGGAATCACGGAGGCGGCCACCACCGGTCCCGCGTCCCTGGGCATTCTCGGCATGCGGGAACGGGCCGCCGCGCTCGGCGGCGTGCTCGAAGTGGCGCCGCGCACCGGCGGCGGCACGCGTGTGACCGCATGGTTCCCTCCCCTCCCCGCCAGCAATGGAGGGCAAGGGGGCCGATGATTCGGATCCTCGTTGTCGACGACCACGCCCTCGTACGCCGCGGATTGATCGAGATCCTGCAGGGACTCCCCGACGGCGTGCAGTTCGGAGAGGCCGGCACTGCTGCGGAAGCCATGACCTTGGCGTTTGGAGAACGCTGGGACGTGGTGCTGCTCGACCTGGGTTTGCCCGATCGCCATGGGTTGGAAGTGCTCCGGGAGTTGCACACGGCCCGGCCACAGCTGCCCGTCCTGATTCTGACCATGTTTCCCGAAGACCAGCTCGCGCTGCGCATGCTCGAAATGGGTGCCTCCGGGTACCTGACCAAGGAGTCGGCGCCTGAAGAGCTGCTCCGCGCGTTGGAGCGCGTCATGGCGGGGCACAAATACCTGAGCCCGGCGATGGCGCAGGCCGTCGCCGACGGTCTCGGAGGGCCGCCCCCGTCGCCGCATGAACAGCTGTCGGACCGCGAGCTCGAGGTTTTGCGACTGCTCGCCGCCGGTCGACCGATCACCACGATCAGCCGCCAACTCGGGCTCTCACCGAAGACCGTAACGACCTATCGCGCGCGGCTGCTGCATAAACTGCGGATGCGGTCGAACGCAGAGCTGACGTTTTATGCGACGCAACACGGGCTCATCAGTCCGGCGGCACTGCGCGCGACGACGTGACGCGTAGTAGGCAAAGCCCTACTTGCCGACTTCCCTACCGCCGACAGACACGGTTTCCGGCATCACCAAAACTTTGGCATGGAACAAGTTCGCGTGCTCATGATCGAGGACGAGGAGAGCGACGCCGTCCTGATTCGCCGTGAGCTCGCGCGCCTGACGCCACCGCCCGACATCCAGCACGTGAGAACGCAGCCCGCCTTCGTCGCCGCGTTGGAAGGGTTTGCACCGCACGTCATTCTCTGCGACCACAACATTCCCGGGTTCAGCGGCTGGGAAGCCCTCGAGCTCGCGCAGCGGTCGCGGCCGGACGTGCCGTTCATTCTCGTCACAGGGTCGCTCGATGAAGAGACCGCCGTCCGCTATCTCAAAGGCGGCGCCTCCGATTACATCCTGAAGGACCGTCTCGTCCGTCTCGGGCCCGCCCTCCTCGAAGCGCTCGAGCGCGCGCGCCAGCGGGAGACGTTGCGTCGCCACGAACGGCTGTTACGGCAGATCATCGACGCAAACCCCAGCCTCATTTTCGTCAAGGATTGGGATGGTCGGTTCGTGCTGGTCAATCAGGCCACCGCGGAGATCTACGGCACCACGGTCGAGTCCCTCATTGGGAAGACCGATGCCGACTTCAATCCCAACGCGGATGAGGTCGCGCATTTCTTGCACGACGACCGTGACGTGATGTCGTCAGGCCACCCCAGGTTCATCGGCGAGGAGCGCGTGACGAACCCCGTGACCAGGGAGACGCGCTGGTTCCAAACGATCAAGGTGCCGCTGCGCATGCCCGACGTGGAGACCTCGACCATGCTGGGGGTGGCCACGGAGATCACGGAGCGCAAACGGCTGGAAGAGCAGCTGATGCAATCACAGAAGATGGAGGCCGTGGGTCAGCTGGCCGGCGGCGTCGCGCACGACTTCAACAACATCCTGACGGCCATCGTCGGATACACCGACCTGCTGGCCGCCGAGCTGCACGGCCACGAGCGGCAGCTCGAGGATCTCGAGGAGATTCGCAAGGCGGCGCGGCGCGCCGCCGCGCTCACCCGCCAGCTCCTCGCCTTCTCGCGCAAGCAGGTGCTCGAGCCGCGGATCATCGACCTGAACGGCGTCGTGATGAACCTCGACAAGATGCTGCGGTCGCTGATCTCTGAGAATATCGAGCTCAAGACCGACCTGGCGGCCGACCTCGCGGCGGCGCGCGCCGACCCGAATCAGATCGAGCAGGTCGTCATGAATCTCGCGATCAACGCGCGCGATGCCATGCCGGACGGCGGCACCGTGACGATCGAGACCAGAAACGCGACGCTCGATGACGCGTACGCCGCGCAGCACGTCTCGGTCATCCCCGGCGATTACATCATGCTCGCCGTCACGGACACGGGCTGCGGGATGGACGAGCCCACGAAATCGCGGATCTTCGAGCCCTTCTTTACCACCAAGCCGGTCGGGCACGGCACGGGCCTCGGCCTGTCGACCGTCTACGGGATCGTGAAACAGAGCGGCGGCAACATCTGGGTCTACAGCGAGCCCGGGAAAGGCACGACGTTCAAGATCTACCTCCCGGCGGTCGCATCGCGGCCCGAGGATATCGGCAAGGTCGCGCCCGCGGAAGCCGTACGCCGCGGTGGTGGGACGGTGCTGGTCGTGGAGGACGACGAGCAACTGCGCCGGTTGACGCATCGCGCGCTCGCGGGCCAGGGATACACGGTGCTCGAGGCCGACCGCGGCAGTACCGCCCTGGACATCGCACGGCGCCATAAGGGTCAGATCGATCTGTTGTTGACCGATGTCATCATGCCCGACACGAATGGCCGGAAGCTTGCGGAGACCATCCGGGCAGCGCGTCCCGGCCTCCGCGTGCTCTACATGTCGGGCTATCCCGACGGCGCGATCGCCAGCCACGGCATGCTGGAGCCGGGCGTCGCCTATCTGGCCAAACCCTTCACCACCGAAGCGATCACCCGCAAGGTCCGTGAGGTCTTGGAGGCGCGATGAACTGGTCCATCGAGCGCAAGTTGCCGCTGTTCGTCACGATCCTGCTGGTCGTGGTTGCGGTGGTGCAGCTGACGATTGGATACGGGGAGGTGCGGCAAGCGTCCCGCGCCCTTGCCGATAAGCGCCTACCGCTCGCGACTCGCGTGATGGCGGACTTGTTTCAAACCGGGCAGGGCCGTGCGCGCATCACGGCGCTGGCGAAGGATTCCGCGATCGTCGCCTTTCTGCGTTCGGGCGGGCGGCGCGGACGCGAACCGGCACTCGCCGCAATGCGCCGGCTGACGAGCGACACCGCGACCAATGCCGGTCTCGAGCTGCGGGACTTCGGGGGGCACCTGCTGCTGCGCACGGGCAAGTTTGCCGGCGCCGATAGCGTCCTCATCTCGCCCGGCAAGGACTCCGCGCGCTACGGTCCCTTGATGCGGCAGGATACCACTCTGTTCATCGCGATCGCCGCCGCCGTCGGTCAGGAGGGGACCGGTGGGATCGTGCAGCAGGTCGCGCGCCTCGCGCTCAACGAGCGTACGCGCAAGACGTTGACCGGTCTGGCCGGCGGCGAGGTCACGCTGCTGCTGGGCAATGCGTCGGGAGACCCCTGGACCGATTTTGCGACGATCGTCCCCGCGCCGCCGCAGGGCGTCCTGACGAGTCCGGTCCCGGTCCGCTACGAGCGTGGTGAGCCGAAGCGCGCGGCGGCCGCGCCGGTGGCGGGGACGCCCTGGATGGTCGTCGCAGAGTTGCCCACTCGAACAGTGACGGCGCCGGCGCGCGCGTATCTCGTCAGCATGGCGCCCATCGCCGCCCTCATCGTCATCCTGGGCGCGCTGGTGGCGTGGTGGGGAAGCCGCCGCCTGACGAAACCCCTGGTGCAGGTCACCCGGGCGGCCGAGGCGATTACCACCGGCGACCTCGAGCAGCGGGTCAACGTACAGCGCGACGATGAGTTGGGCCGGCTGGCACGGTCGTTCAACACGATGGCGGAGCAGGTCTCCCGCTCGCACCATCACCTCGAGGCCCAGGTCGCGCAACGCACCAAGGCGCTCGAGGGGACGAACGCCGAGCTGGAGTCCTTCTCCTACTCGGTCTCGCATGACTTGCGCGCGCCGCTCCGCGCGATTCACGGCTTTGCCCGCATCCTGCTCGAGGACCATAACGCGAAGCTCGATCCCGAAGCCCAGCGCCTGCTGGGAGTCATCGACCAGAACACGCGACGCATGGGGCAGCTGATCGACGATCTCCTGGCGTTCTCCCGCCTCGGTCGGAAGGAGATTGCGTCGGCGCGGGTCGATATGACGGAGCTGGCGCGCCTGGTGGCCGATGAGCTCCGGCGCGGCGAGGGCGATCGGAACGGGCTGGAGCTGCGCATCGACTCTCTGGTGCCGGCCCACGGTGACCGCGCGCTGTTGCGCCAGGTCCTCAGCAACCTCCTCCAGAACGCCCTGAAATTCACGCGCGGGCGGCCGGACACGCGGATCGAGGTGGGATCGCGGCCGGACGGGAAGGAGACCGTGTATTTTGTGAAAGACAACGGTGCCGGCTTCGACGCGCGCTACGTCGACAAGCTGTTCGGCGTGTTCCAGCGCCTGCACAGCGCCGAGGAGTTCGACGGCACGGGAGTGGGGCTCGCGATCGTGAAGCGCATCGTGCAACGGCACGGCGGGCGAGTCTGGGCGGAAGGGAAGCTCAACGAAGGCGCCACGTTTTATTTCTCGCTGCCCGACGGAGAGAACTGATGCAGCCCAATGGGGTCGAGATCCTGCTGGTGGAAGACAACGCGAATGATGCGGAGCTCACCCTCCGGGCGCTCAAGCAGCGCAATCTGGCCAACCAGGTGCATGTCTGTCGCGACGGCGCGGCCGCGATGGAGTTCTTTGCGGGCGGCGCCGGTCCCGTCCCGAAGGTCGTGTTGCTCGATCTCAAGCTGCCGAAGGTGGACGGGCTCGAAGTCCTGCGCCGCCTCAAAGGCGACGCCCGGACGAAAGCGATTCCCATCGTCGTGCTGACCTCCTCGCGCGAGGAGCCGGACATCGAGCGGGCCTACGAGCTGGGCGCGAACAGCTATATCGTGAAACCTGTGGATTTCGAGGCCTTCGCCCGCGCCGTCTCCGACGTCGGACTGTACTGGCTCCTGCTCAACCACCCGCCACAATAGTTCAATGGGGGCACTCGAAAACCTGTCTCCTGACCCCGAATAACACCCGAAAAAAATCGATAATATCGATACAAATCGGCGAGTGTGCGCTCACTTAGTATTGTAAGTCATTACATAGTAACTTATTAGATACGCGCAAGGCCGGGATCACAACTGTACTAGCGTGTCCTACAACGTCTTACCTTCGTCCGTGGCGCCGCGCACTGACGCCCCAGCTAGATTGCGCCCATGCCTTTACCGCCCCTCGTCGGGCACGAAAGGGTTAAGTCCAGACTAGCCGGCGCCCATGCTACCGCCAAACTGCCGCAAGCGCTCCTGCTTGCGGGCCCCCGTGGCGTCGGGAAGCAGCGTCTCGCGCTGTGGCTTGCCCAACTGATTCACTGTGAAGCACCACAGGGCGATCCCCAGGAACCGTGCGGTGAATGCCGCCCTTGTCGTCTTGTGGTGTCGCTGCAACATCCCGACGTGCACTGGTTCGTACCGATAGAGCTGAGCAAACGAGGCGGAAGCGGTGGCAGCGGCGGCGCGGACGCGGATAAACAGGTCGAGCTTGCCGCCGATGCGCTGGCTGAGGAGATGACCGCTCGTCGAGAGCAGCCGTTGTACGGCCCGCCGGCTGGGCTGGCCAGTCATCCGGTTGCGGCGGTGCGGCTGCTGCTCCGACGGCTCGCGCTGACACCGGCGATGGGCACACGCAAGGTGTTCATCGTGGGCGATGCGGAACGGCTGATTCCGCAGTTGGGGACGGAGGTCGCGGCCAACGCGCTCCTCAAGGCGCTCGAGGAGCCGCCGGCCGACTCGGTGATCATCTTGACCGCCGCCGACCCCAGTGCGCTGCTTCCGACAGTTTTGTCACGTATTGTGCTCGTTCGAGTGGCAAGAATCGCCGACAGTGACGTGACAGCTTTCGCGCAGCAAACGCTCGGAATTGGGAATAAAGCTGAACTGGCACAACGAGTTACAGCAGCGGAAGGGTGCGTTGGCAAGCTCTTTGCGACAGCACCGGTCCGTTCCGGACAGCCAGGTGGAGATCAGGCAGCACGGTTTCTCGATGCCCCGTGGCTGTTCGCGCTTGGTCAAGTGCCGTTCCAGGCGCGCGGCGGTTTCACCGACATGCTCGATTCGCTCGCCAGCAGACTGCGCAGCGAGGCACAGCGTGGCGGCGATACGGAGAAGCTGGTCGAAGCGATCGCGTTGGTGCTGGATGCGCGCGATCTCGCGCAGGGCAACGTGAACCCGCAGCTCCTCGCGGCCGTATTGGCCGAGGATCTGCAAATGACGCGGGCGTCATGAAGCTCTCGCACCTGGACCAGGCCGGGCGTGCCAGGATGGTGGATGTCGGCGACAAGCCGTTGATGGATCGCACGGCGGTCGCCACCGGGGCGATTCGGATGTCGCCGGACGCGTTCCGGCAGGTGGCCGAGCAGGCCATCGCGAAGGGTGATGTACTGGCGGTCAGCGAGGTAGCAGGAACGCTGGCGGCCAAGCGGACGGCGGAGCTGATCCCGCTATGCCATCCGCTCGGTCTCGACCTCGTGGAGGTAGAGGCCAGTCTGGTCGAGTCGCTGCCGGGCGTGAATGTCCGGGCGAAGGTACGGACGGTAGGCCGGACCGGCGTAGAGATGGAAGCCCTGACTGCGGTCGCCGTGGCTTTGCTGACCGTGTACGACATGGTCAAGGCCGTCGACCGCAGCATGGTGATCGAGGATGTCCGGCTCGTGGAGAAGCAAAAGGCTCCGCGGGACGATTGACGGGTGCTTGACGCAGGTGCGGCATGCTGGATTCGCAGGAAGTCGCTGAACATGGGAGGAGTATGCAAACGAAAACTCAACGTTTGATCTTGCGCGGCGGAATCATCGTGCTGGCCGCTCTGCTCGTCAGTACCGTGGGCGGATGGGCCGGCGGCACGACCACCGATGCTGCGCGCGCGCCCGCTTCGGGCACCGAGCTTCTCGGTGAACTGCGGTCGCTGCGGCAGCAGCTCGACGCGAAGCAGGGCGAGCTCGAAGTCGCCCGGCTCCAGCTCGACCGCGTTGATGCCATTATGCAGTACTCGACGCATTACCGGCTGCCCGCCGATATGGCGACCGCGGTCTACGACGTCGCGCTGAGCGAGGGGATCGACCCCGGCCTGGCGTTCCGTCTGGTGAAGGTCGAGTCCGGGTTCAATCCCCGCGCCACGAGTCACGTCGGCGCGGTCGGGCTCACCCAGGTGCTGCCCAGCACGGCGCGGCTGTACGAGCCCGGGCTGACGACGCAGCAGCTGTATGACCGGGATACGAACCTGCGGATCGGGTTCCGCTACCTGCGGGACCTGCTGGACCGCTATCCCGCCAACATGTCGTTGGCGCTACTCGCGTACAACCGCGGCCCGGCAAAAGTCGAGCAGTTGCTGGGTGCCGGACGCAATCCGGCGAACGGCTATGAAGCGGAAGTCATGAAGGGATTCCGGCACCACTAACCACGGGTGCCGGTTTGGCTACCGGCTCGGAATCAGCAGGACATCACCGGGCCGGATCACACTCCGCATCGTCAGGTCATTCGCTTCCAGGAGCGCCATCAGCCCGATCCCGTGCTGCTTGGCGATCGCGCTCGCCGTCTCACCCCGCGCGACCCGATGGCGGGTGCCATCGGCGCTGGCGGTCCGGTAGCGCGTGGATACGCGGCGCATGCGTGGCTCCGGGGGGTTGCTCCAGGCGCCGCGCGGCACGACGCGGCCGCTCATCGGCACAATGATCCGCTGCCCGACGCGCAGCGCATGGGAGCGCAGGTGCGGGTTCGCCGCCTGCAACATCGTGACGGTGACCATGTAGCGCTGCGCGATGCCTGAGAGCGTCTGCCCGGAGGTCACGTAGTGGTCCACAAACGTGATGCGCTCGTTGACGGGGAGATCGGCGTACCGCTCCGCGACTTGCGCCCCCCGGCCCCGCGGCACCCGCACCACCACGCCACGTCCCGGCGGCGTGATGCCCCGCACGAATTGCGGGTTGAGCTCGAGCATTGCCGCAACCGACGTGTCCGCCAGCCGCGCCAGCACGTCGAGCCCCGTCGCGTCGGGGACCGACACTTCATCGAAGACGAGAGGCGGCAGGCGCTCGATCTCGGTGAAGCCGTAGTGGCCGGGCTGCTTGGCAATCAGCGCTGCGGCGATGAGCTTCGGCACGTAGTCGCGCGTTTCCCGGCGCAGGTTCCGCCGGTCGGCGATCTGAAAGAAGGTCTGATCGTCGACGGTGTCGGGCTCGCCGGGCAGGCGCCGGATCTCGCGCTCGATGCGGCCGGCGCCGGCGTTGTACGCTGCCGCCGCGAGATAGACGCTTCCCAGCCGCTGCACCAGGTCCTGGAGATGGTTGACCGCGGCGTCGGTCGCCTTGAACGGATCGCGCCGCTCGTCCACCCAGGGATCGATCACCAGACCGTAGCCCCGTCCCGTGGACGACATGAACTGCCACATCCCGACCGCGCGGGCACGGCTCACCGCCGTATTGGAGAGCCCGCTTTCGATCAGGGTGAGGTAGACCAGGTCCTCCGGGAGGCCGCGGGCACGCAGCCGCTCGCGGATCATGCCTTCATAACGGCCCAGGCGTGACAGCCAGATCGTGAAACGGTCGCGGGAATCGAGCTGGAAGAATTCGAGGTACTCGAGCACCCGGCGGTTGCCCGCAAAGTTCGAGACGTCGATATCGAAGGTGGCGGTCGCGTCGTTACCGAACAGGCTCTGAGCCTCTTGGCGCACGTCCTCGCCCCGCACCGCCACATTGGTGCGCGGCGCGGCGAGCGAATCGGGCGACCGCTCGTGCAGGCTGTCCAGCGCCGACTGATCGGCGGCGGAGTCCTGCTCCACGGTTGCCAGCGCCGTCCCGAGCTGCACCGCAGAGCTGTCGCGCGTGGTCAAGCCGGACACGGGCGGGGCGACCGGAGCGGGCGGAATATGTGCGCCAGCGCAGGCGGCAAGCACCGCTGCGCCCATCATCGAGAACCCGTATGCCGTCAGTCGTTTCATCGTGTCGCCAGATAGTTCCCAAGTAAACGGTTTGTCGCATTCAACACTGCAAGCGCCGCGCCGCGGGGCGGATCGACTTCCGTCAAACACGACCCCACGAGCCGCGTCGCTTCTTCCGCGCGCGCCGACAGCGACACGATCACCACCGTCGCGTCGAACGCGCGCACCGCTTTCACGCCCAGCAATTCGAACGTGAGTCGAGGGCTGACCGCCTGCTCCAACGCGTTCACGGCCGCCACGGCGCAACAGCGCAGCTCGCCGGTTTGTGACGAGACCCCGTCGCACGCGCCCTCGAACCGCCGACCATCAGACCACGTCAACACGACCTTGGCGCGGCAGCGGCCGTTCGCCAACCGCTGAAACCCGAACTCCTGAAACCGCAGGCGCTCCTCGGGCACGCGCCGCCCTCAGTCGAACCGCACTTCGATCTGCTGCTTGACGGCCAAATCCTGTGTTGCCTCCACCACATCGACCTCGAGCCGGGGACGCCCCTGCGCGTCGCGTTCCGCCGAGATGAGGAGAATCAATCCGCTCTCGAATTCCACTTTCACATGGCGCACATCGGAGCGCACCGTAACCTGTTTGACCGTCTCACCCCGGAGCCGCGTCACCGCTCCGACGACACGCCGGAGATCCTGCAGGTCCACGGTACTCACGCCAGACGCTCCGCCAGTAGCTGGGAGAGCGCCGTGTCGGGAATCCGCTCTGCCTGGATGAACAATGACGACTTCGAGGTGGCCTCCAACGGATACGGCGTCCAGAACGACCGGCGCCGACCCGGCAGCGGCTCAGACGCGGGGGCGGGGGCGGCGGCGCGAAACGACAAGACCAACTGCCAAGCGGCCGTATTCGCGCGACGCTCCGCGACCGCGTCCACATGCCAAACCTGGTCCCCGTGCGCAATCACCCGCCATGACATGGCTCACCTCGAGGCCGGAAAGGGCGCAAAGGGCCCCCAATATGAGGCTTAGATGCTTCCCGGTCAATAGGTTAGGGGGTTTTTAGTCGTCGCGCGTGACGTACGCACGGAACCGCGTCGCCAGGTCCCGGGTGACGGGTCCGGAGACGCCGGTCCCGATCGCCCGGCCGTCCAGCTTCGAGATGCCGACGACCTCGGCGGCGGTGCCGGTGAGAAACACTTCGTCGGCGGTATAGAGGTCGTACCGATTCATGGGCAGCTCTTCCACTCCATAGCCCGCCTCGCGGCCCAGCTCGATGACCGTGTCGCGCGTCACGCCGCGGAGGATGCCTGTGTACGGCGGGGGCGTCCGCAGTGTGCTGTTGGACACAGCGAAGAGATTCATGCCGCTCGCTTCGGCGACGTACCCGGCAGCATCCAGCATGATGACTTCGTCCACGTTCGCCGCGATGCCTTCGACCTTGGCGAGAATGTGGGACAGATAATTCAGCGATTTGACGCGGGGGGAAAGGGCTTCGCGGTGGTGAATCGGCGTCGCGGCCGTCAGTGCGGTCAGCCCCTTCTCGTATCGGTCCTGCGGCCACAGCTTGATCGTATCGAAGATGCAGAAGACCGTGGGCTTGGCGCACTTGCGGGGATCCAGACCGAGATCGCCGACGCCGCGCGTCACGACCAGCCGGATGTAGTTGTCCTTGATGCCGCTCTTCTCGACGCCTTCTTCCACCATGCGCGCCATGGCGCCCTTCGCGATGGGGATCTCGAGCCAAATCGCTTTCGCGGAGGCGTACAGCCGGTCGAGGTGCGCATCCAAGCGGAAGACGCGGCCGCCGTAGGCACGGATGCCCTCGAATACGCCGTCACCATAGAGCAGGCCGTGGTCGAATACAGAAACGACCGCGCTGCCGCGGTCGTACCACGTCCCATCGATCCACACGATGGAGGGCATCGGAAGGAATCTGCCTCCGATGCCCTCGCCTGACAACAGGGGGTCGAAGGTCTATGAGGCGGCTGGGGATCGAACCCAGGACCTACGGATTAAAAGTCCGTTGCTCTACCAACTGAGCTACCGCCTCAGGTGGGCGAAAGATAGTCGCGCGCGTTAGGTTTTGCCCCGTCATGAGCTCTCCCAATCCCATCTCCAGCGTTTCCGATACAGCCCGTTGGGTCGCGATGTATAGAGCCATGGAAAGCGAGCGCCCCGACGCCGTGTTCCGTGATCCCTACGCTCGGCGCCTCGCGGGAACCGCCGGCGAGCAAATTCTCGCCTCCATGCCGCAAGGCCGGCGGTGGGCGTGGCCCATGGTCGTGCGCACCGCGGTGATGGACGAAATCGTCATGCGTCTGGTCACACAGCAGGGCGTCGATACGGTCCTCAACCTGGCGGCCGGTCTCGATGCGCGCGCGTACCGTCTCGATCTGCCCCGCGAGCTCAACTGGATCGACGTGGACCTCGAGGGCATCCTCTCGTATAAGGAAGCGGCGCTCGCCGGCGAGCAGCCGCGCTGCCGGGTCGAATTCGTGCGCGCCGACCTCACCGATCAGGCGACACGGCGTTCGCTGTTCCAACGCGTCGGCGCCCAGGCGAAGCGCGCGCTGGTGATTGCGGAGGGGCTGCTTGTCTATCTCAAGCCCGACGATGTCACATCGCTCGCCAAAGATCTCGCGGCCCAGCCGGCGTTTCGCTGGTGGCTGATCGACCTCGGCTCGCCGGCGCTCCAGCAGTTCCTCAGTCGCACGTGGGGCAAACAGCTGCGCGCCGGAAACGCACCGATGCTCTTTTTCCCCGAGGAGGGAACGGCGTTCTTCGCTCCGGCGGGATGGGGCGAGGCGGAATATCACGCGATTTTCGATGCAGCGGTGCGGCTGCGCCGCGCGCCGAAGATGTCGTGGGTGTGGAGACTGCTGGGACTATTCGCGTCGAAAAAACGGCGTGCGGAGTTCAAACGCTTCTCGGGCGTTGTCTTGTTCAAAACATCAACCTTCGGAGACGGTTCGTGACCCAATGGCGCCCGCTGCTGTCCCTGCTCGCAATCGTCGCCGCCTGCAGTCCTGCCAAACCTCCTGCCGCACCGGCTGCCAATGTCGTCACCATCACGGCGACCGACTACGCGTTCGGTGCACCCGATACGATTCCGGCGGGACTGACGACGTTCCGAATGATCAATCCGGGGCGTGAGCCGCATCAAGCGGTCGTCGCGGGCGGAGCCGGAAAAACGTTCGCCGAGCTCGAAGCCGCGATGCTCAAGGAAGGCCCGCTCCCCGACTGGTTGACCGTCCCCGGCGGCGCCGGCGTGGTGAGCAGCGGCGACAGCTCGGTCGTTACGGTCACGATGGCACCCGGCAACTACTTGATTCTCTGTTTCATTCCCAGCCTGGATGGCAAGCCTCACGTGCAGAAGGGCATGTATCGACGCCTCGTCGTGACGCCGGCGCCGGCGGGAGCCGCCCTGGCGGCGGAACCGAAGTCGGATGTGACAGCGACGCTGTCCGACTATGCCTTCGCGCTCTCGACACCGCTGACGGCGGGCACGCACACGATCCGCGTGGAGAACAGCGGGCCGCAGCTCCACGAGCTCACGATCGAACGGCTCGCCCCCGGGAAGACGCTGGCGGATTGGCAGAAATGGATGGAAGGCGGGATGCGAGGCACGCCCCCGGCAGAGCCGGCCGGCGGTTTCACAGGGCCTGATAAAGGCAAGGTTGGTTGGCTGACGATTACCCTGAAGCCCGGCAACTATCTGTTGAACTGCTACGTGCCCGACGCCAAGGATGGGAAGCCGCACTTTGTGCATGGGATGGTGCAGCAGGTCGCGGTCAAGTAACCGACGGTAAGGGACGGTAAGAGACGGTAAAAGGACGGTAGGGGTTTGACCCTTACCGTCCGCTACCGTCTTTTACCGTCTGTTCTAGAAGACCCAGTGCATCCCGATCTGCGTCTGCTGCGGATCCCCTAAGCCACCGCGGAACGTGCCGTCGAAGTTGAAGAGCGGGCTGCCCGTCGCCGGATCTCGGAAATTCTCCGAGCCGAGGACGTTGAACATCTGCGCAATCAGCTCGAGCCGGCCGTTGCCCACTTTGAACGGCCACGTCAATCCGATATCCCACGAGAAGTAGCTGTTGTCTTTGCGCAGCGTGTTGCGCGGGAGAATCACACCGGTCGGTACAGCGCCATTGTAGCAAATCCGGTCCGCGGGACTCGCGGCGCGCTGCCCGGTGCCTTTGTTGCCGGCTCCACATTTTTCCGACGTGGGCTGCGCAGAGTAGATGCTGACGCGATTGTTCAAGAACAGACCGCCGCCGATGTGGACGAGCATCCAGCCGTTGAAGCGATGACGCTGATCGCGATCGCTCCAGTTGTACTCAGGCGCGAGATTGTTGGCGGCTGCGTATCGGAACGTGAACGGGTCGCGCTCGTTGTCATCGTCCGACTTGTCGAACGACAGCGTATAGTTGACCTGGAACTGGAAATTGGGGTCGAGGACCCGTTTCAGGCCAATCGTGACACCGTTGTAGTTCGACCTGGCGCTCGACTCGACAGTCGTGAGCGTAAAGATTCCGTTGGTCGTCCCACCTGTGTCGTCGGGAAGTCCCGTGATCCACGGACTGCCGAACGCGGCGTCATTGCGGTTGATGAACCGAGTCAAGTGGTCGGTCCGGGCGTGCTCAAAACTGATTGATGCGCCGAGATCGTTGCCCACCTGCCATTCGTATCCGATACTGGCGCTGAACGTGCGCGGGTTCTGGAAGTTCTGCGCGAACACGAATACATCGGGGTGATTCACGGCGCTGGGCGCGACGTTATCAGGCAGCTGGCTATTCAGGGGCGGTACGACGCTGTTGAAGTTGGAGTACGTCATGCCGACCGAGCCGTTGGTGCTGCGCGTGGACGCGAGGTTGAGTCCCGGAATGCGCGCATAGTATAGGCCTGCGCTACCCCGAATCACTCGCTGGCCGTCGGCCCGCGGATCAAAGGCAAATCCGAACCGCGGCTGCCACATCTTCTTGTCCGACGGGATCGTGCCATCCGACGGAAACGTGCTCTGGCCGATGAATGGCGCGAAAAAGACCTGCGAGGGCGGAGTGATTGGGTCGGGCTCGATTTGCGCTTCCCACCGGAGGCCGTAGTTGAACGTCCACTTGGGGCTCGGCTTCCAGGTGTCCTGGATATACGCGGCGTATTCGGTCTGCGGGATGTTCTGCGTCCCCGCCGCACTCACGGAGCGGCCCACGCCCGCTTGCTGGAGGAACAGCAACAACCCCCCGGTGTCGCCCGAGTCCTGGAAGGCCAGGAAGGCCGGCACGGACGCGAAGATGTAGCGGGAGTTTGCGAACCCGACAAACGTCTGAATCGAATGCACTTTGTTGTACTCGAAGCCCGCCTTGAAGAAGTGGTCGCCACGGGCGATCGACATATTGTCCAGCAGCTGCATGCGCGTGTCGTAATACGCAATGGGTAGGAAGAAGGGCATGCCGAATCGATATCCGTTCGCGAAATCCATCGCGACGTCGGGGAACGGCCGCGGTCCGGCATCCACCCGGTTGGTGCCGAGTGCCGCACTCCGCGGACCGTCGTATGGCCGCGGGCGATCCTCGCGAGAATACTGGAACCGGAATTCGTTGGCGAGGTTGGGCTTCAGATACGACATCAGACTGCCGTTGATGGCGTTCGAGTGATCCTGCTCGAGCCCGTTGGAGCTCCTCGCCCAGTGATCATAATCGAATGTCCCGTTCCGCTGCTCCGACCAGGTGTAGTTGTACTTCAACGAGGCATGATGCCGATCGGACAGATTGAAATCGAACTTGGCGAGCAACACGCGCGCGTTATTGGTGCGCTCGATTGGCCCGTAGTCGCCCCGCAAGGCGCCACCGTAGGCCGTGTCCATCCAGGCGCGCAGTAACGGATCGATTCGGTTCGGATCGGTTTGCTTGGTGTCGTTATAGATCTGTTGATCGTAAGCGAGGAAGAAGAACGCACGATCGTGCTTGATCGGCCCGCCGACTGTGAAGCCGAACTGGTGCTGAGTGAAATCGGGCGCGAGGCTCTCGGTACCGTGGTGCGCGACGCCCGACAGCGCGCCGTCCTTTCCATAATAGTGCAGCGAGCCGTGGAGCTGATTGGTGCCTGACTTGGTCACGACGTTCACGAAGCCACCCGACGACCGGCCGAACTCGGCATTCGCGCCCGACGACGTCACGACGATCTCCTGCACCGCGTCGAGATTGAACGTGAACGGCGGCCGCTGGCCCCCGCGCTGCTCGCCGAAGAACGGATTGTTGAAGTCCGCGCCATCCACCGAAACGTTGTTGTGAATCCCCTTCTGGCCCCCGATCGACAGCTCGTCGCCGTCCGGGCCCTGCACGATGGCCACGTTCGGCGTCAGCAGCGTCAGATTCAGATAGTTGCGCCCGTTGTTCGGCAGGCGCGAGACCGCGGCATCCGGTAAGCGCGTCGAGTTTTCGATCTTCGTCGCCTCGACGACGGGCTGCGTGGCCTCGACCACCACCGCCTGGAGCTGTACCGCCGCCAGCGGCAGCGTCAGATTCACCGTTTCACCGACGCCCAGCCGGACGCCAGAGCGCCGGGTCTCGCTGAAGCCGACGGCGCGGGCCGTGACGTCATACGTCCCGAGCGGCATGAGGGGGGCGATGAAAATGCCGCGCTCATTGGTCACGACCTGGCGCTGGAAACCGGTCTGTGCCTCGTGCAGGACCACCGACGCGCCGGCGACGGCAGTCCCCGACGGATCGGTCACCGTGCCGCGGATGACGCCGGTCGTTGCCTGCGATTGTGCAGCCAGCAAAACGGGGATTGCGAGAGCCAATACGACCGGCCCGAGGAGCTTGCGCACCATGCCTCTGCCTCCGACGGGTTGGGAAGGATGTTTCGGGACGGCTAGCGTATCACCCGTCGCGAACGTCCGCAAGGCTTAGTTTTCAGGCGATGCAGAACGCCGAAATCGCCCGCCTCCTCAGCGACGTCGCCGACTTGCTGGAAATCTCGGCGGGCAATCCGTTCAAGGTGCGCGCGTACCGCAACGCGGCGCGGACCGTCGCGGATCACCCCGACCCGATTGCCGAGCTCGTGTCGGGCGGTGGTTTCGACGTGACGGATTTGCCGGGGATCGGCGACGGCATTGCGAAAGAGATCACGGCGCTCGTCGCGACCGGCTCCCTGCCCCAACGCCAGCTGCTCGCCGCCAAAATCCCGCCGGGGCTCCTCGACTTGCTGCGCATCCCCGGCCTCGGTCCCAAGCGGGTCAAGCTGTTTCACGAGCGGCTGAAGGTGAACAGCGTGGCCGATCTCAAAGACGCGCTCGAGAAGGGAAAAATCGCCAAGCTGGCGGGCTTCGGGCCCAAGCTGCTCGAGAAGATCCGGGAGGGCGTCTCCGGCGCGGGCGCCGGCACGCAGCAGCGGATGGTGCTGCACGAGGCCGAGCAGTACGCGCGAGCTATCGTGGAGTATCTCAAGGCCGGCGGAGGAATCGACGCCATCGATGTCGCCGGCAGCTTCCGGCGCCGCCGCGAAACGATCGGCGATCTCGACATCGTGGTCAGCTGTGCCAACGCGCCGGCGGTGATCCAGCGATTCGGCAAGTTCGGCGACGTCGCCCAGGTCGCATCGCAGGGGGACACGCGGTCGACCGTGCGGCTCACCAGCGGGCTCCAGGTGGACCTCCGCGTCGTCGAACCGGCCGCGTTCGGCGCGGCGATGCAGTACTTCACCGGCTCGCAAGCGCACAACATCGAGCTCCGTAAGATCGCGCAGGCCAAGAAGCTGAAGCTGAACGAGTACGGGCTGTATCGCGGATCGAAGGCGATCGCGGGACGGACCGAGTTAGACGTCTACAGCGCCCTCGGTTTGGACTGGATCCCGCCCGAGCTGCGCGAAGGGCGGAATGAGATCGCCCTGGCGAAGGAGCACGCGCTCCCCACCCTCGTCACGCTGGAGGAGATCCGCGGCGACCTCCAGATGCACACCGACGCGAGCGACGGCAAGGCGACCCTGGGGGAGATGGTCGAGGCGGCGCGCGCGCTCGGCTATGCCTACATCGCGATCACCGATCACTCCCCGCGCATGTCGATGGCTGGCCAGAGCCCCGCCGAGCTGCGCGGCCAGTGGAAAGAGATCGACCGCCTCAACACCCGGCTGCGCGGCATCCGCGTGTTGAAAAGCGTCGAAATGGACATCCTGGAAAGCGGCAAGCTCGATCTCCCCGACGACGTGCTCGCGGAAGCCGACTACGTGGTGGCGACGATTCATTACGGTTTGAAACAGAGCGAGCGACAACTCACGGACCGTTTGCTCAGGGCGATCGAGAACCGGTGGGTCGATGCGATCGGCCACCCCACGGGCCGGATCGTGCCGGTGCGTCCTTCCTACCCCCTCGACTTCGACGTCGTGGCGAAGGCGGCGGCCAACGCGAAGTGCCTGCTCGAGATCAACGGCAGCGAACGGATGGATTTGCCGGATACCCTGGCGGCCGCCGCCAAGGCGCACGGCGTGCGCTTCGTGCTCTCGACCGACGCGCACAACCAGCGGGAGCTGGGCTTCATGCGGTTCGCGGTCGCGGTGGCGCGGCGTGCGGGGCTGACCGCGGCCGACATCCTGAACACGCAGCCGACGGCGGACTTCCTAAACGGACTGCGGCGCAGCCGAAACCATTAGCAGCTCGGTCTGCGCGACGGGCTCGAAGCTGTACCGGTGATGCCGGGTGGGGCCGAGCCGCTGGATCGCGTCCAGATGCTCGGGCGTCGCGTAGCCCCGGTTCGTTTCCCAGAAATAGCCGGGGTGCCGCGCCGCGAGCCGGTCCATGAGATAATCGCGCAGGACCTTGGCGATGACGGAGGCGGCCGCGATCGAGTGGCAGCGGGCGTCGCCGTCCACGATGGCCTCGTGCTCGCACCCCAGCTCCGGGCAAGGCAGTCCGTCGATGAGCACGTGCGCCGGAACGACGCCGAGCCTGCGGAGGGCGCGCTCCATGGCGAGGATCGAGGCGCGGCGGATGTTCAGCCGGTCGATCTCGCGGACGCTGGCCGCGCCGATGGCGACCGCGACGGCGCGCTCCCGGATCTTGACCGCGAACTTCTCGCGCTGCAGCGCGGTAAGGACCTTGGAGTCGTCCAGGCCACGGATCGGCTTTGCGCCCACCGGAAACACGACGGCCGCGGCCACCACTGGACCAGCCAGGGGGCCGCGGCCGACTTCATCGATTCCGGCGACGATACTCCGACCCTCGCACCACAACGCCGCCTCGCGTTTCAGCGACGGGCGGCGGTGCCTCACGTCTGGGTCGGCTCCTGTTCGGCGGTGCCGGCGGTCGGGACTGTGATCCCCCGCTTCTCGCGGATCCGTGCCGCCTTGCCGGCAAGCCGGCGCAGGAAGTACAGCTTCGCGCGCCGCACGCGGCCCTTCCGGAGCAACCCGATCTCGGCAATCAACGGCGCGTGCAGCGGGAAGATGCGCTCGACACCCACGCCCGCCGAAATTTTGCGGACGGTAAAGGTCTCGTTGATGCCACCGCCGCGCCGGGCAATGCAGATGCCCTCGAACGCCTGCAGCCGCTCCTTCTCACCCTCGCGCACGCGCACCATGACGCGCACCGTGTCGCCGGGAGCGAAGGCCGGGATGTTGTCTCTCAGATTCTCCATAGCCACTTGTTCTAGTCGTCGTTCTTTGCCCATAAATCCGGTCTCCGCTCGCGTGTCAGACGCTCGGCTTGCGCCGCCCGCCATGCCGCAATCTTGTCGTGGTCGCCACTCAACAATACGTCTGGGACGTCGAGCCCGCGATAGCTGGGCGGCCGCGTATAGCTGGGCGGCGCCAGGAAACCCTCGTAATGCGAGTCGCTCGACGCCGATTCGTGATCCCCGAGCGCGCCGGGCAGCAGCCGCACGACCGCGTCCACCACGCACAATGCGGCCGGCTCTCCGCCCGACAACACGAAATCGCCGATCGAGATCTCTTCCGCACCAAGGACGTCCACCACTCGCTGATCAACGTCCTTGTAGTGCCCACATAACAACGTCAGCTCACTGCCCAGCGAATAACGGACCGCGGTATCGTGCGTGAACAGCGTTCCGCGCGCCGACAGGAGGACGATTGGACCCTGCCCAAGCTTTAGATCCTCCACCGCCTCCACCAACGGCTCCACTTTCAGCACCATTCCGGCGCCGCCGCCGTAGGGCGCGTCGTCCACCGTATGGTGCTTGTCGTGCGTGTAATCGCGCAGCTGCACGACGCGGTACTGCACCAATCCCGCTGTTTTCGCGCGCCCCAAAATGCTCGACGCGAGGGGCGCGGTAAACCAATCCGGGAATAACGTGACGACGTTGACCCTGAGCATCGCTACTCGTCCACCGCCACCAGCTGGTCACGCCAGCCTTCCACGGCCGCGCGCGACGTGACGCCTTCGAAGCCGAGCAGCCATTCGCGGTGATACGCACGGCGCCGAGATACTACGAGCGGGCCGGCCAGCACCTCACGCGCTTCGTTCAGCACGTACAGCCGCGCCTTCGGCACGAAAACCGTCCCGGGCTTCTCGACGAGGGGAATTACCGCCACCTCGCCCTGCTGGCCGTGCGGCTTGCGCAGCCGCCCGACTACGCGGCGGCCGTCGGAGCGGGGGGGGGCGCTGATTTGCCTAGTACGCCGGCCTTCTTGAGGAGCGAACGCACCGTATCGGTCGGCGTCGCGCCCTTCTCGAGCCAGGCCCGCGCCTGCTCGGCGTTCACATCGATCACCGCTGGATTGGCACGCGGATTGTAATGGCCAATCGTCGCCACGAAACGTCCATCGCGCGGCGATTTCGAGTCCGCGACCACAATGCGGAAATAGGCCTGACCTTTGCGTCCCACCCGGCGCAGCCGAATTCGAGTTGCCATTGCCCTACATCCTTTTGATGAACTTGCTCATTTTGCGCATCTGCTGGAACTGTTCCAGCAGTCGATTCACTTCCTGGACGGTCCTGCCTGACCCTTTCGCGATCCGCTGCTTGCGCGATCCGCTCAGCACGCTGGGATCGGCACGCTCCGCCGGCGTCATCGACAGCACGATCGCCTCGACGTGCTTGAGGCGCTTGTCGTCCATCGACACGCCTTGCAGCGCCTTGGCGTTCACGCCCGGCAACAGACCCAGCACCTGCTTCAGCGGACCCATCTGCTGCATCTGCTTCAACGCCACCAGAAAATCCTGCAGGTCCATGCCCTTCTTGGACCGGACTTTCTGCTCGAGGCGTGTGGCGGCTTCGGCATCGACACTCGCCGCGGCCTTCTCGACCAGCGCGACCACGTCGCCCTGTCCCAGGATCCGCCCCGCCATACGCGCCGGATCGAACGGCTCCAGCGCGTCGGTCTTCTCACCCACGCCGACGTACTTGATCGGCACACCGGTCACGCCATGAATCGACAGCGCCGCGCCGCCGCGGGCATCGCCGTCGAGCTTCGTCAGAATCACGCCGGTGAGCCCGACACCTTCGTGGAAGCCGCGCGCGATCCTCACCGCGTCCTGCCCCGTCATCCCGTCCGCCACGAGCAACACTTCGCGCGGGGAGACCGCCGCTTTCAGCGCCCGCAGCTCATCCATCATCTCGGCGTCGATCTGCAGGCGGCCGGCGGTATCGACGATCACCGTCCGCGCCCGCGCCGATTCGGCCTCCCGCAGCGCGTCCTGCACCAGCTTTTGTACGGGCGCAGCATGCTGCGCCCCTACCCCGGCCCCAAACACCGGCACGCCAACCTGCTGGCCCAGCTGCCGCAGCTGCTCCGCCGCCGCGGGCCGATAGATGTCGGCCGCCACGAGCGCGGGCGCCTTCTGCTCGAGCTTCAACCGCCGCGCGAGCTTGGCCGCGGTCGTGGTCTTCCCCGATCCCTGTAACCCGACCAACAGAATGACCGTTGGGCCTACGGACGCAAATTGTAGGGGCGCAGCATGCTGCGCCCCTACACCGGACGCCAACGCCGCGTCCGATGCGCCGAGCAGCGTCGCAATTTCGTCGTGCACCAGCTTGACGACTTGCTGGCCGGGGCTGACTGCCTTGACCTGCAGCGTCCCCACGGCCCGCTCGCGGACACGCTCGACGAATCCGCGCGTGACCTCGAAACTCACGTCCGCCTCGAGCAAGTGGCGGCGGATTTCGCGCAGCGCGTCGGTAACGTCGCTTTCCGAGAGCACCCCGCGACCCCTGAGCCGGTTCAGTACCCCGGTCAGCTGCTCGGAAAGGGCCGTAAACATAAGCGTAGCAAGCTAAATGGCGAGTACCCTTATACCAAGTGGGGGTCTTATTTTGGCTTCTATGGCAGGCCAGATCCGCGAGACGCAGCAGACGCCGCAGACGCAGCAGGTCATCCCGCAGTGGTCGCGGCCGGACGACGCCGAGCGGCAAGCCCGCCTCGATGCTATGAAGCGGCGGGCGACCGCGTTACTCGGCGTCGCGCTGCTGGTATTCGTGGTGGCAAGCATTTACGAGCCGCTGTACCCCTGGCTCGGCTACGTGCGCGCCACCGCCGAAGCGTCGCTGGTCGGCGGACTGGCAGACTGGTTCGCGGTGACGGCGCTGTTCCGCCATCCCCTGGGCCTGCCGATTCCCCACACCGCCATCGTCGCGACGCGCAAAGAGCGCATTGGGCAGATCCTCGGCAACTTCGTCCAGAACCACTTCCTATCGCGCGAGGTGATCGCCGCGAACCTGCGCCGCGTCCATCCCGCCGAACGCGCGGCGCAGTGGCTCGCCGATCGCGAGCACGCGCGGCAGATCTCCCGGCAATTCGCCAGTGGCCTCGTGAAAACGCTGGACGGCCTGCCTCCCAACGAGCTTCAGGACCTCGTGAGTCAGGTGGTGCGGAACCGCGTCCGGACGTTTCGCGTCGCGCCGGCCCTCGGCAAGACGCTGGCGCTGGCGCTCGCCGATAACCGGCAGGAAGAGCTGCTCAACGCGACGGTGAAGCTGGCGGCGGAGGCGGTCCGGAATAACCGCGACTTGATTCGGGAGCGTGTGCGCGCCGAGACGCCGTGGTGGGTGCCGCCCGTGGTCGACGACAAGATCTATCAGAAGATCATCGTCGCGGTCGAACGGCTGTTGCAGGACATGGTCATGGATCCGGCGCATCCGCTGCGCACCGCGTTCGACCACGCAATTCGGGACTTCATCGAGCGCCTGCAGCATTCGCCCGAGGTCATTGCCCGGGCGGAGGCACTGAAGGAAGAGTGGCTCATGGGCGCGCAGACGGACGAGCTGGCGCGAAAGCTCTGGGAGGGAATCCGGCAGGCGGTGAGCCAGTATGCAACCGGCACCGACGGGGGGAGCAGTGCGGGTCCGAGCCCGCTCGACAGCGGTTTGAGCGAATTCGGGATTGCTCTCCTCTCGAATCCCACGCTCCTCGCCGACCTCGACGATCTGCTGATCGATGTCACGGCTGGTGTGGTCGAGAAGTATCGGCACGAGATCGGCGATTTGATCGCGCAGACGGTGGCGAGTTGGGATCCGGCGGCAACGTCGCGGCGCTTCGAGCTGGCGGTGGGGCGGGACCTGCAGTTTGTGCGGATCAACGGTACGCTGGTCGGCGGGCTCGTCGGCCTGCTGATCTACGCGATTACTCGCCTCCTCCACTGAGGCGCACGGTCGGAAGCGCGCGCCACCCTTTCCAATCGTTGGCAGCATCGACCAGGCGGACAACCGGCCGCCCCTGGATCGTGAGCTGTTTTATTTCCGACCGGCGTGCTTTAGGGTCCGGCCGTCGTTTTGCCCACGCGCGCTGCAGCCCGCCCGTGAAGCGCAGAGCCGCTGCGGCGTCATCCCACACGCTGTACCACACGAGGGCGTCGCTCTTCGGCCCGAGCACCTGATAGCGGTCACCATCCCACCCCGTCGCGAGATTCGTTGCCTCGGCTTCGTCGCCGAGGAGTTGTTGAAACAGCAGCCGGGTTTCGAACTCACCCAGGTTGTCTTCCCACTGGACGGTATCCGCTCCGCCCGGAGCAAAACGCATCTCGGTCGGCTCGTCGTGAGCCGCGTAGCGCTCGGGGTGGAGGATCTGCTCCGTCGAGCGGGGCATGGAATCCAGCACGGAGCGGCCGAAGTACTTGTGCCGGAACCAGACGATGAAATCGGCTCCGCCGAGGTATGGGAAGACGAGCCCTTCCCGCAGCCACAACGGCGCGCGCGCGAATTCTTTCATCTGCGCCTGCTGGGCCGCCATCGCGGATCGCTGCTTCCAGAACCACCCGAGCGCGAATGTGTCCGGTTTCTGCTCCGGCATCAGCACGGGGATCTGCGCCACCGTCGCCTGGCCCTCCAAAATCGCCTGGGCCGCCGAACGGCGATCGTTGGCGTGGCGTTGCGTGATGATCGAGTCGAGACGGACGTACTGATCCTGCAGCGCATGAACCAGCTCGTGCGACACGACGATGCGCAGCTGAAACGGCTCGATGTCGGCGGGGATATACAGCGCATTCGAATCGGGATCGTAGTATCCGGCGATTTGCTCGGTGAGCAGATCGATCATCGTGGGCCGGAGCTCGAGCGAATCGGGAATCAAGCCGAACAGACGCAGCGCCGATTGCAGTCCGGCGAGGTCGGCGGGCGGCAGGTCATCGTCGAACTTGTGGATGACGTAATCGCGGACCTGCGCGCGGCTGCGGCGCAGCACCAATGGCTCGTGTTTGAAGGGGAGGCCGGTGGCCTGGGCGACGAGGGGCATCATGCGATGCACCATGTCCTTCAGATCTGCCTCGCCCTGCACCGCCTGGGCGCGCTCGCGGCACCCCATGCTCAGCACGGCCACGACGACTCCGCCCAGCCAGATCAGCCGGCCCACTCGATCCCTTTGCCTGCCGCCATCCCGACGACGCGCGCGACTTCCTTCCCCGTGACCACCAGACCTTGCCGCTCGAGCTCGGCGCGGAGGCGGCGGTCGAGGTCGCCGCGCTGCTCTTCCAACGACGGGCGGCGAGGTGAAGCGGCGGCGGGGGGCGGCGATGATTCTGCCGCCGCCTCTTTCGCCGCCCTTCGCCGCCCTTCGCCGCCCCCAAGCAACTCCTCGATCTCTTCACCGAATCGCTGCAGCACCGTCGCCAGATCCGGCATCGGCTCTTCCGGTGTCGTGCCTTCCTCTTCCGTCAGCCCGCGGCGAATCAACGCTTCGACTTTCTTACGGTCGCGAATCAGCGTGTCGAGCTCCGGCGACACGTGGGCCATCGCTTGCGCGTGCGCACAGGCCTCGTCGAGCACGTCGATCGCTTTGTCGGGCCGCGCGCGGTCGGTGACAAAGCGGTCCGTGAGCACGATCGCGGCCTTGAGCGCGTCGTCCGCGATCGCCACGGCGTGATGGCGCTCGAGCCGCGGCCGGCGGGCCACGAGCACTTCCCAGGTCTGGATGGCATCCAGCTCTTCGATGGTGACGGGCTGAAAGCGCCGCTCCAGCGCGAGATCGGTCTTGATCCACTTGCTGTACTCCTCGCCCGTGGTCGCGCCGATCACGCGAATGTCGCCGCGTACGAGCGCGGGCTTCAACATGTTGGCGGCGTCCATCGCCGCGCCCATCGCGGTGCCTTGCCCGATGAGGTTGTGCAGCTCGTCCACGAACAGAATGAGATTGCGGTCGGCCTGCAGCGCCTGCACCAGACGCCGGATGCGGTCTTCGTACTGTCCGCGGAAGGACGTCCCGGCCAGCATCGAGACGTGGTCCAGGCCGAGGATGCGGGCATCCTTGAGCGCAGGCGGCACGTCACCGGCGGCGATCCGTTGCGCCAGGCCTTCCACGATCGCGGTCTTGCCGACGCCCGCCTTCCCGACGAGCGCCGCATTGTTCTTTCCTTGCCGCAACAGGATATCCACGACACGGGCGATCTCCGCGTCGCGACACTTTACCGGCTCGAGATCGCCGCGGCGCGCCTGTCCCGTGATGTCGATGCCGACGCGCTCCAGCACGTCACCCGAATCGAAGAACCCTTCGAAGGGATTACCCATCCCTGTCAGTCGCCTTTGAGAAAATGCCCATACCAGGCAATGATGGCGTCCCCGAACACGAATGCCACGACTGCGCCGACAGCGAGGAATACCCCGAACGGCACCAGTCGCTTCTTCCGGATCGACAGGGGAATGAAGATCAGGGAGCCGAGCGCGGCGCCGGCGAACACGGTGAGCAGCACGCCGTGCCATCCGACGAAGCTGCCCACCATGGCCATCATTTTCACATCTCCGCCGCCCATGGCTTCTTCCTTGAACACCCACGTCCCCGCCATCCCCACGAGCCAGAGCAGGACGAATCCCACGGCGGCGCCGAGCAGCGCCTGGAGGAACCCGGGCACGCCGCCGCCGAGCGCGAGCAGCAGGCCGATCACGAGGCCGCCCCAAGTAAACTCGTCCGGAATGATGTAGTGGCGGGCGTCGGTGATCGCGATGCCGAGCAGAATCGTGCCGAACAGCGCGGCGGCCACGGCGTGCAGCGTAGTGCCATACGCGAGGACGGACGCGCCGAACAGAAGGCCGACCAGCGCTTCGATCAGCGGGTACTGTTGCGAGATCGGCTTGTGACACCAGCGGCATTTGCCGCGCAGCCACAACCACGAGAAGAGGGGGATGTTGTCGCGCCAGGCGATCGGCTGCTTGCAGTGCGGACAGGTCGAGCGCGGCCGCAGCAGCGATTGATCGCGCGGCAGCCGCAGAATACAGACGTTGAGGAAGCTCCCGAAGCAGAGGCCGAGCAGGAACGCGCCGATGACGATGACGATGTCAGCGCCCACGCAGCACCTCGTAGAGCAGGATACCGGCCGCGACGGCGACGTTGAGCGACTCGGCGCCGCGCGCGAGCGGAATCGCGACGCGTTGCGCCGCGATGGCGTTGAGCTGCGGCCGGATCCCCGCGCCTTCGTTTCCCACGATCACCGCAATGAGCTCCGTGCGTGATTGTCTGGCATCGAGCGCGCGGGCGAGCGGCACACCGTCCGCCGCTGACGCCCACAAGGTGATGTCGTGCTCGCGCGCCCATGCAATAAAGGGTCCATCGTCGAGCTGGACGACGGGGTGCCGGAACGTGGCGCCCATCGCCGCCCGCAACGCTTTCGGATTCATCGGATCCGCGCTGCCGCGCAGCAGCAGGCTCGCCGCGGCACCGAGCGCGTGCGCCGTGCGGATCAGGGTCCCGACGTTGCCGGGATCCTGCACGCCGTCGACGACGAGCAGCGGCCCACCGGCAATATCCGCCAGCGCCCAGGTGCGCGGCTGTACGATCGCCAGGATCCCTTGCGGCGTCTCGGTGCCCGCAAGGTCGCCGAACGTGCGCGCGCCGACCTCCTCGACCGCGACGGCGTGGCTCGCCAGTTCGGCGGTCAGCGCCTGGCCGCGGGTCGTCCGCGCCAGCTCCGGGGACACCAGCGCGCCTTTGAATTCGAGGCCGGCCGCGAGCGCTTCTTCGACCAGCCGCACCCCTTCCACGACGGCCAGGCCGCGGCGGCCTCGCGCCTTGCGGCGTTGAAGGTCGCGCACGGTAGACTGCAGATTACTCCGGATGTGCCCTCTCGTGCTGGTCACGTGTGCACCTAAGATGACTTGGGCCCATTCATGAGGATAGCCCTGACCATCGCCGGCTCGGACTCGGGAGGCGCCGCCGGCATGCAGGCCGACCTCAAAACCTTCCATCAGTTCGGCGTCTTCGGAACGAGCGCGATCACGGCGGTCACGGCGCAGAACACCCTCGGTGTCTCCGCCTGGCAGGCGCTGCCCGCGGCGCTCGTCGCGCGGCAGATCGACGCGCTTGCGGATGACCTGCGGCCCGCCGCGCTCAAGAGCGGCATGCTGGGATCCCGGGAGATCGTGGAAATCGTTGCGGAACGCATCGGCCATCATCGTCTCACGACCTACGTGCTCGACCCCGTGATGGTGGCAACGTCGGGCGACCGCCTGCTCGACCGCGATGCCGAGCAGGTGATCGCGCGCCGGTTGGTGCCGCTCGCACTCCTCGTGACGCCGAATCTGAATGAAGCGGAGATCCTCGTCGACGCTCCGGTACGGACGCCGGAGCAGATGGCGCACGCGGGCCGGGCGCTCGTGCGGATGGGCGCGCGCGCCGCGCTCGTGAAAGGCGGGCATCTCGCGGACCCGGCGACGATCGTCGATGTGCTGGTGCACGACGGCTCAGTACGCCGTTTTCCTCACGAGCGTATCGACACGACCTCGACGCACGGGACCGGCTGCACGTTGTCGGCGGCGATTACGGCCGGTCTCGCGCTCGGCCGTCCGCTCGAGCAGGCCGTGGCCGACGGGCTCGACTTTGTGCATCGGGCAATTGCCGCGGCGCCGGGTCTCGGGCGAGGGCATGGACCGCTCAACCATTTTGTGCCGGCACCGCCGAGGCCGCCGAGTGAGGGGTTGTGACCGCGTATGAATGATTTGAGGTGAATGGATTTGGTCCGCTCGAACGTCCAGCGGATATCATCGTGAGACGTGCAAACCGAACTCGGCACATCGAGGCATGGCCGCAGGTCCATCCGGCTCAGCCACTTCGACTATCGTCGGGACGGTGCGTACTTCGTCACCATTTGCGCCTATGAGCGCGCGACACTCTTTGGCTCTGTCGCCCACGGCCAAATGCTACTGTCCAACGTGGGGGAAATCGTTCGCGACTGTTGGTTTGAGATTCCCCTTCACTTCCCAAACGTTGTTCTAGACCAATTCATCGTCATGCCGGATCACGTACATGGAATCATTGTGATCCGGTCCGATCCGTCGAAGACTCGTCCTCGGCTCGGCGATTCAATGCCTCGCCGATTCGGCGGTGCGCTCCCAGGTTCGCTCGCAACAATTGTTGGCGTTTTCAAATCGTACGTCACCAAGCGCGTCTTGAAGGCCGAGGGGATTCGATGGGTTTGGCAGCGAAATTATTACGAATCGGTCATCCGTAATAACCCCTACCATGCGTCGCGAACGGATCCATTGTTTTATCCGACGATCACGGATTCCACCAGTAGGTCGCCTTGATCATGAAGATGTTCTCCGCCGGCGCGCGCAGCATGCTCCCCATCGATGAGCCGAACCTGAAGCCGCCGTTGTCGTCGGCGGCGGAGCGGCTCTGCGTCCACACGAAGTACAGCGTCGAACCGGGCATGTACTCCCAGCGCAGCACGGCGTTGCCGCGCAGCGACTTGAAGTTGAAATCGGGCTTGCCGAATGAGAACGGCTGCACCGGACCGGCACCGTCGGGATCGACGTCGTAGGACTTGGTCGAATCGACGTACGTGATCGTCGAGCCGTTGTCGCGACCGTACCGCACGAACGCCGCGCTACGGGGCCGCGCGAGCTCGCGGTACGACCCGTAGCTCCCCGCCGAGATCAAGGGTTGGGCGTAGAGCTGCAACGACAGCGTCGGACTGTAGGTCCAGTTCAGCCGAATCCCCGCCGACAGCTCGGTCTGATTGAGCACGCCGAACACGTAGTGGGTGTTGTACGTGTCGGGCGCGCCACCCGACGTGTCACCGACCGCCGCCACGTACTGGAGCGGATTGTTTTGCTTGTAGAGATTCGGCCCCACGCTGAGCAACACATTCGGCGCGGGACGATACTGCACGTTGAGGTAGGCGGACCACTCCACGTCCTGTGACGAGCGGAAGTACGTGAACGCCCCGCCGTTCAGGGTGAGCGATTTCCGGCTGTCCGAACCCATGTCGAGCCCGAGCTGATAGCCCGGCGGGAGCAGCATCAGCGGCCCGCCGCGGGTCCGCCGATTGTCGACCGTCCAGGGATTGTAGGCGACGTTCCAGTTGACCCAGTAGTAGTTGTTGAACTGCACGTAGCCGAAGTTGAACGCACCCGACCAGTTGATGTTGCCGTCCCAGTCGTAGTTCCGGAACAACGCGCCGCCGGTTTCCGCATAGCGATGATGTTTGCCGGGTTTGCTCCAGGTGCGCCCGCCGCCCAGATGCATGTTGATGTACCCGGTGCGCGACAGGAAGCCGAGATCGTTCACGTCGAATCCCGGCGAGATGATTCCGAACGCGGAGTTCACAAACGTGTTGCCCCGCTGCTTGGCAAGCGTGAAGCGCGCCGCGGTACCCGTGAGCGAGGTCGCGTTCGAATCGACTCGGACACTCGGCGCATCGGGTCGCTGGAAATAGTGGGCCGAGTTTCGCTGCACCGACGTGATGCGCGCCGGCGAGCCGGCGATGCGCGAACCGGCCAACCAGGCGGTCGTGACCCACGTCTTGGACGAATCGAGAAAGACCCAGCCGTCCGTCCCGACCGTCATCGAGTTGCTGTTGCGGAAGTCCCGCAGGGCGGGATCGTCGAACGAGCGGCCCGCGATCGTCGAAATGAAGCCGAGTCCCTGACGTCCCTTGTCGAACTCCTTCTGGGCGCGGTAGACCCCGTACGCCGCGAGCGGCTCCATCTCCTGTCCCCAGCGCGCCCCGAGGCTGTCCTGCAGCGTCGCGCGCTCGCGCGCGGTGACGGCAGTCAGGCCACCCACGTTCCAGCTGCCTGCGACCTTGCCCGTCAACTTGAGCGCACCGAGGATGTGCGCGCCATCGGGCCCGTCGACGTATCCGTTGGCAGGAGCGCCCGGTGCCGACAGCGAGCGCCCGATGCGTCGGCTGTAAAAGAAGTTCGGTCCCGACCAGTTGAATCCCCAGAAGTTGCTTTGACCACCAAAGCCGAATTGGAAAATGGACGAGCCTTCGACGAAGAACGGACGCTTTTCGTTGAAGAAGGTCTCCCGATCGCTCAGGTTCACGACGGCAGGATCGACTTCGACCTGGCCGAAGTCCGGATTCGCCGTGGCGTTGAGCGTGAGATTCGAGCCAAGGCCGATCCGGGCGTCGGCCCCGAACCCCGGCTCGAACTTGGATCCGTCATTGAACGGGTTGCCGACCGGCTGGTGCGTGAACGCAGCGCGGCTCGTCGCATATGGCATGATCTCGAGCCGCCGCGGCGGCTCAATCCGCTCGATCCCGACGAGATCGGGGAAACGCGACACGAAGCCACGGCCATCCCTGGGCGTATAGGCGATGAAATCGAACTCGTTTTTGCGCGCGATGTCGCGGCGAAAATTAATGCCCCACACATACTGACTTTGCTTGACGAAGCGCAGTTGCGAATAGGGAATGCGCAGCTCGGCAGTCCAGCCCTCAGAGTCCCGCGTGACCTTCCCCTCCCACACCCCGTCCCAGTCGTCGTCGTCCCAGTCGTCGTTGTAGAGCGTGCCGTCGTAGAGCGTGCCGGCGGCATTGATCCCAAAGAAGAAACCGCTGCGCTTGTCGTGATAGGAGTCGATGTAGACCTGGAACCGGTCCGAGCTGGTGCCCTGATCGCGGCGTGCCAGGCGCGCGACGATCGAATCGGGATGCGAGTCGTACAGCCGGGCGCCGATGTAGAGGGCCGCGTCGTCATACGCGATGTAGACGACGGTACTCTCGCTCGGCACCGCCCCCTGGTTCGGATCCCGCTGCGTAAACCCGGTGAGCCGCTCGGCGGATTGCCAGAGCGGTTCGCTCAGCACACCGTCGATCGTGACCGCCTGACCACCGCCCAGGCGAATCGCCCGCACCTGCTGCGGCGCGGGTGGCGCCGGCGGTGGAGAGTCCACGGCAACGAGGGGCGGATGATTTCCCGCCAGGGCGAGGAGCAGCTGGAGCATCGTCGGCATATGCGTCCGGAGCTGAAGGTGAAAGTGACCCCGGTCGCGAACGCTGACGGCGAGCGCGCGGCGGTTATTGGTTCATATGACAGATCGTAGGGGAAAAGGGTTGCAAAGCGAACGTCAGGATTAGGCCAGCTTGATGCGGCGCAGCACTCCTTTCACCACAACCGACAACCGCCGCGCCACCTGCTCGCTCACGGCCAGCACTTCCTCGTGGGATAGCGCCGCGCCCGTAATCCCGGCCCCGGGGTTCGTGATAATGGAAAAGCCCAGGCAGCGGATGCCCCGAGACCGGGCCACCAGCACCTCCGGAACCGTCGACATCCCAACGGCATCGGCGCCGAGGCGTTCGAGCATCCGCACTTCGGACGGCGTCTCATACGACGGCCCCAGCAGGGCCGCGTACACGCCCTCTTCCATCCGTACCCCGGCTTCCCGGGCAACCGTGCGCGCGAGCGCGCGCAGCGCCGCGTCGTACGGCTCATGCATGATGGGAAAGCGCTGCTCGCCGGGCTCGGCCTGACCGATCAATGGATTGCGCCACATGAGATTGATGTGGTCGGCGATCAACATCAGGGTCCCGCCTGGAAACGTTCGCCGCACGCCTCCGGCGGCGTTCGTCACGATCAAGATCTCGACCCCAAGCTCGGCAAAGACCCGCGCCGGCAGGCCGGCCACGGCGGCGGGATGCCCCTCATACAGATGAAAGCGTCCCGCCTGCACGATGACGGGCACGCTCTCGAGTGTGCCGCCAACGAGCAGCCCTTTGTGACCGGCGACGCCGGGCTCGGGGAATCCGGGGATCGTGTTGTAGGGAATGCGAATCGGCTCCGCGACTTCGTCGGCGAGAAACCCCAGTCCTGAGCCGAGGACAATCGCGACTCGCGGTTTCAACTTGCCGAGGCGTTGAGCGACCGCCTCGGTGGCCTTCATCATAAGAGGATGCCTGCGAGCGTGGCCGAGAGGAAGTTCGCGAGCGTGCCGGCGATCATGGCCCGGAAGCCGAGGCGCGCCAGGTCATGCTTGCGATCGGGTGCCAGGGCGCCGATGCCGCCGATCTGAATCCCGATCGAGCTGAGATTCGCGAACCCACACAAAGCAAAAGTCGCGATTGTAAACGAGAGCGGATCGAGGCTGGCTTTGAGCGTTCCGAGGTGCGCGTAGGCTATGAATTCGTTCACCACCATGCGCTCGCCCAACAGTGAACCTACCGTCCCACTATCATGCCATGGTACACCCATCACCCATGCGATCGGTCGGAAGATCCAGCCGAGCACCGTCTGCAGCGTCTCCGGGAACCAAGGCACGAGTCCATGAATCCAGCCGAACAAGCCATTCACCAAGGCGATGAGCGCGATGAAGGAGACGAGCATCGCGATCACGTTGAGCATGAGGTGCAGCCCCTCGCCCGTTCCGCGTGCGGCCGCATCGAGCACGTTCACGTCGGTGCGCGGAATATCGACCTTGACGCCGCCGAGCGTCTCCGGCACTTCGGTCTCGGGCTCGAGGATCTTGGCCATCATGATCGTCCCCGGCGCCGTCATGATGACCGCCGTGAGGAGGAACCGAGCCTCCATACCAAACTGGATGTACGCTGCCATGATCGAGCCCGAGACATGGGCCATCCCCGCCGTCATTACCGTCATCAGCTCCGAGCGGGTCATTCGGGGCAGGAAGGGGCGAATCGTGAGAGGCGCTTCCGTCTGGCCCATAAAGATCGACGCGGCGACGTTCAGGCTTTCCGCGCCGCTCGCGCCCATGATCTTGTTCATCGCGATCGCCAGCGCTTTGACAACGATCTGCATGATGCCGAGGTAGTACATGATTGCAAACAGTGCGGAGACGAAGATGATCGCGGGCATGATCTGGAACGCGAACACCTGGCC
>Ga0209056_10000484_pt1 | contig 44009 bp, 44 predicted proteins | sample GraSoiAngelo_114_FD_185876 | JGI IMG/M metagenome (GOLD analysis project Ga0209056, IMG submission 185876) | Grasslands soil microbial communities from the Angelo Coastal Reserve, California, USA - 14_0903_13_40cm (SPAdes) (version 2) | ecosystem: Environmental > Terrestrial > Soil > Grasslands...
CGATCGTGTCCGTCAGCGCAAGCGCCAACACGAAAACAATCGTCGCAAGAATGTAGCCAAGTACGGATCCATCGAGGATGTAGCTAATGAGGAATGCGCCCAACGTAAAGTAAGCAAAGGCGAAATAAAAGAGTCGCGTAAAACTATGTTTGGCAATGCTACGCAGCGACTCACCTGTTTGGGTAGACATGCCAATGGCCACAAGGCCCAGGCTCACGGCATCGACTGCCAAGAGAACACCGAACCTAGCAAATGGCGACATAGGGGTCGTGCCGTGAAAGAACATCGCAATAGTTGCTCCGGCGACCAACGTGGCCGCAGTCATCACGCTATTAGCGATGATCTGCCTCGGCCGACGCCTGAACATTGCAAACCCGACGGCTAGCCCAACTAGGGTTGCATCAAGAGGATTTAGAAGAATGGCTGCCGCGCCAACTGCGAGGGCGGCTAGTGTCAGGCGTCCTCTATCGAGTCGAACCTCTATGAGGGTCAGGGCGGGAGCAGCACAGATGAAGAACAGGACCTCGGCTACTTGGTCTACATGGGCTGCACTGTATCCGTATGTAGCTACATTCAGGAGGCTTACACAGGCCGCGAGAACCACAATGTAGCCGTACGAAAGAGCAGTCCGATCGAGGCGCACGTTGCTAAGCTGGCCACATCAACAAGCCAGCGTCAAAGCGCAGCGTACTCAGGGTCCTAGTTGTTGACGACAGCGTCATCCCGCGGGCAGCTGCGCGTGCGATGTTAGGTTCAACATCAGATCTTCGATTAGTTGGTGAAGCGTCATCTGGACGCGAAGCATTAAGCGTGGTCGAGTCGCTCAGACCGGACCTGGTGCTGATGGATGTACACATGCCCGAAATGGACGGCCCCACAGCCGCCAAGGCATTGCTTGCGAAGTATCCGCAAACAAAGATCATCGCGTGGACTGTATCCGAGTCAAGCGATGACCTGCTGCGCATGATGCAAGCGGGGTGTTCCGGTTACATCCTGAAGGATGCTGGACCAACAGAGTTGCACGCGGCTCTGATGGCCACCTTACGAAGTGAAAGCCCTGTTCCGCGTCGAATGATTCCTGATGTGCTCAGGCGCGTAGCTGAGTCCGCGCCAGTGTCCAACCCAACCAAGGTGACGCTCACTTCGCGCGAAATGGAGGTTCTGAGGGCCGTCGCGAAAGGACATACGACGAAGCGGATCTCTAAGGACTTGGGCCTGGCAAGTCCCTCGATTGAGACCCACCTGCACAACATCTTTAAGAAGCTAAACGTAAACAACCGCGGCGAAGCTGTCAGTTCTGCTCTCAAACTGGGATTGATAACGCTCGTCGACATGTAGCCCCATCAATTTCCACTAGACCCGCCTCATGGATTTCCATGAGCCCCCCCATGGCTTTTGACGATTCCACGCTGTGGTGCCACGCCCTGAGACTGATGCACACCACAGTGACCTGGCAAGAACAACGGTCAGCGGACGGAATCTAAGGGGACAAGGAGGACTTTGGACATGGTGCGCATGTTCAAGCGTCTGCTGCGTGGCGACGGCCGGCAGCGGGTGACTGGCGTCTGGATCCTGTAGACACATAACTCGTCGGCTGTGCCGCCCGAGGCAGTGACCTGGTGAGCAGCTACGAGTACCGGGAATCCAAGGGGAAAGGAGGGTTATCGATATGGTTCGTATGTTTAGGCGTCTCCTGCGTGGCGGCGGCCGGCAGCGGGTGACTGGCGTCTGGATCCTGTAGAACAGCACCTAACGGCTGAGATTGGGTACGAGGCCGTTTAGCGAGCACTAGGGGTGAAAACCCCAGTCTAGAATTCAGCGTCTTGACCCCTTTCCGATCACTGCCTGGGCCGGCGCGCCTCTACGTTGCCGGGATCGTCGCGGTCGGCGTTTCCATGTTCGTTCTTGGCTGGATCGTCGATCCGGTCCGCCCAGACAGGGCGCTAACGCTCCTCTACTTGGGTGTCGGAACTCAGATAGCCGCTCTGCGCCCAATACCCTGGCGAAGCGGGCACCAGTCAGCCATTGATCCTTTGCTGATAGCGACCGGCCTTCTCATGCCAGGCGGAGGGGTCGCGACGATCGCGTGGCTTGCCGTCTTCGATGGGAGATTGCCCGGCCGAACAATAACCTGGTGGGCATTCCTGTTCAACCGTGCGATGTTGGCGACTGCCTACGTACTTCCTTCACTGGCGGTTGACTCGCTGCACCTAGGTCTTTGGGGTCTGCCCGTCAGTACTTTGTTCTATGTCGTCTCCGCGGTCACCCTTAATTACGTTCTGACCGCACTGGTCATGGCCATGGCATCTCGCACATCAGTCTTGTCGACGCTCTTCGACAACGTTGGGGTGACGACACTGATTGGAACAGCTGCCCTCAGCTTTTCGGGAGGCATCATTTGGCTACTGCTTCAGTATCCGATCGGATACATCATGGCTCCCGGACTGTTCGGGTTCGTGCTGGCGGTGCGAGGAAACGTTGCCGATGCTCAGCGGCAGACACTGCTAAAGGATCAGACCCTTGATCTGGCCGCCCAAGCACTTGACGCTCGCGATCGATATACCGAGTCGCACTCGATTCGAGTCGCCGAATTGGCAGGGAGGCTCGGAGAGCAACTGGAGTTAGGCGACCGCGAGGTCGAATCAATTCGAACAGCTGGCTCGCTACATGACCTAGGCAAGATTGGGGTCCGCGACGACATTTTGAACAAGCCCGGTCCGCTTAGCGAAGAGGAATGGGAAATCATGAGGCGTCATCCTGATATCGGGGCGGACATGATTGCTCAGCATTCGGCGCTGGCCGAGGTGGCACCGCTGGTGCGACATCACCACGAGCGATGGGATGGGTCAGGTTACCCGGCCGGGCTGAAGGGTAACGTAATACCGTTCGGGGCTCGAATCCTTTCGGTAGCGGACTCATTTGACACCATCACGGGCGCACGCCTTTATAGGAAGTCGGCCATGACACCTATTGAAGGTGTCGAGGATATCAGCCGAAGGGCGAACCATTGGTACGACCCGAACGTGGTCGATGCCCTACGAGAGCTGCACGGGCTGAAGCCGCTCGAGGTTACTGATCGGCCGGACGTGCCTAGACGGATCACGACATTGCGGGTCTTACGGTCGAACCCGGGTTTCACAAGCCTTGTAACCGCAATCGGAATCTCTTCACTTGGGGACCCACTGACCCAGGTCGCCACCTTGGTAACAATCTACCTCGCAACAAACGACGCAAGGTATGTCGCTCTCGCGTTCATCGTCCAGGCCGTTGCGACAATTCTCATGACAAGCGCACTCGGTGGGCTCACGGATCGTTTCCCACGAAAGGCGCTCGTTGTAGGCCTTGAGTTGTTACGTGCGGCAGTCCTACTTGCAACTGCGTTCATCATTAGTGACAGCTCTCGCTGGTGGCTCATCATCCCGATTCTTTTTCTGCTCTCATGCGTGAACGGAGTCGTACAGCCCGCTCGGCAGGCGTCAATTCCAACTTTGGTTCCCGGAGGACAGGTTGGCAAAGCTAACGCGGTCGTTGCGGCAGTCACGATGTTGGCAGGAGCATTGGGTTTCGGCATTGCAGGAGGAATCCTTTCCATAGTTCCCAGGTCCACAAATGTCTTGTTCATCGCGGATGCCGCAACGTTCGTGCTCGCGGCTGTGATCATTCTCGGAATTCCATCTCTGGGCGGGGGATCCATCAGCGCGCCAGTTTCAGGTGGAATACGTCGTTCGTGGGAGGTGGTCGCGGCCCGTCCGCACCTGGTCATAGGAACCTTGGCCGCCTTCTTGATTCCGATGAGCTATCCGGCGCTGCTCGCCTTGGCCTATCACGTGTCCAATCAGGGCGGCCAAATGTACTCGATTCTGGAAGTAGTCTCCTCGGCAGGAATCTTTGTTGGATCAGTAGTGGTGAGTCGCTTTGCAGCAATTGGAACCATGAGAACTGTCGCAGCTGGCTTGCTCCTGACGGGAATTTTCTCATTCTCCATCTCGCTCAGTTCGGAATTAGCAGTCATCGGCATCGCTCTTTTTCTTGCATCGATGGGCAACCCAATCTACGCTGTCGCGAACCAGACGGCGTTAATTGAAGCCGCTGACCCGTCTCGGCGAGGTAGCGTAATGGCGACCCGTTTTGGGCTCGTTCAAACGGCCAGTGTCGTTGGGGCTGCTGTCGGCGGCTTGATAACAAATCAACTCAGCCCAGCGGCCGCGTATGGTGTACTTGGAGTGGGCCTGGTGATGGTTGCTCTATATGCCATTGCCGCTGGGCGCAGTACCACCAACCCTCTGCACGGTGCAGCGTACGAAGAGGCGACCCTCCGGCAGGCCAAGACCTAACCGGGTTCGGGCTGCGGGCTCCCCGTCATACTGCGCGTGATTGCGTAACGTGCGTCAGAACCCGCGCCCGGGTGCGCCCCGCGAGACAGAACTCGAGAGCCCTGCCCAGATCAGCGGGGTCACGGTCTCATCGTGGTCTCTCGATCCGAAGCGGCGCCGTCGCTACCTGCAGATCGCCTTTGGTGTCGCCGCGCTCATCGTCTCGATCGTTGTCCTCTTCCTGCTCCGGGACTTCCTTGGGGCTTTCGTTCTCGGGTCGGCGATCGCCTTTCTGATTCAGCCAGCGGTGGCGCGGCTGCACGCGGCTGGCGTGCCCCGAATCCTTGCCATCGCGCTTGTCTTCGTCGCGATCATCATCGCCCTGGCCGGCCTGGTGCTGTTGATCGTTCCACTCGGGACCAACGAGGTCGGACAGCTCCAGGTCCAGCTGCCGAACCTCACGGCGTCCGCGCAGGACCGCCTGAACAGCCTGCAACCAATCAAGGTATTCGGGATCGACATCGACCTCAAAGGCGTGACGCAGAGCATCAACTCGCACCTGAGGGAGTACCTCCTCGGTCAGTTTGGCAACGCCGTCACGCTTGGGCTCACCGCTCTCACCACCATCCTGCAGCTCCTGCTCATGTTCATCGTGGCCTTCCTGCTTGCGCTCGAGGCGCCGGCTGTACGTCGGGACCTTCGCCGATTTGTCCCAAATGATTACCGTGCGGACTTCGATCAGATCTGGCGCCGGGTGCGCAAGATGCTCTACGCGTATGTGCGCGGCCAGCTCATCATCGCCGCGCTGATCGGACTCTGCTCAGGTATCGCCTGTTGGGCGATTGGTTTGCCGGATCCCATCGCGCTCGGACTGATCGCCGGGATCACTGCGCTAATCCCATACCTCGGCCCGTTTATCGGCGCGGTGCCCGCGATTCTTGTGGGACTCGCTCAAACCCCGGGTAAGGCGTTGCTGATCGCGCTTCTTTATCTGCTGATCTCCAACGTCATCCTGAATTTCGTATATCCGAAAGTGATGGGCGACGCGGTTCGCCTGCCGCCGATTCTCGTCATCGTCGCCCTCATCGCGGGTTTCAGCTGGGGCGGGATCCTCGGCATGTTCGTGGCCGTCCCGATCGCCGCCACATTGCGCATTCTCTTCGACCATGTCTACCCGCGCCTTTACGAGCGTCCGGCTTGAAAATCGCGATCGTTTCGGACATTCACTCCAACTGGCAAGCTCTGGAGGCCGTGCTGCGCGACTGTCCGCCCGTCGACGAAACGATTTGCCTGGGTGATGTCGTCGGTTATGGCGGTGATCCAAGCCGATGCGTAGATGAGGTGACCAAGCGCCAGTGGCCTACGCTGGTCGGGAATCACGATCGGGCGTGCACCGACCCAGAGATTCTCGAATGGTTCAACGACGACGCGGCGTCTGTCGTGCGTTGGACTATTGAAGTGATTGGGCCAGAGCGCCTCCAGTGGTTGCGGGGACTGCCGGACAGCCATTTCGAGCACGACGTCTTACTCGTTCACGCCAGCCCGCGCGACCATATTTATGAATACGTGCTCGACACCGCGGTGGCGCATGCAAATCTCGAATTGCTAGACGGTGGCGTCTGCTTTCACGGCCACACGCATGTGCCGGGCATATTTGGGCTGTCGAATGGTGCGGTGACTCACGAATACCGCGTGGACACATTCCGTCTCAGCGGACCCGCGCTGGTCAATCCCGGCAGCGTTGGTCAGCCTCGGGACGGTCTGCCGACCGCCAGCTATGGCGTGTGGGACGTCGAGGCCAAAACCTTCGAGTTCCGCCGTGTGCGCTACGACATCAAGGGAGCGCAGCGCGCCATACGGAAAGCCAGACTTCCCGAGCGCTTCGCCCTTCGCCTCGAAAGCGGCCGATGAACCCCCGTCAGGCGAATCGGCTGGTACGGCTTGGCTATGCGGCCGCCGCAGGCGCGGGCATCGGATCGCTCGTCTTCTGGGTGATCTACTGGTTCTCGTTTGTCCGCGGCAATCTACGCGGGCCTGATTTCTTCAACTTCTATGCGGCGGCAAAGCTGTACGTCTCGAGTGGCGGTGCTGCCGTCTATGACATTGCGATGCAGCGACAGGTCGAGCTTCAGATTACTGGTCAGGATCCATCGCGCTTCATCTTGCTGCCGTACTTTCACCCGCCGTACTACACGATTTTGATAGCGCCGCTCGCGTATCTCGACTATAGGCGCGCGTATTACGTGATGGCGGCGGTCAACGTCCTTTTGGTTGCCGCCCTGATCGTGATCCTCGTTCGCAGCAGCCTGCGCGTTCACGGCCGCGGTTGGCTCGTCGCATCCGCGATGATCGGTGGCTTCTTTCCGCTGTTTGTCACCGTCCTGCAGGGCCAGTCAGACCTCGTCGTGTTGGTGCCACTGGCGGGTGCCTATGCGGCCTGGGCCCGCGGCCGGTATGGAATGGCGGGGGCGCTTAGTGCACTCGCGCTCGCCAAACCGCAGCTCCTGCTGTTGATCCCAGTTCTCTTCATCGCGCGCCGTGCATGGCGTGCCCTGGCTGGGTTTGGAGGCGTGCTGTGTGCGCTCGGCCTCATCTCGGTCGCGGCCTTTGGCCTCGGTCCAGTGATCACTTACTTGACTTCAATTGGGACCTGGGCCATCACGGGGCGCCTGCCGAACTCCGACCAGCTCGTCTACACGGACCCCGCGGTGTACTCGCTCCGCAACATCCTCGAGGCCTTACCCGGAGGTGGCAAGGCGGTGGCGTTTGTGGTCCTTCTGTTTCTTCTGGCACTGGTCGCCTTATCGCTCAGCTGGCGGCCTGACAAACCGAGGCTGGACTTTGCCTTGGCGATCGCGGCCTCCCTCGTTTTGAGTCCGCACCAAAACATCCATGACCTCGCACTGCTTGTGATCCCAGGCTTTGCACTGGCTGACCTGGCGCTGGCCGGCGAGCTGCGTTGGCCGCATGTCGCGGTTGCGGTCTTGTTTTTTGCCTACGCCGCGATCGATCTGACGCTTGCGATCAACTTCTGGTCGGCCGCGGTGGGAGCGTTGGCGATCGCAGGCTATCTGACGGTCGAACGTCTGGCAGTGCGCCCCGATCCGATTCCACTTGGGGAGCTGCACTGGAGCGGACCGCGGCCACACCGAGTCATCGTGCTGCCGGCCTACCGCGCCGCCAAGACGCTGGTCGAGGTGGTTGGCGACATACCGCAGGGGCACGCTGACCGGATCCTGCTCGTGGACGATGCCAGCGCAGACGCGACCGTCAGCGTGGCGACCGCGCTGCACCTCGACGTCATCCAACACGACCGCAACCTCGGGTACGGGGGCAACCAGAAGACGTGCTACCGCCAGGCGCTGGCCATGGGCGCCGACGTGGTGGTGATGCTGCATCCGGACGGGCAATACGACCCGGCGATCATTCCCAGTCTCTGCCGGGTCGTCGAAAGCGGTGAAGCGGATATCGTGCTTGGCTCGCGCTGGCTCGGCCTCGACCCGGCCAAAGCGGGCATGCCATGGTGGAAGAGGCTCGGCAACCGGTTTCTGACCGCGTCGGAAAACCAGATTCTGGGCCTCAAGCTTTCGGAGTACCACACCGGATACCGCGCCTACTCGCGGCGGTTTCTGGAAGCGATTCCGTTTCTTGAAAACAGCAATGACTTCGTCTTCGATACTCAGGTCCTGATCCAAGCCGCAATATTCGGCTTCAAGATCGGTGAGGTCCCGGCCATCGGCCGATACCACGCGGACGCAAGCTCGATCAGCTTTACGACCTCGACTGTCTATGGTCTCAAGACGCTCGGCGCGTTGCTCCGATACGTCCTCCACCGCGCCGGATTTCGGTCTGTTTGGCTGACGCCTGCGTCAGATGCCGACAAACAGGCGCTTGCGGTAAGCCAGGTAGCCCACCACAGCCAGGTTTAGCAGCAGCGCTCCAACCTTGAAGAGGGTCACCCGGTGGATGACCTCGTAAGCCTCATATGGAATCAGGATTCCGGTGGCGATCACGGTCAGGTATTCCGCCCAGCGCCGCCGCATGGCCAGCCCGACGCCCTCGGTCGCCTCGAGCGCCGCGTAGGCGATCGCGCTGATGCCAAGAATCGTGACGTGGTTGAAGGCTCCGATGTAGGTGATGAACCTCAGGAGCAGCTGGACGATGATGTTGCGTCCGACGTTGAGGTTGAGCTGGTCCTCGGCCCAGCTCGCCCAAATGTCGAGCCATCCCTTGCGTCCGGCCACGAGCAGGCCGATTCCGAGGGCGGCCAGGACGATGGCTTTGACGATGCGCTCGATGATGATCACCTTGATGAAGGCGTCGTGCTCGCCGCCGATCGTGCCGAGCTCCTGCCAGAGTCGCGCGAAATAGTGCGGGTGCTCGATGTCCTTCTTGACCATCGTTCGTGACCTTAACAAGCTGGATTGTGAAGGCCAGTGGCGGTGACTAACGTCATGCCAGGCTCGGCAGGCTGGGGGAGGGCGCCGCTGGGAGAGGGAGGGCCCCGAAGGGGCTCGCGTTTGGTTAGATCGAGCCTTCTCGGTGCTCCCGGTGCTCCCGGAACAACATCACCCGGCAATTGGCGTTCTTCAACACGTACGGCACCGTCTTGCCAAGGTTGAACTCGCCAAACCGCCTCTTGTACGGCAGCCCCATCACGATCAGGTCCGCGCCCCACTCCACCGCCTCGTCCACCAGCGCCGGCCCGGTGTCGCGCGCCTGCACCAACTCTGTCTCGACCGACAGCTGGGCCGCCGCGGCCAGCTTCTCCACCTCGTCGAGGATCTGCTCCCCCCGCTCGACCACATCGTCCAGGACCGCGCCCAGCGGCAAGGACCGGTTCACCTCGATGATGTGCACCCCATAAAGCCGGCCCCCCTGCGGATCGGTCATGCGGCACGCCAAGCGAACCGTCTCCGCGTCGACGTCCTGGCCGCCGACCGCCACCAACACCTTCCGTGACGTCGTAGGGTGGGCGTGACCGCCGCGTTCGGCCATCAGTGCTGCGGTCCGCGCATCACACGGCGGATCAGCACGTAAGCCGCAAAGCCGAAGCAGACCAGCGCGGTGCCGCCTGCCAGCTCCTGAGAGACCGTGTCAAGCGACCGGTGCGCGGCCAGGTAAGCGACTACCCAAAGCCCCATTGCGAGCGCCATGACGCCCATGAACGTGAAGGGGAAACGCACGCGTCAAGATCCTAGCAAGCTGTGACGCCGGCGCCGGAGACGGCTCATGGCCCTCCTTATAATCAACCGGCGTTGAGGCTGCTCATCATTGGGTGCGGGCGTGTTGGTTCGCAGATCGCAGCCAACATGGACAAGGCAGGGCACGAGGTCGTAATCGTCGACCGCGATCCGAACGCCTTCTCGCGTGCAGCGACCAGAGGCGTGCTCACCCGGGAGTTCAAAGGGGACCAGGTGGTGGGTAACGGAACGGACGTCGATGTCCTCCGCCGGGCCGGGATCGAGCGAGCCGACGGCTTTGTCGCCGTGACCGAGGGAGATAACCGCAACATCATGGCCTCCCAGATCGCCAAGGACGTCTACAAGGTGCCTCACGTCGTGGCTCGCATTTATGACCCGGAGCGAGCCGAGGCCTATGAGAAGATCGGCCTCCACACCATCTGCCCCACGATCGAGGGCGCCAGGCACATCGAAAAGGTCTTGCTCGAGCGCGAGAGCCGCTGACGCATGTACGTCATCGTCGTCGGAGGTGGGACGGTTGGTTACTACCTATCCCGCGACCTCGTCGAGCGCGGGCACGAGGTCACCTTGATCGAGAAAGATGGGCGCCGCGCGGACTGGCTGGAGACGCAGCTCGGCAGCATCGTGATGCGTGGCGATGGATGCGAGGTGAGGTTTCTGGCGCAGACCGGCATCGAGCGGGCCGACGCGATCATCGCAGTGACGGCTGACGATGAAGACAATCTCATCGCACTGCAAATGGCTAAGAAGCACTTCCGCGTGAAGAAGACGATCGCGCGAGTGAACAACCCGACCAACGTCGAGATCTTCAAGATGCTTGGAGTTGACGAGGCTGTGTCAGCGACGGACGTGTTGCTCGGAGCGCTTGAGCCGCCGCTTACCAGCTAAAGAAAAAAAAGGGCCGCTCTCACCGAGCGGCCCCTGCCAGGCTGTTCCTGCTATGAGGCCTTGCCGATCTTGTAGATCTTGGTACCGCAGAACGGACATGTGCCAACCGTTGCGGGCTTGCCGTTCTTCATTGTGATCGGCTGAGGATCTTTCATCTCAACCTTTCTTTTGTCCTTCAAGCAATAGCCTTCCACTAAGTCACCGTCCTTATGAGAAATTCTGTGGGGGGGCGGACTTGCCCATTCTAGGGGTGGGTATTTGGCTAAGACAACCCCAATTCGAGCTGAATTCAAGAAGCGGGGCCTTTCGAGGCATGAAAAACGTTCCAGAATGCGCTTTCAAAAGGCCGTTTTGCGCTCTGGTCGATCAGAACGAATCGCACCTCGGTCGCTTGCCAACCTTCGCTTAACGCGTCGTTCAGGCATTGCGCCATCACGCGTCCACACTCGTCGATAGGAAATCCCGCAATGCCTGTGCCGACCGCCGGCACGGCAATTGTTTCGACGTCATGTTGGCGTGCGAGCCGGAACGCATGCGCCATCGAAGCCTCCAGGGAGATCCTCGTCGTCCGTCCGCCGAGCGACATGCTTGCCGCGTGAATGACATAGCGTGCGCGCAACTTGCCGGCGCCGGTGACGGCCGCTTCGCCGACCTGCACAGGTCCGTGCGCATCGCATTCATCCTGGATCGCCGGACCGCCGGCCCGTCGAATCGCACCAGCCACACCGCCGCCCAGCTGCAGATCGTTGTTGGCAGCGTTGACGATGGCGTCGACCTCTTGCTCGACGAGGTCGCCAGTGATGATCACGACGCGCGTCGCATGAACTCCCACACGTCTCCCATTCGCTCGTCGAGGAGAGTCGGCGTCGCGCTCGCGATGCCGCGCACTCCGATGGCCTCGATGGTGAGCGAGGCGCATGCCACTCCGCACACGAGGGCATCCTGCAGCCCGCTTCGTTGTGCCCCGGTGCTCAGCCACCGTGCCAGCATCCCGCCAGCCACCGCGTCCCCAGCTCCTGTTGTATCAAATGCCGGGTATTTCGGCAGCGCCGGCACATGCAGTCTGCCGTCCGCGGTATTTGCTGTGACCCCCTGGGCTCCAGCCTTCAGGACGAGCCCGTCGAGCCACCACTGTCGGCGGAACTCCTCCGGCACGGCACCGCCGAGGGCCGCGAACTCCTCGGCGTTGCAGAAATACCAGGAGGCTCGACGCAAGACGTCTTTTGCGGCCGGCGTCTGCTGTTTGACGTAGGACAGCATGGCGTCGGCGGCCAGCAGCCGCGCCGAATGAAGGCGCTTCATCGTCTCGGCCTGCCGGTCGGGCCGCATCGAGCCCACAAAGCCCCAACCCGCGAAATCGGGCGGCAGGTTCGGCTCCCATATGTCGTAGATGCGATCGGCGCTGCCCAGGTCGACGTTGCGTCCGTGTACCTGGTGTGCCTTCCATCGGTATGTCGGTGCGTCGATGACCTCCATAAGCGATGTGTCGATCGGTTTTCCTTGGAACACCTTCATGACGAGATCGACAGCGTCTCGGCCCACGGGCGCGGACACCTTCACCGGCACGATCAGGCTTGCGGCAAGCGCGAAGTAGACCGCTGAACCGCCGAGCTGATCCTGGACCTTGCCGAATGGGCCTTCCCGACTGTCGAGCGCGATCGACCCAGCCACGAGCAGCTCGGGTTGGTCAGGCACGCCGTCCCGTACCGCTGCTCGCGGTCACCACGTGGCGCGCATAGCGCAGCCTATCGAGGAAGTCTTGCGTGCTCGAGTAGGCTTCTATCTCCATCCAGCTGCGGCCGAGCTCATCAGCGGAATGTGAATCCGATCCCGTCGCTTGTACTTTGCCTAGCTCCTCCGCGAGGCGCGCGGCCGCGCGATTCGCCTCAGCTTCGCACCAGGGGTTGTATGACTCGATGATGTCGATCCGATTTGCCAGGTCGACGATGCGCTCAGGCCGAAAGTTTGCGCGGTGCCGGTCAAGAGGATGCGGTATGTAGGTCAGCCCGCCCATCTCGTGTATGAGATCCATCGCTTCCTCGGGCGGCAGGTAGGGCTGCACGCGACTCGTGATGAAGAGTCCGATGACCTCGCCCTCACGTGTTTTGATTTCTTCCCCGACGATAGCCAGTTCGGGGGCGTCGCGCGCGAAGTTCAGGGCGCCCTCGACCGTGTTGTGGTCGGTGAGTGCAAGGCGATCGAGGCGGCACTCATGCGCCCGGTCGATCAGCTCCGCGAGTGAACTTCGCCCGTCGTGCGAGTAGTGCGAATGGAGATGCAGATCGACGCGAAGCACTGAAAGCCGCTACTGCGTGGCGGCTTCTTTCAGCATCCGCTCACGTGAGCGCGCGAACAGTGGAATCACCTGTGCCGGGCCGCGGCTGATACACGCCTGCTCCATCAACGCGGCCTGCGCGTCGTAAATGATCTCCATCACCTGTTCAGGTCGGCGCTCGCGACCGAGCCGGGCCGGAAGTTGTGGATGCGCGTGACGAAGCACTGTAGTGAGTCGTGGAACCAACCAACCAGGAACGATGCGAATCCTCTGCACCAGGCACTCTTCAACCCAGAAGAGCAGCTCGTCGGATTCCTGGAGCAGGCGCCGAGGAGTCATCGTTCGCGTGGACCTGCGATGCCACCGCTGATACCGATCCTGCTCCTCGATGGTCTGCTGAAGCATGGGCTCCAACCCACTATATCAGTGACCTACGGCCATTCTTGCTCTTGTCGGATAACACAGCGTTCGCCATCCGCCGGCTGCCGGAACGAGGTGAACCTGGCGGTCGAAAGTCCACTCTTTCCACTGCTGACGCACTCGATACCGCATGACCAGACGCGCCACGTTGTTGTAGGTGCGCTGATGCAAGCTGTCGGTCCAGCTCTCGAGCACCGTCACGTTCGTGACCTGCATATCGAGTATCTCCAGCCACTCGTCGAGGCGCGGCATCTCGCGCATGAAGTTCTGCAGTCCGCCCCACGCTCGCTGCGCGTCTTCCGCGAGCATCTCCCACATCTCGTCGAAGCGTCCTTCGGCGTGGAGCTTCATGAAGCGCATCTCGAAGCTGGCCGGTGCGTTCGACGCCGGTGGCGGGAGTCGAACAGGTTCAACGGGCGGCGGCATCGCCGCGAAGGCCCCTGCCATGCCCGTCCCGACGGAGGCGCTGACGAAGCGGCCAAAGTCATCCGCCGGCCTGGTCGTGAAGTGCCCGGCCAGGCGCAAAACGAACGCTTCAACCATCGGCCAGCCGCGCAGCCGCCGAATTAATCTCTTGACCATTGCCCCTAGATGTTGTGTGATCTCCCCAGACTGTATACAGAATGTGGATAACCCGCAAGTCCTGGCGCAGTCGGGCCTGCAAATGCGGAGCGCAACTGAGGCCTCCCCGGAGGGGCGCCGGCCCTCTCCAGCGGGGTTGCGGCAACCCCCAGCGGTGGTCGGGAGCCTGGCTGATCAAGCTCCGCGCCAGGTGAACGGGTGATCCGGATCGGGGCCTCGGCCTGGCGCCCGGCGCCCCGCCCTCAGCGCGTCGTCATCCGGCGTACAACCGCCGCCACGTCCTCGAGCGGCAGCCCGACCGGGCAGACCAAGGAAGCCGCAGCCAGGTCCGGCGCTGAACCGTCTCTCGCGCCCGATACATCCGAGGCCGCCTCTCCAAGCCGCGCGTAAAGGCGCATGTAAGAGGATGCGAGGTCGGGTAAACGCGTTTTGCCAAGCCGTCCCGCGGCAAGCGCGCAAAGACCGCAGTTGATGCAGCCGACGAGGGCCGGATGGCGGGCGCGATCGGCGGCGGGCATCGGGCGAATGCCGTCGGCGGCGTAAGTGGCGTACAGGGCGGAAAGCTGAGAGCGCGGTCGCTTGAGCCTGCGCCGGGCAAGGTGAAGACCGTAAGCCCACGCCAGTTTTGCCAGTGAATCAGCTCTCGCCACCTAAGCGCGACCCTCGAGGTTCATCAGGCCGCGCATCGCGCCTTGCGCGAGCTCTTCCTGTGCCCAGCCAGCTTGAGCCAGGACCGGCGCGCGGCCCAACCACGCGCCCCGCACGAAATCATGCGCCGCTGCAAACCTTTGCGCGGCGCTCCAACCGAGCTCCCGGCCAACCACTTCGGAAGCGCGCAGGATGCACGCCGCGCCGGCGCATGGTCCGCCTGCGACGCCCACCCGGCGGAACGCATCCGCCAGCGTGCGCACCTGTTCATGGCGCGCCGCATAGACCAGCTCCGCTTCGGTGACGGGCTCGCACCGACAGAGGATCCGCGAGGTGCGGCCTTCATCGAGGACCTTCTCCGCGTTTGATCCGTGCCGGCTCTGCAGCTTGAGCGCGGCCAGCGCCGAGATGCCGCAGCGGGCGGCGAGCTCGGCAACTGGATCTGTATCCGATTCATTGCCAGGCAGCGGCCGGGTCGCGGTTGTGCACTCGGCCTGGTGGCCGAGCTTCCGACAAACGGCGTCGGACGTCTCCTCGGCCATCAGTCGGTACATAGACAGCTTGCCGCCGGCGATTGTGACGAAGCCTTCCACGCCCCGCAACGCGTGGTCGATGACCTCGTAGCGGCGTGACAGCTCGTCCTCGTAACGACGCCATTTGAAAAGGGTTGGGCGCACTCCGGTCGTGGTGCGCACGGGCCGGTAGTTGCGGATCGCCGGAAACACGCGCTCGAAACCCTGGAGGAGGTACTCGACTTCGTCTTCCATCACATCGACGGAATCCAGGTCGCCGTAGAAGTCGTCATCTGTGGTGCCGAGAAGGGTGAAACCCGCGTGCGCCACCATCAGCAGGTCGCGCCCGTCGATGGATTCGGCGCTGATCGAGAAATTGGAGATCCGGTGCGGGTAGACGATGTGGATGCCCTTGGCCGGCCGCAGGTTGACGTCGACACCGGCCATCGCGGCAAGCTCGGGCGCCCACGGTCCCGTCGCGTTGACCACCACACGGGCTCGTGCTTCCGAGAGCTCACCGTCCGAAGCCCGGTAGCGGACGCCGATGACGTTGCCTCCGTCGCGAATCAGCTCTGTGACGCGGGTATGGTTCATCGCCCGAGCGCCGTGGTCGATTGCGTCCTGGACGTTCGCGAAGACTAGGCGGTGCGGGTCGATGCCCCACTCCTCCATCGTCACCGCAGCCAGGACATCGGGCGCCAAACCGGGCTCGACCTCGCGCGCTTCATCACCAGTGAGGCGCCGGTGGGGATGAGCGTGCTTCAGCGGTTGAAAGCGGTCGTAGACCTCCATCGCCGTTTCCATACGCTCGATGTTGTTTCGATCGTGGGGCATGACCGGGATGAGGAAGACGACGCGGTAGACGAGATTGCGGGCGATGGTCACGATGTGGCCGGCGTCGATACAGGAACGCCGCGTGGTATCCCAGTCGAACTCGAGGTAGCGCGGCCCGCCGTGGATCATCCAGCTCGAGGCGCCGGTCGTGCCGGCGCCCCAGTCCCCCTTTTCGAGGAGCAGGACGGAGAGACCGCGCAGAGAAAGGTCGCGCGCGACACCAGCTCCGGTCACGCCCCCGCCGATCACGACCACGTCGTGGGCGGTTGGGGCGGTCACGCCCCGATAGTAGCTAGCCGCGAGCTAGCTGGCGGCTTCGTGCTGCTTCTGGAACTCTTCGATGATGCCTTTGGCCAGGTGGGCCGGCATTTCCTCATAGTGCGAGAACTTCTTCGAGAAGCTGCCGCGTCCCTGGGTGATGGAGCGCAGGTCGAGCGCAAAGCGCAGCATTTCGGATTCGGGCACCATCACCTTGACGTCCTGGTAGCCGTCGATGGGCTCGGTGCCGAGGATCTTCCCCCGGCGCCCGTTGATATCGGACATGATGTCGCCGAGATATTTCTCGGGCACGTGGATCGTCGCCTCGACGAGCGGCTCGAGGAGAACCGGACCGGCATCGAGCGCGCCCTTGCGGATTGCGAGTGAACCCGCGATCTGGAACGCCATATCGTTCGAGTCGACGGCGTGGTACTTCCCGTCAACGAGCGTCACCTTGACGTCGACCATCGGATAGCCGGCGACCACCCCCTTCGCCATGTTGTCGACGATCCCCTTCTGCACGGAGGCTCGAAAGTTCTGCGGGATCGCCCCGCCGAAAATCTTGTCCTCCCACACGAAGCCCTCGCCTCGCTTGGTCGGAGCGACCTCGATCACGCAGATCCCGTACTGGCCGTGACCGCCCGACTGCTTGACGTGGCGGCCCTCGGCCCGGCTGTGGCTGGAAACCGTCTCGCGGTAAGCGACGCGAGGGACCTGGGTCGTGGCCTCGACACCGTACTTACGCCTGAGCTTCTCGAGGGTCACGTCCAGGTGGACATCGCCAAGTCCCGCGATGACCAGCTGCTTGGTCTCCTCCATGCGTTCCACGTGCAACGTCGGATCTTCTTCGCTCAGCCGTGCCAGGCCGCTCGAGATCTTCTCCTCGTCGCCGCGCGCCTTCGGGGTGATCGCCACGCTGTAGGCAGGCCCCGGCAGATCCAGAGGCGGCAGGGGTCCGCCGTCCTTCATGCCCAGCGTCTCACCGGTGAACGTGTGCGCGAGCTTGGTCGCCGCGCCGATGTCACCGGCGCGCACCTCTGTCGCGGCGACGTGGTCCTTGCCACGCGGAAAAAAGATCTGCGCAAGCCTTTCTTCGCCGCCTCGGCTCAGGTTGGGTAGATGGGCGTCGGCCTTGACGGTGCCCGCCAGGACCTTGAAGTAAGAGACGCGCCCGAACTGGTCGCCGCCAGTGTTGAACACGAACGCCTTCGCCGGCTTCTCCGGTTCGACCTCGGGCGGCGGCATCAGCTCGGCGATGGTCGACATGAGCGTCCGCACGCCCAGGAGCTTGGTCGCCGAGCAGCACACGACGGGGGCAACCTTGCCCTCGAGGATTCCCTCGCGCAAACCACGCTGGATCTCCTCCTCGCTCAAAGTTCCGGCGTCGAGGTACTTCTCGAGCAGCGAATCGTCGCTCTCCGCGGCCGCTTCGATGAGCTGGCCCCGGTACTGCTCGACGAGCTTTTGCATGTCGTCCGGTATCGGGACCTCGCTGCCCTTACCGTCGGGGGTCGTCACGAAAGCCTTGAGGTGGAGAAGGTCGACGATGCCGCGGAAGTCCTGTTCCGAGCCGATGGGAAGATGGAGGGGAAACGGCCGGGGCGAAAGGTGGTCGCGCATGGCGGCGACCGCGCCGTAGAAGTCGGAATTCTCCTTGTCCAGCTTGTTGACGGCTACGATCCGCGGCTTGTTCGTCCGGTTGCAGTGTTCCCAGGCGACCTCTGTGCCGACGGCGAGCTGGGAGGTCGGCCCGACCACAACGACCGCGCCCTCCGCCGCCCGCAAGCCACTGATCACCTGGCCCGCGAAATCGAAGAAGCCCGGGGCGTCGAGGATGTTGATCTTGTAGCCGTTGTGCTCGGCGAAGCCGACCCCGAGATTGATCGAGATCTTCTTCTTGTGTTCCTCGGGCTCGAAGTCCATGGTGGCGGTGGCCTGGTCGGTCGAGCCCATGCGCGCGATGGAACCCGAGGCGAACAGCATCGACTCGGCGAGGGTCGTCTTGCCGTCGTGCGAGTGGCCCAGAAGGACCACGTTTCTGATCTTGTCGGGAGCGTAGTCAGTCGCCATCCAAACCCCCACCACGAACGGCCGCAGTCAGGACAAGTCTAAGGCTCGGGTCAGAGCCAGCCGGTAGAATGGCAGTTCGCATGGTCAAGAAGACAGCGTCAATCGAAGAGGTGCTGGCCGCCATCGAGGCCGCCCGTGACAAGGTGATGGCCGATGAGGTGAAGTCCCTCACCAAGCTCGGCATCCCGAAGGCAATGGCGTATCAGATGATCGCCAGCCGGTTCCACCAGAAGGTGGGGAACCAGGAAGAGGCTGAGCCTGACCCGTTTGAGGGGAACGCCACCTCCTGGGAAGAGATCAGCTAAGAAAGCGCGGGTGAGGACGCTGTCCTCCCCCGCGGAACCCCCTCCTGCACAAGCCACGATGGGAGGCGTTTGGAATGAGACGTCTGGGGGACGGCCGGAGTGAATCCGGCCTTCGGCTCCGCCCCGTCTCAGAGAGCGCGGGTGAGGACGCTGTCCTCCCCCGCGGAACCCCCTCCTGCACAAGCCACGATGGGAGGCGTTTGGAATGAGACGTCTCGGGGACGGCCGGAGTGAATGCGGCCTCTTATCTGACCTAGCGTGAACCGAGCGGAGCGGTTGGCCCGGCTGCTGCGAGTCCTGGCCGCGATCATCGTCGAGCCCGGTCTCAATCCCCTCGAGCTGGCGGACCGCGCCGGCGTCTCTGAGCGCACCCTACGCCGCGACCTGGCCCAGCTCCGCGACCTCGGCTATGAGGTCGCGTACACGAGCGGCTACGAGGTCCAGGAAAAGCTCAACCTCGAAGGCCGCGGCGGCAGAAGGCCCCGAGGCCGCGGCGAGGATGCTCTGCTGCAGGCCGTGGCGCAGGCCGTCGAGACGGCGGGCCTCTGGCGCGATCCCGAGCCCGGCGAGCCAGCGGCTCCGAGGCGAGCGAAGGCGCGACGGTCCGGATCGGCGCCAATCGTCCTGATCCCGACCGGCGAGGACGACGCCGACTTCATCTACGCGACAGGCTTCAGCGTCGAGGCGGGCCTATACGTCCGTTACGGAGAAAAGGACGACGTCCTCATAGTCAGCCCGCTCGAGGTCGACCGCGCGCGTGTGCAATCCAGGGTGCCGAACATCCGCGAGGACCATGAGGCCTACTTACATGAATCGTGGGCGCGCCTGGCTGCGCGCCTGATCATCGAGAGAGGGATCGCCGAAGCCCGCGTCTCGCCGAATCTCCGGGCGGTCCACCTCGAGGACCTTCGCGCGAGCGGTGTCGAGGCACAGGTCGTGCGCGATCTCTTTGCCGCCGAGCGCAGACGCAAGACGGCCGACGAAGCGGCCGCCATCCAGGAGGCGCAAAGCGCGGCCGAATCAGCGGTTGTGGAGGTCGTCCGCGCGCTAGCACATGCCGAGATTAGGGACGGGATCCTGTGGTCGAACGGTGGCCCGCTCACCTCAGAGCACCTCTATGCCCGCGCTCAGTTTTCGCTGGGCGAGAAGGGCTTCACATGCCCGAGCATGATCATCGCCGGCTCTCCAGGATCCGCCCTGCCGCACTATCGAGGCGACGGTCCGATCAAGGCCAACGCGCCGGTGATCATCGACATCTTCCCGACCAGCCGGCGCAATCACTACAACGGCGACCTGACGCGTACGGTCGTGGTCGGGGAGATCGGCGAGGACGTCAGGTTGATGCACGCAGCAGTCGTTCAGGCGCTCGACGCCGGCATCGAATCGATCGCTCCGGGGGTGCCCGGCAAGGAGGCCCACCTCAGCGTGTGCCATGTCCTGGTCGACCGCGGCTTCGGCACCAAGACGGCCGGTTACGAAGGGCCGGACGGGGTGGCCAAGATGAACCACAGCACCGGCCACGGAGTTGGGCTCGAAGTCCACGAAGGCCCCGGGCTCCGCGCCACGGCTGACGATCCCCTGGCGGAGGGCGATGTGGTCACAGTCGAGCCGGGCCTCTACCTGGCGGGTTTGGGCGGGGTCCGCGTCGAGGACACCGGCATGGTCACACGCCGAGGATTCAAGAACTTCACAACCCTGACCCGCAGCCTGGACCCGCGCGACTACCTGTAAGCTGCTTCTTTACATGGATGAAGACGCCAGGCCGATGGAAGAGACCGAATCGCTCGGTCAGCGGATCAGGCGGATCCGCACCGACCGCGGCATGAGCCTGGCCAAAGTTGTGCGCGACGACTTCAGCCGCGCCTTCCTCAACCAGGTGGAGATGGGCAAGGCGCGACCGTCGATCCGCTTGCTGCGCGTCATCGCGGAGCGCCTGGGCACCGAAGTCGAGTACCTGCTCGAGGGCCACGAAGCCGGCGTCGAGCGGGAGCTGGCACTTGAAAAAGGCCGCGTCCTGCTCTTGCAGGGCGAGCCGCGCCGCGCGTTGCTCGCCCTGAAGCCCGCGCTGAACTCATACGACTGGCCGCTCGGATCGGACGCGCGCGTGTGCCAGGCGCAGGCGCTGATCTCGCTGGGGCGCAAGGAGCAGGCAGCCCAGATCCTGGCTCACGAGCGGCAGGAGATCGAGCTGCATAACGATCGCCACCGGATCGAGCGGCTGAACACTGTCGAGCGTGGGCAGGAGTTCCGTTACCAGGGTGACGCCGTCAAGGCCCACCTACAGCTCGCGGACCGCGCGCAGAGGGCCGGACAAAACCACGACGAGCTCGAGCACTACCGAGCGGCGCGAGTGCTTCTCGAGGTGACTCCTCCCCACCCCTCGGGAGGTGGCGGCGAAGCCGTTGGAGGGGCTACAGCCCCGACGCAAACGTAAACGGAGGCGGCGTCACGTCCGGAGGCGTGATCTCGATCGTGATCACCTCATGGGCCTTCAGCTGGATCGCGCGCGGATCGCCCTCATGGACCTGCGGTCCCTTCCCGTCGCCTAGGTCGACGTAAGTGACGATCTTCTGGTCTGGGCCGATCGTGAACGTCGACACATGGGTGGCGTCGAGCTTTTGCGCGGGCTTTCCGTTGGCTTGGCTCCATGAGTTCATGACATCAAAGAACTGGCCCAGGGTGAACGTGTCGCTGGCCGGGGATTCGATGTGGATCACATTCTTGTTCGCTGCGTGGACGTGCAGCCAGTAGTAACAGGAGATGTTGGCGCCGGTGGAGTCGTATTGGATGCCGGCGTTGTCGGGCAGGTTGACGACGTTGCCGTTGTAGACGATCTGCAGCGCGGCGTGGTAGTGCACCTGCGAGTGCTCGAGGCTGTCACATGGGACGCCGGCGACCGGCTGCGGTCCGGACGCGGGTCGCTCGAAATAGACGATCAGCCCGATCATCGTGATCGCGAGCACGCCCAGGATCGCTCCGACCACGATCGGCATGAGCGGAACGTCGCCGCTTTTCACTCGGGTCGGCGGCCGGCGGCCGGTCTTGCCCTTGCCCGGGCCCGCGGCAGCCTTCGCTCGGGATTTGGAAGCCATAGCCCTTGGTAGAATACCGACCTGACCTTTCTGGCCTCGGCCGGGGGCTCTGCCTCCGTTGGTCCGGGGCCTGAAACCCAAAGGAAGGAGGTTCCCGTTGCGGGATTACGAGGTTCTCTACATCGTCCGCGCCGACCTTGATGACGACAAGGTTCAGGAGGCGGTGAAGCGCGTGAATACGCTGATCGAACGTTCAGGCGGCGGGATTGAGCGCACCAATCTCTGGGGCAAGCGCAAGCTGGCTTACGAGGTCAAGCACCAGAAAGAGGGTGCGTACGTGCTGCAGGACTTCCAGCTCGAGCCGGATCGCGTGCCGGAGCTCGAGGCCGCGCTCAAGATCACTGAAGAGGTCTTGCGCCATCTCATCGTGCGCAAGCCGGAGAAGGTCGTCGCGACCGCCGTCACGCCACCGCCGGCGGAGGTCGTGTTGGAGCCGATCGCTTCGGAGTCGAAGCCGGCGGTGGAGCAGGTGCGCCAGCCGGATCGGGAGGATCGGGAGGACTCTTAAATGTCGAACTTGAACAAGGCGTTGCTCATCGGCCGGCTGACCAAGGATCCTGAGATGCGCTACACGCCCAGCGGAACCGCGGTCACGAACTTCAGCATCGCCACCAACCGATGGTCCACCGGACCTGACGGCGAGCGCAAGGAGTTCACCGACTACCACAACATCGTCGCCTACAACGCCGGTAAGCGGAACCTGGCGGAAATCGTCGCCCAGTACACGCGCAAAGGCGCGCTGGTCTACATCGAAGGCCGCATCCAGACCCGCTCGTGGGAAGGCCAGGACGGGCAGAAGCGGCGCACCACCGAGATCATCGCGAACGACGTTCAGTTTCTCGACAGCCGCAGCAGCGGTGCGCCGAGCGATGGCACTCCTCGCAGCCGCCCCGCACAGTCAGATGAGATTCCAGCTCCGGACGACGCGCCTCGCGACGTCGACCCGGACGAAATTCCGTTTTAGGAGATATCCATGGCAGTCAGCCGTCCACCAGCTCGCGAACAAACATCATCTGGATCAGGAGGCGGCCCGCGAGGGCCGAAGCGCCAGCACCGCAAGGTCTGCACCTTCTGCGTCGAGAAGATCGACTACATCGACTACAAGGAGATCTCCCGTTTGCGCCGGTTCATCAGCGACCGCGGGAAGATCCTGCCCCGGCGCGTCACCGGCACTTGCGCGCGGCACCAGAGGCCTCTGACCACGGCGCTCGAGCGCGCCCGCGCGATCGCGCTCCTGCCGTACACGACCGAGCAGCGCTAGCCTGGCCTCCCCACCGTTGGGGAGGTCCGGCCCGGCCGGCAGGGGACGCCCGATAGAATTTAGCCTGCCGCCGCAACCCATCAACGGAGCGCGCCCATGACCTTTCAGACCCAGCTGCGAATTCCCGGACCGACGCCCCTCCCCGAGCGCGTCGTGCGCAGCATGAATCGGCCGATGATCGACCACCGCGGGCCCGAGTTCGCCGCCATCCTGGCCGAGATCACCGCCGGCGCCAAGCGCGTGTTCAAGACGAAGAACGACCTGCTGCTCCTCACCAGCTCGGGCACGGGCGGGCTCGAGTCGGCGGTCGCGAACCTGGTCTCGCCCGGCGATGAGGTCGTCGCCGCCCTGTGCGGAAACTTCGGCGAGCGATTCGCAGCGCTCGCGGCTGCATACGGCGCCAACGTGGTCCGCCTGGAGTTCGAGTGGGGCCAACCAGTGGATCCGGACGACCTGAAGGTCGTGCTGCAGCGTCACCCCAAGGCCCAGGTCGTGCTGCTCACCCACAACGAAACATCGACCGGACTTACCAACCCGCTTCGCGAGCTGGCGCAGACGGCGCGCAGCGCAGAGCGCGTGGTGGTGGTGGACGGTGTCAGCTCCATCAGCTCGATCGACATCGAAACGGACTCGTGGGGCGTCGACGTCGCGGTCAGCGGATCGCAGAAGGGCTGGATGGCCCCCCCCGGGATTGCCCTGGTAAGCGTCAGCGAGCGGGCGTGGGCGCAGCAGGCAAAGGCCCGCTCGCCGCGTTTTTACTTCGACTGGAAGGAAGCGAAGAGCTGGGCCGAGAAGGGCATGACGCCGTTTACGCCTGCGGTCCCGGTCGCGTTCGCGCTGCAAGAAGGCCTGCGCATGCTCCAGGAAGAAGGGCTGAACAAGGTCTACGAGCGCCACCAGCGTCTGGCGCGCGCGACCCAGGCCGGCCTGCAGGCGCTTGGTTTCCAGCTCTTCGCGCAGGACGGATACCGTTCCAACACCGTGACCTCCGCGGTCCCACCGCCTGGCCTAGACGTCGCCGCGTTGCGCACTCTCCTGGACACGAAGTACGGCGTGGTGATCGCGGGCGGGCAGGGCAAGATGACGGGCAAGATGGTGCGCGTCGGACACCTGGGCGCGGTCGCGGAAGGTGATGTCGTGCAGGTGATCTGGGCGATGGAGCAGGCGCTGGAGGAGCTCGACATCGCTCCGGCCGACGGCCGCGGAGTCACAGCGGTCACCGCGTCGACACAGGGCGTGGCCGCCGCCGCACGCTAACCGTTTCCAATGGCGAAGATCCTGGTGGCCGACCCGCTGGCCGAGGACGGCCTCGAGCGCCTGCGCCGGGCGGGCGAGGTCACCGTCGTCAGCAAGCTGGCCGAGGCGGAGCTGATCCGCCGCATTCCTGATTTCGACGCGCTCGTCGTGCGCAGCGAGACCCGTGTCACCGCGCCGATCATCGATGCGGGACACAAGCTTCGCGTCGTCGGACGCGCGGGCGTCGGGGTGGACAACATCGACGTGTCCGCCGCCACGCGCCGAGGCATCCTGGTCGTCAATGCACCGCGCGGCAACATCGTCGCCGCTGCGGAGCACACGATTGCTCTTCTCTTTTCTTTGGCGCGCTGGGTGCCGCAGGCAGACGCCTCCGTGAAGCGAGGCGAATGGACGCGGACGAAATTCATCGGCACCGAGGTTCGCGGCAAGACGCTTGGGGTGATCGGTCTTGGCAATGTCGGCTCCGAGGTCGCCAAGCGAGCGCATGGCCTCGAAATGGATGTCGTGGCTTACGACCCGGTGGTTGCGGTCGAGCGCGCGGAGCTGTTTAACGTCGCGCTCGTCACCCTGCCCGAGCTGCTCGAACAGGCCGACTTCATCACCGTTCATGTGCCGCTCGTCGATTCAAATCGCAACCTCCTCGGGGCGGATGAGCTCGCCCTCATGAAGCCGACGGCCCGACTCATCAACACGGCGCGCGGCGGCATCGTGGATGAGGCGGCGCTGTGCACCGCGCTGCAGTCGGGCCGGTTGGCCGCTGCGGCCGCTGACGTTTTCGAGCAAGAGCCGCCTGGCGCGAATCCCTTGCTGTCCCTGCCTAACTTCATCGCCACCCCGCACATCGGCGCCTCGACGCTGGAGGCGCAGGTGTCCGTGGCTTTTGACGTTGCCGAAGAAGTGGCCGCGGTGCTGGCCGGGGATTTGCCGCGTTTTGCCGTCAACGCTCCGGCGCTGCCGCCGGAGGAGATCGCCTATCTGCGGCCCTTCGCAAGCCTGACCGAGCGGATCGCTGCGCTGCACGCGCAGCTCTTCGGTGCTCGGGTGAGCGGGATCGAGATGGACTTCGAGGGCGAACTGGCGGAGCACGACGTCAACCTGCTGGTCGCGTCCGCCATCAAAGGTTTGCTCCAACCGTTCACCGAGGAGCGGATCAATGCGGTCAACGCGCGCCTGATCGCCGGCAACCGCGGCATCAAGCTGGTCGAGCGGCGCACCAGGGGCCACGGCAGCTACGCCAGCCTGGTGACCGTGCGAATGGAGGGGCATGAGATCGCAGGCACCTTGCTCATGGGCGAGCCGCGCGCAGTGCGCATCGACTCGTTCCGGGTCGACCTGTTTCCGGAAGGCCGTTTCCTGGTGAGTCGGCACGAAGATCGCCCCGGCGTCGTCGGAAAAGTCGGGAGCATCCTCGGCGAGCACGACGTGAACATAGCCAGCATGCAAGTCGGGCGCGACACGCCGCGAGGCAATGCGATGATGATCCTCGCCGTCGACGATCGCGTTGCGCCCGATGTTTTGTCGCGTTTAAGAGAGGTTGGGGGGATGTCCGACTTGCGTTATGTAGAGCTCGGCACTACTTCCGACGGCTGACGTCCGGGCGCTGCCCGGGATCAGGTACTACCTTGCCCGCGCAGGCGACCCGAGCAAGCTCATAGCGCCGCCATATGACGTAATCCCGGAATCAGAGGTTCCGCGGTACCGCTCGCTTTCGCCGTACAACGTCGTCCACCTCACGCGTCCCGGCGCGGACTATGAGGGCGCGGCGAGAACTTTCGAACGATGGCTCGACGACCGGATCCTCGAGCCGGAGTCGCGGTCGATGTACGTGCACGAGGTGGAGTTCGATGGGCGGATGCGGCGCGACCTGATCGCCTCGCTCCGGCTCCAGGCCTACTCGGAACGCGTGGTTCTGCCGCACGAGAGGACGCACCGCGGTCCCAAGGAGGATCGTCTCGCCCTTCTGCGGGCGACTCGGGTCAGCCTCGAGCCGTTGTGGTTCGTCTATGAGGGGTCGGAGACCGGTATTCCGGCGATGCTGGAGCGCGTGGCGACGAGAGCTCCCGCGGTCACCTTCACAGGACCGGAAGGAACCGATCACCGGCTGTGGGTGATCTCGGACCCCGCCATCCACGCCAGCGTCCACTCCGCCCTGGAATACCTGTCGGTTCTGATCGCCGACGGCCACCACCGGTACGAAACCGCGCTTGCCTACGCCGAGGAGGTGGGCGGCGACCAGGACGCACCTACCCGTTTCACGCTGGCCCTCCTCACCGACCTCGGCGACCCAGGCCTTGTCGCGCTGCCCACCCATCGCGTGATGAAGGCGGGCGTTGCCGTCACCGGCGGAGAGCGCAAGGCTTCGCTGGAGGAGACGCTCGGCGCCCTCCGAGGACGCGTTGCGGCCGGCGCCTACCACAACCATCAGTTCCAGGTGCTGCCGCTGGAAGGGGAGGTTGCCGTGGTGGAGCTACATGAGCAGGTGATCGACAACATCCTGGGCAAGCGAGAGCCGGAGGAGTTCCTGCTCTACACCCGGGATCCCGCCGAGGCGGTGCGGTGGGTTGACGAGGGGGTGGGGGTTGCCGCGTTCTTCCTCGACGCCCCCGACCTGCGCCAGGTTTTGAAGCTGGCCCAAGAAGGGAAAACTCTTCCTCAGAAGGCGACCTATTTCCACCCCAAGCCCCCGTCGGGGATGGTTTTTGACCGGTTGGAAAGGGATCGACGTCTATAGTTAGGAACCCACAAGAGTGCCCACTTACGGTTATCGATGCAGCAGCTGCGGACACCAGTTCGAGATCCAGCAAAGGATGTCCGACGACCCCCTCCAGGTCTGTCCGAACTGCCAGGGGAAGCTCACCAAGGTCATTTACCCGACGGGCGTGATCTTCAAGGGCAGCGGGTTCTACTCGACTGACTACAAGGCCTCCGAGAAGTCGTCGGGCAACGGCTCGAGCCCTAGCTCCGACAAGCCGGAGACCAAGTCCGACCCCAAGCCGGAATCAAAGTCAGAATCGAGCGATTAGAAGCGATAGATCGAGTTAGAGGGAGTGCACGTGGCGAACATCCAGGAAGTTACCGACAGCGATTTTGAAACCGCCGTTCTGAAGGCCGACAAGCCGGTGCTCGTCGACTTCTGGGCGACCTGGTGCGGGCCTTGCCGCATGATCGCACCGATCGTGGAGCAGATCCACGGAGAGCTGGGCGACAAGATCAAGGTCATGAAGATGGACATCGACGAAAACCCGGCCGTGCCGATGCAGCTCGGGATCATGTCGATCCCGACCGTGATCATCTTCAAGGACGGCAAGCCGGCGGAACGGACGGTGGGCTATCGCCCCAACATGAAGGGCGACCTCAAGGCAAAGCTCGAAGCGCTGATCTAGCGATCGCTGCCTCGTCCGGCATCAGCGTCGGGCCCGACGGCGTGGCCCGGTGCTGGTGGGGAGACTCGGATGACCTTTACCGGGGGTACCACGACATGGAGTGGGGCCGGCCGGTCGATGACGACAAGCGCCTGTTCGAGAAGCTGATGCTCGAAGGCTTCATGTCGGGCCTCAGCTGGCTGACCATCCTCCGCAAGCGCGAGAACTTCCGCGCCGCGTTTCGCGGGTTCGACCCGAAGCTTGTCGCCCGTTTCGGCGCTCGCGACGCAGGTCGGTTGATGGCTGACCCCGGAATCGTCCGCAACCGGGCCAAGATCGACGCGACCATCAACAACGCCCGCCGCTGCGCCGAGCTTGTGCGGGAGTTCGGCACCTTTGCAGCCTACGTCTGGGGTTACGAGCCGAAACCCCACAAGCGCCTCCTCGATCGCGCGGGCCTGGCGGAGCGTGGAGTGCCCGAGGAGGCGGTCGCGATGAGCAAGGACCTGCGGCGCCGGGGATGGGGGTTCGTTGGACCGACAACTGTCCATTCGTTCATGCAGGCGATGGGACTGGTCAACGACCATCTGCGCGGTTGCGCGGCGGGGATGGAGGCTCAGCGCCTGCGCCGCGACTTCATACCGCCGCGACCGCGCTAACCTAGCTACTCACTCGCAAAGGCGCCGGGGATGTACGGGAGCTGGTGCTCTCCGCGGTCTTCAAAACCGTTTGCGGGGCGCTGTTGAGGCGTCCTGGGTGGGTTCGATTCCCATCCATCCCCGCCATGTCATGTCTCAGGTCGAGTAGACCGCTGTCCCAGTTGATTCGCGACCAGTCTAGGTGGGGTCATCCGCTGGTAGATCCGGTTGGGGTCCATGACCAGGTCGCGATGGGCAGGCCGTCGTCCGTGCAGATGCGGATGTGTGTTGGGGATGCCTCTTGCGACGCTTTTCGCCTTCGGGCTGTGGCACGACGGGTAGCTGAATCAACAAAACACAAATCCCTTGACACCGCCTGAGGGCGCATGCATACTCGCAATACATACTGTGTATGCGTTGTAGGAACGGTGTCGCTTAAGTACGGGGTGCTGGGACTTCTCGCCGAGGAGCCGCTGCACGGATATGAGGTCAAAAACCGCTTTGAGGCCATGTTGGGTGGGACGTGGGAAGTCAATATCGGCCAGGTCTACACGACCCTCCAACGCTTGGAGCGCGACGGCTTGGTACGGCCGGTGGGTAGTCGCGGTGACCGGGGCAAGCTTCTCTACGAGCTCTTGGAACCTGGCCGCACAGCGCTCAATGCGTGGCTCTCGGCCCCTGACCAAGGCCCGCAGCGCCTCCACGAGGAGTTCTACGTGAAGCTCCTGCTCGCAACCAGGCTGGCCAATGGCGACCTGGGTCCGTTGCTCGCACGGCAGAAGCGCGCCTACCTGCAGCTGCTGCGAGACCTGAACCAGCTCGAGGACCGAGCAAAACGCGATGGGCGAAATGATCTGGCACGCCTCGTGCGTGGCGCATTACTTCACACGGAGGCTGACATCAAATGGATCGACGAGCTTTCGGAAAAAAACGGTGGTGGGAGTTGGGATACGAAATGAGCGAGCTCGTACGCCTGACCGACATCACGAAGGTCTATCAAGGCGGGGTCACTGGCGCGCTGAACGGCGTGTCGCTGGCCATCGAAGAGGGCGAGTTCACAGCGATCATGGGGCCATCCGGCAGCGGCAAGTCGACGCTGCTCAACCTGGTCGCCGGCCTCGACCGGCCGAGCTCCGGAAGCGTGACCGTCGCCGGCTCCGACCTCGGCCGACTCAGCGAAACCGGGCTCGCGCGATTCCGCCGCGATCGAATCGGGTTCGTCTTCCAGTTCTTCCACCTGCTGCCGAATCTGACCGCGCTCGAAAACGTCCTCATCCCCGCGCGGCTCAAGAGCCGCGTGAGCGCTGAGTCGGCCGGGCGAGCGCTGATGTCGCGGCTCGGCATCGGCGAAGTCGCCGATCGCTATCCGTCAAGGCTGAGCGGAGGTCAGCAGCAGCGCGTCGCCGTCGCGCGTGCTCTCATCAACCAGCCCACGCTCCTGCTCGCCGACGAGCCGACAGGCGCGCTCGACACCAAGAGCGGCGACCAGGTCATGGCCCTGTTCGCTGAGCTGCACCAGGAAGGCCAGACGATAGTCCTCGTCACACACGACCCGAAGCTCGCCACCAGGTACGCCGCGCGGGTGATCAGCATGCTGGACGGGCGAGTCATCGACGACGCCCGGCTCGAGACGACCGAGCGCAAACCCGCGGACGTGATTCGCGTTCGGAGCGAGGAGCCGTCGCGATGACCGCGATCCTCGTCAAAGCCCTGGCCGACCTCCGGCGACGACGCGTACAGGCTGCCGTCATCTTCCTCACGGTCCTGCTTGCGATGGCCACCGGAACGATGGCCCTGACCCTGATGTCGCAGACGCGCGATCCGTACCAGGCTGCGTTCGAGGCGCAGAAGGGCGCTCACCTGCAGGTCGAGTTCAAGGCGAGCACGGATCCGCAGCTGCTGGCGACCACGCCTGCGATCATCGGCGCCTCGGCTGCAGGTGGGCCATACCCTGCCACCTCGCTGCAGTTCAAGCACGGAGGCCAATCGTTCTACGTGCAAACCTTCGGACGGGACAGTGCTGGAGGTGACGTCGAAGTGCTGAACGTCACCGCGGGCCATTGGCCGCGCGCCAACGACGAGATCGTGCTGACCCGATCTTTCGCTGAGCTGAACAATGTGTCGATCGGCGACACGATCAAAGTCGTCAGCGTTCCCGCCCAGTCGACTCTGAAGGTGGTCGGCGAGGTGGTCGACATCGATGAGGGAAGCGCGGATCTGAGCAGCCAGCACGCGTGGGTGCTCAAGGGGGCGGTTCCAGCCCTAACCACGCCCGGCCTCTCCACTTACCTGATGGACTACCGCTTTCCAGCGGACCCGACGAGCTCTCAGCTGCAGGGCTATGTGGATCGCTTGCGCGCAAGCCTGCCACCGGGCAGCATAACGGCCTCGATCAACTACCTGCTGATCCGCAGCATCTTCAACATCACCAACCAGATCATCACCGGAGTTCTCAGCGCCTTCAGCGTGTTTGCACTGGCGGCCACGATCGCGATCATGGCCACGCTCGTGACCGGGATCGTGATCTCGGCGTTCCGCGAGATCGGGATCATGAAAGCCGTCGGGTTTACACCGGCCGGTGTGATCGGTGTCTTCGCGCTCCAGGTCATCATCCCGGCGTTGGCCGCCTGTCTGATCGGTATTCCGGCCGGTACGATCCTGAGCCAGCCGCTGCTCGCGAACAGCTCCCACGCCTTGGGACTCCCGTATATGCCCAGCTTCTCCCTCGGCCTCGATTTGCTGTTGCTTGTCGGTGGTTTGGTGGTCGTCTCCCTGGCCGCGACGTTGCCAGCCTTACGCGCAGGGCTGTTGAAGCCGATCACAGCGATCACCATCGCGACTGCTCCACGGGGCAGGAGTGGGGGCTGGCTGCGGCGTCAGGCCGCCCGTCTGAGGCTCCCCCAGCCGATCGTCCTGGGCATCGGAGACGCGTTTGCTCGTCCCCTACGCGCTGCGCTGACCCTCGTCACCGTCCTGCTTGGCGTGGCCACCGTCGTGGTTGCGATCGGTCTTCCGCGCAGCTTCCAATTGATCAATAACAGCGAGACCGGCGCCGGCAACTACCAGGTCGTGATCAACCGCAGCAACGCCCTTCCGGACGCTGAGGTGATGCGGATCCTCAACGCGCAACCGGAGACCGCGCGTGTGGTGGCGCTCGACGGTGAGAACATCGCGGTGCCAGGCATATCCGATCCTGTCAACAGCCGCATCTTCCGCGGCGACTCGTCAAAGCTGGCGTACATGGTGATCGCCGGCCGGTGGTTCAGCGGTCCAGGTGAGGTGCTCGCGCCGGCAGGCTTTTTGCACGACACCCACCTCAAAATCGGCGACACCTTTACCGGCAGCCTGAACGGGCAGGCTCTGCAGCTCCGCGTGGTCGGAGAGGTCTACGACATCAGCAACCTGGGCCATGAGCTGTTCATGGATTACGCGACCCTGCCGCCAAACACTCCTAACTCAGACCCGAGCACGTACTGGGTGACGTTGCGACCCGGTTCTGACCTCAACGCCTACATCCAGCGCGTAGCCGGAACACAGCCGGACTTGCTCGATGTGCACCCGAATAACACGAGCCTCATCGGACCTGTGAAGATCATCGACTCGGTGCTGCTCGTGCTGGCCGTGGTTCTGTTTCTGATCGGCGTTGGCGGCATCTTCAACACGCTGCTTCTCAACACGCGTGAGCGCATACAGGACACCGCGACGCTGAAAGCCGTGGGGATGAGCCCTCGACAGGTCATCGTCATGGTTGCGGCGTCGGCCGGATTGCTTGCGTTGGTCGCGGGGCTGATGGCCATGCCTGTCGGGCTGTACCTTCATCATCTGCTGAATGATGTGGTCAGCACTTCCACCGGGAACGACACGCCACCGTCCGTATACGACGTATTCAACCTCTTCGAGCTGATGGCGATACCGCTGCTTGGCGTGGCGGTGGCCATAGTGGCGTCGCTTCTCCCCGGGCGTTGGGCGGCGAGGACGAATGTGATCGAGGTGCTGCACGCAGAGTGAGTACAACAAGTCCCATCCAAACATGGCGCCGCATGGGTCGTACTTTCGCCTGGGCTTCGCCGGGTTGGTAGTAACGGCCGGCGTTCTGGTCACGGTCGTGAGTGTCGGCATCCCGCCGACCGAGCGCTCGGCAACTAGCCGCGCAGCGGCTTCGCGTATCTGCTCAGCCTGAACCTCGGCGCGGCGCCGGGGCATGGACGCCGTTCTTCGGCATGGAGTCAGGCTACTGCGTACGCCTTTTCGAGCACCCGATTACCTGTATATGAGTCGATAAGTTGGTAAGAATGGGAGGGTTCGCTGAGACGATCAGCGAGCCTCCCAAACGGTGAATGGACCGTTGGGTCAAAGGCCCTTCAGGGCCGGTTCTGAATTCAACACGACCACAAGGGTCCTTCAAACCGTCTGGGGTCGTCCTAGACGCGCGTACAAGTTCGCGTACGTGCCCCGACGTTCCGCTGAGTCGAGGGATGACAGCCAATGACAGCCAAAGTGGAATGGCCCGACGAGATGAGGCTACTGAGAGTTGGTTAAGCGCACCGTCGTGCCCTGACGGTTTCTAAACCGTCCGCAGTGACCGGAGATTCGCGCGCGTCTTATATGTGGCGGAAGGGACCGGTTATTGATAACTCCCATAAGCTCAATTGCTACTGCCACTCATTGGGGTCACAAATGGGGCAAAGTGCGTTGATCGCCGAGAACCAGCTCACATTCGCGGCCCAACGACCCGGGCCAGTCGAATGGGACTCTCCCGCATATGCGAATTCTTGTCTTCGGAATCGCTACCGTTCGTAGTAGCTTTGGCGTCACCGCTGGTTAGGCACACGTTCGAGGGCACCTTGACCGCGGACGATTCGAAACGCTATCTCAACAATGCTTTCGAAGTCCCTGACGGCGTGGAGCGTCTTGAGCTGAAGCTCGAGTTCGCACCACTACGCGTAAGTGGCATTGGCAACATGCTCACTCTCAGTGTTTACGACCCGGCCGGCTCGCGAGGGGCCGGCCACCGAGGGGGCGCTGAGCATCGCGTGTTCATCACACGCTACAGCGCAACGCCCGGCTATGTGCCCGGACCGCTTTCGGCTGGACTCTGGCTCATTGAGATTGACACCCATCTCATCATGCCCGGACCGCCGTGCGACTACCAACTGGAAGTTGCCGCCTACGGCGGTTCAGGGAACGAAGCTCCTAGCTGGCCACCGACGCACCCGGGGATTCGGTTGCGCCGCGGGCCGGGCTGGTATCGCGGTGATCTCCACCGGCACAGCGACCACTCCGATGGGCACTGGACTGTCGACGATCTGGTCGCTTGGGCGCGAGCTAATCGACTGGACTTTGTCACACTGACCGATCACAACACTATCTCCGGCTTGGCTCGAATGGATGACCTCACCGCGGACGATCTGCTCACCATTGGGGGAAGCGAGATGACTACCTACTGGGGCCACGCCCTAGCCTTGGGTGTTCACCGCTGGGTCGATTGGCGAGTGCAGCCGGGCAAGCGGAGCATGCGCGATATCGCGAGTGAGGTCACCGAATCCGGCGGGGTCTTCGTGATCGCACACCCGAAGAGCCCGGGCGATCCCGACTGCACTGGCTGCGACTGGCGCTACGCCGACATGATGCCGGGTAATGCTCGCGTGGTCGAGGTCTGGAACGGATCGTGGACTGGAGACAGCAACAACGAGAGGGCCGTTGCGCTGTGGTACTCATGGCTAGAACAGGGCCTTCGCATAGTTGCCTCCGCCGGGTCCGACGCTCATGAAGCAACGCCGCCCAATGTGCGTCTCGGGTACAACGTCGTCTACGCAAATGAGCTGACTGAGCGCGAAATTCTTGAGGCGATCGCGACCGGTCATTCGTACCTGTCCTCGGGTCCACGACTGGAGCTCACAGCTGAAATGCCGAATGGTTTGCTCGCGATGTCGGGTGACTTGCTGCCACGCGAAGCCACGAAGCTGAGGCTCAGGTGGCAATTGGCAAACGGAGACGCACGCCTGCGCCTGGTGGTCGACGGCCGGTTCGTTGAAGAGCAAACTGCGGGTTCTTCCGGTGAATGGATGCTCGACGTCGGAAGGTGGAGTGCCCGCTCGTGTCTGGTTGAACTCCGCACCCGTAGCGACGAATTGGCCGCCATGACTAATCCGATTTTCTGGGACGCGTCCTGATCCGTTCCTGATTTGTCGGTGTGGCGAACAACTTCGTATACCACTTGTGCGCCAGTTTCCCTCGCGATGACTGCCAAGATGACAGCCAAAACCGCAACGGTTTTCCAGACCGTTTGCAGCTTTGTGCGTGTCTTCTCGCGCCGAGCGCCGGACCCGACCGATGGTGTGCCTGCGGGCCTAAGGGGTAAGTGGAATTAGGGCCTTCACCCGAAGCCTTTTGCCTCGTCACTGTGTTCGCTGGGTCTACCCCCGTCGTCAGACAAGATCCCGACTTCAGGGAGGCCGCTATCAAGCGTGACCGGAAACGGATCGGTGAGCTCCCCAATAAACCGGCCATCGCGGCCAAACATGCTGAAGGCCAGGAACTGTAGTCGTCCAGAACGGTCTTCGATCAGCTTGCCGCCGTAGTGCGAGCCGATTGTGTCCACAGCCAGCCTGCCGCCGGATGAGAAATTGAATGGGCCCAGCGCCTGATCGGAGACCAGACAGTACGTGCCAGTAGTCGCTCGCTTCTCGGAGCGGTCTAGTCGGCTTCGGGTGAGGTCTTGTGATCCATATGAAAAGAGCAGAAAGAAACGGTTGGAAGCATGGACGAGTTGCGGCACTTCGAGATGGCCAAATCCACCGGGAGTGGCGAGTGGGGGGAGGATGTCCCAATCGCGCAGGTTCAAGGACCGTGCATGGCCGATGACGCCACGCGTGTCGGGCGCACCCAAACGGCTTCGGGCAGTGATCAACGCATGAAATGAGCCATCGGACTCATCTTGGAACAGCCACGGGTCGCGCCAGGCCTGCTCGTACCAGGTGGTGAGGTCGAGAACTTCGTACCAGCGAGCATCGGCTTCCAGGATGGGATTGGCCGGATGCTTCTCCCACATATACAGGTCCGCCGAGGTCGCAAGACCGATGCGCTGAATGAGGCCAGCTTCAGATCGATTGACCCCGCTGTAGAGCATGAACCACCTACCCTGGTGTCCAATCACGCTCCCGGTCCAGGTTGCCAGGTCGTCCCAGTCGCCGTCGGCGCCCGGATGAAGTGCATCGTCGATCACGGTCCAGTTCTTGAGATCGCGAGAGATGGCGTGGCCGATCGTTGCGTGATGGTGGCGCAACTCCTCAGAACTGAGCGAACGTGGAGCCTGGAGATAAAAGAGGTGGCAGTCCTCGCCCTGCCAAACGTGCCAAAAGTCCCACAGCCAGTTGTCTCGCAGCCGAAGGGTCATCGCTCGTGACAGGTTCCAATCGAGATCAAATCGAAGTCTTCCGCGGCTCCAAAAACGATGTTGGGGGCCAGCCTCCGACCTAGGCGGCCCACGGAGGGACGGGCACCTCCAGACCTCGTATACCAAAAGCCACGATCCCATGCGATCCGCCGAGTCCGGAAAGGATCCTCATCCCCGCCGGGGCAGAACGAACCCACATCTGTCAGGGGTTCCCCGCTGACGAGCCTCACCCGTGTCCTATTTCGGCGGCGGCGCAGTGGACTTGCGCACGATCAGCTCAAGAGGTAGCTGCTCTGCTATTGGAGCGGGCATTGGATGTGGGGAAGCGATGGCCTCCAGGAGTAGCTCTGCTCCTCGTGCTCCACTCAACGCAAGGGGCTGCCGGACAGTGGTGAGTCCGACGTAGGCTGCGGCCTCGATATCGTCGAAGCCGATCACCGAAAGTCCATGCGGCACGCCGACGCCGAGGTTGTTGGCGCCGTCGAGAACCCCAAGTGCTTGGGTATCAGACGCGGTAACTACCGCAGTAGGTGGGTCTTCGAGGCTGAGTAGCTCGGCGGTCAGCCGATGGGCGACGTGCCGCGCGTGTGGTCCCTCTTTGACGTACGCGGTCGGAATTTCCAGACCAGCCTTTGCCATGGCGCGCCGAAAGCCGGCGCAGCGATCCACACTGGAATTGAATCCGTAGGGGTTGACGCTTGGGTCGCCGACGAAAGCGATCCGGCGGTGGCCCAGCTCAATAAGATGCCTCGTAGCCAAGTCGCCCCCAGCAACATTGTCAATGTAGGTATGCGATAGAGCTGGGTATCTAAAGTCCACGACGACAATAGGCACCCTGGCGGCCAGCAGTCGCTCCAGCTCCCGCTCAGGCGGTGGCATCGCGATGACCAATACGCCGTCTGGCCGACCGTCGACCACATTCCTGAACTGTTCGTGCACCTGCTCTGGCCTCCCAATGTTGTAGAGCACGATGTCGTAGCCGCTTGCCGTGAACCGCTCTTCTGCTCCGCGTAGGAGGAGAACAGCGGATGGGTGGGTGAAGAACGGTGCGAGCACGCCAATTGTCATCGCGCGTCCGCGTGAGAGTCCACGAGCAATCTGGCTTGGCCGGTAGTCCAGAGCCTGGATGGCCTCCTCTACTCGCCGCCGGGTGGGCTCGCGAACTGGCGCGGTGCCGTTGACCACCCTCGAAACCGTTGCCTTAGCCACTCGGGCGACCGCCGCGACTTCTGCGATGTTGGCCAGACGATGTTGGCGATGTTTGGGAACCGGTTTCACCCCTAAATCGTACTGCGTTTGACACCCTTCGGGGCCTGTGCTACGGTCTTTCTGAAACCGGTTTCACAAACGACCGGGATGAGGCGGCAACTGGATTTGGGTGGGCCACAACGACAGGGGTAAAGGAGGCCTGAACGATGAGAAGGTGGGCTTTGTTGGTGGTGCTCGTCGCACTCTTGGGCCCAGCATGTGGTGGCGGCGGAGGCACCACGACATCCACCGGGGGTTGTACGGGTAAGGTCGCCGGCGGACCGGTAACGGTCAAGGCTTGGTTCCACAGCGGCCAGGGCAGCGAACGAACCACGATTACGTCACAAGTTGCGGCCTTCAATGCCAGTCAAAACGACGTAAAGGTCGAGCTCGTACTTTTGCCTGAGGGCAACTACAACGACCAAGTAAAAGCGGCAGCTGCCTCGGGCGGGTTACCTGACATCCTCGACTTCGATGGACCATTCCTCTACAACTACGCTTGGAATCGCAACCTAGTTGCCCTCGACAGCTGCATTTCGCCTGCCCTGAAGGCGAACCTGCTGGCGTCGATCGTCAAGCAGGGCACCTACGCTGCCCACTTCTACGGAGTTGGAACCTTCGACTCTGGGCTTGGTCTCTACACACGCAAGTCCGTGCTCGCCAAGAATGGCATTCGGATCCCATCAGGTCCGCAAGACGCGTGGACCGCGGACGAGTTCAACCAAGCACTTAAGACACTGCAAGGGGCTGGCTTCAACAAGCCTCTCGACCTCAAGATCAACTACGGCCAAGGTGAGTGGTACACGTACGGTTTCTCGCCCATCATCCAGTCCGCCGGGGCCGATCTGATCGACAGGCATAACTACCAGTCAGCCAATGGGGTGCTTAATAGCTCGGCTGCGGTGCAGTCACTCACAGCCTTCCAGTCATGGTTCAAGCAGGGCTTCGTTAACTTCAACGTAGATGACACTGCATTCCTAAAGGGACAGTCAGCCATTTCCTGGGTAGGTCACTGGGTGTTCGCGGACTACCGGAAGGCGTTTGGCGATGACCTGGTCATCTTGCCACTGCCGAATTTCGGGAAGGGAAGCAAGACTGGAATGGGCTCCTGGCAATGGGGAATCACCTCCAAGACAAAGAGTGTCGACGCGGCTTGGGCGTTTATCAACTACCTGCTCAAGGATCAGCAGGTGCTCCAGATGACCGGTGCCAACGGGGCCGTGCCCGCCACAAAGTCGGCAAGTGCCGCGTCGACGCAGTTCGCCCCAGGCGGCCCTGAAAACATTTTTGTGCAGCAGCTCGAGTCGAGCGCGGTGCCCAGGCCGCAGACACCGGCCTACCCGACGATCACTCTCTCATTCCAGAAGGCGATCAATGACGTCCTGAACGGTGGGGATGTGAAAGCAGCACTGGATAAAGCTGTCAAGGACATCGACACCGACATCAAGGACAACGACGGCTATCCAGTAAAGACGTAAGCGAACCACTGGCCTGGGGGCGATTAACCCCGTCCCCAGGCTGCAGCAATGGAGTCGACTTATGATTTCAAGTCCGGCTACGAACCTGAAAATGCGAGTCGGTCAGGACTCCGTGGTGCCTTGGTTGTTCTCGCTGCCGGCGATCTTGATGCTCCTCGCCTTCCTGGTCACACCATTCGTGCTCGCCGTAATTTTCTCCTTCACGAATCTCAGGCTGCTTTCACCCATCCCACTGCGATTTGTTGGGCTTCAGAACTACGTCCGGGTCTTTCAAGACCCGATCTTCTACCGCGCGCTCGGGAACAATCTCCTCTTCGTAGTAATCGTTGTTCCCGTTCAGACCGCCCTCGCACTAGCGCTCGCTGTATTGGTTAATCAGAAGCTACGAGGGGTCAGGGCCTTTCGGACTATCTACTTCGCGCCGGTCGTGACTGTGATGGCAGTCGCCGCCACCGTGTGGCGACTCCTCTATGACCCAGATGCGGGTTTCATCAACGGTCTCCTAGGCGCTGTCTCGGGGGGAGCCGTGCACCCCAATTGGCTGCGGAGCACCGGTACTGCCTTCCTGGCAATCATCATCATGTCGATCTGGCAGGGAGTCGGTTTTCAGATGGTGATTCTCCTGGCCGGCCTACAGGACATACCTCACGACCACTATGAGGCAGCCATTGTGGACGGGGCAAGCGCCTGGCAGCAGTTCAGGTTCGTCACGATTCCTCAGCTGCGCAACCAACTGCTCTTTGTAGTGACCATCACGACCATCCTCGCATTCCGATTGTTTGATCAGGTCTATGTGATGACCAGCGGCGGCCCTTTGGACAGCACTCAGACGATGATGCTGATGCTGGTCGACGTGGGCTTTGGTAGGCAGCGCATAGCACAGGGCTCTGCGATCGCCGTCATCTTTTTCTTGATCGTGCTCTCGATAAGCGTGGCGCAACGTCGCCTGATCCGCGAGGAGGCCACATGAGGCCGATGTCGGTCGGGAGGCTGGCGAGAAGTGAGCCACGGAGCAGCCAGATCACGATAATCCAGCCGCGGCGCCTGCCAAGAGTTCTCGGCGCTCTGGCAACGTACGTGGGGATGGCTCTCCTCGCGGTCATATTCTTGGTCCCGCTGCTCTTTGAGTTTGTCGGCAGCATCAAGCCGAACGACAGAGTCCTGAGCGAGGGCAACTCGTGGCGCGCTTTCGTACCGACTGCGATCACGTTTGAGAACTACGGTGATGCCTTAGCTCGAGCTGATCTCGCACGCCTTTTCATCAACTCGCTGATCATCACTTCGTCGATCGTCGTTGCCGGCATCGTGGTCAACAGCTTGTTCGGCTACGCGCTTGCCCGCATGACTTTTAGAGGCAGGGGCTTGCTGGTCGGGATTGTGGTCGCCCTCATCATCATCCCGTTTCAGGCGATCGCGATTCCGCTGTTCTTCATGATGGCGAAGATCGAATTGCTTGACACCTACCAGGTGCAAATAGTCCCGTTCATTGCAAGTCCCTTCTTCACATTCCTGTTCTATACCTTCTTTCTAAGTATTCCGAAAGAGCTGGAGGAGGCGGCTCGAGTCGACGGCGCCGGCCCCTTGACCATCTTTTGGAGGGTCGTTGTGCCTCTGGCGCGACCCGTCTATGCCACGGTCGCGATCCTAAGTTTCCTATTTGCCTGGGGTGAACTGCTTTGGCCGGTGCTGGTCACAAGAGGCCCTGAGGTTCGCCCCCTGCCGTTGGGAATAGCGGTCTTCCAGACCCTGCCGCCGGTGCAATGGGGAGACATCATGGCGTTCGCCACCGTGATGACGCTTCCGCTACTTGTTGTGTTCCTTGCTTTCCAGGATGCCTTTGTTCGCAGCGTTGCACGTACGGGGATTAAAGGTTGACGTCGTGGCTTTGAAGGACCGCGCCTATGTCTGTGCGGCTAGCCATCTTCTGCTGGCAACGGTGATCAGGCGGTCGGTCCAATGAGTGGAATAGTCGAGATCATCGGAGGGACAACCGTCGATATCTACGTGTCGGTGCGCCGCTTTCCGCCTGGAATTGGCACAGAGTTCGGGCGCTCCACATTGGCCCAGTGTGGTCGCGCCGCCAGTTTGAGCGTCGGTGGCAACGGCGGGCTAGCGGCATTCATGCTCGGCAGGCTTGGCCAGCCGGCCCGCTTGCATACGCGGCTGGGGAGAGACTTCTGGGGCGGCTGGCTACGTGCTCAGCTCGAGGCGGCTGGCGTTGAGCTGGCTTCGGACAGCACCGACGAGGAGAGCTCCACCAACATCGTCGCCATCGACGGTGGGGGAAACCGCCTCTCGTTCTTCCATCCCCTAGAGGCGCAATACGCAGTTGCAGCGCCCTTGCCGGACACCCGTGTCATGTTTCTCGGGGGTTGTCCGCATCCAACTGCGGAGCTAATGGCGAGTTACGTCCGGCCATATCGCAATGCTGGAGCCACCACGGTCATGGACATCGGGCCGGCCATTCCACGGCCGTTCAGATTTGACGATCTAGCGCGATTAGCCGATGCGCTCGATCTCGTTACCTGCAACCGGGCGGAGCTACGCCAGCTTAGCGGCACGAGCTCGCTGCGACGCGGAGTGCAGGTCATTCACAACCTGGGCATTCCTACCCTCGTAATCAAGGACGGGGCGAATGGGGCGGTGTTCTCGACATCCGACGATAACCATCTGCACCTCCTTGCCGTCGAGACGACGACGCCAGCAACAGGCTCGGTCGGCGCGGGTGATAGTTTCAACGCGGGCCTCCTGTACGCGCTGGCCGATGCCAAAAGTGTCGCTGTCGCAGTGGCATTCGCTAACCAGATCGCGCGAGCTGTGTTACGTGCACCTGATCGACTCAATGTGGACCTGGCCGCTGCCAGCATTTACGAGACTGCGGTCGCCGGTCAAGTTCGACTAGTGGAGGTGTGAACATGCTTCCCCGTTGGGTTCAGAACCTATTGGAGCAGCATCCAGGAGCCGAGGAGCCTACACCTGAGGTTCCAATACCTTCCTGGCTTGAGGATGAGGTCAAAAAGAAGCCGCTCTGGTACATCATTCGGGAGTCCGACGTCGTTCGTGACCGGCATCCTTTCGTCGTATATGACGAGATTCTCAAAGAGCCGCCTCAGTGGGCGGACATACTGGCAACCAAGCGCCTCGAGGTTGAGGCGCTTGCCAAGGAGCTCACCGAACGTGGCATCCGGCGTGTGATTTTCACTGGATGCGGTTCTGCCTTTTTCACCGCGATTCACGGAAATCTGCTGTTCAGACGTTTCACCGATCTGAGCACCGATGCCATTGAGTCAAACGAGCTAGCGCACTACTTCCCACATGTTGATGCAGCCAGAACGGCGGTTATCGCTCACTCTGGGACGGGGGGCAGCATCGAGACGCTAGAAGCGATCCGGGTGGCAAAAGCGAGAAATGTACTCACCGTGGCGCTGTCCAACACGGACGTCAGCCCGATACTCAACGAATCAGATCGGTCTGTTGTGTATTTGACTCGCCAGCATTGCGGACCATGCATCTCAGTAATTTCGACGCGTCTTTTGCTTCAGACATTGCTGGCTGCGGCGCTTGCAACTTCGGCAGCCGATCGTCGCCAACTGGAGCACGAGCTTGCTGCACTACCCGAGGCCGGCCATGTCTTTTTGGAGGAATTCACACCACGAATCGAAGACTTTGCTAACCGCACCATCGACGTAGAGTCGGTGTTCGTAGTTGGGAGCGGACCGAACTATTTCTCGGCGCGGGAGGGCACCCTGAAGATTGAGGAGCAGAGCCTCATGGTCGGCAAGGCCTATCGCGCGGGCGACTTCCACCATGATGCGTTGTCGCTGCTATCGCCGACCCGATTAGTGGTGGCCATTGCGGCGGACGGAGTACCGAACCAGCGCATTGTCGATGTCCTTCGTGCCGCAAAGGAGGGCCTCAGCCCTACCCTCGCGATGGAGTATGGCGCTGTGGGCGGACTGGCGCCCTATGCCGACGAGACATGGCGGCTTCGCGCAGAGCTCGGGGAGTATGTGGCGCCGGTCCTGGTCACCCTGCCATTCCAACTGCTCGGATATTTCATGGGTGTGGTGCGTGGTCGCAATCCAGATACGCTCGCAACCGATCACATTTCCAATGCACGTGCTTGGCTCACGGCCTTTCCGCTCGGCACGCATTAGAAAGGAGGCTTGTTCGAACACTGGCAATCGGCGATGGGCTTGCATACCTACTGGGATCAGCCGGCATTCAATGTTGAGTGCGTCTGTTGAAGCCGCCAGGGCGGCTGAAGACCCGACCTACGATGCGACAGGTGGCAGCACACGCGCGCGTGAGCCTAAAGACTGTTTCTAGAGTGATCAACGCCGAGTCAGTCGTCTCACCGACGTTGCGCTCACGCGTGCAAGCGTCGGTCGAACACCTGGGCTACAGGCACAATTTGCAAGCCAGCAGCCTAAGGCGAACCGACAGCAGGAGCGCCACCATTGGCCTGGTTCTCCGAGACGCGGCCAATGCGCTTTCCGCACCTCTATCCAACGAAGTCGAGTCAATAGCCCTCAAACGCGGTGTGCTGGTCTTTACCGGAAGTTCGCATGACGACGAGGAACACGACCGCGAATTGATTTGGGCTTTTAGCTGCCACCGCGTCGATGGCCTAATAGTCGTTGGTACTACCCAGAATACTGACCTCCTTCTTGCCGAACATCGGGCGGGAACGTCAATCGTTTTGGTTGATCAACTCGAATCCACCTTCGACTCGGATCATGTTGTCACGGATGACTTCCAGGGCACCCAACTCGGCATAAGGCACCTCATCGCTAACGGCCACCGCCACATCGGGTACTTGGGAGGTCCTGCCTCGGACAGAACTATCCGTCGATATCGGGGATGCGTCGATGAACTCCGCGCTCAAGGCTGGCCGATCGACGAGCACCTAGTGCGTCTTGACGTTCATGACTCCGAGGCAGCTGAGACTGCTGCCGCTGAACTCTTGTCAGAGGCGCGACGCCCAACCGCGCTTTTCGCTAGCGGGAGTCAGATCGCTCTTGGCACTTATCGAGTACTTCGGCGACTCGATCTCAATCGGCAGGTCGCTCTCGTTGCCTTTGACGACCTACTAGATGCCGACTTGACGGCTTGTGGGGTCACTGTAATAGCTCCAGATCCTGTCGCATTAGGTCGGGCCGCTGCCAAGCTTCTGTTTCGCCGGATCGATGGCGACGAGTCGCCGCCCGTCCATCATCTGATCCCGAGTCGGTTGATCACCCGCGCCACGGGCGAGATTCATGTGATGGGACTTAGTGGGCCCGCCGTGCAGCGCATAGCGCGCTGATAGATCTGGCTCGCGCAAGTGAAGTGCAGCGGGTAGGCCGTGGCGACCTCATGCATTGTGACGTGACGGAGCTCAACCGTCGGCTTCGACGCGACATCCACTCACCCCGCGGCTATTTTCTTGGCTACAGACGGACCCGCGCCGCCTCGTCTGCGTCTCGTAAAGGAGCCAAGAGCTGAAAAGGCTTAGCTGATACATGCAGCATGGGCAGCGCCCCAATCGCTAGGATCGCGAGCCACGCGCCATCCCACAACAGCTGCGGCGCCGCGAGTAGCGGCGTAAGTAGTAGCTGCATGGTGAGGACACCAACAAGGAGCCAAAGTCGGTGCCACAGCGGCGGCGACGTGCGCAGAACCAACCATCCCGCGAGCACGAGTACGCAGTAATCGGAGTTGTGGAAATAGCTCGCAGTCGCGACCGTGCCGAGGATTCCAGCGGCAAACACGATCTCCAGCTCGCCGCGCCTTGCCCACGCGATCCACAAGGCCATCGCGCCCTGGATGAGCCAGAGGATGTATGTGAGCGGTCGGTCGCTCAGCGGTCCCGCGAGTGTGAAGATCGTGTCGAGCGGCAGGTGCTGAACTCCCCGGACCACATGCCACCACTCCGTCAGGCCGGTGGAGCCCAGGGTCAGAACCGTGAGCAGCGCGAGCGCCGCCG